>ERZ773038.553-NODE-553-length-24162-cov-10.874725_pt1 | contig 24162 bp, 22 predicted proteins | sample MGYA00511665_ERZ773038 | MGnify/ENA primary metagenome ERZ773038 (study PRJEB29015, sample SAMEA2737966) | human oral metagenome | biome: human oral; feature: human-associated habitat; material: dental | place: China | collected 2028 ... | reverse complement strand
GCGGGTCTTCGGGCAGAGGCATGCGCATTGTCAGATGAACTGGGTCAGGTGTTGTTGCCGCATCAAAAGTTATTGAGGAATCTGCCTTAGCGCGGTAATTCTGGCTCAGTGCCTTTAGCGGGTGCGCCCCGAAACGCACCTCGCACGCCAGCAGGTAGTAGGTTCCGGGTGGAATATTCGTGAAGGTGTGTTCCACAGAACCAACCGCCGCCACCCCAATAACCGGTTCTCCTTTAGGAATTGCAGTAGGAAACAACCCCATAAACGTAATATCGCTGCGGTAATCTGGTGGGTACACGGCTCGCACCGTCAGCTGATGCGGTGTTGTGACGGCGCTTTGACGGTGCTCAAACTGGGCGGTGCGACCGCACAGCCCCAAGAGCACGCTCCGGGCTTTAAAAGACTCCCGTAGATATTCGCGAGGTGAGCTACCCGTATGCTGTTTGAAGGTGCGGGAGAAGGACGTTAAGCTACTGTACCCGGCAGTAATGGCGCTAGCTGTTACGGTACTAACGGGCGAGGAACGGTCCAGAAGCCTCTCAATACTGCACTGAATTTTCAACACCTCAACATACTGCTTAATGGTGTATCCCCTCACCTGCCTAAATCGACGTGAGAGATAGTACGGGCTGTACCCGCAGGCTTTAGCAATGCTGGTGAGGGTCAGTCTATCTTTTGCATGCTGACGAATGTAATGTGTGATCTTGCTGGTATCCATAAGACTTCTGGGAGTGTGGATAAAATCTGGAGGTTCATATATGAGGCTAATAAGGGGGGAGGACTATTCTGCGGCTACTACAAAGCCGCGCCTGCCATCGGTTCCGTACATGGCGTGGTTGTGGCTAGAGTCTAAGATGTTGTAGTGGTATTCGGGTATGCCATCTTTGACTTTGCATAGAAAGTAGTCATGGGACATGCTTTTTCGTAGAAAAATTACTGGTTGTGGGAGTTATCTTTCTGCGCAGAAGACTTCTTGTGTTCGCGGTACATCATCCAGAACCCGCAGATGATAAGAACCGCGCCGAGAATAGAAGAAGTCGTGAGATCGATCGGCAATATACGGCCGTCACCAATGCGGGGGAGCGCTAAAACGAAAGTTGCTAGGGCAAACACCCAGAGCGATAGTGGAAGTTCCTGACGCCGTGACTGTTTACCTTGATTGTCCTTGTGCACTATACTCATCCCCTCACCAATTATTGCCTTAAAATTTACCTTACCTAAGTTATAAATTTAAAAATACAACAGACATTGCCATTATACTGTTTAAAATAAAATAAATCAAGATATATTTAATATTTTGGTTGTGTGTACAATTTCTGCCTATTGACTGCTGGTACTTATTAATTTAAAGCACCGTTTCTATATTATATTTGAGGGTTATGTAGGGGGTCACTGCATTTTTATATTACTAATAAAAAATTCAAAGGATGGGGCAATCGTCATGAGAAAACCATCGGAGTGTAAAACACAGAGAGAATTATTGTGCGGATTAAAACATAAAAACCCAGAATCCGACAAGCCTATAGCAAACATATTTTTAACCATTTGGTCATCGAAAAACCTTGGTTCATGAGAATCTATGACTATCTCATCAATAATATTTAATGGGATTTGATAATTGGGGCCATCGGAAAAGGTTTCCTCAAGAAGCATATCTTCATTCCACAAGTCATAAAATGCGCCTTCCCCACAATTTTTACAATCTTTTGCATTGAATAGCGCTTGTGAAATCCCGTCTTTATTTTTATACAGGAAATCTATATAAGCTTTAGGGAGTCTATATTTTTCAAATATTTCTCTCACACCATACTCCTTCAGCTATACCTTGAGACAGGCACCCATATTTAGCTGCCCATTTTGCGATTTTAAATATTCCTCTGCCCGCTTCTTTAAGGTTTAATCACCAAGGTATTTTCGTCTTGGTTATCTGCGGTACAGGCCCGCTGCCTGGGCGGATATATTTGGGGTGGCAGCAGCCGAGCTAGGGACCGGTGCATCGGCACGCACAATCTGCGACTGTTTAAACCGGCGGTCAGGGGTGCAGGTCTGCTTGTATTTAGTGTCCGCTAAGCTGCGAATCTTCTGCACATAATTCTGCGTCTCGGGATACGGCGGGATGCCCTTATACTCCTCAACCGCGCCCGGCCCGGCGTTATACCCGGCCAGCACCAGATCCAGCAGCTCATCATCATTCGCGGCGTATTTAGCTAAACGTTCCTTCAACCCAACCAGGTAGCGGGACTGCGCAGCAATCGCATCGTGCGGGTCGCGTCGATCCCCGCCCTGGCCCCACTGCGCCCACGCGGCATCGGTAAACTGGGCGATACCCTGCGCCTGCGCGTCGGAGACAGCACCCACCTGCCAGTGGCTCTCCGTCTCAAGCTGTGCGGCAAGAATCCCCGGGCGGTACCCGGTAGCGGATGCGCCCCGCAGCAGATCCTCACGCACCTCGGCGGGCGCATAGGTCAGGTCGGTAACCTGGCAGTACTCGTCATAGGTTGCTGCGAGCCCCACCACGCCGCCGCTAAGCAGTACAACGGACGCGATCACCTGCCAGTTAGCCATGAAACCAGCCACGAACTTCGTGAGGAACCCCGCCCTCGACTTTTCAGACGCCATGCCTTCTAGAATAACGCACCCTGCCGCGGAACCGGACGCAGCCCACACGCGCTAACCGCCGGAGCCTCCTCATGGTGAACGGGGTGCGTGCTGGTGCTGGTTGCTGGCACCGGGCGGTGGGCAACCGGGCCGTTGTGCGCAGGTAAAATTTAGACGGGCAACCCTAGAAGAAAATGCTCATATTATTCGCACCATCAGGAAAAGGGATTATGGAAGCTTCTCAGGATAAAGAGCATAAATCAGCAATTGAACTGGATCTATTATTAGATGATTTTGTGTTGGATAAAAACAGTAATTGCTTAAAAGAGCTATTTGAATTACCTAGCGGGAAGTGGGCTGAAGCTAAACATTTCTTTGACCAAGATTATTACGCTTCAAACTATCGCAATTCGAATATTTCTGTCTGCTGGCTGCCAGATGTTGACGGAAGCACCGATAAGTATCGAATAATCGTATTTTTTGATACAAATGATTTGATGTCTCAAGTAATATCTTTGAACATGGAAACTTTGTCATGAATAACTCTTGCTGACTACGCCAGGGCAGGCGCAGATGCTGTTGCCCAGAAGGCATCGGCAGAACCCCCGCCCTGCCTGCTAGGGGGCGGCGGCAGGGGGGAGAGGTTACTTGTCTGTTACCTTAATTTTGCCCATTGCCCCGCGTTCCATCTCGGCGAACCGGTGATTCACGAACGTGTAGGTGCCGGGTTCACGGAACTGCATCTCAACGAACCCGCCCTGCGCCGAGTCCAGATCGAGCGCCTGCGAATGCCCGCCGGTAACCCCGTACGGGTCTTTACCGCGCCGCAGCAGGTAACCGCCCTCCTTATACACCGTGTCGAACTGCGAACCAACCACGTGGAAGCTCATGCCCTTTGACGGCCCCGCCGCCATCAGCCAGATACGCACCCGCTCACCCTTCTTTGCCTCCAACGGCTGGTTGATGTACTGGGTGGCGTGCCCGTTAAACATGGTGAACGTGGGGGTGCCCGCCGCGATGCCCTCGGACGAAACCTCAGTGAGCTTATTGCCGTTCTCCGCAGTCTGGCCCGTGTCGCTCAGGTACGTCTCGTTCTGCACCAGCACATACTCGTGGTCCACCGGGTCCATATCCTGCGGGTCGATCACCACCGCCCCGTACATGCCCGAGGCCATGTGCAGGCTCATGGGCGTAGTCGAGCAGTGGTACAGCCAGATGCCGGTGCCGGTCGCCTCAAAACGGTACACCAGTTTCTCACCCGGGGCGATGGTTTTCATCGTATTATCGGGGGAGACCATGCCCGCGTGGAAATCAAGCGAATGCCCCATCGACCCGTTATTTTCAAGGGTAATCTCAAAAACGTCACCCAGTTTGCCGTGCAGAATCGGGCCCATATACGAGCCGTTGAACGTCCACGCCTTCACGTCCACCCCGGGGGCGACTTCGCGGTTAAGCTCCTGCACGTCCATGGTTATTTTGTGCACGGTCTTCCCGTCACGCTTCTCACCCGCAGGTACGGGCTGCAGCACCGGGTCACGCCGCTCATAGCCCTCCCCGGGGGATGCGTGCAGATCAACGTTCCCGTTCTGGGCCGTCATCACATTCGACCCCGAACCGTTCGACCCCGCGCCACCGCCGGAGGCGCCGCCCCCGTGGTGCCCGTTCGCCTGCAGGTTAGAGCCGGTGGCTTTCACATGGAACAGCATGCCCTGCTGGCGGTGCCCGGCAACAGAGCACCAGCCCTCAGAGTCGGCGGTAATCACGCCAACATCCACGCTTTTCGTCTCACCCGGGTTAATCGTGCCGGTCTTAGCGCCGTTATTGAACGTCAAATCGTGGGTCATGCCCTGATCCTCATTCGTCACCTCAACTACCAGGCGGTTACCCACCGGCACCTGCGCAGTGTCCGGGGTGAAACGGTAGTTTGAGGTGGCCTTCACCTTCACCGTGGTGGTCTGCCCTGTGCCGGTCGCGGTTGAGCCGCCCATAAGGTTAAAGCCCACTGAGCTCGGATCCACCGCAATACCCAGGGTCAGCGCCAGCACCACCGCCAGCACTCCGAACAGGGAATGCCGGGTGTGGTTCACCGGCTCAGGCTGAATCCCAGACCCGTCGAAAGAGGGCTTCTCACCGCGGGCGCGTGCAGCCATCATCTCCTTGCGGGTATTTACCGACGCCTTCACCCCGCGCACCATACACGGCAGGAACGACGCCAACCCCAACGCCCCCATCGCCGAGACCGTAACCTTCACCCACGAACCGGTGAGCGTAGTTGGAAGCATAAAAACAATCAGGCTCAGGTTAACCACTGTCACGCGCGCGGCCGCGAACCGGCTGAACTCCTTATTGGAGGCGCGCACCACCGCCGGGCCGCCGCCCATACGCTGCGGCAGCAGGTAGCTCATAGCCCCAAGCAGCACCTGCAGCAGGAACCCCGCCACAAACACGGGGGTGACGGCGCGCATATCAAGCTCAGCGAACGGGGTGCTGAGCACCATGAACGCGGTGGCGAGCACCCCCAGCACCAGCCAGATGAACCCCGCCCCCACCGACATGGGAGGGAACTCGCTGGGCCGTTTCGTGCGCATAGTGCGCACCATAACCACCGCCACCATCAGCAGACCCACACAGTAGACGAGCAGGCCCGCTCCGGCGGCAAACCGCGCCCCCGGTACGCCCCCAAAAATCGCGCTGAGCGCCGTCACCAGCACGCCCGCGATCATTAGCTGCAGCGCCCGCACACTAATACCCAGGGCGTTCTCCACCATTTTGGTGCGCAGCATCGTCGGCCAGAACGTAATGAGAGTGCCGACCACGGTCACACCCACAAACCCGAGCACGTTCACCGCCTCGTGAGCGAGCAAAAACTGGGCGTGAAGAGTTTTCTCAAGGCCCGGGAACGCAGTCATCGCCCCCAAGGCCGCGCCGAACGGCAGCATGAACGCGGCCGCAATATAGAAGCGGATAGTTGCACCAAACCGGGACGGCAGCGCCTGCTTCACCTGCTTCAGCAGTGCAACACCGTGCCAGGTGACCATCGCCCCCACCACGCTCGCCCCGGCCAGCGTGAGTATGTACAGCGTCGGCAGCTGCTCCTGAAACACCATGCCCAGCATGAGCACCACGATGCCGGCGTTAAGCGTGAAAATACGCGTGACCTGAACCCCGCGCGCCTCATCCGGGATTTTGATTTTCATCAGCGCCTCAGTGAAATGCTGACTCCAAATCAGGATAGAGTTCGTAATCAAACCCAGGGTGACCATGTGCACGATCAGCCAGCCGCCATTAGGAATAAACCGGTGCGCCAGCAGGGCGGCAATAATCCCGAACATCCAGTACGACACAGGTTTAGAAGCACGCCGGTGCCACGTGCCGCGCCCCGATGCGCGCCGCGCGATCTCCTCAGTCGTCAGATTCGCACCAGGGACACCCTCCGGGCGGGCGCCGATCTGCAGCCCGCTGCTGCCGGAAGAACCCAAAGGCGCAGACCCCGGCTTAGGCCCGGCCGCACCCCGGCCGTCCGCACCATCAGCGCCAGCGCCCGCAGACCCCGCACGCTGGGAATCGTCATGGTGGGTGTTCTTACCCTGTGCACCGCCGCGTTCAGGCTCGTCGGCGGAAGGCCCGTTGAGTTTCTCGCTCACGCTACCGCTCTTTCATTCGCTGTGTCCAATTACCCCCATTATATTGCGCCACCTATACGAATTTTAGTGTCGGTGACCTGTGCTACATGACGTAGAGGAACGGTAGAATAGCCCCTATGAAGTACCTGTCCCTCGCCCCCTTTGCCGCACTCGCAGCCATCATGCAGGCGATCACAATCTACTCCTACGACCAAGACGCCATGGCGGTGGCAGGGCAGATTTTCTTCCCCGTCCTCTTCACCCTCATGGCGCTGTACCTGATGCTCAAAAACCCCGGAGGATCAGCGAAACTCACACTGGTGATGGCGATCGAGCTGGTCATTTCGGCCCTCACCTTCGTCGGGTCAAGCCAGAAAATCGCCGCACTATACCCCTCCATCATCGTGTACTATGTGGCCCTGGCTGCGCTCGCGCTTGAGGTGGCTGCGCGCATCGCCGATACCCCCAAACGCGCCAAGGCTTCCGCCGACGGCAACGACACCCCCGAAACCGACAGCCCCGCAGCGGAACAAGAACACGACAGCGCGGGCGAGCACGGCCCGGACGAAACCGCACTAGACAGTGACAGCGCGGCGACTCGCCCCACCGAGGAAGACACGGACAACACCGCAGCGGGCGGCCACGACGACTTCAACACCGCAAAACCCGCTGCGGCAAAACCTGCCGCTTCCCAAAAAACCACCCGCACCGGGATGCGCGCCGGGCTCAACCGCAAAGCACCCGTACGCCGAGGCAACCGCCTCATAGCCACCACAAAAAAATCAGACAAGCCCACCACAGACACGGACTAACAGGCCCCTGCCGCCCCGCCGCTGCACACACCCGCCGCAACCAGCGGCACCCCACCCAGCAGCAGGGCAGAGCCCCACCACAAGACCCCCGCACCACCGGGGAACACCCACACCCACACGCCCACACGATAGACTGGGACAAACAGGCAACAGAAAACCAGCCACAACCGCCGCGCCCGGCGGGCCACAACCGACACCACGCGAAACACCCCCGAGCAGAAAGACCCACCATGACCACAGCGCCACCCGTGCAAAACCCCACGCCAAACACCACCGTGGCAGGCAAAATAGCGCTCGCGGCACTCGCCCTGACCGTCGTCGGCTGGCTCATTTACATCGAATTCACCGGCGGCCTGGACTTTAACGTCTACCGGCTCGGGGCCATGACCATCTTCGACAACGAAGGCATGCACAAAGACCTCTACGCCCGTGACCTGCTCGACTACGGTGCGCTTAAACTGCCCTTCACCTACCCGCCGTTCGCGGCACTGCTCTTTATGCCGTTCGCGTTCCTGCCGTTCGGGGTGGGCGTGGGCATCATGTACACCATCAGCATTGGTGTGGCCTGGTGGATGGCCACCCTCATCTACGACTACGCCACCAGCCGCGGCTACCACATCCCCTTCCAAGACAAGCTCGGCAGATACGGTACTATTGCCGTGCTCACCTTCATCATCATCCTCTCCGGGCCGTGGCGGCGCGGGCTTGCGCTGGTGCAGGTGAACCCCATTATCCTCATCCTGGTGCTGGCTGACTTCCTGCGCCCAGCCAAGCGTATCCCCCGCGGGGCGCTGATCGGTATTGCTGGCGGTATTAAACTCACCCCGCTCGCGTTCGGGCTTATCCTGCTGATGCGCAAAGACTGGCGCGGTATTTTCACCCTCGGCGCCTCCTTCGCGGCGACCGTCATTATCGGGTTCATCTTCCTGCCCCATGAGGCCCTCACCTTCTGGACAAGCGCCGTCTCGGACCCCTCCCGCGTGGGCAACATTAACTTCCTCGACAATATCTCCATCCAGGGCTGGCTCATGCATCTGGGGCTGCGTGACCCGCTGCTGAAACCCGCATACTACGGGCTGGTGCTCGCCACCATCGTCCTCTTCGCCGCGCTGCTGCACCAGCTGAACCGCCGTAAACTTGTACTCTCACAGGTGGCGGTCGGCGGGTTCCTGATGGTCAGCATCTCACCCATCAGCTGGTCGCACCACAACGTCATGTTCCCCCTGATCCTCATGGCGCTCATCGTTGATGCGTTCCCCCGGTTCTACGCGCACCTGCCCGCCTGGGCCAACCGGGCGGCGCGCATCCTCACCTGGGTGGCCCTCATCGGCCTGTACATTTCGCCCATGTGGCTGGGCGCCTCCCTGTGGGGCAGCTTCAGCGACCTCGACAATATCTACCAGCACGCCCTGCTGTTCTCCACCGTGCCGATCCTGTGCCTGTACCTGGTCATGATCACCTGGGCGGTGGCGGCCCTAACACCCGCCGTGCGCACCGCAGAAGAAGACGACCTGTTTATCGCCCCGCCCCCCGGTGCGGCACCCGAGGCCAAAAAGGGGTAGCCGTTGAAAAAACACCCCGCAGCGTTTATCCCGCATGCCCTGTTTGTGCTCACGGTCATCTACATGGTGCAGTACGTCATTAACGACGGCGGCAACGACCTGTACATTTACCGCCTAGGGGCCGAAACCATCACTGATGGGCCCGGCGGGCCCGGGCTGTACGAGGTGAGCCTCGACAACTACCCGTTCACCTACCCGCCGTTCGCCGCGCTGCTCTTTGTGCCGTTCGCGCTCATGCCCAAAGAAGTCGGGATGGCCCTGATGATGCTCATCACCGCCGGTATCGCCTGGTGGCTGGGGTGGATCATCACCAGGTACGTGAGCGGGCGCGGGGTGCGCATCCCCCTGTACGAACACCTGGGAACCGCCGGGTGCGCCTCAACACTGGCGCTGCTGATCTGGGCGAGCGGACCGTGGCGGCTAACCACCCACTTTGGGCAGATTAACGCGGTCATCCTGCTGCTGGTGCTGGCTGACTTCCTGCGCCCGGCCACGCGTATCCCCCGCGGGGTGCTGATCGGTATCGCTGGCGGTATTAAGCTCACCCCGCTCGCGTTCGGGCTTATCCTGCTGATGCGCAAAGACTGGCGCGGTGTCGCCTCCGTGGCGGGCGGCTTCGTGGGCACCATCGCCCTCGGGTTTTTGGTGGTGCCGGGTGAGGCCGCCTACTACTGGGGTGTGGCGGTGCGTAACACCTCCCGCATTGGGGTGACCGCGTTCTACGATAACGTGTCTCTGACCGGTATCTTCGCGCACCAGGGTGTGCCTGAGCCTATCGCCACGGTGCTGGTGGTGGCGCTGTCCCTATTCCTGCTGGTGGCCACCGCCGCCCTGATGCGCCTGTTCATCCGCGCGAACATGGTGTTTTCCCAGGTGGCGTTGAACGCGTTTTTAATGCTCCAGATCTCCCCGATTAGCTGGTCGCACCACAACACCTGGTACCCGGTTCTGCTGGTTGCGTTATACCTGGAGATTTTCCCGCTTATTATGCCTGCGGCACGCCCAGTAGTGTACGTGCTGAGTGCGTTCGCGAGCGTGATCGCACTGGTGGGCATGTATATTTCCCCGTTCTGGCTGGCGGTGCTGTTCTCCCCGAAGTACTCTTCGCACGAGATGATCTACCTGCCGCAGGGCGGCGCCGGGCTGGTTGCCGGTTCAGCCCCGTACGCCGCCATGTACCTGGTGGTGGTGTTAGTATTCCTCACCTACTGGGCGCACCGGGCAGCAATTGATGCGCGGGTGGACTCGGGCCGGTTCCGTGCGCCCGAACGCCCCGCACCGTAGCCCTCCATACGCCCGCGCCCAAGAGGGCGCAGCTAAGGCCCGTCGTGCATCACGACGGGCCTTAGCAATCAGGGCACCTTCCGGTGAGGCGACCGGGTGGGGCTACTTGGTGTTCATGCGCCACCGGGCGTAGGGTGCCTCAACGAACATGTACACTTCGCTGCTGCTGTCTTCCCACTCGGTGGTGCTCTTCGACGAAGCCATGCTGGTGCCAATCACCGAGCCTTTACCGACCGCATCTAGCCTGAAGTGGTAGTAGCCGTTATTGTCGGTGCTTTCGCTGTTCACCTCAAACGAGCTGGTGCCGCCGGTGTAGGTGAAGGCGTAGTTGCGTGCCCGCCCCTCAATGCTCTCACCTTTACCGTATTTCGGTGCGGAGGAGGCATCGTACACGCGCACCGTCCACTTGCCTTCGCCCTCAATCTGCAGCTTGCGGGTGGTTTTGCTGGTGGTGTCCATCCAGGCGGAGCCGGTGATCGTGGAGCTCACGCTGCCGGAATCACGCACCTCAAAACCGCTGGACTGGTCTTTGTCGGTTTTACCCGCCACGTTCAGCACACCCCGGTTATTCTCGTTTGCGGGCACGGACGCGGGAGTGAACTCGTAGTAGACCAGCGCCTTCGAGTCGTTGCCGTTGGGCTTTTCGATGTCGATGGTCTTCTTACCCTCACCCGTGTATTCCTTGAAGTCGCCCGAGGGCTTCTTCAGTTCGGTGGAGTCATCCGAATCGGAGGATGAGCTGCTGCTCGCGGACGAGGAGCTGCTGGAACTGCTTGCGGCAGGCTCCGCGTTGTTCGTATTGTCGCTACCGCGCGGTATGAACAGCACCAGCGCCAGGATCAGCAGCACCACCAGCAGAATAACGCCCGCGATACTCGCCAAACCCAGCGGGGTGGAGAAGAAGTTCTGGTTCCCGTTATTCGCGGTGAGTTTTTCACGCAGCGTATTCACGGCCCCGGCTGCCCCTCCAGAGGCTTTCTTGGCTGCCGCGCCACCAGCCGCAGCCGCCGCAGGTGCGGCAGCATTTGCGGGGTTAAACTGCGCGTTATTCTGGGTGTTTCGGGCGTTCTCAGCCGCGAACGATGCGGGGGTCACGGTGCCGGGTGCTGGCGTGTTCGCGACCGGGCCGCTGGCGTTGCCCTGCGTACCGTCAGCCGGGGTGGCCTGCACGTCGCGGGCTGTCAGTCCGGTACCTTGCGTCTGGCTCGGCTGGGACTGATCGGCTGGGGGCTGCTGGCCTGCCTGGGCCTGCCCCGCCTGCGGGTTCTCCGGCTGGGCGCCGGGTTGGCTTTGCGGGTCATACCCGTAGCCGGTGCCTGCCGTATCCTGCCCGTACCCCTGGGCGGTGTCCTGGCCGTAGCCGGAGACACCGTAATCCTGGCCGTAGTTCTGCGCACCATCCTGCCCATAGCCGGGTGACTGCGCCGCACCGGGGTCGGTGCCGTACGAGGCGCCCTGCGCTGGTGCGCCGCCCTGGTTCGCGGAATTCACGGGAGCGGCACTCTGCTGGTTCGGCAGCGGAATCTGCGAGGTGTGATCCGCCAGCTCGGGGTTAATCGGCTCCGGCAGGATCGGAGGAACAGCCGGTGCTGCGGCATCAGGGGCCTGATCGGAACCTGCCCCAGCGGATGCTGCGGGTGCAGCAGCCGGTGCCGCGGGCTGGTTGGTGGGTTCTTCTGAGAGCCCGTACCCTGAAGGGTCTGCCGTGTATGACTGCTTGCCGGTTTCGTTAGCTGCCACATGCGACTGTGCCGCACCGGTACCCTCGGGGAAGGTCGCTGCGGGCAGAATAGAGGCCGGTTTAGCGGCCTCATCCGCGCCTGATGTCTGCTGCGCAGCGTCAGTTAGCCCGTAAGGCTCCTGCTGGGGTCCCGGTTCAGGTTCGGGGGTGTGAGACACGGCCTCCTGCTGGTGTTTCCCAGCATCGTGAGCTTTAGCGTCACGAGCCTCGACACCATACTCCTGGACACCATGCTCCTGGACAACATAATCTTGGGCGCCATCGGTTTCGGTGCCGGTGCTTTCGGCACCGCGTGCCTCAACGCTGTGGTCTTTAACGCTGTATTCCTCAGCGCGGCGGGACTCGCGGGGCGTATCCTCAGCCTCTTCTGCGGTATCCTTCGCGGCGTGCCGCGGCTTTACCCGGGACGGCTGCTCGGTGGAGGGCTCCTCACCCTCGGTGCGGGCCTCATCCTGCGCGGTGTGCTGGGCCGCGGCGGAGGTGTCGTGGAACTCAATCAGGGGCGAGTTCACCGGCGAAGGCAGCGCATCCTCATCCTCAGACGCGGTACTTTCAGCATCCTGGACCGAGGGTGTTTCCTTCGGCTCGAACGGCTCATCATCGTCGAGGGGCGAAAGCGCAATAGTTGCCGCGTCTGCGGGAATATTCGCTGCGGTATCCACCGACGAGGCGGTGGTAATGTCCGGTGCCTCAACGCTCGCGCCGAGCATCCGCTCACCCTCATACACGAACGGTTGGGCGTTATCGTCCTCAGCCGCTTCGGCTGCCCTGCGGCGGCGCTTGGGAGGCTCGTCACCGCCCATAATGTCATCGGCGGAGGTGCGGGTTGCCGCATCCGACTTCTGCTCCTGCACCGCAATACCCTCAGGCGGGGTGGGCAGAGGCATAATATCGTCGGCGCCCGCACCGCTGAGGGTGGGCCCCTGCCGCTGCTGCCGCTCGCCCGTGTCTGCCTGCTCTTTCTGAACCTCATCGGCGGCGGGGCTCGTGGCGGCGTGTTTTGCGGTGTGCTGTGCCGCACCGTCGGTTTCTTCAGCTGCTGACGCGGTGCTCTCAGCGGCACCCTGGGTGTTCTGTGCGGGCTTCGCGTCGTCTTTGGGCTGTTTCTTCTTCGGCTGAATCTTAATGAGCCCCTGGGTGTCGAGGTTTTCGTTCACCTCAATACTGATGTGCTCACCGGGTGCACCCTCGTTTGATGCACTCATCTCCTGCGCCTCACGCACCTGCGCGAACCGGCGCAGAGCGTTCTTCACGGGTTCGGGCTGCTCCAGCTCTTCGGCTGTGGTGGCACCGGTGCGGGTCTCGGCGGCGGGGGTGTTTTGCTCGGGGGAGGTTTGCTCAGAAGAAATGTGTTCAGTGGAAACCTGCTCAGCGGCACCCTTTTCGGCGGAGGATTGCGCGTACTCTTCGTCCCGTGCAGCACGCCGCGCAGCCCGGGAATCACCAGAATCAACCGTATCCGTTTGGTTTTCCTCGGTCTCGGGGAGTGCTGCAGAGGCAGCGGCGACCGGCTCGGGCGAACCGGCATGGGTGCCCTCCTGCTCGCCCGCACCCGCTGCGGGAGTAGCCTGAGCGGGCTCATCCTTCTGCAGTTCGCTCTTTATTGCATCACCAACGGGGATGCTGGGGGGAGTGTCAGCTTCCCGGTGCGCTTCAACGTCAGCGGTGGCCTGCGACTCCGCCAGCTCATCTGCGGCGGGGGAGCCGGCAGTGCTCTCACGCTGAAAATCTGCGGGCTCCGGCAGGGTAGGTTCGCCGCTAACAGGCTGGGCGTGCCGGGGCGTGTCCTCGGCGATCTCGGCTACCTGCGGCCCGCTCGTGGACTCACTAGCTGGCTGGGTGTGCGCTGCCGAAGCGGCGCTAGCCTGCTCGTCCTTGGCATCAGTTGTGTTCTGCTCAGCCTGCTGGGCGGCTGCGCGCTCGGCAGCTTCACGCTCGGCGGCCTCCTGCGCCGCCTGCTGAGCCATGAACTGCTCGCGGGCGGCCCGGCGGGAAGTCGGCTGGGGCATGTTCTCGGGCATACCCGCCACAGCCTGCCCACCGTTAAAACCGTTTGACTGCCCTTCCACTACCTGCGGGTGTCCGCCAGGCTGCGGCTCGGTGGTGTTTGCCGGGCCGTTTGGCTGCAGGCGGGCACGCTCAGCCTCGTAGTGTGCGGCATGAGCCGCACGGGAGGGGTGTGAGGTGGCCTGCGCCATCCTGAAGTCATCATTAAGCGGGTCGAAAGAGGTGGTGCGCGGCTTCTGCTCTTGCCCCTGTTCAGTACCGTTACTGTTCTCCGCGGTCACCGTGTCGTGTTCGAGGGCGGAATGTGCGGGTGCGTTATGAGATACAGCGGTATCGACGGTTCGCTCTGTGCCCGCCTGCTCCTGTATAGGAAAACTGCCGGTGGCGGGGGCTGCGGGACTATGCTGCGCGTGTTCCTGTGGGGTGGGGGCAATAACCGAGTCGTCACCCGCTAGAGTGTAGTCGTCGCCAACGTGTGCCGGAAGCTCATCCATGGGCTCCTCATACGCCGTGCCTTCGTCGTTGAAATCGGCGGAATCGGTGGGCTCCTCAATCCACAGCTGCCACCCGGCCGGGACCGGGCCCCACGCGGGGTCGGGGCGCCAAGTGGGGGTGGGTTTCCAGCCTTTGGGGGGTTTGGGCCAATTCGGCGGCGGATTAAAAATCAGTGCCATGAGAAGCCTTCCTTCTGCCCGCGCCACCCCCATACCCGGAAGCGATGGCGCGCACAATCTAAACAAGAGAAATACGGTAACCATAGAATTATGTCATATTTACCGCTAAAATACCCTGTAACAGTCACTTAGACAACCCCACGGCGCAACGTTGCGTGAGCATCGAAAAGTTGCAGGAGCGGCATAGATTATGAGCACTAATTCGTCGGAGCCCAAACGGCACCCCGAGCACAACCACCACGCAGGCACAAACCAACAGAGGCCGCAGGATACGAGGCAAAAATCACCTAAATCATCCGCTACTTCCCCAGCCCCTGAGACCACCTCAGGGGTTACTGATGTGCCCTGGAGCAGCTCCAATACCGCTGCTCAAAGCGCCGAGAGCACCGCCTCAGGTTCGGGTAGTGAGCAGGGACCCGTCCAGGCGGCCCCCGTCAGCCCCGGGGATGATCCGCGGCCGGTATCGCAGCTACTTGCCCTGCCGCCGCTAACGGACGCTATTAAGCAGGTCTCTAAGAACCCCGAGAACCCACCGGCGCACGGCTCGTATGCGGTGCCCGTATATAACCTCGACCCCAGCCTCACCTCCGATATGTCGGCCTCTGTTGAGCGTACCCTGCCGTACCACCGGTTGGCCTTTGCCGACGGCCGGTCCCGCTGGTTCACGCCCCTGCTGGAGGGCCTGGTGGGTCTGGCACTCTATGTGGGTCTGATTACCCTGTTTACCGTGATGACGAGCATCTCACTGATCATCCGTGCGGATAAAACAACCGACTTTGGAACCTACATAAGGGACAAAGTACTGGATGATCCGCTGGCTATGTTCTTCATATTCGGTACAGTTGCTCTCATGTTCCCCGCCATACGTGTTGCACGCCTGATTTTCGGTCCCCGTCCATGGGGCCTAGTGCACTCGGTGCAGCGCCGGATCCGCTGGTCGCTTCTGCTGACGGCGCTGGTGGTGGGCGCCTTCTGCTATGGGCTGTACACCCTGCTGACACTGATGCTGGATGGCTTCTCATCCATCGGTTTCCACCACAAGCAACCGCACGAGATTGCCTTCTGGCTGAACATGGTGATGCTTCTTGTTCTGGTGCCATTGCAGTGCTACGCGGAGGAACTGATATTCCGCGGCTACCTGATGCAGACCATCGGCCGGTGGCTCAAGAACCCGGCGTGGGCGATCCTGCTCCCAGCCCCCCTCTTCATGCTTGCCCACGACTACGACCCGTGGGGGCAAGCCTCAATAGTGGTTATGGCGGTACTCGCGGGGTTCCTCTGCTGGTACACGGGCGGCTTAGAGGCAGCTATCGGCATGCATGTGATGAATAATATAACAACGATGGCGATGGGTATATTCGCGAACACGGACCCGCTTCAGATGCAGAGCAGCGGCACCCCCACCGATTTCGCGATGGTGCTCGCCGCCGAGCTTCTCTACACGGCGGCCATCTGCTGGTTCACGCACTACCGCGGCTACCTGCGCACTGCTACGTTCACTGTGCAGGATCCGAAGCAGAGCCACGCGCCCGTGCAGTTCTCGCCTGCCCAGGCCCTTCAGGGGAACTCACCCCAGTCGCCGGAGCAGCCGAAGCAGCAGGGGAAGTAACCTCCCCAAAAAAGCTCACGGTGCGGTGTGCCGGTGCGGGTTGAGAGCCCACGCGGGCGCACCGCACGCATCATCTGGTGTTTCCGGTCAGAGTCTCTTCACGTGGGGTAAAGCAGCATTTCTTGCTTTTACCTCGCGTGAAGAGGCTTTTTAGTACCCCAAAACTCTCGCGTGAAGGTAGGCTTAAAACATGAGTGTAGACGCAGTGAAAAACATCGAAGACCTAGCACAGTTCGTTGAGGACTCGCCGGTTTCTTACCTGGCGGCGCGCACCGTGGCGCGGCGCCTGCAGGGGGCCGGGTTTACCGAACTGACCGAGTCTGAGACGTGGCCCGACTCCGCCGCGACGGGGCGCCATTTTGTGGTGCGTGACGGCGCGATTATTGCGTGGGCGGGCGGGCGTCAGGCGTCTGCGGCGAGCGGCTACCGGGTGCTGGGTGCGCACACCGATTCGCCCGCGCTGAAAGTTAAACCGAAATCTTCGCTCACGGTTAAAGGCTGGCACCAGATCGGTGTTGAGAACTACGGCGGGGGGCTGCTGAACTCGTACCTTGACAGGGAGTTGCGTTTGGCGGGGCGGCTGACGGTGCACGAGGGCGGCACCCTGCGTGACCGGTACGTGTGCACGCCGCCGCTGGCGCGCATCCCTCAGCTGGCCCCGCACCTGGACCATAAACGGAACGAACTGGTTCTTGATAAACAGTTCAACCTGTACCCGATTTGGGGTATTGACCCGGGGCAGAACGATGTGCTTGCATACTTGGGGCGGCACACGGTCGATGAGGGCGGCGACGTTGACCCCGCCACCGTGGTCGGCTACGACCTGCTGACCGCCGATTCTCAGCCGGGGCGCCGGTTTGGGCAGCACGGCGAGTTTTTTGCCTCCGGCCGACTGGATAACCTGTCGTCGGTACACGCGGGGCTGTGCGCGCTGGAGCGGTATGTGGCCGATAACGCCGACGAGCACGCATCCCACACCGTGATGCTCGCCGGGTTCGACCATGAGGAGGTCGGCTCGGAAACCCGCAGCGGCGCGGCTGGCCCGTTCCTGGAAGATGTGCTGGTGAGGCTGTCGGCGGCACGCGGCGAGAACACGGAGCAGTACCGCCGTTCTGTCGCCTCCTCAGTGTGCCTGTCGGCGGATGCGGGGCACCTGCTGCACCCGAACTATCAGGGCCACCACGACCCGGTGGTGCAGCCGGTTCCCGGTGCCGGGCCGCTGCTGAAGATTAACGCGAACCAGCGGTACGCCACAGACTCGGTGGGCGCCGGTATTTTCGCGGCGGCATGTAAGGCGGCACGGGTGCCGTATCAGGAGTTCGTGTCGAATAATAATATGCCGTGCGGTTCCACCATCGGGCCTATCACCGCCACCCGGTTGGGGATGCGTACCGTGGATGTGGGCGTGGGCCTGCTGTCGATGCATTCGGCGCGCGAAATGTGCCACGTTCACGACATGGCGTACCTGACCCGCGCGGTGGAAGGCTTCTACCGGTTACAGGGTCTATAACCGGACTGCTGCATAGCGGGACGGCGCAGGCGGCGGCAATGACGGCACAACATAGTGCATGGTTTTGGCATTTTTGTAATGCTCCTATCCTTACAAAACAACCGAAACCGTGCACTATATGAGTGCGTGGTGAAGGATTAAATACTTATGGTAACCGGGGAAGCATATGACGCCGTAAGTAAGCAGCAAAACGAGGAGCTTCAGCTCTTTCAAGTGCCCCGCATAAGTCTGCTTCACCATATTTCTTAATGAAATATCTTTCTTGGAATAAATATATTTCTGCGAGGTCTGTAGACGACAATGTGAGGGATTCTTGAGTTGACCTACCGAGATGCGGTTCCACAAAATCCATCAGAAGGTCGTCAGTGCTGATAGTTACATAGGGTAAGGGCTCGTCGGTATTTTCGCTCGTTTCCCAGTAATCCAGGAGAGCTTTGTCGTTGGTGACTAAGTAGTCAATATTGTGCTTCACCATTGCTGCATGTATATGAAGGTCGTTCTTATCGGGGTATCCATGTATTGAGGAGATGGGGTAACCTTCTAACACGAACACAGATTTACCTATCTGCTCTCTAACCTTCACCCGTGCAGCATCATTTCCAGTTGGGTTTCCTCTAAGCCAGTGGTACCCCCACTCGTCGAGAATATTCTGTGTTGTGTGTATATCGAAGTACTTTTTAATTAAGAAGGAAATGGAGGATAACAGAAGTGACTAATAAAATAGATTTTTTAAACGAATATAGTTTATCTAGTTCAAGTGTAGAAATTGTGACGGATGAAAGCCAAATTGTAGAGGCTCCAATTCCAAATTTTTGGAAAGAAGCACTTTTGTCAGATAGTTTGGAAGAAAGAAAAGAAAAAATTCTTTCAGTGTGGAAAGAATATTCTTCTTCTGATTTGCGAAACACAATTTCTTATTTAGGCGATTATTTAAAAAATATAGACTTGATTTGTTTAGACGGCGAATATTCGCTTTTGTATACGATTTTGACTTACCAAACAGGAGAAGAAATCTATTATGAAGGGAAGCAACCCGTTACAGTTGAGGTGCTGAAACAAAAGTTTGGAGAAAACGCACCAACTATAAAACAATCAATAGCAGATTTCTATACTCATATCCACAACGGTTTTTATGATTATACAAGTAAAAGCATGGGGATTGATAACCTTAAAAATGTGAACTCTATGGCAGATTATGACTGGGAATATTTGCAACAGTTAGACATAGATTTAATCCCGCTTTATAATTTTTTCAGTAACGGTATGGGGGAATACGTTGTTTTAGACATCGAAAATGGAAACACCTATTTATGGTCGTCAAGAGAACTTCCTAAAAGGCAGTCTGACTTTTGGGCTTTGGTAGACGAATGGATTATAATTGGATTAGATTTTTAAAACAGAGAGTATAATTTGTTGGTACCCTAAATGTTAATCAAGAAAAGTATAACATTTGGGGTATTTTTGTTATTCAATACAATTTACCTTGACATCTTTTCATCTTATGCTATACTAATTTTATTACTTTTGGGAAGAGTAAGTGTTGAGGGAGATTGGGAGAGGCATGATTTGCTTTTATCTCATACTTGCTCACTCTGTCCGACCCTCGGACGGGGTCGACTAGTTTTGGTTTACTTCGTCAGAGGCTCAGATTGTTTGTCCGTGTTCTCATTTGCACACACCAACCCTCTGATTGTGTGGATTTGTTCTCATTCAGACAATCTGACCCTCGGAAAGAGTGCCCGAGTTCTGATTGACTCCGTCAGAGCCTCAGATTGTTTGCCCTTGTTCTCATTCGCACAATCCGAGGCTCAGATGAGGCAAATCTGTTCCAGTTTACTCTGTCAGAGGGTCGGACAAGCTCTTTTCAAAAGTAATGACCATATCCGAGGGGGATCGGATAAAAATGAAAAAGAAAAGGTGGATATATGCCAGCAAAACAAACATTATTAAATCTGCAAACGAGCAGTTTACGCTATGCCGAGTTTTCTCAGTTTATCGCGCGTTTCTTAGACGATGTCGAAAAGGAAAACTTGGATGTCAAGAAAGAAGAAATCTTGTCTAACTTGCTGGGGCAGCTAAAGACTAATTTGCCTGCTTATCAAGCATCGCTAGGACAAGTTCGGGTGAGTGAAAAGTCCAGCACGATTACCGAAGCCGACCAGTTGCGGGATGAAGATTTCCAAGCGCTACGCGAAGCAATTAAACCCTATCGCAATAGTCGCCGCGAAAACGAAAAGGCAGCTTATAAGACTTTAGACTTGCTTTTCGACCAGTACAAGAAAGCGACCAAGGTTTCCTATGAAGAAGAAAGCGCGCTGTTAAACAGTCTACTAGAAAAACTCAGAAAAGCTGAATACCAATCCGCTATTGAGACTTTGGGGATTGGGCGCTTTATGAATAACTTGACCGAAAGCCAAGCGGCTTTTGAAAAGGTCTTCTCTGACCGCTCACAAGAAAATCTCGCTAAAGTCAGCTTTGACACCAAGCAACTGCGCAAGGACTTGGCAGTTCCTTACCAACAACTAAGCGACTATGTAGCTATTCTAGCTCAGTTGAAAGAAGACGCTATTTACCAAAAGACCTTATCTGTCCTCAACAACAGCCGCAAGTACTACGCCGATGTCTTGGCACGCCGCAAGGGCAAAGATAAGAAAGAAGCGAAAAAGGTAGAAACGGAAACAGAATAAAAAAGACGCTCCACTTACTCATAAGTGGGGCGATTTTTCTCTTTACGCCGTTTGGCTTCTCGTTCTAGTTTTGCCCAATTAGTTCACATACTTACACCACCACGGAGCACTACAGTATTTCAGATATTGTCAATAGCGACAAGACCCCGATACCCGCCGCCAAGGAACTCTACGATGCCAAACTCAAGCTGGCAAAAGAAGGCTTGGCGAAGATTGAGAAAGAAGACCATGAGAAGTACGAAAAGCTCAAGGGTTTGAGCGACCAACAACTCATGGAAGCCATGTTTCCGACGCAAGTCGGCGAGTATGAGCGGGCGCGCTCGACTTGGAAGGAGAACAACAAGGGCTGGTTGCAGTGGGTTGAAATTGATAGCAGTGGGTGCCATTATCGCGGGGAGTGTCCTGAGCGGAGGCACACTCGCTCCTATCCTTATCGGAGCAGGGACAGCTTACCTGGTGGCAGATAGCGGTTATCAGGCGGTTAGCGGGGAGACCATTTCGGGGAAACGGCTGACTGACGGGGAGCGCATCTGGGCAGGTGTGGACGCAGTCTTGACGGCAGCGACCGGTGGCTTTGCGACCTATGCCAGCGTGCTTGCCAAGACAGGGAAAGCCGCAACGACGACGGTACAGACGGTAGGCAAAGCTGTCAATTATGCCGACGATGCCAATGACATCGCTCATACGGTGACCGCGATGCAGGATGACCCTTGGGCGCAGCACTCCAATTTGGAATAGGGCGTGCGATTGGTCATGGAGTTACTGCTCTTGGAAATAAAGCTCGAGCAAGATTTGGCAAGGGTGGCAGTGGAGCTGATGTGGACTTGCCAAGTAGTGGGAAAGGTGTGGATCTGCCAGCGGGCAATGCAGGTTTGAAGACCCATGCGGACACAGATGTGGATCCGTCTACGCTTGGTACAGGCAAGAAGCCAAAACCAGAGATTCAAACGCCCCAACATCAAGAAATACCAAGTCCAAGCAAGAAACCAGAGCTTGATGTGATGAAGACAAGCAAGCCTGAGATTGACCGTGCAAGCAGTCCAGAGATAACTGGTCCAAATAAGAAGCCAGAAATTGATACCACTAAAACGGCGAAACCCGAGATTGACAATCCAAGCCGTCCAGCGGTGGATAAGACCAACAGCAAGCCGAGCGAGATTGATACAGGCAAGACGGTGAAACCGGAGGTCAGCCAAGCTCGTCCGAGCGAGGTGGCGTCACCAAACAGTCGTCCAAAAGAAGTGGATGTGACCAAGAAGCCCGACATTGAAGTGACTCGCCCAGCCGAAGTCAATCCGACCAAGGTTAAGCCAGAAATGGAAACCAAGGTCAAACCAGACATTGACGCAGCGGCAGCTAGTGCCAGCGCCGTTCCGAAAGTCAAGGCGCAAGAACCCGACCTCCCCAAAGCCGGACAACCCGAAGTCACCCCTGACGCTGGCAAGAAAGTGCAGAAGCCAGAAGAGGTGGATACCGAAGCAACTAAGGCTGGTATAGGAATGTCGGAAGATGCAAATTATGCACAAAAGACATATGGTCACTCGTTCAGTCAAGAAGGACAGAAAATATATTCTGAATTAGCAGGGGAACCTATAAAAACAATTGATGATTTAGTTGATGCAATAAAATCGGGTAAAATAGATATTAAAGACTTACCGGTTGAATATATCAATCGTGATGGAAATACTTTGATATTGAATACTCGTACATCACAGGCTTTAACTCAATCAGGTATTCCTAGGAGTGATTGGCATACGATTGATAGGACGGGAGAAAAGTTACACGAGACTTTGCTTGACGGACAACTACAAAGAAACAAACTCACTTCAGAAGGTATTAAAGAAGTTAGACCAAGTAACAGAAAAGGATAATAAATATGACATACAAAACAGAATATGTTTTACCTATGTTTTCTTCAAATTTAGAAAAAGAGCCTGAAATTCAGATAACAGGTTTGGAGGTTGCAATTCGGATTTCAGGTTATGATGATGAGGAACAATTTAGTGAAGTTCTACTAAAATTTCAATCAGTCTTGGAATTTACTCGGACATCCTCAAAATTTGGAATAACAGAGGGTTCTTATGATACAGTCATTAAAATTGAAAATTCTAAAAGATTAGCGGAGTTAAAAGAAACAAATGAAAGGGACTATGCGTTTTGGTCTCCTAATCATTATGCTTTTTACCTAGACGGCTCAGGTTTCTTTCAAATAATTGCTGATAGTTTTGAGGTGGAAAGGCTTGTTTGATTATACAAAACTTAGTAGAGAAGTATCCTATATATTAAGACATAATCCAGATAAATATGGTATAAAGCTGGACTCGGAGGGGTGGTGTTCAGTTGATGATTTAATACATAAATTATCAGAAACTCCTTTATGGAAAGGACTTACAAGAGATGACCTTGAAACAATGATAGAACTATCTGACAAAAAGCGTCATGAAATAAAAGGTGAAAAGATTAGGGCTTTTTATGGACATTCAATAAAAGACAAATTATCTAAAACAGCCAATAAACCACCGAAAGTTTTATACCATGGAACAGTTCAAAGATTTTTAAATCAGATTTTACAAACTGGGCTAATTCCAAAAGAAAGGCAGTATGTTCATTTGTCTTCTGATGTGAGTACAGCAAAGCAGGTAGCTTTGAGAAGAGATGACAGAGCTATCATTTTAGAAGTTGCTGCCCAGTCTGCTTGGGAAAATGGTGTAAAATTTTATATTGGGAATGAAGATATATGGCTTTCTGAGCCAATTCCTAGTGAGTATATTTCTATTATTGAGGATAAATAATCTTTTTATGACTAGAAATAGAAAGAAAGGGGAAAAGAATGTCCGATAAATCAATGAAAATGACAATGATGACAGAACAATTTGAAAAGGGCGATAGCGGAGAAACAGTAGAGGGCATTACTCTCATTGTTGACGGTGTTGTCAAAGACGTGACAGATATTCTTAAGGAAACAAAAGGATATAATTCAACCTTAGACTTAATTCAAGATGCTATTGTTCGTGGATTGGCTGAAATCAGGGAGTCATAGTTTTATTTAAGAGGACGTTAGTCCTCTTTTTTGTTATACTGGAAAGTGTAGGGGAACAAAATGGAAATTTTAAACAAGTACATTGACAATCCAATCCGAGATTAACAACTCAAGCCGAGCGAGGTGGCGTCACCAAACAGTCGTCCAAAAGAAGTGGATGTGACCAAGAAGCCCGACATTGAAGTGACTCGCCCAGCCGAAGTCAATCCGACCAAGGTTAAGCCAGAAATGGAAACCAAGGTCAAACCGGACATTGAAGCTGCGGCAGCTAGTGCTAGTGCCGTTCCGAAGGTCAAGGCGCAAGAGCCCGACCTACCCAAAGCAGGACAACCCGAAGTCACCCCTGACGCTGGCAAGAAGGTGCAGAAGCCAGAAGAAGTGGATACCGAAGTTGGAACAACTGAGCCTCGATATGGTGAAAGAAGAATATCAGACACAGAATATGCAATCCTGAGAAGGAAAACGCCGTCTCCAGAAATGAGGAGAAAAGTCAATAAAGATGTAGTTTTGCCTATGGATGACCCTGCTATTCCAGGACATACAATAGAAAAGGGAGAAACATTAGAAGCTGACCATATAGTATCAATGGATAGAATTGCAAAAATGGAAGGTTTTGATAAGCTAACTAGAGAACAACAATTAGAAATATTAAATTATGAGGATAATTTCGTTGGGTTGAGCAAATCAGCAAATGCCTCTAAAGGTTCAAAAACTTATGAGGAATGGACAACGTATGTCAAAGAAGGTATTCCAATCAATCCAGAATTTAGAGAAAAAATGATTGCTAGGGAAAAAGAACTTGAAGGAATTATTCAAAATATGATAGACTCATATGTGAAAGGAAATGGAGGATAACAGAAGTGACTAATAAAATAGATTTTTTAAACGAATATAGTTTATCTAGTTCAAGTGTAGAAATTGTGACGGATGAAAGCCAAATTGTAGAGGCTCCAATTCCAAATTTTTGGAAAGAAGCACTTTTGTCAGATAGTTTGGAAGAAAGAAAAGAAAAAAT
>ERZ773038.552-NODE-552-length-24175-cov-89.789801_pt1 | contig 24175 bp, 19 predicted proteins | sample MGYA00511665_ERZ773038 | MGnify/ENA primary metagenome ERZ773038 (study PRJEB29015, sample SAMEA2737966) | human oral metagenome | biome: human oral; feature: human-associated habitat; material: dental | place: China | collected 2028 ... | reverse complement strand
CCGCATGCACACCATCAAAGCCGTCATGGTCGCCACCCTCGCCACCCCCACCACCGAGGAGACACAACCATGAGAATCGTCGTCGCCCTCGGAGGCAACGCCCTCCTCGAACGCAACCAAACCCCCAACGCCTCCACCCAGATCGCCAACGTCCACTCCGCCGCGATCCAGCTCGCCGCCCTGGCCGAGCACCACGAACTGGTCATTACCCACGGCAACGGGCCCCAAATCGGAGTCCTCGCCCTGCAATCGGCCAACGACGAACGCCTGACCACTCCCTACCCCTTCGACACCCTCGGTGCTCAAACCCAGGGCATGATCGGCTATTGGCTCCTCCAAGCCATGCAGAACGCGCTCCCCGGACGCCACGTCGCCTCCATGATCAACCAAACCCTGGTCCTGGCCGGCGACCCCGCCCTGACCGATCCCACCAAATTCATCGGCGAGGTCTACTCCAAGGACCAGGCCCAGACCCTAGCCGCCCAATACGGCTGGACCGTCAAACCCGACGGCGACTACTACCGCCGCGTCATCGGCTCACCCACCCCCCAACGCGTCATCGAAACCCGACTCATCCGCACCCTGCTCCAGACCGGAGCCATCGTCATCTGCGCCGGCGGCGGCGGCATCCCCGTCATCCGCAACCACACCGGCAAACTCCAAGGCATCGAAGCAGTCATCGACAAAGACCTCACCGCAGCCGTCCTCGCCGAACACCTCGAAGCCGACGCCCTGCTCATCCTGACCGATACCAACGGCGTCTACACCGACTACAACACCCCCCAACAACAACACATCTCCCGCGCCACCCCCACCACTCTCCGCAAACTCAACCTACCCTCCGGATCCATGGGCCCCAAAGTCGAAGCCGCCTGCCGCTTCGTCGAGCTCACCGGCGACACGGCCGCCATCGGCCCCCTCCACCACGCCGCCGACATCCTCAACGGCACCACTGGAACCATCATCACCCCCACCGGCACCTACCCTCACAACACCCAATCATCACCCGAGCCGGTGGACGACAGACTCAAGCGCGCCTGAACGGCTGCGCCGGCCCCGTTCTAGGAGGTGGTTCAACCACACCATGTCATGGCGGCGCAGTCATGCCGCCTCCACTGCTTCATCAGCACATCCATCGCCCATACCGGGCTACTCACAACGCACAAGGGAGTGACACACACATGACGAAGATCGTCAACTCATGGAACGACTTCGACCCGCTCAAGCACGTCATCGTAGGACGCGCAGACTTCTCGGTGATCCCGCCCGAGGAGCCCGCCACCTCGGAGAAGGTGCCGATCGACTCCGAAATGCGCGGCATGTGGGGCCCGCGCCCCACCGCCACCGTAGAGGCGGCCAACGAGCAGCTCGACAACTACGTCAAGATTCTTGAGGGTCTGGGCGTCAAGGTCGACCGGCCCACACCGCTGCAGTGGAACCAGGCGATCCAGACCCCTGACTTCCGCACGGAGTCCGGATTCACCCAGATGCCTCCGCGAGACATCCTGCTGACCATCGGTGACGAGATCATGTCATCGGCAAACTCCTTCCGCTGCCGCTACTTCGAGTACCTCGCCTACTGGCCGCTCATGAACGAGTACTTCGAGGAGGACCCGGAGTTCAAGTGGACGCAGGCCCCGCGCCCGCGCCTGACCGACAAGTCGTACAAGCACAACTACTACGACGAGAGGATCTCCATCGAGGAGCGCCTGGAGCGGACGGCGGCCAAGGACTTCGTGACCACCGAGGTCGAGCCCATGTGGGATGCCGCCGACGTCATGCGCGTCGGCAAGGACCTGTTCATCCAGCACGGTCTGACCACCAACCGGAAGGCCATGGAGTGGTTCAAGCGGTACTACCCCGAGTTCCGCGTCCACGCCGTGAACTTCCCGGGCGACCCCTACCCGATCCACATCGATGCGACCTTCGTGCCGCTGCGTCCGGGCCTGATCATCAACAACCCGCACCGCCGCCTGCCCGAGGAGCAGCGCAAGATCTTCGAGGCCAACGACTGGCAGATCGTTGACGCTGCGCCTCCGGCCCACACCACACCGCCGCCGCTGTGCTACTCCTCGGTGTGGCTGTCCATGAACTGTCTGGTGATCGACCACAAGACCGTATGCGTCGAGGCCAGTGAGGTCCACCAGATGGAGCAGATGGACAAGCTGGGAATGAACGTCATTCCTGTGCCCTTCCGCGACGCCTATGCCTTCGGCGGAGGCCTGCACTGCGCCACCGCAGATGTCTTCCGCGAGGGCACCTGTGAGGATTACTTCCCCAACCAGGTTGACGACCCGACACTTGTCTGAGGTCTGATTCTCAGAGAGCTGGTGGGGGCGGCGGCTCCATAACCGGGCCACCGCCCCCACCTAATTTCAATTGCACTAATTTTTCTTCGCGTCGAACGCGACTCGGATGGTGCCGGAATGACGTACGGCATCTCCCCACATTTTTTGATTCTCTGCGTGCAACCGTCGTCCCGATTTCAGTGCGAGTACGCCTAGCTCATCTGTGATGCATGATTTTTGTGATCCGCATGAGAATCATCCCGGATAGAAAAAGAACCTACCGCAAAGGAGCGGAAGTTGGACACGTCAGGTCGTGTGAAGCTCAAGGGTTTTGGGCTTATGTTTCTTTCGTCGAGCCTCATGGGCGGGATTGGCGCTTTTGCGCGCTACATCGATGCTCCCGGCGATTTCATCTCCTTCTTCCGCAGCTTCAGCGGTCTGATCGGCATGACACTTTTCTTCCTTTTCGTCGGAGGATTTGCGAAAGTAAAAGCCACTAAGTTCACTCCGTCCATCTTCTTCTCGGGACTATTCTTGGGGCTTCTCTCGGCCCTCTATGTCATCTCCACCCAGTACACCACCCTCGCCAACGCATCCTTCCTCATCTACACCGGCCCGGTGTACTCGACCATCCTGGCCACAATATTCCTCAAAGAGCCGTTCAAGCCGGCCATGATCGGCTCCCTGGCAGCAGTCGTGGTAGGAACTCTGCTGATCGTTCAAATCATCTCGGACGAGGGGTTCAAGCTCGATCTCGATCCCAAGTACGCCTTCGGAAACATGATCGGACTGGCCTCGGGCGTGGCCTACGGCCTCTATCTCTTCGCTTCACGCTACCGTACGGACTGCGACTCCAACGTACGGGCCTGGTACAACTTCCTCTTCGCCGTGATGACCATCGGGATCATGGTCGCCACCCGTTGGTCGAAGCTCACCTACGTGGTCCGCGAGAAGGTTGACGGAGTGCCGACTACGAAGGTCGATAAATCCGGAAACACGGTGACCGCCGATTGGGACCTTTTCAGCATGGACGCCCGAACCTGGACGGTACTTATCATCGCGGCCCTGGTGACCGGATTCGGCGCCTTCTACTTCCTCACTCTGGCGAGCAAGATCCTCCTTGCTGGGGAACTGGCGACTATCTCTTATCAGGAGACCATCATGGCCTCACTGTTGGGTCTCGCATTCTTCCACGAGCCCCTCTCCGGCATGCAGATGCTGGGTGGCGTACTCATCATCAGCGGCGGTGTTTCTCAGGTGTACTTCTCAACCAGGGAGAAACCGGTTCACACGCCCAAGGAAGGAGAACCAGATCCGGAAAAGGAGAAGGCAGAGAATCTGATAGTTACATCATAATCAGACGGGCAGCATGCAGAAACACAATAACGAAGGACACCACCAATGACTCATGAGCGCAATATCACCCGCCTGGACGCCTTCACCTACCGCAAGATTATACAGGACGATCCGGTCATGCTCATTCCGGTGGGCGCCATTGAGCAGCACGGCCCGCACATGCCCCTGGGCGTGGACATGATGCTGTCAACGAAGATGGCCGAACTCGTCGCCGAGAATATTAATGCTCTGGTGGGGCCGACCATCACTACCGGATACAAGTCGCAGCAGCGCTCCGGCGGAGGCAATCACATCATCGGTTCTTTCGGCTTCGACGCCGCCACCGTCATCGGCATCTGCCGCACCTTCGTGCGGGAGTTCGCACGGCATGGGCTCACGCGAATCGCGTTCATCAACGGCCACTATGAGAACTACCAATTCATTTACGAGGGCGTGGATCTGGCTCTGCGCGACTTGAGGGGTCAGAGCATCCCCGACGTCATGCTCCTGTCCTACTGGGACTTCGTGACCGAGGAAGTCATCTCCGGTCTCTACCCCGATGGCTTTCCAGGATGGGACGTCGAGCACGGCGGAGTCATGGAAACTTCACTCATGCTCGAATACTTCCCAGACCTGGTGCACATGGACCGCGTCATGGACCTGCCGGCCGCCGCCCTGCCCCCTTATGACCTGCTGCCAGTGGACCCGACCCTCACTCCAGAGTCGGGCTGCCTCTCATCCGCAAAGGCTGCAAGCGCGGAGAAAGGGGCTATACTCGCCGATTCCATCGTGTCCGGGATAACTGATGCCATTCGAGGCAGATTCACGATGTAGCGAGGCTCCGATAAGGATGCCTCATTCTACCAACGGGCTTGGCGAAGCCGGCAAGCTGGTTTATCGGAGCTTTCCTGGTCTTCGGGCGCATGTCCGTCACCATGATCGGTTTTGTCATCATCGTGGTCGCAACTCGAATGGTCGGGCTGTTCCAACGCACCCGACTGTAGCACGAGCCGCTCAGCTTGGGATCCTCGGAGGGATGCTCGTGATCGGAGGCGGGGCGGGCTGGCAACAACTATCCTGGAACTCGCAACCAAGGACCCTCACCGCCCGATTGAAGACCGATCCGCCTGCCTGCGGTTGATCCGTTCTGCATCCGCAGGCAGGCAGCACCATCGACTGCATAAACCAGAAGCACTCGCAGAACCTCAACACTCACGTCCGGAGTTGAAGGCAATGAACACCGTCCATTACGGAAGCACAACCGAGCATCATAAGGATCCTGAGCGGACACAGGCACTGAGGCGTGCTGCCACGGCGAGTTTCATCGGCAATTTCATCGAGTGGTTCGATTATGCTTCCTACGGTTATCTTGCAGGTGTGATCGGCAGCGTATTCTTTCCTGAATCCGATAGATACGCTCAGCTTCTATATTCCTTCCTGGTATTCGCCATGTCCTTCATTCTGCGGCCCATCGGCGCCGTGGTCTGGGGCCTATTGGGAGACCGTCTTGGGCGCCGATGGGCACTGTCATGGTCTATCCTGATCATGTCGGGATCGACTTGTTTCATCGGCTTTCTTCCGCCCTACGCCCAGATTGGGATGTGGAGCGCTATCGGTTTACTTATTCTGCGCATGATCCAGGGCTTCTCGGCCTCCGGCGAGTACGCCGGCGCCGGCACCTTCCTGGCTGAATACGCACCTCCCGCGCGGAGAGGCATCTATACCTGCCTCGTCCCGGCCTCCACGGCCTGCGGTCTTCTTGCGGGGTCGCTCATGGTCTCGGGCATGCTCTTCGTTCTGGGCGGCGAGGAATCCAACGCAATGAACCAGTGGGGCTGGCGCATCCCGTTCCTCCTGGCCGGGCCGTTGGGACTGATCGGCCGCTACATCCGAGTCCATTTGGAAGACTCTCCCGCCTACCAGGCGATGCGCGCGGAAATGCCCCAGGATCCCAGAGCAACGAGCTGGATCGAACCGCTTATCCTGCTATTCCGCTACCACTGGCGCGAGACGCTCATTACCTTCGGCGTCTCCTGCCTCAACGCCGTGGCCTTCTACATGCTCCTCAGCTACATGCCCACCTACGTCAAGGAAGAGCTTCACTTCAAGGAGGAGACTGCCACCCTGGCGACCTCCATCATGCTCGTGGTCTATATCGTCTCGATCTTCGCCATGGGCCACCTCTCCGATTCTTTCGGAAGGCGCCGGATGCTCATTGCCGCATGCATCGCCTTCATCGTGCTGTCCATCCCGCTGTTCATCGCAATGACCAAAGCGACTGGAATGCTCTCAGTGGTGATCCTGTGCCAGATCATCTTCGCGATCGTTCTGACCGCCAATGACGGCACCCTGGCCACATTCCTGGCCGAGTCCTTCCCGACCAACGTCCGCTACTCCGGGTTCGCTCTCTCCTTCAACGGAGCCAATGCGCTCCTAGGCGGGACAACGCCCGTCATTGTGACATGGCTCATTAAAACAACCGGCTCGTCACTGGCTCCAGCCGTCTACCTCACCGTGGTGGCATTGATCGCCATGGTGGCGATCCTCATGTCGCGGGGCATCCGCAACTCGGAGCTGACTGAGCTCGATCATTCTGAGACGCCCTGAGGCATAAGGCGTCCCGTCCTGGCCGGACGACTGCGCGACGCACGGCGTCCCGCACTTTGCTACCCTACGAAGACATGGCTGATCCCTTGTCTGCCGCCTTTCAACCGTCTCGCCAGGCTCGGAGCGGCGTACGCCCGACTTCGCGCGGAGAGGGACGACGACAGACGATCATCGAAGCGGCCGCTGCGATCATTCGCGAGGAGGGGCCGGCCGAGGTGAGTCATCGCGCCGTTGCCAGGCGCGCCGGCTGCTCATTGTCAGCGACGACCTACTACTTCAAGGGCCTGGACGACCTGCTTTATCAGGCCGGCCTGATCAATATCGCCATCTGGGCGTCGCGGGCGGAGCACGTGGCGGACAAAGTGGAGGCCCTGGAGCAGATCCCTCCTCTATCCGGACGACTGGATCTGGTGCTTCAGGCAACGCTCCCGCCGGAGGGCCCGTATCTCGGGCACTATATCCAACTCATCTCCGCGGGCGCCGTCGCGCCCGTTGAGCAGGCCTATCACCAGGGTCGTCAGCGCCTCAACGCCGCCGTCGGTCGTCTGCTGGAACGATTGGGGGCTGTCGTCGACCCCGACCTGGTGATCGCAGTCGTCGACGGGGCCGCGGTGACCGCTTTGAGCGAGGGGCGTGACGTGCACGCCACAGCTGCTGATCTTCTTGGAAAGATCACTGCATTCTGGGCGCAGGCCGATCAGGACCCCGATCAGGACGAGAACAGTCCTGAGGGTGATGGCCCACCCGATGACAGAGATTGACAAAGACTCGGGGTCTTCGACATGTCCGTGAGATCTTAGGCGGAGCCGTCATCCGGCCTGTCATGCAGGCTCCATCACATTTCCCGCCGTCTCACCACAGCACGGTCGGATCGAGCTCAACGCGGACCGTCTCCTCCCGATGCGCCGAGCGCTCGCGCTGGCGCACCCGCAGCATGATCGCCAGCTCCCGCCCGCGGTCGGCAGGGGCCCGGATCAAAGCCCGTGCGGTGGAGCCACCGCCCGGGGCGGACCGGTCCTGCTGCGCTGTACCAGCAACAGGCGTCGGTGCAGGGCCCAAGGTCTCGAAATTCTCCGACTGCGCCTGAACAAGCAGTGCCTCCACGCCATCCCATGATCCGTCCAACCGCGCCGTGCGCCAGGCTGGGGGGAGGTGCAGGTCAACACGCTCGAGCAGATCCTCACGAGCGTAACCGGCATGATCCCACCGCACCAACGCCTGCGCGGCTGACGGATCCGGACCGCCCAGAAGAATGACCCGCGCATCTGCACGTGCCAAGACCACCGCGTTGGTCCATCGTCGCAGCGCCTCCGCGCCCGCCCCGAGTTCAGGGCGGGCTGACAGAAGGGCGCCATCGAGGAGCAGAACCGCGCAGTACCCGCCGTCGGCGACCGGCTCGGCACCGGGTGTGGCGACTACCAGGCGGGGCGAGGCGTCCACGGATTCAATGACGCCGTGCGACTCGCGCGCACCGGAGATCGCCACCGGCGTGCCCGGAAAAGCACGGCCCAGTTCCTCGCCGGTGCGCGCACTGCCCGAGCCGCGCATACGCACCTGATCACCACCGCATGCGGGACAGAGCCAACCCGCCAGTCCGCGCGCGCACCACCGGCAGGTGGTGACCCCGGCCGTCTCCATGGCCAGCGGGCCCCCGCAATGGGGGCAGCGAGCGGCCTGTCCGCATCGCCGGCACGCCACCACCGGGGCATAGCCGGAGCGTGAGACCTGAACCAGAACGGGCCCATCGGCCAGGGCATCACGCACCGCTCGGTGCGCAAGTGACGGAATTCGGGCGATTCCGGAGGAGCCCTCGGCTTCCAATCGAGTCGCATTGGGAGCGTGCACCCGCGCAACGGCGGCACGCCGCAATGACCGAGGAGCACTGAGCTCCTCAGCCCACCCCTGCTCCACGAAGCTCTGGGCCTCGATGCTGCGGGCGTAGCCGGCCACCAGCAAACCCGCCCCTTCCAGGCCGGAGCGCAGCGCCAGAACAGTGCGAGCGTGCGTGTAGGGAGCATGACGCTCATCGAGGCGGTTGTCGCCGTCATCCCAGATGACCGCCAGGCCCAGGCCACGCACCGGGGCGAAGGCGGCAGCGCGTGTACCCACCACAATGCGCGCGGTTCCGAGCAGCACACGCAGGAAGGCTCGGTAGCGACGAGCAGGGCCCCCCTCTGCGGTCAGCACGACAATCGGTTCGTCAAGCGCGGGGAGCAGCTCCTCCTTCAGCGCCGTCGCCACGGCCTCGGCCTGTGCCGCAGTCGCGACTATGACGAGAGCGCCTCGGCCCGACGCCAGGGCGGCCCTGATGGCATCGCCGAGCAGCGCAGTCCACCGGCGTACCAGGCCGGCCCGTCCTGGGAGAGCAGTCCACACGGCACGTGGCGCGCCGCCGTCGGCGAGCGCATCCACGAATCCGGCTCCGCCATATGCGTCCCATCCCTCCCCGGACGGCGCCTGCCACTGAGACGGCGACGGTGCGCCACGACCGCGCTCAGAATGCTCGGTAGACGCATGACGCGGCGGTACCGCAAGGCGGATGATGTCCGAACGCACCCCGGCGCTTCTCGTCGCGACCGCCTCGATCAACGCCTTCGTGGCACCGGTGAGCACCGGCAGGTCCGAGACGACCCCGCGAATCGGGGTCAGTCGACCGGCGTGGGTCGTCGTCGCGCCGCGCTCCCAGACCCATCCGCGCATATCCTGCCCACCGAAGCGGACGATCACGCTCGTGCCCACGGCGGCCGAGGCATCAAGATCCGGTGGGACGAGGTAGTCGAAAAGGCGGTCCAGATGCGGCAAGGGAGAATCGAGCAGCACTCTGGCCACGGGCGCGGCAACACCATTGCCGTCCACACCATGCTCAGACGGCGCCGGTGCAGCCAGTAACGCGCCCTGGGCGGGCCTTCCCCCACGGCTCATCCGGCTCATCGCACCGCCCGGCAAGACAGATGCGGCTTAGACCGCGGCGCGCAGGGCCTCGGCGCGGCCGGTCTCCTCCCAGGAGAAACCAGGACGGCCGAAGTGTCCGTAGGCGCTGGTAGCGCGGTAGATCGGACGAAGCAGATCGAGATCGCGCACGATTGCGGCCGGGCGCAGGTCGAAGACCGCCTCGATGGCGGCGGCGATCCGCGCGACGGGGACTGTCTCGGTACCGAAGGTCTCAATGTACAGGCCCACGGGATGAGCGGAGCCGATGGCATAGGCAACCTGAATCTCGCAGCGCCGAGCAAGGCCCGCTGCGACGACGTTCTTGGCGACCCAGCGCATGGCGTAGGAGCCGGATCGATCGACCTTGGACGGATCCTTGCCGGAGAAAGCGCCTCCGCCATGACGAGCCATCCCGCCATAGGTGTCCACGATGATCTTGCGGCCGGTCAGGCCGGCGTCTCCAGCGGGACCGCCGATGACGAACTGGCCAGACGGATTGACCAGGACCTCGGCATTGGCTGTGGCCAGCTGAAGGCCCTTGTCCTCTTCGGCCTGAAGCACCGGCCGGATCACCTCGGAGGTGATGGCGTCGGTCAGCCAGGCGCGAGTGCGACCGGGGTCGTGCTGTGTCGAGACCACCACGCTTCTCAGGCTCACCGCACGATCCCCGTCGTAGCCAATGGTGACCTGGGTTTTGCCATCGGGACGCAGGCCCGTCATGAGACCCTGCTTGCGCACCAACGTCAGACGCTCGGCGAGACGATGCGCCAAGTGGATCGGCAGCGGCATGAGCTCAGCCGTGTCCGTACAGGCGTAACCGAACATGAGGCCCTGATCCCCCGCGCCCTGGAAGTCGAGAGGATCGAGGTCCCCGGAATCTCCTCGCACCTCAAGAGCCTTGTCCACACCGGCCGCGATATCCGGAGACTGCTGGCCGATCGAAATCGACACACCGCAGGAGGCGCCGTCGAAGCAGACCTCGGATGAGGTGTAGCCGATCGATACGATTTCGGAGCGCACGATCTCTGGGATCTCAACATAAGCGTTGGTGGTCACCTCGCCGGCGACATGGACCAGTCCTGTTGTCGCCATTGTCTCGACGGCGACATGCGCGGCAGGATCCTGGGCCAGAATGGCGTCAAGAATGGAGTCCGAGATCCGATCGCAGACCTTATCGGGATGCCCTTCGGTCACTGACTCCGAGGTGAACAGGCGGAGAGAACTCAATGGCATGTGATGTCCCTTGCGAGGTCGATGGGTGCGTGTTGTCATGCGCGGCTTCATGACGACGAGGCTCTGCGCTGTCCTAACACCCCAATCGTAGGCCCGCGCAACAAGATGCCTGAAGGGCGACATCATGCCTGCTCCGTGATTATTCAGACGTCCTGGGATTCAGATTCATCAGATTCAGCGGACACGCCAGGGCCCTCTCATGGCCTTCTCGGCCCTCTGATCCTGCCGCCCCCTCCCGCACGCCTCACGGTCAATCGGAGAGCCTGGACGCGACCAGATCAATCAGGACGCGGGCGACATCAATCTTGGAGCCCTCGACTCGGGCGACCTCATGGCCGTGGTTATCAAGGATCACGATGGAATTGGGTACGTCTCCGAAGCCAAGGCGCTCCCCCACAGCGTTGACGGCGAGGAGATCCGCACCCTTGCGACGCGCCTTGGCAGCACCGTGAGCGAGCACATCCCCCTCAGCATCACCGGTCTCCGCGGCGAAACCGACGGTGAGCATCCGCTCGCCATCACGGCGCGGCGGATCGGCGACAAGACTCGCGAGGATATCGGGATTCTCCACGAGCTCAATGGTCAGACGAGTATTCCCGTCCTCGGCAGCACCGCGTTGCAGGCCGTGCTTCTTGATCTTGGATGCGGACACCTCAACAGGACGGTAGTCGGCAACAGCCGCGGTCATAATGACGGCGTCGGCATCCCGAGCGGCCCGTCGGACGGCGTCGTGCAGCTCCACGGCAGTACCGACCGCCACGACCTCCACCTCGCGAGGCAGAGTCGCAAGAACCGCGAGAACATCGTCAGCCACATTAGCCGCCACAAGAGTCACTCGCGCACCGCGCTCTACGGCGGCGCACGCCGCAGCGACCCCCTGGCGTCCCGAAGAGCGGTTGCCCACATACCGCACCGGATCGATAGGCTCACGGGTACCACCGGCCGAAACGACCACATGCCGGCCCGACAGCGCTCCGCTCCCAGACGCCCCCGCCCTGCGCGCCCGTCGATCAGCGAGCACGGCCAGCGCCTCGGCGACAATGCGCTCAGGATCGGGCAGCCGGCCCTCCCCCGAGTCGGCGCCCGTCAAGCGTCCGGAATCCGGGTGGATGATGCTCAGGCCACGGCGTTGCAGCGTGGCCACGTTCTCCCGGGTCGCAGGATTGGCCCACATCTGAGTATGCATGGCGGGGGCAAGGACCACAGGGGCCGTCGTCGTCAGAATCGTGGCAGTCAGCAGATCGTCGGCACGACCGGACGCGACCCGTGCCAGCAGGTCGGCAGAGGCCGGGGCCACCACAACAAGGTCCGCCCACTCTCCCACCGCGACATGTTCGACGGCAGCCGGGTCGTCGAAAATACCGCTGCTCACCGGCCGCCCTGCGACCGCTGCCAGAGCCGGCGCGCCGATGAAGCGCAACGCGGCATCCGTTGCGACCACGCGAACCTCGTGCCCCGCCTGTCGCAGACGACGGATCACGAAAGGGGCCTTGTAGGCGGCGATGGAACCGGACACCCCGATGACAACACGCCACGGACCGGTCGGGACGTCAGGCGTCATGATCATGACTGAACCCTCATGTCCTCACATACCGCCCTTAACGGACGGAGCCATCCGCGTCACCGACGCGCGCTCAGAACTCGATCTCGTCGAGGTTGGTGGACGCCGGGGCGTCCTCGCCCTCCGCCGAGGCGGATACAGCATCAAGCGGGATATCGGAGAACATGTCTTCTTCCGCGGCGCGACGAGCCTTCTCATTCTCAGCACGCCGCGCCCGAGCCTCATCACCCGGGATGACCTGAAGTTTGTCCTCGACCACCTCGCGCAGAGCGATGGTCAGGGGCTTCTCATCAGGCTCGGCCTCAACGAGAGGACCGAAGTAGTCGAGCTGGTTCTCCTCCAGCTGCCGGGTATAGGTATTGATCTGGCGAGCGCGCTTGGCGGCTTCCACAACGAGCCCGTACTTGGAGTCGACCTTCTCGAGCAGGTCGTCGATCGGCGGGTTGGTGATGCCCTCGGGCTGTGCGGAGGTTCCGAGCATGAGCTTCTTCCCGTGTGATGGACGTCGGAAATACCTGATGGTAACCGGGACAGTTTAGCCCTTGATTCCCAATAGTTTTTCGAGCTCGTCCGTGGCATGCACCACGGTGTCGTTGACGATGATGTGGTCGAACTCCTGTGCCGCTTCCATCTCCGTGCGTGCGGTGGCCAGGCGGCGCTCCCGCTCTCGGGCATCCTCGGTGCCTCGCCCGGCAAGCCGGGCCACGAGCTCATCCCAGCTCGGAGGCATGATGAAGACCAGTTGTGCGGCCGGCATGGACGCGCGAACCTGCCGAGCGCCGGCCAGATCGATCTCGAGCAGGGCAGGACGACCGGCGTCGAGCTCGGCCTGAACAGGACCGCGGGGCGTCCCATAGCGATGGGCTCCGTGAACCAGTGCCCACTCCAGCATCTGGCCGCTGTCAACGAGTCTGTCGAACTCGCCGTCGGACACGAACAGATAATGCACGCCGTCGATCTCGCCCGGTCTCGGCCCCCGAGTGGTCGCCGAGACCGAGACGAACAGCTCGGGGTGACGCCGGCGCAGTTCGGCGACGATGGTCCCCTTGCCCACCGCGGTGGGGCCGGCCAGAACGGTCAGGCGCGCGGGAGCGGACGAGAGCGAGGAGTGCGTCATGCGCCTATGATGCCGCACGAGATCGCCCGGACTCAGGCCCGCAATGCCGAGAGCGCCTCCGCAGCGGCGGCCTGCGCGGCTGCGCGCAAAGCGGCCAGGTCGGGCCCCGCGCTGAGTACGCCGCGGGAAGTCGAGGCCAGCACATGGTGGCGCGCAGCCCCGAAAACGGCCTCCAGCTCGGCGGCGCCCGCGCCCTGAGCGCCCACCCCCGGAGCCAGTAGCGGCGCATTGGCGCCGAGCAGGTCGATCCCCAGCTCGGCCACGGCCCGGCCGGTGGTCGCCCCGACCACCAGGCCGACGCTGCCGAGGGTGTTGGCATCGCGGGCCGCGGCATTAGACCGGGCCGCCCCCGCGACGACATCGGCCGCCACGGAACTCGATCGCGATCCCTGTCCCGTGGACGCGTGCTGAACGCTCGCGCCCTCTGGATTCGAGGTGAGAGCCAGAACGAACACGCCGCGCCCCGAGGCGTCCGCCAGCTCCAGAGCGGGTGATAGGGAGTCGTATCCGAGGTAGGGCGAGAGCGTCATGGCATCGGCGGCCAGAGGAGCGCCATCAACGAGGTAGGCCTGGGCATAGCCGCTCATGGTCGAGCCGATATCGCCACGCTTGACATCCAAGATGGACAAGGTGCCGACAGCGCGCAGCGCAGCAAGGGTCTCCTCCAGAACAGCGATACCCGCACTGCCATGCCTCTCGAAGAAGGCGGATTGCGGCTTGACCGCGGCGATTCTTCCTCCAACGGCGTCCACGATGCGCAGAGCGAAGTCCCGCAGCCCCCGAGGCGTATCCGGAAGATCCCAGGAGGCCAGCAGGGCCTGATGCGGGTCGATGCCCACGCACAGCGGGCCATGGGCATCCATGGCCTCGGCAAGCGCAGCGCCGAAGGCCGATCGACCCCGAACGCCCTCAGTGCCCTGGGGCGCAGGTCCGCCGGTAGAAGGAGTGGAAGCACTCATAGTCGAACCTCCCGTTTCGCTGCGCCCTGCAACCGGGCGATCCTGTCGGTGCCGTGCTCCTGAAGACTGCGGACGCGGAAGGGCCCGCGCAGCTGCGCCTCCAGGGCTTGGACAACTGCCTGGAGTTCCTGGACGGTGGTGATGATCGGCCGACCCGCGCTCGTCGCAGCCGCCCGTATCGCGTAGCCGTCGGCACGCGCGCCCTGACCCTTCGGAGTGTTGACGACCATGTCGATCGTATCGGATTCAATGAGGTCGACGATCGTCCGCTCGCCGTGCTCGCCCCGCCCCTCGCTGAGTTTGCGCACCGGGGTAGCAGGAATACCGTTGCGTCGCAGGATCTGGGCCGTACCCGTGGTGGCCAGGATCGTGAACCCGAGCTCGGCCAGACGAGCCACCGGCAGAATGATGGCGCGCTTGTCCCGATCGGTCACCGAGACGAACAGCGTCCCCTCGCCGGGCAGACCGCCGTAGGCGCTCGCCTGCGACTTGGCGAAGGCACGCGGAAAGTCGACGTCGTAGCCCATGACCTCACCGGTCGAGCGCATCTCCGGCCCCAGCACGGTGTCCACGATGCGTCCGTCCGGCGTGCGGAAGCGCTTGAACGGAAGAACAGCCTCCTTGACCGCGATCGGATCGTAAGGATCGGTCACGCCCGCGTCTTCTTGCGGCAGATGACCGGACGACTTGAGGGAGGCGATGGACTCCCCCGCCATGATCAGGGCCGCGGCCTTGGCGAGCTGAACGCCCGTGGCCTTGGAGACGAAGGGAACGGTGCGGCTCGCGCGAGGATTGGCCTCGATGACGTAGAGGGTGTCGCTCATGAGGGCGAACTGCACATTGATCAGGCCCCGCACGCCCACGCCGTCGGCAAGCATCTGCGTGCAACGGCGAACACGCGCGATCTCGGCGTCCGACAGGGTCATCGGAGGAAGCACGCAGGCGGAATCGCCGGAATGGATGCCGGCTTCCTCGATGTGCTCCATGACGCCGCCCAGGAAGAGCTCGGAGCCGTCGTAGAGAGCATCGACATCGATCTCGATGGCATCGTCGAGGAATCTGTCGATCAGCAACGGCCCATTCGCATATGCCCCGCCGGACTCAGCGCCCGCACGATGCAGATAATCGACCAGACCGCCGGGCTGGTAGACGATCTCCATGCCGCGTCCGCCCAATACGTAGCTGGGACGGACCAGCACGGGGAAGCCGATCTCCGCGGCCGCGGCCATGGCCTGCTCGTCCGAGCGAGCGGTGCTGTGGGCGGGGGCGGGCAGGCCCGCCTCGTCCAGCACGATGCCGAAGAGCTGCCGATCCTCGGCCGCGTCAATGGCCTCCGGGCTCGTCCCCAGGATCGGCACTCCGGCGTCCTCGAGCCGAGCAGCCAGGGACAGCGGGGTCTGGCCGCCGAGCTGGACGATCATTCCGGCCACAGGACCGGCCGCTCTCTCCGCCTCGTAAACCTCCATGACGTCCTCATAGGTCAGCGGCTCGAAGTAGAGGCGGTCGGAGACGTCGTAGTCGGTGGACACGGTCTCGGGATTGCAGTTGACCATGACGGTCTCGTAGCGATCGGCGAGCGCTATGGCGGCGTGCACGCAGGAGTAGTCGAACTCGATGCCCTGGCCGATGCGATTGGGGCCGCTGCCCAGGATGATGACGGCCTCGCGCCGGCGCGGCACGACCTCGGTCTCCAGATCGTAGGAGGAGTAGTGGTAGGGAGTGCGGGCCGCGAACTCCGCCGCGCAGGTATCAACGGTCTTGTAGACAGGACGCAGGCCATAGGCGTGGCGAATTTCGCGGATCGTGTCCTCGCCGACGCCCCGCAGAGCAGCTAGCTGACAGTCCGAGAAGCCGTGACGCTTGGCCTCGGCGAGGACCTGCGGGGTCAGCGCAGGGGCTTCGGCGACCTCGTCGGCGATCTCTTGGAGCAGCAGTATCTGGTCCAAGAACCAGGGGTCGATCTTCGTGGCGGCGAAGAGCTCCTCAACAGAGGCACCACCACGGACCGCCTGTTGGAGATCGACAAGACGGTGCTCAGTGGGCACCCGGACCGACTCGATCAGGGAGGTGGTGGCCGCGGCGTCGGGTGCTGGGCCGTCCCAGTGGAAGACCATGCCCGTCTTGTCGATGGAACGCATGGCCTTCTGGAGGGCCTCGGTGAAGGAGCGGCCAATGGCCATGGCCTCTCCGACCGACTTCATGGTGGTGGTGAGTCTCGGATCGGCTCCGCGGAACTTCTCGAAGGCGAAGCGCGGCACCTTGACGACGACATAATCGAGAGTCGGCTCGAACGAGGCGGGAGTCGAGCCGGTGATGTCATTGGGGATCTCGTCGAGGGTGTAGCCCACGGCCAGGCGGGCTGCGATCTTGGCGATCGGGAAACCGGTCGCCTTGGACGCCAGGGCAGAGGAGCGCGACACCCGCGGGTTCATCTCGATAACGATGATGCGCCCGGTCGACGGGTCGACGGCGAACTGGATATTGCAACCGCCCGTATCCACGCCGACCTCGCGGATGACGGCGATGCCGATGTCGCGCAGGCGCTGCATCTCCCGGTCGGTCAGAGTCAGGGCCGGTGCGACAGTGACCGAATCGCCGGTGTGGACGCCGACGGGGTCTATGTTCTCAATGGAGCACACGACCACCGCGTTGTCCGCCTTGTCGCGCATGAGCTCGAGCTCGTACTCCTTCCATCCCAGGATGGACTCCTCCAGGAGCACTTCGGCAGTCCGAGAGGCCGCCAGCCCCTGTCCGCAGATGCGCCCCAGATCCTCGGCGTCGTAGGCGATACCGGACCCCAGGCCTCCCATGGTGAAGGACGGCCGCACCACCACGGGATAACCGCCCAGAGCCTCGACGGCCTGGTAGCACTCGGCCATGGTGCGGGCGATGGCGGATCGAGCGACCTCAGCACCGCATCGCTCGACGATCCTCTTGAACTCCTCGCGATCCTCACCCGCGTTGATGGCCGCCGCATCGGCACCGATGAGCTCGACGTCGTAGTCGTCCAGGACGCCGGTCTCGACCAATCCCATGGCGGCGTTGAGTGCGGTCTGCCCCCCAAGGGTGGGCAGAAGCGCGTCGGGACGCTCCTTGTCGATGATGGCGGTGAGGACCTCGGTGGTGATGGGCTCGACGTAGGTGGCGTCGGCGATATCCGGATCGGTCATGATCGTCGCCGGATTGGAATTGACCAGGATCACCCGGATGCCCTCATCCCGCAGCACGCGGCAGGCCTGAGTACCCGAGTAGTCGAACTCGCAGGCCTGACCGATGACGATCGGCCCGGAGCCGATGACCAGGACGGAACGGAGGTCGGAACGAAGCGGCATCTCAGCGCTCCTCCTGGATCGTCCGGGCAGCAGCCCCGTCACGGCGGTGACGGTGGTCGGCCATCAAACGCACGAATCGGTCGAACAGATGCTCCCCATCGTGCGGGCCGGCGGCCGCCTCGGGGTGGAACTGGACGGAGAAGGCCGGCACGTCGAGGGCGCGCAGCCCTTCAACGACATGGTCGTTCAGTCCCACATGGGAGACTTCAACGCGTCCGTAGCGGCCGCCGTCGTAGGGCGCCAGGCTCGGCTCACCGATCGGGGCGTCAACCGCGAAGCCGTGGTTATGGGCGGTGATCTCCACTCGTCCGGCGGCGCGGTCCAGGACGGGCTGGTTGATGCCCCGGTGGCCGTAGCTCAGCTTGTACGTGCCATAGCCCAGAGCCCGCCCGAATATCTGATTGCCCAGGCAGATGCCGAAGAAGGGAATGCGGGCGTCCAGAACCCCCCGCAGCAGCTCGACCTCGCCGTGCGCAGTACCCGGATCACCCGGCCCGTTGGAGAAGAAAACACCATCCGGATGGAGGGCGAGTACCTCCTCGAATGTCGTCGTCTGCGGCAGGACGTGGACGCGCACGCCCCGCTCGGCGAGCTGCCACGGAGTACGGGCCTTGATCCCCAAGTCGATAGCGGCGACGACGGCGACCGGCTCGCATCCCTCGAAGCGCCCGGAAGGCTCGACGACATAGCGCTGCCGAGCGCTCACCTCGGCGGCCAGGGCCCTGCCGGCCATGGGAGGCGCAGCGCGCACGGCCTCCAGGCAGATGTCCACGGCGGTCCGGGACGGGCCAGCCGCGTCGGCGGCGCCCGCGGGCAGGGCATCCGAGGAGAAGATGCCCGCCCGCATGGCGCCGCGTTCGCGCAGATGCCGGGTCAGCGCCCGCGTGTCGATCCGGCAGATGCCCACCACGCCCGCGTCCGCCAGCTCGTCCTCGAGCTCGCGGCGGCACCGCCAGCTCGAGGCGCGCCGTGCGGGATCGCGTACGACGAAGCCGGCAACCCGGATTCCCGCAGACTCCGCATCCTCATCGTTGACACCGGTATTGCCGATGTGCGGTGCTGTCATGACAACGATCTGACGGTGATAGGAGGGGTCGGTGAGCGTCTCCTGGTAGCCGGTCATGCCGGTGTTGAAGACGATCTCCCCGACCGTCCTGCCCGTGGCCCCATAGGAGCTGCCGCGCAGGACATAGCCGTCCTCCAGGACGAGCAGGGCGTTCTCACGGACGCCGGCACGCGGCGACGCGGATGCGACAGGCACTGCGGGCAGCCCTCAGGCCGCTTGCGTGGGAACCGGAGCCCCGTCGAGCACGGTCGCCCGCCCGTGCAGGAAGGTGGCCCGGACCTGACCGGGCAGTTCCATGCCGGCATAAGGGGTGTTCGCCGAATGCGTCCACTGCGCTCCGCCATCGACGATGCGCCGCGTCTCCGGGTCGACCACGGTGACATTCGCGGGCGCACCCACTTCGAGTCCCTGTCCCTGGTTGGCCAACCGCCCGATCGCAGCCGGTGCGCTGGACATCACCCGAGCCAGGTCGCGCCAGCTCATGCGTCCGGAAGACACCATGGTCTCGATCAGGATCGGCAGTGCCGTCTCCAGCCCCGTCATGCCGAAGGCGCCGGCCTGCCATTCGCAGTCCTTGTCCTCCAGCGGGTGGGGGGCGTGATCGGTGCCGACCACGTCGATGGTGCCGTCAGCCAGGGCCTCCCGCACCGCCTCGACGTCCTCGGCCGTGCGCAGCGGCGGATTGACCTTGTACAGGGGCGAGTACGTGCGCGCCATTTCGTCGGTGAGCAGCAGGTGGTGAGGAGTGACCTCAGCGGTCACGTCGATGCCGCGGGCCTTGGCCCAGCGGATGATATCGACACTCCCGGCAGTCGACAGATGGCACACGTGGAGGCGACTTCCCACATGCTGTGCGAGCAGGACATCGCGGGCGATGATCGACTCCTCGGCCACGGCCGGCCAACCGCGCAGGCCCAGCTCGGCGGAGACGACGCCCTCGTGCATCTGAGAGTTCTCCGTCAAGCGAGGATCCTGAGCGTGCTGGGCGATGACTCCGTCGAAAGACTTGACGTACTCGAGCGCACGGCGCATGAGAACGGGATCGGCGACGCACTTGCCATCATCGGAGAAGACCCTCACACGGGCCGCCGAATGCGCCATGGCACTCATCTCGGACAGGTGCTTGCCCTCCAGTCCCGCGCTCACGGCGCCAACAGGATGGACGTCCACCCAGCCGGCCTCGCGCCCCAGGCGCAGTACCTGCTCGACGACGCCGGCGCTGTCCTGCACGGGGGTGGTATTCGCCATGGCGAAGACAGAGGTGTACCCGCCCACAGCGGCTGCACGGGTGCCGGTGAAGACGGTCTCCGCGGATTCACCGCCGGGCTCGCGCAGATGAGTGTGAATATCCACGAGGCCGGGAAGAGTCACCAGGCCGTCCAGGTCGTGGCGCACGGCATCGGCTGGAGCCTGAGCGGCGGCGTCGGGCCCGATTGCAGCGATGACTCCATCGGCCAGGAGAATGTCGGTGGCATCCTCACCGTAGGGGTGGACACCGGTCAGAAGATGGGAGGTCACAGCTGGTTCCCTTCGTCGGCGAGGAGGAGATAGAGGGCGGCCATGCGCACGGACACGCCATTGCCGACTTGTTCGATCACGCGCGAGCGAGGGTCGTCAGCGGCCTCCGCGGTGATCTCGAGGCCCCGGTTCATCGGGCCGGGGTGCATGACGATGGCATGCTCGGGCATGACCGCGCGCCGAGCGAGGTTCAGGCCGTATGCCTGCGAGTACTCAGCAGGACTGGGAAAGAAACCGCCGCCGGCGGCACTCATGCGCTCACGCTGAACGCGCAGCATCATGACGGCATCCGGCTGGACAGTCTCGAGGGCCTCGTCCAGATCGAAGGAGACATCACAGGTCCAGTCGTCCATGCCGACGGGCAGCAGGGTGGGAGGGGCCACGAGGGTGACATGAGCGCCCAGGGCGGTCATCAGATCGACATTGGAGCGGGCCACCCGGGAGTGGAGGACATCACCGACGATAATGACCTTCGCCCCGCCCAGGTCCCGTCCCCGCGGGGCTGGAGAGCCGTCTGCGGCGGTACCGTCGGGCGCGTACCAGCGGCGCAGAGTCATCGCATCCAGGAGTGCCTGCGTAGGGTGCTGGTGGGTGCCGTCGCCCGCATTGAGCACGGGCACGTCGATCCAACCGGCATGTGCCAGCAGATGGGCGGCTCCGCACGCGGAGTGGCGGATGACGACCGCATCGGCGCCCATGGCCATGATCGTCTGGGCGGTGTCCTTGAGGGACTCGCCCTTGGATACCGACGACCCCTTGGCGGAGAAGTTGATGACATCCGCGCTCAGCCGCTTGGCGGCCGCCTCGAAGGACAGACGCGTGCGGGTGGAGTCCTCGAAGAAGAGGTTGACAATGGTCTTGCCCCGCAGGGTGGGCAGCTTCTTGACGGCATGACGCTGTGTGGCGGCCATCGCCTCAGCGGTGTCGAGAACCATCACGGCCTCGTCGTGAGCCAGGTCCTTGGCGCTCAGCAGGTGCTTCATCGGGCGTTCTCCTCGGAGGCCACGTTGTGAATGGTGACGGCGTCCTCGGCGGCGCCCAGCTCGGTCAGCGAGACGACGACCTTCTCGGCGCGGGAGGTCGGCAGGTTCTTACCGACGTAGTCGGCGCGGATCGGCAGTTCGCGATGCCCCCGATCCACCAGGACGGCGAGCTGGACGGCTCGCGCGCGCCCGATCGAGCCCAGGGCGTCAAGAGCGGCGCGGATGGTGCGCCCGGAGTAGAGGACGTCATCGACCAGGATGACGGTGCGCCCCTCCAAGGTATCCCCGGGGATGAATGTGGGTTGCGGAACACGGATCGGGTGACGCCCCAGATCATCGCGGAACATCGTGATATCCAATGTTCCGACCGGAACAGCCGCGTTGGCCGGCTGAGAGCCGGTCAAGGCGGCGTCCTCCGCCAGCGCGATGCTCAGGGCCTCGCCGAGTCGGCGAGCCAGTGGAACACCTCCGGAGGGAATCCCGAGGAGAATGACATCGTCAACGCCGCGATTGCGCTCAACGACCTCGTGAGCGATGCGAACGAGGGAGCGCTTGACTTCGGCTGCGCCGAGTATCCGTTTCCCGGTGGACTGATCTTCGGCCACGATAAGTGGACCTCCTTCTCCGCCTCACTGGACGGGCTTCAAGGATGTCTGACGCGACTGATCTTAGCGCGTCTTCCCGCACCTGGGCACATCAGCCAGTCCCCCGGGAGCAGGACGAAGCTCACAGCTCTTGTGGTACGGGTTCTACGCAGGCGCTCATGCGTAGGGAACCTGCTTCTCGATCGAATTGTCCAGATTCCGGATTTTGATGACGAGAGCGATATGGGCGAAGAGGAGTGCCAGCCCGAGAACCGCCGCCAGTACTAATATAGAACTCCAGCCGGAAGGATCGTAGCGATCCGCAGAGGCGACAGCTGCGAAGAAAAGCATGACGGATGGAATGCCCTGCAGAACAGACGCGGTGAGAAGAGCACCCATGACGCCTCCACTACCGGCCGACTGCTCGGATTGCGAGCCCGATCCACGCATGTTCGCCCTGATACATGCTGCCAAGGACAGTCCGAACGCCGTGGCCCAGGCCAGCGCGACCAGCCAGGGCAAGACGAAAATGCCCAGCATGACGAACAGCACCGCGGCCACCGTGGCCTCCTCAGTCCAGGAGCCGCTGGTACTGATCGCCCAGATGATGCCCAATGCTGTCAGGACCTGGAATGCCACGGAAATGAGCCCGGTGATCGCCGCACCCAGTCCCAGGCCCCGGGTAACCCGCCTGCCCTTCTCCGCAACTTCTTCGGGATTGGGCGGCGGGACTATGACCATGGGTGCGGGCACTGCCGGCACGTATGCGACTGGCATCCCGGCAGCCGGACCGTAAACCGGCATAACCGGCCCACCGGAGACGTGAGGCGGAACCTGAATGCCGTTGTTGGGCACCGGCCCACCGCTGTACGGCCCATTGTGCGGGGGCGTCGCAGGGGGAGTGTAAACCGGTCCGTCAGCACGATACGGGCTTCCATGAGAAGCTTGAGAATCCACTGCGTAAGGGCCGGAGTCGTACGGTGGTGGATACTGCCCCATGTTCGATTCCTTCAAGTGCGTCATGACGGCGACAGCCCCACTGCGAGCATCCGCCTAACTGGTATGTGCTTATCCGTCTTCACCATGCCCCTAGGGGCATGGGGCCTGAGGCCCTGGAGTCCCAGGCGCCGAGCGAAGGTCCACGAAGGTCGGGGATCGGTTTTCGGTGCACCCGCACGGTGCATGGAACGTTCATGGAACGATCGCCAAGACGACCGCCCTGAGAGAGCAGGAAGACGAGTACAGCCTAGACGCTGATCCAGCGGTGTCGATGGGGAGCAGTGACCAGCAGTGATCAGCACAGACCAACAGCGGACAGCACTGACCGTCACTGGACAAGACCGACTCAAGACTCACCAAGACCGTAGTCTCCCTTCCGGAGGAGAACGATATCCACCAGGACCACGGCGCTAAATGGCGGCGCGAAGAAGAATAAGGAGCAGCTCGACAAAGAGCCCCTCGCCCGGCTGTCAGCGCAGCGTGCCTGCGAGATCTCCGATGCGACCGAGCAATCCGTTCAGGAAACGAGGAGAGTCATCAGTCGAGAGCATACGCCCCAGCGTCATGGCCTCATCGACGGCCACGGGAACGTCGACGTCGTCATTCCACACGATCTCCCACGTGGCCACCCGCGCAATCGCACGATCGACCGCCGGCATGCGGGCCAGCACCCATCCCTGGGAATAAGTCTCGATGATCTCATCGACCTCACCCAGGTGGTCCGCCACCCCGGACAGGATCTCTCGGGTGTAAATGGGCGCTTCGGTGTGGTTGGCTGAATTCACAGCCCGCTCGGCCGCGAATCGCCGCAGACGATCTCCAACTCCGCTGGAATCGGCGTCGAGCTCCCCCCCATCATCGGGCTCACGGCCGGCGGAGCCCAGCAGGCCGCGCTGGTCCGCTTCGAAGAGGATCTCGACAGCACGGCGACGGGCCTTGGTGCGAGCAGTGACGGCATGCTTGCTCGCACTCTTCGAAGGGCTGTCCCCGTTCACTGCATCTGCATCGACATCGACGGACTCGTCCTGATCGACGTCGCCCTCAACATCACCCGTGTCGTCAGCCATCTCGGTGGCCATGGACGTCAGTCAGTGACGCGGTTGATGTAGGAGCGCGACCGGGTGTCAACCTTCACCTTGTCACCGGTGTTGAGGAACAGCGGAACCTGAATCTCGGCACCGGTCTCGAGCGTGGCGGGCTTGGTCCCGGCCGAGGAGCGGTCGCCCTGCAGGCCCGGCTCGGTGTGCGCAACCGTCAAGACGACGGCAGCGGGCAACTCGATGAACAGGACATCGTTCTCATGGAAGGCAACGATGACGTCCTGGCCCTCGAGCATGAGATCAGCCGCCTCGCCAACGGTCTCCGCCGTCACGTAGGTCTGCTCATAGGTCTTGAGGTCCATGAAGACATAGCCCTCGCCGTCCTTGTACGAGTACTGCATATCACGACGGTCAACGGTGGCGGTCTCCACCTTGAGACCGGCGTTGAAGGTCTTATCGACAGTTTTGCCGGACAAGACGTTCTTGATCTTGGTGCGCACGAAGGCGGGCCCCTTACCCGGCTTGACGTGCTGGAACTCGACCACCTGCCACAACTGGCCTTCGAGATTGAGCACCAGGCCGTTCTTCAGGTCGTTCGTCGTTGCCACGGGCGGATTCCTCA
>ERZ773038.546-NODE-546-length-24310-cov-5.747269_pt1 | contig 24310 bp, 24 predicted proteins | sample MGYA00511665_ERZ773038 | MGnify/ENA primary metagenome ERZ773038 (study PRJEB29015, sample SAMEA2737966) | human oral metagenome | biome: human oral; feature: human-associated habitat; material: dental | place: China | collected 2028 ... | reverse complement strand
GTCACCCAAAATTAGGCACAGTACCGAAGTCCACTGACGTGCATATTTTTCATACCCACTAATTTTAACAAAAAAGTTTTTTAAAAGCAAGCAAAAGAGAGGTGAATTCTTTGGAATTCACCTCTCGAAATATTCTATCAATTTGTCCGAATCGCTTCGATCATCTGAGCCCGATTTGAAGCTCCGAATACTGCAGATCCCGCTACGAGTACCGTAGCACCGGCTCTTTTAATGGGGACACAGGTTATATCGTTGATACCACCATCTACTTCGATTACAGCCGAAGTATTATCAACCTCTTCAAGTAACAGCTTTGCTTGCTTAACTTTTTTAATAGCGTTCGGTATAAAAGATTGTCCCCCGAACCCGGGGTTAACAGACATGATTAATATCATGTCAAGATCAGCCGCAATATCTTCAAGAACAGCAACCGGAGTACCCGGGTTCAATGCAATGCCGGCCTTCATACCGCATTGTTTGATATGCTGCACCAGACGATGTATATGAGGTACCGTTTCCTGATGAAATGTAAAGTACTCCACACCTATCTTGGCATACTCTTCAACATAATCTCCCGGATTTGTCACCATCAAATGAACATCAAAAGGCAGCTTCGTATACGGCCGGATAGCTTTCACAACAGAAGCGCCAAAAGTCAGGTTAGGCACAAAGTGTCCATCCATAACATCGATATGTAATAAATCCGCTCCAGCCATTTCAATGGATTTTAGCTCTTCACTTAAGATAGCAAAATCAGCAGATAACATAGATGGTGCAACTTTAATCATCTTAAAACCTCTTTCTTTGATTCTCTATGTCTCTTCGTATGGACATATACGCATCATAGCGCCCCTTATGGATTAGTCCGGATGCTAACGCTTCTTTAATACCGCAAATCGGCTCGTGTTCATGATAACAAGGATTAAATTTGCAATCCTCTACATAATCAGCAAATTCAGGAAACAATGTAGTCAATCGTTCCAATGATACATCATTAAATTCGATAGCACTGAATCCAGGAGTATCCATGATGAAGGAATCCGTATTCAAACTAAATAATGATGCATGACGCGTCGTATGTCTGCCGCGCTTAATTTTATCGCTTACTTCACCTGTTTGAAACGTAAATTTCGAATCCACAGCGTTGAGAAGACTGCTTTTACCAACCCCTGAAGGGCCTGCAAAAGCAGTGACCTTATGTTCCAGCACATGTCGTAATTCATCAATCCCCGTCATAGCATAAGTGGACGTCATAATCACATCGTAGCCGATAGATCGATACAGATCCACCAGAGATATCGTAGATGCATCCATTAAATCGCATTTATTAACACATAATACGATAGGAATATCCGCATGTTCAATCATAACGAGCATCTTATTTAATAATAGCTCGTTAATATCTGGCTCATGTGCGGCCACGACCAGAACCACCTGATCGATATTGGCCACAGCGGGGCGAATCATCGAATTATGACGCTCGTGAATGGATTCTACGAATCCATCGTTGGAAATAGTAACTCGATCACCTACTAATAAACTGTAACGTCCTTTTTTCAGCCGTCCACGAACCTTGCATTCATGAACGGTTCCCTCTTCATCTTGCACATAGAAGTAACCGTTCATATTCTTGATAACAATGCCTGTAATCATACTGCCTCTTATAATGCCGTATCCTGAACTAATGCGCCATTGAGATATACTTCGATACGAACATTGCCGACACCTGATACTTTTTTAACTATGCGATCACCAGGCTTATTCGTATCATCGTAAATTACGGCAGAACCTTCATCATCTTTTACGATGATCTTCAGTTCCTGATTCTTTGATCCCGGTGGTACTGTTACGTCAACGGTTCCTGTTGTTTTATTGCCACTTTGTTTGGAATCGTCCTTCTTTTTGTCCTTATATTCGGTCGTAAGATTTAAGGACGAACCTTCATCTACCTCATCGCCTGCTTTGAGACTTTGTTCTGTTACTACAGATTTATCCTCTACGGAACCGGCCACCTGATTTACAGCGATATTAACCGCACTTAATGCATCACGAGCCTCTTTTAAAGACATGCCTACTACATTAGGTACCTTAACTTTTTTTACCTTCGCCTTATTTACTACAAGATCGATTGTAGCCCCTTTAGACACCTTGGAATCACCGGATGGCGTTTGCGCGATGATGACACCGTCAGGCTTTCCGTCTACACTCTCTTGTGTAATCTTACCTACAACAAGACCTAAATCTTTTAGGCGCTGACGAGCTTGATCCACCGTCAGGCCGGATAAATCCGGAACCGTAAGATCTCCTACGCCTTTTGAGACAACGAGATGAATTGTACGTTGTTCTTTAACCTTTTCACCGGCATTCGGCGTTTGAGAAATGACTTGTCCTGCGGGCACATCAGAATTTGTGACCTCACTGGTAGACACGCGTAGATGTTTATCTTCTAAAATATTTTTAGCGACGGATACCTGTTTGCCTACCACATTAGGCACATCTACAGTTGTATTACTCCAGAAATTACCATAAGTTAAAAATGCTCCTAAAAAGGCGATTAAGAAGATGACAGCCGCCCCTAGAACAATGTATTTCTGCGGGATAGACGCAATTTTATTCAACATACGCTTCTTTTTACTCTCAACTTTCTGACTACTCTCTCTATCGATATTGAAATCCTCCAGTGCGTCAGGGTCCACCGCAGGAATCATTTGTGTCGCAAAATCATATGGTTCATGACGTTGCGTTTTTCCCATTGTAAATCCTTGTGAAAGCCGTAAATCACTAATCATATCCGAGATTGACTCAAATCGATCAGCAGGATTTTTTGCCAGTGCTTTCATCACAACCGCCTCTAAAAGCGGCGGGATAGAAGGATTATATCTAGTCGGCGGAGTAACCTTTTCACGCACATGTTTTAAAGCTACCGCAATCGGTGTCTCTCCCTCAAATGGCACACGCCCCGTCAACATTTCGTAAAGCACAACACCTAACGAATAAATGTCCGTATTTCCATCAACAGGCTTACCGCTAGCTTGTTCAGGTGACAAGTAATGGGCGGATCCCAAAATGGAATTGGTATACATTACTGTATTTGTCGCATTCATAGCGCGCGCAATACCAAAGTCCGTTACTTTTACACGACCCGTACGAGTAATTATCACATTATGAGGTTTAATATCACAATGAACTATCCCCATCGCATGAGCGTGTTCGAGGCCTTCTGCAATAGCAATAGTGAATTTCACAGCTTCATCAATAGATAATCGACCATGACGCGTTATATATTCCTTTAACGTTTCTCCATCAACATATTCCATAATAATATAATGTAAATTCTGATCAAAACCTACATCATACATATTGACTATATTGGGGTGATTAAGTTTACCTGCCGCCTGTGCTTCACGTTTAAAACGTTTAACAAATTCATCATCATTAGTAAAATTTGCATGTAAAATTTTTATAGCTACAGGTCTTCCTAATAAAGTATCTTCTCCAAGGTACACATCCGCCATACCGCCTACACCAATTTTATCAACGATGCGGTATCGATTATCTAGAAGTATATCCTTTATATTCATAGCACTCATTATTTCTCCGTTTCTAGACTAGATTGTACCAACCACAATAGTTACATTATCTCCGGCACCGACATCATATACAGCCGTCATTAAAGATTCGATAGCTTGCATATTATCATTAATAGCATGTAAAGTGGATGCAATATCTTCATCCGTTACATATCCACTTAATCCATCGGTACACAACAAGATACGGTCACCGGTTTGTACCGTCTCAACACCACTGTCAACCTCAAGATTTTCATCGACACCGACGGCACGGGTCAATAAATTTCTTTGAGGATGTGTAAGCATTTCGTCTTTCGTAATGTCTCCGGAATCCAGTAATTCTTGTACCATAGAATGATCCGTAGTAATTTGTCTCAATACGCCGTCTCTAAAAATATAAAGGCGACTATCTCCAACACTGGCCCAATATAATTTATCTTCATCAATGGCGGTTACCACTGCGGTAGTTCCCATTCCAGCCAGACGTTCTTCGTGAGCTACGTGATCGACAATCCGCTGATTCGCATGAAGTACAGCATCACATAAGTCCTTCTGTTCAACATGCTCTATAGCGGATAAGTAGTCTCGTATTTCATCCACGGCATACGTACTGGCAATTTCACCACCGCTATAGCCGCCCATACCATCAGTAACAGCACAAATAGGACCGTCTATAAAAAAGCGATCCTCATTACGCTGCCGTACAAGACCAATTTTACTTAAACCAACAAAATTATTCATAAGTCTCCTTTTCCCGACCGTGAGCAGCTTTCAACTGTCCACATGCGGCTTGGATTGCATCGCCCATCTCTTTACGTATAGTGACAGATATACCGTAAGATACGACGATATCTTTAAATCTATTCATATTAATCATAGATGGTTTATATAAATCAATATGTTCATTGCCATTAACAGGAATCAAATTAACATGGCAATTAGGAAAATCCTTACAGATTTGTCCTAATACATGAGCCTCATCAAAGGAGGCGTTCACGGAATCAATCAAAATATATTCAAAGGTAATACGACGCTGTGTCGTATCATAATAATATTTTACCGCATCCAACACCTGAGTCAAATTATAATGAGCTCCTACAGGCATTATACTGCGTCGAATATCATCAGTTGTCGCATGCAATGACAATGCAAGCGTAATCGGTAAGCCTTCATCAGCAAGCTTATATATATTAGGAACCCAGCCACAGGTAGAAATGGTCATCTTACGATAACTGATATTACAAATCGCAGGATCATGTAATAACTTAAGCGCATTCAATACATTATCATAATTTTGAAGCGGCTCGCCGGCCCCCATTACAACAACAGAGTGAATCGGCTGCTTTATGATTTGTCCAAAGATAACAACTTGACCTACGATTTCCGCTACCGTTAAATCACGATATAAACCGCCCTGCGTAGAAGCACAGAACACACACCCCATCGCACAGCCCACTTGGGAAGAGACACATACGGAATATCCGTAGTGCTGCTCCATCAACACCGCTTCAACCCTACTGTGGTCATTCATTTCCAATAAAATTTTACGGGTCTTGCTGTCAGGTGCAATCGATTCTGTAATTAATGCAGGTATAGATATAACACAATTCTCCGTTAACCACTGTCGCAAATCTTTTGGAAACTGTGTCATTTCCTGAAAGTCAAAAACATACCTATGATATATATAATCAAGTAGCTGTTTCGCTCGAAATCTTTGTATATTATGGGTCTTGAAAATAATTTGTAACTCTTCTAAAGACTTACCCAATAATTCTATCATAAATACTCCATTTCTTTTGATTATGATAGGCGCTTCATACGAGCCATAAAAAATCCATCCATATCATCCCGAGGAGGATAGGTTGTAATCATACCATCCTTAGATGAAGGTAGTCCTTTCAGTTCTACAGGTTCAATAACAAAGTCTTTATGATGTTCTAGAAACTTCTCTAATACATCCTCGTTTTCACCGTGATTTAAAGTACAAGTTGAATATACGAGATAGCCCCCGACCTTCACCATTTTGGATGCGCACTCCAGAATTTCTAATTGTAACGTCGGCAGTTCAAATAGTAACTCTCTGGACTTACGCCAACGCATATCAAGTTTTTTTTGTAAAATACCTAATCCTGAACACGGTGCATCCACCAGGACACGGTCAAATTGATTAATCCATGAATCGGGCAAAGTCCGTCCGTCCTGTAATTTCATGGAAATAATGGAAACACCGAGCCGTTCAACATTGGACTGCATTAATTGTAATTTATGTTCATATATATCACAACTCATGATAGCTCCTGTATTTTCCATTAAGCTTGCCATATGCATTGACTTGCCACCGGGTGCAGCACAACAGTCCAGAATACGTTCACCCGGCTGAGGATTAACCACATGGGCTACAAGCATGGATGCTTTATCCATAAACGTGATATGCCCGGCCAAAATAGGGCGTGCTTTTTCTAGATGGCCTTGATGACCATCGATATAAATACATTCGGGAATATATTCATCCCGGTCAACAGTCCAGCCTAATGCGCGTAATTCCTGTAAACATTCGTCAACACTCACCTTAATCGTATTAATACGAGCCGTTAAACATGATTGTTCATTAAACCAGGAACAAAGATCTATAGTTTTGTCTTTTCCCATTTCGTTTAACCACAATTCCACAAGCCAGAGAGGTTGGTTATAGATAAATGATATTTCCTCAGCTTCAGATGTAGCCAATTCACCGATGGAGATACTATCCATGTCACGCAATACGGACCTCATGACGGCATTGACGAACCCCGATAAACCTCGCGTTAATTTTTTTGCTAATTTAACGGATTCATTCACCGCCGCGCTTTCAGGAACCTTATTCATATATAAAATTTGATAAATACCGAGGCGTAAAATCTCAACGACCATGGATGATAACTTTTTTATAGGCCTGTTAGCGAAATGAACAATAATGGCATCTAAATAATTTCTTCTGCGAATAACCCCATAAACGAGTTCAGTGAAGAAACGGCGATCTAAATCCTCTAAATGATAAGTTCGCAAATATTCCTGCAGTTTTATATTCGCATAAGCACCGTTGCGATTGATATCAGACAATGCTTTCACAGCCAATAAACGTATATTCGGTTGTTGCTTATTCTTAACTAATGTCATGATTATTCCTACCAATCAATTGTTCAATTATGGTACGAACACGTTCGGAATCAACCTTTGTATTACAGCAAGGACCGTTGGGACGCTCATTTAATACACCGATTACAGGAATCGGAAATACATCAGCCATACCGCTTGCTAAATCGCGTTCGCACGCAATGGCCACAATCGCCTTTGGACGTGCCTCTTTTACTTTCAGACGCGCCAACGTCCCGCCGGTAACAACGATAAACTGGCATCCGTAGTCCCTTGCAATTTGTAATAAATCCCCCACCTGACATCGTCCGCACTGTTTACAATTATTTACATCATGAGTTACCTTATGTACACAGGAACTTTCCTGTAGACAATGTGGCGTTAATAAAAGAATCCGTTCCGGTTCAACAATATACATATCAAGTGTAACCAAATGATTAATCAGATCAATCATCGACTGACGCAACCGATCCTTTGTAACACCTCTCACTTTGCCGAGAGCCAATGATAAAGGAAACAGCCCATATATAAATCGGTTTGCTAGGCGCAAAATAACCGGATGTAATTTAACTATCCCCGTAGAAGCCACGATTAGTGAAGCACATAAAAACCATATGATACAAATAATTAGAACCAGTATTACACAGATAATCAAAGGCGCCATAGAGTGTAATTGTAAAAGTCCGGGCCATAAAATATACATGAGAAAGCTCAAAAACCCGGTCAAAATGGCACAAGTCAAAGTGGATAGCACAAGATATAAAGGAAATGTTTCGTATTGTTTAGATGTGGTTTCCAAAAACCATCCCGTCCTTTATTTGATGACCATTTACAAAATCATTTGCACTGATTCGCTTTTTATTCTCCGGTTGAACCTCGATAAGACGGACAAATCCATGATCGCCGGTAGCGACAATTAATCCGTCCGCACGTGAAACGATAGTTCCCGGAGTACAATCGGATTGGAGCATCACAGATTTACCGTTTAGAACAACGGTATTATCATCAGCAGAAATCTGTTCAACAAGGTCAGCACGCCATATCTTTAACCGCTTACCGCCTAAGAATGTATAGCAGCCTGGCGCCGGATTAAGGCCACGAATCAAATTAACAATGGATACGGACGATCGATTCCAATCAATAAAACCCATTTCCTTTGTAATTTTAGCTGTATGTGTTGCCTCTTCATCATTCTGAGGGACAGCATTAATTTCACCGTTAACCCAACGATGCAAAACAGGTACAATCGTATCTGCGCCAAGCTGTGCAATACGGTCAAAGAGTTCACCCGTAGTTTCCCCGGGCAGAATATCCGTTTTAACAATGTCGATAATATCCCCTGTATCAAGGCCATCATCCATATGCATAATGGTAACACCGGTTTCTTTATCACCATTGAGAACTGCATAATGAATCGGTGCCGCCCCTCTATATTTCGGTAAAGCAGAGGCATGAATATTGATGCATCCATATTGGGGAAGTCGAATTAACCATGGAGGTAAAATCTTCCCATATGCAATGACAACAATTATATCCGGATTCAACTGTTCTAATTGAGCCTGAATCGTTTCATCCCGCAACGTAACAGGTTGATAAACAGGCAAATCATGAGCCAGTGCAGCCATTTTTACGGGCGGCATCTGTACCTGTTTACCGCGTCCCTTTTGTTTGTCGGGCTGACAATACACGCCTACAACAGAAAAGTCAGACCGCACCAACGCTTCTAATGTGGGAACGGAAAAATCCGGTGTTCCCATAAATACAACACGTAGCGATTTTTTACTAGACAATTTCTTTCTCCTCCGGATGATCCGATATTAATCGTAAATTCGTCGCTTTTTCAATAAATAGATGTCCTTCTAAGTGATCGATTTCATGTTGAAAAATACGAGCCAAAAATCCTTCGGCTTTAATTGTGACCTTCTTATTATAAGGGTCAATCCCCTTCACGGTAATCTTTTCAAATCGCTCCACATCGCCAAAATAACCGGGAACACTTAGGCACCCTTCAGGTCCTACCTGTATGCCTTCAGCATGTGTAATCTCAGGATTGATTAAAGCGATAAGTCCGCTACCTACCTGATCATCAACGACGATAATGCGCTTCGATACGGCCACCTGTGGCGCTGCAAGTCCTACGCCTTGTGTTTCATACATAGTCTCCGCCATATCATCGATAAATGCTCTTAATTTTTTGTTTACATAGTCAACAGGTTCCGCCACTTGTTTCAATACCGGATGACCCGCCTTAATCACATCTAATACCGCCATAAATTCTCCTACACTACACAGGATCTACATCAATAAGTAATCCTTCTTGCGTAAAAATCCACGAGTGATATATATATTTCTTCATATCAGTCAAATCCGTACCGCGAATCATAATCGCTAAACGGTACATATCACGTACCTTTTTAATACTTGCTTCATAAGGTCCGTTAATTGTTATATCCAGATTTCCCTTATGACGTTCCAAATCATTTACTATGCGATTAGCAACAGATTCCAGCGTATTCATATCCTGATGACGTACGACCATATGAATCATTTCACGGAACGGTGGATAACCAAGGGCTTCACGATTCTGTATTTCTTCATGGTAAAAGCCAACATAATCATGAGTCTTACTCTTTATTATAGCATAATTTAAAGGATTATATGTTTGTATCACGACATGACCAGTTTTATCGCCACGGCCAGCTCGTCCTGACGTTTGTGTCAATAAATCAAACGTTCGCTCCGATGCGGAATAAACAGGTATATTTAATACTGAATCCGCCGTCAAAATGCCAACGGCAGTCACACCTTTAAAATCATGCCCTTTAGATACCATTTGAGTCCCCAATAGAATATCATATTTATGATTCCCAAAATCGTGAAGTATATCCTCCGCTACTTGCTTATGTTTCGTTACATCCTGATCCAGCCTTGCGATACGGGCATGTTGAAAGTGAGCTCTCAGTTCTTCCTCTACCTTTTGTGTACCGGATCCGAAAAACTTGATGCGCTTACTTTTACATTTTGGACAAACAACAGGAATCGGTTCATGATGTTCACAATAATGACAACGTAACTCCTCACCGGCCTGATGATATACCATAGCCACATCACAATGAGGGCACATAATCGTTTCCCCGCAATCACGACACATAACAAATGTGCTGTAACCGCGACGATTTAAAAGTATAATCATCTGATTATGCTCATCCAATGTACGTTGAATAAGATGCATCATGGCATCGGAAAATACAGAATAATTACCATGCAGCATTTCTTCTTTCATATCCACAATCGATACGGAAGGCATCGGTTGTTCAAAAATACGGTTCGGTAACTCCAATAACCGATATGTGCCGTTTTGTGCCTTGTAATAGGATACTACAGAAGGTGTTGCAGACCCGAGAATTACCGGACAGCCATGTGCCTCACCACGCCATAATGCAACATTTCTTGCATGATAACGCACCATATCTTCCTGCTTATAAGATGTATCATGCTCTTCATCGACAACAATGAGACCTATATCTTCGGCCGGTGCAAATATTGCGGACCGAGCGCCGATAATGATATGACTATCTTTACGACGTAATCGTTCCCAATTGTTATTACGCTGCTGCACCGTTAATTGACTATGGAAAACAACGACTTCATCCCCAAAGGTTTCCACAAAGCGACGAACAATCTGATCAGTTAAAATAATTTCCGGAACCAAAATGATAGCGGTTTTATCCTGACTGATACACCGTGCGGTAGCTCGCAAATAAATCTGTGTCTTGCCGCTCCCCGTAACACCATGAAGTAAAAAGGGCTGATAAACATGATGATCCATGGCATATTGAATTGACTCATAAGCCTTCTGTTGCGCCTCTGATAAGGGTATTTTATATTCCTCCGTCAATAGCTCATCGAAAACCGTTTTGGTAGCTTTGAATCGGGATTCGACAACTATCCCATAAGCTTCGCTTACCTGCTTGATGACCATACGGGAATAACCTTTAGCCAATAATAAAGCCTTGGATGCACCCCCAACCTCAAGCAAATAGGAGGCCAGTTCACGTTGTTTTCTTTTACGTGCACTAAATTGATCAACAGAAAAATCAGGAGTGACTACAAGCCACTCCTCTTTCGGAGCTTCATAGGACTTTAACGTTTTATGAACCGTAAAAAGACGTAATGCATCACCATAGGAGCAAAGATAATATTCATTTAGTCGTCTTGCCGTATCCATCATTTCCGGTGTAAACCATGGCTCACTATCTAAAATCTGTACTATATTACGCAGTGTAAACTCGGGAGACTCCGTTAATTCGGTGTACCCGATAAGGATTCCTTCCTCTCTACTATTACCAAGAGGAACCAATACACGTGTACCGGGTAAAACAGTACCGAATTTTTCCGGCATTAAATAGCTTAACGGTTTATGTAGTTGTTTAGCCGGTCGATTAATAATAATCTGTGCAACACGCATAGGTTCACATCCTTAAATTTACTATAAAAGGTCTCAGTAGAAGTTCTACCAAGACCTTTTTCATTATAAGCCAGCTTCTCGTTTTAAAATTTGAGCTTTATCTGTACGTTCCCAAGGGAGATCAACATCTGTTCTGCCAAAATGACCATACGCAGCCGTCTTACGATAATGAGGTTTCAATAAGTCGAGCATTTCGATGATACCCGCAGGTCGTAAATCAAAATGTTTCTTTATCAATTCCTGAATTTTTTCTTCTTCGATATGTGCCGTATCAAATGTATCGACTAAAATGGATACCGGATGAGCAACACCGATAGCGTATGCCACCTGTACTTCGCATTTATCGGCCAAACCTGCAGCCACGACGTTCTTAGCTACATAACGGGCAGCATATGCAGCAGAGCGGTCAACCTTGGATGGATCTTTACCGGAAAAAGCACCGCCCCCATGACGCGCCATACCGCCATATGTATCAACGATGATTTTACGTCCTGTAAGACCGGCATCACCATGAGGTCCACCGATTACAAAGCGACCTGTAGGATTGATGAAAAATTTGGTATTTTCATCAACGAATTCCGCAGGTAACGCAGCGTCGATAACATAACGCTTAAGATCATTTTTAATTTGTTCCTGTGTTACTTCCGGACTATGTTGTGTGGATATAACAATTGTATCGATACGTTTCGGTTTACCGTCAACATATTCTACAGTTACCTGTGTCTTTCCGTCCGGGCGCAAATATGATAAGGTACCATCTTTACGAACTTCTGTAAGGCGACGGGATAAACGATGTGCCAAAGATATCGGCATCGGCATAAATTCCGGCGTTTCATTAGATGCATAACCGAACATCATGCCTTGGTCACCGGCACCGATCTTATCCAATACTTCACCGCGACCGTCTTTAGATTCGAGCGCTTCATCAACGCCCATGGCGATATCAGAAGATTGTTCGTCAATAGATACCAGTACACCGCATGTATCACAGTCAAATCCGAATTTCGCACGAGTATAACCAATTTCACGAATAGTATCGCGTACGATGCGAGGAATGTCTACATAGACATTAGTAGAAATTTCACCTACCACATGAACAAGACCGGTCGTAACCAGGGTCTCGCAAGCTACACGAGCAGCAGGATCCTTTTCAATAATCGCATCCAAAACAGCATCGGAAATTTGGTCGGCTATTTTATCTGGATGGCCTTCAGTAACTGATTCAGAAGTAAAAAACATATGTTTTTCTGCCATTTTATCCTCCTAATATAAAAAAAGCCTCCCATGAACTCATGAGAGACCTCCCATCTAATGGCTCACACCATAGGAATTAGCACCTTTTCCCCTTGGAATGGTTGCTGTAGCTTCACAGGGCCTGTCCCTCCACTACTCTTGATGAGTTACAGAATCATTATAGTGTATTTATTAGTAGAAATCAAGACATTTTAACAGCTAAATCATGTTCCGCTTTATGTAAAGCACTTTCAAACTGGCGATACATATGATGCCGGCCTAAAATTGTTAAGAAATCAGATTTATACATTTCATGGCGTATATCATAATTGACATCACTCAGCAAAACCTCTATACCTCTTTTCTGTAACTCTTCGATAATACCTCGCAAGATACGAAGGCCGGTTAAATCTACAAATGGAACTTGTCCAAATCGGATAATTAAGAATTTAGGGTCTTTATGTATGGAGTTAAGAGCCCTTTCAAAAGCGCTGATGGCGCCAAAAAACAAGGGGCCCTCCACGGTATATACCATAATTTCAGGATGAATGGTAACCTCGTGTTTAACTTGTTCCGACAGTTCCTCACAACTCATCTCATGAACATCAATGGTTCTCACCATTTTTCTCATAAATTGCAATACCGCCAATATAACACCCACATTAACAGCTACGACTAAATCCGTAAAGATCGTCAAAAAAAATGTTAATATCAATATAATGCGGTCCGCCTGCGGTGCCAATATAATCATTTTAATAAATCGAGGTACATCACTCATGTTGTAAGCTACGACAAATAAAATCGCGGCCATCGATGCCAACGGGATATACACGGCATATGGTGCCAAGAACAATAGGATAGCCACTAATACGATGGCATGAACAATTCCGGCGATAGGTGATGTTCCACCTTGTCGAATATTGGTCGCCGTCCGTGCAATAGCCCCTGTCGACGCAATCCCTCCAAATAAAGGGGCTACAATATTAGCTACCCCTTGCCCGAATAATTCCGTATTAGATTCATGCTTCGTTCCGCTCATGCCATCGGCCACGACGGCAGATAACAGAGATTCAATCGCGCCTAACATGGCGATGGTAAAAGCAGGACCAATTAACGAGAATATCTTATCCAACGACAGATTAGGGATGGAAAATTCCGGTAGGCCTTGAGGAATACCGCCAAAAGCACCGCCTATAGTCTTTACTGTAGGGAATTGATAATAACTCTGAATCACTGTAGCGACAATCATGGCCACTATTGGAGCAGGTATTTTATTGATATATGGAATCTTTGGCAATATCAGCAATAGAGCAAGACTAAGCAATGCAATACACAGAGTGGGAATATCCAAATATGGCAAAGATTGAATCATGAGCCATAACTTTTCGTGAAAATGCTCCATATACGGTAATGACGGAAAACCAAAAAAATAAGGCCATTGTCCAACCCAAATAGTCACTCCGATACCTGCTGTAAAGCCCATAATAACAGGGGTTGGAATAAAACGAATAACAGTACCCAATTTAGCCGTACTCATAAGAATCAGCATAATGCCGGCCATCATGGTGGCAATCTGTAAACCCTCAAAGCCATAGTTTACCACTATACTGCTAAGCAGGACAATAAATGCACCCGTAGGGCCTGCAATCTGTACTTGAGAACCCCCAAAAATAGACACGAATATACCGGCAATGATAGCGGTGTATATACCTGCCTGCGGTGTAACACCGCTGGCAATAGCAAAAGCCATCGCTAGCGGCAACGCCACAACACCAACCACCAAGCCGGCAATAATATTATTACTCCACTGTGATCTTGCTAATCCCCCTTGACGATATGCCCTTTGTATCGCAAACATTTAACTAACACTTTCCTTCTCTCTATAAACCCATATAAACAAACATCTTAAAAAGTTATCTTGTACTTTTTAATTTCATTAACTCAGCCACTTCCGTAAGAATACATTTGGCCAAGTCCGTTTTTTTCATGTTAGGAATTGCCCTCGGCTCTTTATCAGGATACAAAAAATACCCTTCATTTGTATCCACATTAAAGCCCGCATTACTCTTGCTTACATCATTGGCAACTAGCATATCCAGATGTTTTCTATGTACCTTATCCTGTCCATATGCGACAACATCCTGTGTTTCTGCAGCAAACCCGACTAATAATTGATGTGTTTTATGCGCTCCTAAGCCTTGCAATATATCCGGATTCTTGACAAGTTTCAACGTCATGGAATCCATTTTTTTAATTTTATGATCCGCTTTGTTAAGAACTCTAAAATCAGACACTGCAGCGGCCATGATGACCACATCGACATCTTTATATCGAGACTCAACGGCTTTCTGCATAGATACAGCCGAATCGACCGGTACATATTCCACCCCATTAGGCACATCGAGTGATGCAGGTGCGCTCACTAAAATAACACGAGCCCCCATTTTCTGTGCTTCCGCAGCAATAGCATAGCCCATTTTACCGCTGGAACGATTACCTATATAACGGACGGGATCGATATTTTCCTGCGTACCTCCGGCCGTAACTAATACGGTTTTTCCTGAAAACTCTTCAGTAGCACAGAGTTCTGCTTCAAGCCACGCTACAATTTCTTCAGGTTCTGGTAGACGGCCGCTCCCGATCACACCGCATGCAAGCCATCCGCTGGACGGTTCAAGAATATGATATCCAAGTACTTTCAGCCCCTCTATATTCCGCTGTGTGATTTGATTATTATACATTTCCGTATTCATCGCCGGACAGATATATTTTGGTGCTGTTGTAGCCAAAATGGTCGTAGTCAGCATATCATCGGCAATGCCCGCATAAATTTTAGCTATCACATTAGCGGTTGCCGGTACAACTACATAAGCATCTGCCCATGTAGCCAAAGCAATATGTTCTACATTCCAATTCTGTATTTGCTCAAACATATCCAAAGCCACAGGATGGCTGCTTATTTCACCAAAGGTTAAAGGAGATGCGATATGAGTGGCATTTCGAGTCATAACAACCTTAACTTCGGCCCCTTTTTTACGAAGGCGACTGACCACTTCTATAGCTTTATACGCTGCAATTCCTGCAGATACGGCGACAACGATATGTTTTCCCTGCATAGTCTACTCCTTTTAAAAATTCCTTGTATCAACGATACAAGGAATTGATTCATTTTATTTAATGCCTTCTTTAGTGCGTTTATAAGTGACTTCACCTTCAGCGATTTCATAAAATGCCAAAGATACAGGCTTGTCAGTAGCATGTGTATGTTCAGCAAGGCAAGGACTGCCGTCAGTAAGTTCACGAGCTCGTTTTGCTGCCAATGTTACCAATGTATACTTGCTGTCTACTTGATTTTCTAATGCTTTCAATGGAGGTTTTACCATCATACTATCACTTCTCCTTAGACTCTTGGTATTGCTTATAAATAAATTGAATTTGTTCTTTATTGCGACTGATCTTACAGGATTCAGCCCGCAAAATAGAGGCTACCTTCTCCGAAGCTTCCGCTAAATCATCATTAACAACAATATAATCATAACGATGCGCCAGCGCTAGTTCGGAACACGCTAGAGATAAACGCTTATCAATGACCTCTTTAGCATCAGTTCCTCGATTATGTAACCGCTCGGATAACTCTGTTAAGGACGGAGGTACGATATAGATAAATACAGCATCACTAAAGCGTTCCTTTACCTGCATCGCCCCCTGTATATCGATTTCCAACAGTACACTTTTACCCTCATCCAATAAATCCATTACATGCTGCTTAGGTGTACCATAGTAATTGTCATATACTTTAGCATATTCCAAAAAGGCATCTTCTGCCAAAAGAGATTCAAATTCATCCTTTGATCGGAAAAAGTAATTTACGCCTTCCTCCTCACCGACTCGTGGCTCACGTGTCGTCATGGAAACAGAATAAACTAAATTCGGCATTTCCTTTCGAATATTAGAACAAATGGTTCCTTTACCTGCACCAGACGGCCCGGATATAACGATTAACAATCCTCTGTCTGACATATATACTCCTATGCTTCTACTGTATCTTCATCTACATCATATTGCACAATTCGATGTGCTACGGTTTCCGGCTGAATTGCAGATAACACAATCTGACCGCTATCCATAACTAATACAGCACGAGTCTTGCGTCCATATGTAGCATCAATGAGTAAGCCCTTGTCTCTGGCATCCTGCACCATACGCTTAATCGGCGCCGACTCGGGACTGATGATGGCCATAACCCGGTTTGCAGATACCATATTGCCAAAACCTATATTCAATAGTTGAATACTCATCCATGGACCTCCTATCACTCCACATTCTGTACTTGCTCTCTAATTTTTTCCAACTCACACTTTAACTGAACAACCCATTCCGTAATATTCGAATCAACTGTTTTGGAGCCGATAGTATTCACCTCTCGATTCATCTCCTGCAGGATAAAATCAAGCTTACGACCTATAGGATTCTCATCTATAAGTGTGTTTTTTAATTGTACCACATGTGAGGTGAATCGGACAATCTCTTCTGTAATATCGGTCTTGTCTGCAAGAATTGCAATTTCCTGTAAAAATCTGTCCTTACTGATGCTCGCTTCCAGCTCTATTAAATACTCCTTAATCTTTGATAAAATATGATTTCGATAATTTTCTACGGCAACCGATTTATTATCATCAATACGTTGAATCGTTGATTTCAACGTAGAAATTCGACTTAACAAATCCTCTTGAATATGACGACCTTCTTCACTTCTCATCTGTAATAACTGTGCAACAGCCCGACCGGTCGCCTCTGTCACAACGGATATCATGACATCTTCCGCAACAGGTTCATCCTGTTGTTGGATCCATTCATTTGAAACGGACATAACCGCTGATAAGGGCACCTCTTTAAGGGTTGTATAAAAGCCCTGCTCCACCAACATCTCCTGAATTTGCTCACGCAGCACACGATTGATAGTGAAAGTTTTTGGCCGTTCCCCTACATCTTGTATCGATACGGATACTTCTACCTTACCGCGAGCAACATGTTGTTGTATCTGTTCTCGAATAAGGTTTTCAAAAGGATTGATTTGTTTCGGACTTCGTATAAATAAATCTAAATACCGTGCATTGACGGATTTGATCTCAACCGTACAAGTAAGATTGTCTGCAGTGGCGGTACCGCAGCCAAAACCTGTCATACTCTTCATAGACCATCCTCCTTACAGTTTCTCTTATTGTACCACGAAATATTCATTTTTGCTGTTCAAATACTAAGAAATCTCTTCGCCCTGTGGTATACTAAACTATATTTCTATACCATTCATTTATGAAAGGATAGCCATGAATTTAGATGGACTTACCATGTCCGTACTCGCCAAGGAGCTGCACGAGCGATTACAGACAGGACAAATACAAAAATTATACCAAATCGATAAAACCACGCTATTATTTAAAATTCGCGCACATAACGAAGATCAGAATCTGATCATTACCGTAGGCTCCAATCCGGCACTGTATCTAAGCCAGCCGCTTCAGGATCTGCCAAAAGAACCGAGTTCCTTATGTATGTTCCTACGCAAACATATCGAAGGCAGTCGCATTGTAAAGGTTGAACAGATTAATGGGGACAGAATACTATGTATCCAATCGGATAAGTTGGAAATGGACGGATCCATTACAACCACCTATATTTATGTGGAATTGATGGGCAAGTATTCCAACTGTATTTTTGTACAGGATAATATAATTCTGGAATCCCTCATCCATGTCTCTCCCCTCATGAATCGCGAGCGATCGATTGGGCCTAAATTAACATATGAACTACCGCCAAATGCAAATCGCGTCAATTTAATGGACTTTGATGAAACAGAAATACTAAATCTTCTTACATCCTTTAGTGCCGGTACAGTTCAGGAAACCATCCGCTCTATCTTTAACGGCTTCGGCAAGCCGCTTTTAGATGAAGTACTGCATCGAGCACAACTAGTAGGCGACGAATATATAGAATCCATGTCAGAAGAGGAGATAAACAATCTGGCACAGGCTCTCTACAGCCTTCGTACGGACTTAAACTCAAGCTCGGGCCTCTATGTATTGGAGAATATTAATCACAAAAAAGCTTACGCCTCACTACCTCTGCACGATTATGAAATCGTCAAAACCTACAAAACCATTTCAGAGGCATTAGAAGAATCCATTCATTCCACAAAATCGATTCACACTGCGGATAAGGAGCTTGAAAAAATTCTTACCGCAGCCATCAAGAAAGAAGAAACACGTCATCAAAAAATTCAAGCCGAATTAGATGATACGGAAAAGATGGAAACATACAAACTATACGGTGATATTTTGATGATCAACGCCCATCTGCAGGTACAATATCAACCATCCATCGAATTACCGAATCTTTTATCTGAAAACAATGAAACATTAACCATTCCATTAAAACCTCAGTTGACAATCGTCGAAAATGCACAATGGTATTATAAACTATATACCAAACTTAAAAATCGTATGGTCAGCGGCGAGTATCAGCTCAATGCGAGCACAACAAAGTTGGAATATTTAAAGTCCATCTTATACAGTATCTCCCTTGCCACTACCCGTGAAAGTCTCGAAGAAATTCGCCGAGAATGTATGGATGCGGGGATTATCAAAAAATCCAAAAAGCCGCTATCCTATAAATTGGGGAAATCCAATTACATTCACCTCACAATAGATGAAGGCGAAATCTTCATCGGACGCAACAATCAGCAAAACGAATATTTAACACATCGCTTTGCAAAACCTACTGATATCTGGTTCCATACGCAGGAAATTCAGGGCTCACATCTCATCTTAAGACTAAATGTGGAGCCGGATGATATGATTATATCCAAAGTAGCTCAATACGCTGCATACTTCAGTAAAGCTCGTGAAACCAGTAAAGTGCCTGTTGACTACACCTATATAAAAAATATTAAAAAGCCACCTGGGTCACCGCTGGGATTTGTCATATTCAATACGCATCAAACCATGATTGTAGAACCTAAGAAACCTGAAAGCTACATTGAGTAAAAAAAGGCTATATGCAGTTTATTCTGCATATAGCCTTTCTACTATAATTTTAACTATTGATTTTCTTCCGTCCGTTCTTCCGTTTGCTTCAAGCTTTCACGATTCTGACGTAAACTTTCCAATGTTTTTTCTAAGTTGTTTTCCACATATTTAAGAACATCGCCAGCATATTGGATTGAGCTGGCTTTTAATTCTTCAGAGGACTGATTTGCCGCATTGATGATTTGGTTGGCCTGTTCCTGAGCCTGTTTAACCAATTCACTTTCAGCAGTCAATTTAGCGATGTAATCCTTCGCCTGATCGATTAATGTTTCAGCCTGACGTTGGGCATCAGCCAACACCTTATCCTTCTCAGCTACGATACGACGTGATTCATCAAGCTCCAACGGTAAAGATTCTTGAATGGAGTCAATAATACGCATAATTTCATCTTCTTCTACCATGCGTTTAGTAGTCATAGGAATACGACTGCTGGATTCAATAAGAACCTCTAAATCTTCTAATAATTTTTCTGTTTTCATACAAATCACTCCTATTTATTATGTACCGTATTAAAGCGTTCTTCAAGTTTTAACTTTACATCATCCGGGACGAGACCATCCAGCTTTCCACCAAATTTAGCTAATTCACGAATGCCTGTGGAGCTGACAAAAGAATATTTATTATTTGTCATAATAAAAACAGTCTCAATGTCATCATCCAAATATTTTGCAAATAAAGCGCGCTGAAACTCGTATTCAAAATCACTCAATGCACGTAACCCACGAATAATTATAGTCGCATTTTTAGACTTTACATATTCATTGAGTAAACCACCTGTACAGTCAATTTCAACATTCGGAATATGTTTTACGGAGTTTCGAATCATCTCGACCCGTTCCTCCATCGTAAACAAAGAGTTTTTATTCGGATTAGTGCTGACCGCGATAATCAACTTGTCTACTAACCGACTGCCCCGCTCAAAAATATCAACATGTCCATTTGTAACTGGGTCAAAACTCCCCGGACATATACCTATACGCACAGGTCTAGCTCCTTTCAGCAGCATTTACAAAATAGGAAACCATCGTATAACCAAATTTTTGTACTTTGATACAGTCCCATGATTCAGGTAATGTAAACACTTCATCCTTATGATGTTCCAATAGTAAAACCCCAGAGGATTTCAGCAGATTGTTCACTACCACGAAATCAATAGTATCCTGTATAAATCCATGCTCATATGGTGGATCAGAAAAAATATAGTCGAACTGCTGTCCTTCTATATAATTTTTTACTTGTGAAAGTTTTCTCGGGATGATCTGTAATCGATCATCGACACGACAATGCACGGCATTTTCTAAAATCAGTTTTCCCGTTTTACAGTCAACGGCCACTGCCCGAGCAGCACCGCGACTCAACGATTCGATTGCTATGGCACCGGTACCGGAAAAAAGATCCAGTACATCTGTACCGTAAATCCCCCTGTTAGCCAAGACATTGAATACACTTTCACGAACTCGATCCAGTGTAGGTCTAGTATCCATTCCCTTTGGCGCTTTAATAGCATGCCCCTTCGCAGTTCCGCCAATAATTCGCATACAATCCTCACAAGATTATACTCATTAATTATAGTATATAAATAACCAAAATAAAAGTATCTTTTACTTATGATACTTCAATTTTACTATTTCGTCCCATCAATTCTTCTAATGCTGCAGCAGGTGTTTTTTTCTGATGCAATACATCGTGTAAAGCCGCTGTAATCGGCATCTCTATATCATGTTCTTCAGCCATCTTATGAATGATATCTGTTGCAAAAAAACCTTCTACTACCATATTGGTGTGCTGTATAATATCATCCATCGACCTGCCATCAGCTAACTGTTGACCTGCCGAGCGATTGCGACTGTGACCGCTCATACAGGTGGCAATAAGATCACCCATACCGGCCAGACCTGCATAGGTTTCTTTTTTCGCACCTAAAGCAACACCGAAACGCGTCATTTCATGAAGGCCGCGCGTCAGAAGCATAGCTTTACAGTTATCCCCTAATGCCAAGCCGTCCACAATCCCCGCCGCCAGTGCAATAATATTCTTTGTTGCACCGGCCAGTTCAACACCGATTAAATCCGTACTGGAATATATTCTAAAGTTTTGACTATGCAAGGCATTTTGTAATTTGATGGCCACATCAAGATTGTTCGTACTCAATACGGCGGCAGCCGGTAGATTCCGGGCGACCTCCTCCGCATGGTTCGGTCCTGTCAAAACAGCTAAATTACACCCTACAGAACCTAATACCTCAGACATAACGGTAGTCAACAATTTTCCTGTAGTTCGTTCCACCCCTTTTGAACATAACACATAGGACTGTTCCTTATGCGCATAAGGTTGTATTGCCTCAAGGCTGGTTCGAACATGGACAGACGGAGTTACCATTAACACAATCTGAGCATCACGAATACAGCACTTCAAATCCGAACTGAATTGTAAAGAATCGGGTAATTTAACCCCTGGTAAATATTCTTTATTCTCGCGGTCGATAGCTAATTGTTTTCCGAATTCAAGACGACGGCAATATATAGTTGTAGTGTTTCCCGCTAATGCGGATTTTATGGCTAATGCCGTTCCCCAACTACCGGAGCCGATAACAACTACGTTCATATCATTCATCCTTTTTTATACGTTCTACTTTCAACTCATTACCTGCCAATAGACGTTTAATATTATCTCGGTGACGTATCACTACAAAAAGTCCGGCTAAAGCACCAAATCCAACAAACCAATACGATTCACCTGTAAAATACATCAAAAATGGTACCAATACAGCGGCTATGATAGATCCTAAAGATACAAGTTTCGTCATATATACGATAACGGCCCAAACAAGCAGACAAATAACGGCCACTAGGGGAGATAATGCAATAAGCACGCCAAGCCCAGTTGCAACACCGCGACCGCCTTTAAAGCCCAAAAACAGAGACCAATTATGTCCTATCATGGCCAGGATACCACCCAGGATCATATACATAGGACCATAAAATGATAGTAATAAAACTCCGGCAGCCCCCTTTAAAGCATCACATAAAAATACCGGTAAAGCCGCTTTAAGGCCTATAACCCGATATGTATTGGTAGCACCGATATTTTTAGAACCGTATTGACGTACATCCGTATTAAAAAATATCTTGCCAATAATTAATCCACTGGGAACGGAGCCTATGAGATAGGCTAATATAGCATATACAATAATCATCGAATCAATCATTCTTCATCATCCCGTTTTTTTCCGCGTAATATCAAGCGAATCGGTGTTCCTTCAAAGCCGAAGGACTCTCGCAATCGATTTTCTAGGAATCGCATATATGAGAAGTGAATCAACTCCGGTTCATTTACAAAAAGAATAAATGTAGGCGGTTTAACGCTGGCCTGTGTCATATAGTAAATTTTAGGAATACGACCATTCCGTGACGGCACAGGATTAACGGTTTGCGCATCTTGCAACAATTGATTTAATGTACCAGTCGATACACGACGATATTGTTGTTCGGAAACAAATTTCAACATATCCGCCAACCGATGAATGCGTTGCTTTGTCAAAGCAGATGCAAATAGTATCGGAGCAAATTGTAAAAAGCCAAGTTCGTCGTATATATCTTCGGTAAAACGCAATGTGGTTTTATCATCTTTTTCTACAAGATCCCACTTATTGACAACGATAACGACACCTTTACCGGCTTCATAAGCATAGCCGGCAATTTTTTTATCCTGCTCCGTCACTCCGTCCTGAGCATCGAGAACAAGCACGACAATATCAGAGCGGTCCACCGAACGTAATGAGCGAACAATACTGTACCGCTCAACAGCTTCCTCAATTTTAGCTTTCCGTCTCATACCGGCCGTATCGATAAGAACGAATTTCTGTCCATCATGAGTCCAATGGGTATCGATAGAATCCCGTGTAGTACCTGCCACATCGGATACAATCACCCGATCTTGACCAAGCAATGCATTCGTCAATGAGGATTTTCCCACATTCGGCCGGCCGATAACGGCAACATGAATCGTATCCTCATCATCTACATTCGTACCGATCGGAGGAAAGTGTTTTACCGTATCATCCAATAAATCACCGAGATTCATTAAATTCTTTGCAGAAATACCGATAGGGTCACCTAGGCCAAGATTATAAAATTCATAAATATTCGGTTCCTGATTTACGCTATCAATCTTATTAACTACAAGCACAACAGGTTTTCCGCTGGCTCTAAGAATGTTGGCAACCTCTTCATCAGCAGGAACAATGCCCTGTTTGCCATCCACGACGAAAAGAATAACATCCGCCTCTTCAATAGCGAGCTCTGCCTGTAAGCGCATCATCTTAGGAATTACATGACTATTTTCTGTTACAAATTCAATACCACCTGTATCAATCATCGTGAATTCACGATTTAACCATTCCGCGTCAAAGTAAATACGATCCCGTGTTACACCGGGAATATCTTCTACGATGGAAATACGTTTATTAACAATGGCATTAAAAAGTGTAGATTTCCCTACATTTGGACGACCTACGACGGCCACTAATGGTTTTGCCATAGTTTCACCTCATTATCAACTATAATACATTATAATATTTTATCATATTCCCCATACAGTACGCAAAAAGGCTAACCAAGGAAAACCTTGGTTAGCCTTCTATTAGACAATGAATTATTCAGCGTCTTCTGCAGTTTCTTTTGCTTCCATCAATTCAGTTAATGCCAAGCCCAATTTCTTTTCATCTTTGTTAAGAGAAATAATTTTAACTTCAACTTCTTGACCACGGTTCAAGTAATCTTCAACTTTCGCATTACGTTGTTTTGTAATTTGAGAAATGTGAA
>ERZ773038.544-NODE-544-length-24335-cov-22.029366_pt1 | contig 24335 bp, 9 predicted proteins | sample MGYA00511665_ERZ773038 | MGnify/ENA primary metagenome ERZ773038 (study PRJEB29015, sample SAMEA2737966) | human oral metagenome | biome: human oral; feature: human-associated habitat; material: dental | place: China | collected 2028 ... | reverse complement strand
TCGATTATGAGCATTTCAGCACGGAAAAATGGAAGAGTCCGTCAGGTGAAGTCTATGCCGGATCATATGGACATTCAGAGTACATGAATAAAACAGATGACGGCCATTATCGTACTTCTGCGTATAATATAGCGAGTATTCTCGCTGGTAACGGAATGGCCGCTCCAGAGAACTGAGGACTATATGCAGCTGAAATTGTTCAAATTGATTGCAATATATTCTATAATATCACTCTTAGGAAGTTGTATGAACAAATCAGACGAATATATAACTGATAGGCACGTACATAAAAATATAAGCAGTTTATCCATAGTAGAGGCACGTTATAGAACGGTAAATCTTCTTTTATCGTTTTATGATGTTCTGACGCGTGATTTCGGTGTAGGGGAGTGGGTTCCACAGTCCGTTCAGGCACAGGTGGAGGAAAACTTTCATATCGATTGTCCCATCGGTTATACGTCGGAAGCGTATCGTCTGGCTTCTGCAGGGCCGTTCACTCGGCAGAATTGGCAGGCTGCCATAAATAAAATGCATGAAATAGCACAACCTTACGGTTTTAATGCACCTAAACCCGATATAAGTGAACCCGGTGGCGCGTCTGCGGTATTTTCTCATCCTAAAGGTGCACGCATTTATATTTCATATTTAAAAAGAAGCATAATTCAAATCGAAACACCATGCGTTAAAGGTAAACTTTATGATGAATGGCCCAAAGGCACTGAAAATATTCCTCAAAGGCTGCGAACAACGGGGAGGCATGAAAATAATGAACCTCCTGAAACATGGGCCACAAGTAATAAATGACATTTATTACTTGAAATAATTCTAAAGAAAGGAAAATAAGAAATGAATATCCTACGATATGATGAGTCCACTATAAAATCCATTTTATGGAAATTGGACGCGGCTATTGAACAAGTCGAACGCATTGACGGTGAAAACGCCATTAGAGCCTCAGAGGATGGGCTGGTGAATTCGGGCTTAAGCGCGAAAGCCGAATCTGCTGCCACGGCTTTTCAGAATAGTCGGGATACTATCGTCGAGCGTCTGAAGCACTACAGAACTGCAACTGAACAGGCCAGAACGATAATAAAAGGAACGGATTCCGATGTAGCAGGTAATTTTCACGGTCTTCGAAAACAAAATGGACATTCCTGACTGCAAACTGTCATTTTCGACTATAAAGTGCAATAAATCGTTTGTTTTCCTCCGTCGAAGGCGATGAAACTACTCATAGCTGAATCGAAGTTGGTGCGGCAAATATTGCCGCACCAACTCATTTGAGCTCTTATGATATAAATAAATGATATTTCACTCCGATCCGGTCGCGGGATGGAATTGCGTGTCGATATCGAGCGTGACCGCGACGTTGCCCGGGCAGCGGAAGGCAGCCGCTGGCGCCGGGCGACCGCTCGCGTCCGTCTCCACCAGCCGGTTCGCGGTGGGCGGAAACGGCGTTCTCCCGTCGCCTCGCGAGCACGAGGGGCCTTCGCCCTGCGCCGCGCCGGGCGAAGGCCTGAGAACCTTCCACGGCCGGAGACCGCCGGGGGAACGCGCTATCGGGCCGTTCACGTCGACGCGAAGGGCACACCCGCAGCCGGCTCCGCCTCCGGCTCGGCCGGCTCCTGCTTCGGCCGATCGGCGGCCGGGCGCCGACGGCCCGGCGGGAAATTCTCCGCGGCTTCAGGCGTTGGATAGGCGTGTGGGATGTCTTCCCCGTGTGGGGGTGTGGGCGAAAAACTCCCCAAGCAGCAACTCCGCATTACGAATGTCTTCCCCGTGTGGGGGTGTGGGCCCGAAGCCTAGGAAGGTGGTACCTATGGGGCAGATGCCTCCCCCGCGCGGGGGTGTGGGATGCGCAATGCGCATCCGTCGGACGCACCGGGTAAGCTCGCGGTATTTGCCGCATATCGGACACATTCGAGGGTATGCGTCTCACACGTTTCGACGGTGGAGGTGAAGAAGAGGATGACGGTTATCGGAGAAGGCCAGGCCATCGGGTTCTGGCTCGACGAGGACACGATCGCCTGGCCGACGCGCCAGGGGTCGACGTACAGGCTGTACTACGCGGCCAGAGGGGGGATCGAACTCGACGGGGAGAGGGTCACGGGAGCGGACGGCTCGGTCGAGCTGCTGGTCAAGGACGGCGGGATCACCGCCGGGCAGAAGGCCCTCGACCCCTACCTGACGGGCGCCTACACGTTCGACGGCGAAGACTTCGGAGCATTGGGCTTCGCCGAACCCGTGGACGCCGCAGCCCTCCTGACGGGGCAGGTCGTCGTCCTCCAGCGTGGCCCCGACGGCGGGCCCGTCGCCTTCTCCTCGCTCCAGACGGCGCGGATCCTCGACGCGATGTACGCCGAATCGGCGCGCCTGAGGCCCCAGGGCGTGACCTTCGCCGACGGCGTCCCCTCGTTCGCGCTGTGGGCGCCCACCGCCAAGTCCGTCACGCTCCGCCTGTACAGGGGCCCCATCTCGGAGAGGTACACCGAGCATCCGATGAGGCGCGAATCGGACGGCTCGTGGACCCTCACCGGCAGGCCGACCTGGAAGGACAAGCCCTACCTGTACGACGTCGAGGTCTACATCCCCGTCACCGCCGTCACCCCCGGAGACGAAGCCCAGAGGGGGATCGCGGGAACCGTCCAGCACAATCTCGTCACCGACCCGAACTCGGTGGGGCTGACCATCGACTCCAAGCGATCGGTCGTCCTCGATCTGGCCGACGAGCGCTACATGCCCGAGGTGTGGGCGGACACCCCCGCTCCGCGGATCGGAGGCTTCGCCGAGCGCGCCATCGTGGAGCTGCACGTGCGCGACTTCTCCGCCACGGACGCGACCGTCCCCCGGCGGCTGCGGGGCAAGTACGGGGCCTTCGGCGTCGAGGGCTCGGCCGGGATGGCCTACTTGCGCGAACTCGCGGCGGCGGGGATGAACACAGTGCACCTTCTGCCCACCTACGACATGGGCTCGGTGCCCGAGGACCCGGCCGAGCAGCGGAAGGCGGCCGTGCCGGCCGATGCGGCGCCCGACTCGCAGGAACAGCAGGCCGCCGTCGGCAAGGTCGCGGACGTGGACGCCTTCAACTGGGGGTACGACCCCCTCCACTACACGGCCCCGGAGGGATCGTACGCCGTCAAGGCGAACGGCGGGACCCGCACGGCCGAATACCGCCAGATGGTGGGCAACCTCCACAAGGCCGGATACCAGGTCGTCCAGGACATCGTCTTCAACCACACCTACGCCTACGGCCAGGATGCGAAGTCCGTCTTCGAGAAGATCGTGCCCGGCTACTACCACCGTCTCGGATACGAAGGCCAGACGCTGACCAGCCCCTGCTGCGGCGAGTTCGCCACCGAGCATGTCATGGCCGAGAACCTCATGATCGACTCCCTGCTCACGTGGGCCAGGGCCTACAAGATCGACGGCTTCCGATTCGACCTCATGGAGTTCACCTCGGTCGAGTCCATGAAGAGGATCCGCGCTGCGCTGGACGGCCTGACCATGGAAGAGGACGGCGTGGACGGCAAGAGCATGTACCTGTACGGGGAGGGGTGGTCGTTCGGGACGACGGCCAACGGCTCGCGTTTCACGCCGTCCGTGCAGGGCGCGATGAACGGCACGGGGATCGGGACGTTCAACGACCGTCTGCGCGACGCCGTCCACGGCTCGCAGTCCGACGGGAAGAACGACACGCAGGGCTTCGGCAACGGCCTGGTCACCGACCCCAACGGCATCGCGGGAGGCGACGCCGTCCAGCTGCGCTTCTTCACCGACGTCATCAGGGTCGGGCTGGCCGGAAACCTCCGGGACTACCGGTTCACGGCCTGCGACGGCACCGTGAGGCGAGGGTCGGAGATCTACTTCAACGGCCAGGTGGTCGGCTACGCCAGCCAGCCGTACGAGTCCATCAACTACGTGGATGCCCATGACAACGAGACCCTCTACGACCTGAACATGTGGAAGATGCCCGCGAACTCGACGATGGAGGACCGAGTGCGCATGAACACCGTCTCGCTGGCCACCGTGACCCTGGGGCAGTCCCCCGCGTTCTGGCATGCGGGAACCGACTTGCTCCGCTCGAAGTCCATGGACCGCAACTCCTACAACTCCGGCGACTGGTTCAACGCCATCAACTGGACGGGGCAGGAGTCGAATTTCGGCGTCGGACTGCCCCCCGAGCGCGACAACCGGAGCCGGTGGCAGGCCATGTCCCCCTACCTGGCCAATCCCGCCAACAAGCCGGGGGCGAAGGACATCGCCGCCGCCCACGGCCAGGCGCTGGAACTCCTGGCGCTGCGCAGGAGCACGCCGCTGTTCACCCTCGGGGAGGCCGAGACGATCCAGCAGAAGGTCTCCTTCCCCAATGCGGGCCCGAACGCCACGCTGGGGCTGCTCGTCATGGTCGTCGACGACACCGTCGGGGAGGATCTGGACCCGGCCCTGGACGGGGTCATGGTGGTCTTCAACGCCTCGCCCCGCCCGATCGTCGAGACGATCGAGGGCGGCAGGGGCAAGGCCTATCGGCTCTCGCCGATCCAGGCGCGGGGCGTGGACCCGGTCGTCAAGTCGACGGTGTGGGACGCCGCCACCGGGACGGTGACGATCCCCGGACGCACGGTCGCCGTCCTCACGCTGCCCAGCGCGGGTGCGAGGCTGTGAGAGACGCCGGAGACACACCCTCGGCCCCGTGTCAACGGGCCGGCGCTCATGATGCGCACCCTCGGCTACTATCGACTCGGTGGCGCAGCGGATGAACAACGTGGGCCGTCCGCGCGGGGCCTCGGAGGCGGATAATATGACGGACAGGACATTTCGGCGATATACCGTCGCTGTTCGCCTTAGGATGGGGTGAGAGGCGCGAGGCTGCCCTCCGGCGGCCCCGCTCCCATCCGAATGAAAGGATTCATCATGACCGCACCCGTGGACGCCACACAGACTCCCGCTTGGTCGAGACTGACCGAACTCTTCCATAGATTCAACGCAGACTTCCGTGCGAGGTTCGCCGACGATCCCGCACGCGCCGAACGCTACTCCCGCAAGGCCGCCGACCTGTTCGTCGACCTGTCCAAGAACTACATCGACGAGGACATCCTCGCCGCCCTGCTCCAGCTCGCCGAACAGACGGGAATCACCACCCGCAGGGCGGCGATGTTCGCCGGAGAGCACATCAACGTCACCGAGGACCGCGCCGTGCTCCACACGGCCCTGCGCCGTCCCGCCGAAGACCACCTCGTCGTCGACGGCCAGAACGTCGTCGGGGACGTCCACGAAGTCCTCCACCGGATCTACGCCTTCGCCGAGGCGATACGCTCGGGGCAGTGGTGCGGCGTGACCGGCAAACCGCTGACGACGATCGTCAACATCGGCATCGGCGGATCCGACCTCGGCCCCGTCATGGCCTACGAGGCGCTCAAGCCCTATGTCCAAGAGGGCCTGGAATGCCGGTTCATATCGAACATCGACCCCTCGGATGCGGGGGAGAAGCTGCGCGGAGTGGATCCCGAGACGGTCCTGTTCATCGTCGCCTCGAAGACCTTCACCACCCTGGAGACCCTGACGAACGCGAAGGCCTGCCGCGCCTGGTTCCTCGACGCCCTGGCCGACAGGGGCGTCGACGCCAAGGGAGCGGTGGCCAAGCACTTCGTCGCCGTCTCGACCAATCTGGAGAAGGTCGCCGAGTTCGGGATCGACCCCGTCAACGCCTTCGGCTTCTGGAACTGGGTGGGGGGCCGCTACTCCATCGACTCTGCCATCGGCACATCGCTGGCCATCGCCATAGGCCCGAGCAACTTCACCGACTTCCTTGCCGGTTTGCGTGCCATGGACCTCCATTTCGCCACCGCCCCGGCCGACAGGAACGTCCCGCTGCTCATGGGGCTGCTCAACGTGTGGTACGCGAACTTCTTCGGCGCCGCCACCCACGCGATCCTCCCCTACAGCCAGTACCTCCACCGCTTCCCCGCCTACCTCCAGCAGCTGACGATGGAGTCGAACGGCAAACGCGTGCGCTGGGACGGATCCGACGCGACGACCACGACCGGCGAAGTCTTCTGGGGCGAGGTCGGCACCAACGGCCAGCACGCCTTCTACCAGCTCATCCACCAGGGCACCCAGCTCATCCCCGCTGACTTCATCGCCTTCGCCAATCCGACCCACCCCCTGGTGGGCGAGGACGGGGTGGACCAGCACGAACTGTTCCTCGGCAACTTCTTCGCCCAGACCAAGGCCCTCGCCTTCGGGAAGACCGCCGAAGAGGTGCGGGCCGAGGGAACCGCCGAGGAGATCGTCACCGCGCGCGTCTTCCCGGGGAACAAGCCGACGACCTCGATCATGGCCCCCTCGCTCACCCCGTCCGTGCTCGGCCAGCTCATCGCCCTCTACGAGCACATCACCTTCGTCCAGGGATGCGTGTGGGGCATCGACTCCTACGACCAGTGGGGCGTCGAGCTCGGCAAACAGATGGCCAAGGACCTCGGCCCGGCGATCGGCGGCGACGAAGCGGCTCTCGCCGAGCAGGACTCCTCGACCGCCAGCCTGATCGCCTACTACCGTCGGAATCGCTCGTGAGCGCGCCCGTCTGAGCGACGCCTGCGTAGGCCTGGCTCCCGCCCCGAGTTCGCGGGAGTCAGGCCTGAGCAGGCATACGCCCGAACCCGTCGGGGGTGAACGGGGCCGGGCGCGTCAGCGCACTCGTTCGGCGGTCGCGTTCGGCGGGCGTCGCATTCATCCCGTGGAATGATGCCCGCGGATCCGGGATCCTGTGTGCTTTCTTAGAAGGATTCCAGCCTCCTTCGCGGCCCCCTTTACGCGCGGAAGTCCACGGCTGGAATCGTCGCTCACCCACGGAGGCCCGGTATGACCATGTCCGATACGACGAACCGACCCCGCCCGGAAAGGCCGCGGAAGACCGCCCACCGCGGCGTTGCGAGACGGCTGGCGAGAACTCTGACGACCGCGATGTCCCTCCTCGGGCTGACGGCCCTTTCCGGAGTCGCGCATGCCCAGACCCCTCCGGCGACGCCGACTCCGCCCGCCGCGGACGGAACCGCCTCCGGGACCCCCTCGCCCGCGACGCCCGCGAGCCCCTCGTCTGCGACGGCGCGGACCGGGACGACCGGCCGCGCCCCCGCGCAGAATGCGACCGGAGCGCCGACTGCGAGCGCTGCCACCGCGACGGGCGCCCCCGCCGCCTCGAACACCGCGGATTTGGCGGTGGAGATGTTCATACCGGGCGTGTACTGGTCCCTCACCCGGGGAGTGCAGACCGCGACCTTCCAGTACGGGATGAGGATCTACAACCGGGGATCCGGCACGGTGAACAACGCGACTTTCGCCTTCGCCATGGACCCCGCGCCGACGAAACTGAAGTACGTGGCCGGCGACGCCAAGGACGTCGTCATCTCAGGCGGGAGGATGAGCGGGACGATCCCGAGCATCGCTCCGGGCAAGTTCGCGACCGTCGGGATCTCGGGCGTCTTCCCGAGCGTGAATTCGACGCGATGGACGGCGACCGTCGCCCCTCCCGCCGGAGTCGCCGACTCCGATCCGTCCTCCAACCGGGCGTCCGACACCGTGACGTTGGATTCCCCCTTGACATCGATCCTCACCATGATATGGCAGGACAAGGAGACCACCGCCCCCGGCGAGGACCGCGTCTACACCATGCACGTGGAGAACCGGGGCTTCGTGGCGGTTCCCGACGCCCGGCTGCTCATGACCTACAGCCTGGACGGCGCGGCCGACGACACCACTACGGCGACCGTCGAATGCGCGGGACGGCACGCGTGCCCGACGTGGGCCGACGGCAAGGCCTTCACCGTCAAGGACGGGGTGATCTTCGACCGCAGGGTCGCGCTGAAGGCCCGCTCGGAATTGGTCATCAAAGTGACGATCAGAACCCAGGCCAAGTGCACGGCCGGGCAGAAGATCACGGTGACCAACAAGGTGTTCGTCGGCAAGGGAAAGGGCGTGGACGTGGCAGGCCAGACGACCGACAGCAGGGTGGGCTACATCGCCTCCCGCGACTGTTCGTCGGACACCTCGCCCGTGACCGTCACGAAAGAGCAGGGCAGTGAGACGGTCGCCACCGGGCAGGGCCGCCACTACGAGCTGAGCCTCGACAATCCGGGGGCCAAGTCCCTCCTCCTGACCCTCCGCGACGCGTACAAGGTCGTCAACGCGACGGGCGAGCGCAGCACGGCGACGGTCTCCTGCCTCAGCTCCAGGGGCCAGGCCCGATGCCCTAAATGGGCCGACGGCAAGGCCTTCGACGTGGTGAACGGCAAGGTGATCGACGCGAGGGAGGTCCTCCTGCCCGCCAAGTCCAACATCAGATTCAGGGTGGTCGTCAATTCGCGGGTGGAGTGCGCCGGAGGATCCAAGATCGAAGCCCACAACAGCGCGAGCGTCGAATCGAAGGCGGGGGAGCCGCTGACCTCGCGGACGAGCGACGCCGTCAAGGGGTACATCGCCTGCAACGACGTCTCCACCGCCACCGACGTCCGGCAATCCGGCACCGAGATCGGGACGCCCCTGGGCATCTCGGCCGTGATCTCCAACTCCGCCGGCGTGGCCGAGAACGTTGCGGTGGAGACGCAGATCCCCTCCGGCGTGGCGATCAGAGACCAGGTCAAGCCCACGTGCGCGGTGACCGGCGCGGCGAACGGCGGGACCCGGTGCCCGGCCGATCTCGCCTGGGACCCCGCGCGTCGAAAGCTCAAGGGGACCGTCCCCTCGATCGCCAAGGGCGAATCGGTGAGGATAGGCGTCGACGGCGTCCTCGGCATGACCCGGCAGGAAGGCGCCCAGCCGGGGTCGGAGAGCCGCTCCGCGACGCCGACGGTCCGGCAGACGGTGCGGCGGACGGTGCGGACCACGGCGAGCGCCTTGGGCGACACGAAGCCGGAGACGAACGCCTCCCAGGCCGTGGTCCTCGTGCCGCGCGCACCGGTGCGGCCGACGGATCCGTCTGCATCTGCCTCCGCGACGCCGGCTTCGCCCTCGGCAACGTCCACATCGGCTTCGCCCTCGGCAACGTCCACATCGGCTTCGCCCTCGGCAACGTCCACGCCGGCTTCGCCCGCACCGTCCCCGACCGGCACCGGAACCGCCGATCCGACGCCCGCGCCGCCCGTCACCGCTTCGCCTGCGCCGCCCGTCACCGCTTCGCCTGCGCCGCCCGTCGCTCCGACCGCGACGCCTGCGCCGCCCACTACTCCGCCCGCTTCTGCTTCCGTCACCTCCGCCGCGCCCCGCTCCTCCCGCGGGACCGCCTCGGGGTCCGCGACCGCCAGAGGCCCGGTGCTCGTGGCGACGCCCGCCCCCTCACCGCAGCACCCCTCGGTCGTCGCGTCGCCGTCCATCACACTCGATCAGGGCCGGTCCCCGAGCGGACCGGGGGAGGGCACGGACGCGCCGAATCCGGCCCGAGGCTCGCAGACCTCCGCGAATGCGGCCGGTTCCCCGCACGGTCCGGGAGGCGCGCCCCGACTCGCCCGCACCGGTTCCGGCTCGCGCGGCCTGATCGCGGCCGCGGCGGCGGCGATCGCGGCGGGAACCCTCATCCTGCGCAGGCGCCGCGCCTGTAGGCCTTAGGGACTTCCGTCGGCGACGGGCCCACGCCTATCCTTGGGGGATGGGCGCGGACGCCCACGCCAATCGAAACGAAGGAGACCCCATGGCTCGCACGCCAGTCACAGTCACCGTCACCGGTGCAGCCGGAAACATCGGCTACGCCCTTCTCTTCCGCATCGCCTCGGGAGCCCTGCTCGGAGAAGGGACCCCGGTCCGGCTGAACCTGCTCGAGATCCCGCAGGCCGTCAAAGCGGCCGAGGGCACGGCGATGGAGCTCAACGACTCGGCCTTCCCCCTTCTCGATTCGGTGAACGTCTACGACTCGCTCGATCAGGCATTCGAGGGGACCGACGTCGCCCTCCTCGTCGGCGCGCGCCCCCGCACGGCGGGCATGGAGCGGGCCGACCTCCTGGAGGCCAACGGCGGCATCTTCGGCCCCCAGGGCAAGGCGATCAACGACCACGCCGCCGACGACGTCAAGGTGCTCGTCGTGGGCAACCCCGCGAATACGAACGCCGTGATCGCCATGCACTCGGCCCCCGACGTCCCCCGATCGCGTTTCACCGCCATGATGCGGCTCGACCACAACCGGGCCATCTCGCAGCTGGCCGCCAAGACGGGCGCGGCCGTCGCCGACATCGAGAAGATGGTGGTGTGGGGCAACCACTCCGCCGACCAGTACCCGGACGTCTCCTACGCCACCGTCGGCGGCAAGCCCGCCGCCGACCTCGTGGACTCCGAATGGCTCGAATCCCATTTCGTCCCCACCGTCGCCAAGCGCGGAGCGGCCATCATCGAAGCGCGCGGCGCTTCCTCGGCGGCCTCGGCGGCCTCGGCGGCCATCGACCACGTCCACGACTGGGTCAACGGCACGGACGAGTGGGTGACCCCGGGCGTCTACCAGGACGGATCGCACTACGGCGTGCCCGAAGGCCTCATCTTCGGAATGCCGGCCACGGCCAGGGGCGGCGAGTGGGCGATCGTCGACGGACTGGACGTCTCCGAGCGCACGCGCGCCGGGATCGACCACAACATCAAGGCGGCCCAGGAGGAGCTCGACGCGGTCCGAGCGCTCGGCCTCATCAAGTGAGCGCGCAGGCCGTCGACTCGGGAGACGAGTCTCTGCGCTGCGGCGTCCGATGAGCTGCGATGCTCCACACGGCATACAACGGTGGGCGGGATCCGGATCCCGCCCACCGTTGTGCCGTCTATCACCCGGCGGTTTCGCCTCCGACTGACGCCGGTGGCATGAAAACCCCGCGATGCCGGGTCGCGTCGATGGTATGTTGGCACTCGTGCCCGGCATCGGCACCGGCCGCGGTGTGCACGCCGCGATCGGAGACGAGCGAAATTAAGTACGGTGCGGTAACCTACTTTCTGGTAGGAAGAATCCGGCGGCCGCTTGCCGCCACGACGTGCCCGTCCAGCGGAACAGAGGGGAGCTGTCTTTGACCGGATCGCAAGCCGAGGGCATCCGCGACATCGGACGTGCGTGGTTCCCCCTCGCCGGAGACGCGGCCCCCGTCGTCCTCCACACCGAACTGACCGGATCCACCCAGGACGACCTCGCCGAACTCTGGCGGGAGGGAGCCGTCCCGCCCGGAACCGCCATGATCGCCGACGATCAGACGGCGGGCCGCGGCCGGATCGGCAGGACGTGGCACTCGCATCCCGGCAAGTCCCTCCTCGTCTCCGTCCTGATCGAACTGCCCGAATCCGTCGCCGACCACATGGCCTGGACCGCCCTGGCGGGCGCCTGCGCCGCGCTCGAATCGGTGCGGATCCACGCCTGCCCGAAGGATCGGCGGGCCGTCGCCGTCTCCTGGCCCAACGACGTCGTGGCCGTCACGGACTCCGGGCCGCGAAAGCTCGGCGGCCTGCTCGGAGAGGTGTGCGGCCGCCGCGACGGGCGCATCGCCGCGGTCCTCGGCTGGGGGCTCAACCTCTCCCTGACCGCCGCGGAGCTTCCCACCGCGACCTCGGCCTCCCTTCTGACGGCCGGCCTGGCGGTCCCCGAGCGCGACCCGCTCGTCGCCACGTGGCTCGACGGCCTTCACCGGCGCCTCGGCGCCCTCGCCGAGACCGGGGACCCCGAGGCCGCGGGCCTGGTGGCCGAGGCCAACGCCGTGACCGAGACCCTCCGGCCGGGGATCACGGTGGGACGCCCCCGGCTCGAGCCCGTCGTCGGGGAGGGGCTGCGCGTCCTGCCCGACGCCTCCCTTCAAATCCGGACAGACGCCGGCGTGCAGACCGTCACCGCCGGCGAGGTATCGCTTCTGGGCATGCAGCCCCATGCGGAAGGAGAAACCCGTTGATCAGCCGCGTTCTCGTCGCCAACCGCTCGGAGATCGCCCTGCGCGTCATACGAACGGCCCGCGACCTGGGGATCACGTCCATCGCCGTGTACGCGGACTCCGACCGCGACGCCCAGTTCGTCACCGAAGCCGACGAAGCCTACGCGCTCGGCGGAACGGCGTACGCCGAGACGTACATGAACGCCGACAAGCTCCTCGACGTCGCGGCCAGGAGCCACGCCGACGCCGTCCACCCGGGCTACGGGTTCCTCTCCGAGATCCCCGGCTTCGCCCAAGCCGTCCTCGACGCCGGAATCGCCTGGATCGGCCCCTCCCCGCAGGTCCTGGACGCCCTCGGCGACAAGATCAAGGCCCGACGGCTCGCCGAGTCGGTCGACGTCGCCCCGGTCGCCGGGATCTCGGGCCCGGTGACCTCCCGAACCCTCGTCGACGACTTCGTGGCGGCCAACGGGTACCCGATCGTCACGAAGAAGGCCGACGGCGGCGGCGGGCGCGGCATCACCGTCATGGAGTCCGACGAGGACCTCGACCTCTTCTTCGCAGCCCACGGGCACGAGACCGACGGATTCTTCGTCGAGCGGTTCATCCGCACGGCCCGCCACGTCGAAACCCAGTGCGCCCGCGACTCCCACGGGAGCTTCGCCGTGATCTCCACGCGCGACTGCTCGGTGCAGCGGCGCAACCAGAAGCTCATCGAGGAGGCCCCCGCCCCGGCCCTGCCCGAGGGCGTGGAGGAGACCCTCGTCGACTGGTCGAGGCGGCTCTTCGAGGCCGTCGGATACGTCGGCCTGGGAACGTGCGAGTTCCTCGTCGAGGGCGACGGGCGCGTCAGCTTCCTCGAAGTCAACCCGCGGCTCCAGGTCGAGCACACCGTCTCCGAGGAGGTGACCGGCCTCGACCTGGTCGAACAGCAGCTGCGCATCGCCTCCGGCGAGCCCATGGCCGAGGCGCCCGCCCCGCGCGCCCACTCCTTCGAATTCCGCATCACCTGCGAGGACCCGGCCAGCGGCATGATCCCCTCCACCGGCACCGTCACGCGGCTGCGCTGGCCGCTCGGGCACGGCGTGCGCATCGAATCGGGGATCAACGAGGGCGTGACCGTCACCCCGGACTTCGACCCCATGCTCGCCAAGCTCGTCGTCACGGCGCCGAGCCGCGAGGCCGCCATCGCCCGCGCCCGCCGAGCACTGGCCGAACTCGACATCAAAGGAGTCGCGACGCCCGCCGCCCTCTACTCGTCGGTCGTCGCGCTCGACGAGTTCTCCCCCCACGTCCCCTCGACGCGGTGGTTCGAGGACTCGATCCTCCCGCGGCTGTCGGACCCCGGTGCAGCCGCGGAGCTCGGCGTCAGGCCGGCCGCCCCGTCGCAGCCCGCCGGCCCCCCCGCTCAGGCGGAGGAGCGGGCGACCTTCGTCGTCGAACTCGACGGGCGCCGCATGGAGCTGACCGTGCCCCGCACCATGTTCGCGGGGGCGGGGCAGGCCCACCACCGCGGCGTCCAGCCCCTGCGAGGGGGAGCGAGAGCCCGCAGCGACGCCCGATCCGGCGAACTCGTCGACCCGACCGGCATGGTCAACTCGCAGATCCAGGCGATCGTCGTGCGGGTGTGCGTGGAGACCGGGCAGCGGGTCTCCCGCGGCGACCTGCTCGTCGTCCTCGAGTCCATGAAGATGGAGAGCTACGTCCACGCGCCCTACGACGGCACCGTGGCCGACATAGCCGTCACCGGCGGCCAGAACGTATCCGCATTCCAGCCCCTCGTGCGCGTCACGCGCGCCGGGGAAACCGCGAAGGAGAACCAATGACGCTGACATCGCTCCGGCGGCTTCCGGACACGTCGCAGACGATGGACCTCACGGCCCATCGGGTCCACCGCGACGACTTCGCCGCCTACCAGGAGGGCCTGTCCGCCCTGGCGCGGGAGAAGGCCGAGGTCCGCCAGCACTCGGTGGGCAAGCTGACGGCCCGCGAGCGCATCGCCGAGCTCCTCGACGACGGCAGTTTCACCGAGATCGGCCAGTTCGCCGGCGGCAACATGGCCGAGGGCTACACGGGCGCCGGCGTCATCACCGGCTTCGGGACGGTCAGCGGGGACACCGTGGCCGTCTACGCCCAGGACTTCTCCATCCGAGGAGGAACCCTCGGCAAGGTCGAGGGCGACAAGATCATCGCCCTCATGGACAAGGCCCTCGAGCTGCGCATCCCCGTCGTCGCCATGCTCGACTCGGGCGGGGCTCGCATCCAGGAGGGCGTCATCGCCCTGTCCCAGTACGGGCGCATCTTCAAGAAGACGTGCGAGGCCTCGGGGGTCATCCCGCAGGTCTCGGTGATCCTCGGCCCCTGCGCGGGTGGAGCCGTCTACTGCCCGGCCCTGACCGACTTCATCGTCATGACCCGCGACAACTCCCACATGTTCGTCACCGGTCCCGACGTCGTGCGCGCGACCACCGGGGAGGACGTGAGCTTCGAAGACCTGGGCGGGGCGGTCGTCCACAACTTCCAGTCGGGCGTCGCCCACTACCTGGCCGACGACGAGGCCGACGCCCTCGACTACACGCGCACGCTGCTGACCTACCTGCCCGCCAACTGCGACGGCGCGGCCCGCCGCTGGGACTATCGGGAGAGCCCCGAGGACGCCGCGAACGCCGCCGCCCTAAGCTCCCTCGTTCCCGAGTCGTCCAAACAGCCCTACGACATGACCGACGTCATCCGCTCGATCGTCGACTACGGCGAATTCGTCCAGGTGCAGGAGCTCTTCGCCCCGTCGATCGTCGTGGGCTTCGCCTGCATGGACGGCGAGTCCGTCGGCATCGTCGCCAACCAGCCCCTGTGCGAGGCCGGGACCCTCGACGTCGACGCGTCCGAGAAGGCCGGGCGCTTCGTCCAGTTCTGCGACGCCTTCAACGTCCCCGTCGTCACGCTGGTGGACGTCCCGGGATACCGGCCCGGCACCGAGCAGGAACAGGCGGGCATCATCCGGCGCGGGGCCAAGCTCATCTGGTCCTACGCGAACGCCACCGTCCCGCTCGTGACCGTCGTGCTGCGCAAGGCCTACGGCGGCGCCTACATCGTCATGGGCTCGAAGTCCCTGGGCGGAGACTTCAACTTCGCCTGGCCCGGCGCGGAGATCGCCGTCCTGGGAGCCGAAGGGGCCGTGGCCATCACCGGGCGGCGCGAGCTCAAGGCCGCCGCCGAGGAGGGCCGCGACGTGGACGAAGTCAAGAGCCAGCTCGTCGAGGAGTACACCCGCGAGAACGTCAACCCCTATCTGTCCGTCGCCAGCGGCGAGCTCGACGCGATCATCACGCCTGAGACGACCCGATCGAGCATCGTCTCCTCCCTGCGGATCCTCCGCTCGAAGGACCGGTCCCACCCCGGTCTCCGCCGTCACGGCAACATCCCGATGTGAGCACTCGAAAGGTATTACGCATGACTTCCCAGCATTCGCAGCGATGGATCGCGCACTTCTCCGGCCAGGCCACTCCCTGGCGGACCGAGCTGGCCGAGCTGGTCTCGGACCCGGCCATGGCCGAGCGCCTCGCCGGGGTGCGCGACGCCGGCGAGGCGCTCCTGGCCCCCGTCGCCCCCGAGCTGCTGTCCGTCTCCGGCAGCTTCAACCTCATCGCCGACCCGGTCGGAGCCCCGGCGAGCCCCGCGACGTCCATGCCCGGGATCTTCCTCGCCCAGTACGGCGCCTATCTCGACATCGCCGAGGCCATCGGCTCCGAGCCCGACGCCGCCTTCGGACACTCGCAGGGGGTCCTCGGCGCGGCGGCCACCGACTCGGACCCCGTCCGCCTGTACGCCCTGGCCCGCCTCCTGGGGGCTGCCACGGCCCGTCAGACGCTGCGCGCGGGAGCCCTCCCCGTGGGAGAGGCCACCCCCATGCTCGCCCTGCTCGGCGTCGACCCGGCCAAGCTCAGCCTGCCCGAGAACGTGACGGTCGGCATCGTCAACACCGCCACCGACGTGGTCGTGGTGGGCCTCCCGCCCGATCTGGCCGCCCTGGCGGGGCGAGTGGAGGCCTCCAGCCAGTTCCTTGACGTGTCGGCCCCCTTCCACAGCCCGCTCCTCGAGCCGGCCGTCGCCCAGGTCCTCGACTGGGCGGGCAGATGCGGCCTGGGCGACGTCGAGGGCCTGACCCGCGCCTGCCTGACCGACAGGCTCGACTGGGCCGCGCAGACGCGCGCGACCGTGCCCGCCGGAGGAGTGGTCGTCAACGTCGGCCCGGGCACCGGCCTGGCCCGCATCGCCGTCGACAACCTGGCCGGGTCGGGCGCCGCCTACGTCGAGGCCGGGACCTCGCCCGCCCGCGACGACCTGGCCGCCGGCCGGCCCCGAGAGACCCGCACGGAGGACTGGGCGGACTTCGCGCCGCGCACCCGCAGGATCGACGGGAAGGACGTCCTGGAGACCGCCTTCACCCGCCTGACCGGGCGCTCGGCCATCCTCGTGGGAGGCATGACCCCCACCACCGTCGAACCCGACATCGTCGCCGCCGCGGCCAACGCCGGCCACTGGGTGGAGATGGCCGGGGGAGGGCAGGTGAGCGAGGAGATCCTCTCCGACCACCTCGCGGGCTTGGCCGACAGGCTCGAGCCGGGGCGCGCCGCCCAGTTCAACGCCATGTTCCTCGACCCCTACCTGTGGGACCTGCACTTCGGCTCGCGACGGCTCGTCTCGCGCAAGCGCGGCTCCGGGGCCCCCATCGACGGCGTCGTCATCTCCGCCGGCGTGCCGGACCTGGAGGAGGCCGTCGAGCTCGTCCTGCGCCTGCGATCCGAGGGATTCCCCTACGTCGCCTTCAAGCCCGGGACCGTCGGGCAGATCCGGCAGGTCATCGCCATCGCCCGGGAGCTCGACGAGCGCGGCGCCGACATCCCGCTCATCGCCATGATCGAGGACGGGCAGGCCGGAGGCCACCACTCGTGGGAGAGCCTCGACGAGCTCCTCCTGGCCACCTACGCCGACCTGCGCCACGCCGGCGTCGTCCTGTGCGTCGGCGGGGGGCTGGGCGACCCCGAGGTCGCCGCCTCCTACCTGGACGGCTCGTGGGCGCTCGCGGCAGGACGCTACGCCATGCCCGTCGACGGGGTGTTCATCGGCACGCCCCTCATGGCGTCCCGCGAGGCCGCGACGAACTCGCAGGTCAAGCGGCTCCTCGTCGAGACGCCCGGCATCGAGGAGGGCACGTGGGTGCGGCGCGGAGAGGTCCGCGGCGGCATGACCTCGGGCCTGTCCCAGCTGCACGCCGACATCTACGAGGTCGCCAACGCCAGCGCCGCGTGCTCCCGCCTCCTGGCCGAGGTCGGCTCCGACGAGCGCGCCATCGCCGCGCGCCGCGACGAGATCGTCGAGGCGCTCAGCCGCACCGCCAAGCCCTACTTCGGCGACATCGAGGAGATGACCTACCGCCGGATGCTCGAGCGGTACGTCGAACTCGCCTACCCGTGGGTAGACGAGTCCATCGGCCAGCGCTTCGCCGAACTGCTCGACCGGGTCGAGGGGCGCCTGTGCGAGGCCGACCACGGCGCCTGGCCGAGCGTCTTCGACGGGCCGGTCGACGATCCCGCCGCGGCCATCGAGAAGCTCGCCGCCGCCTACCCGAAGGCCGACACCCTCTGCGTCACGCCCGCCGACGCCGCCTTCTTCGTGGACCTGACGCGCAAATACCCCAAGCCGGTGCCGTTCGTCCCCGTCATCGACGCGGACATCTCGCGCCGCTGGGCCTCGGACACGCTGTGGCAGTCGCACGACCCCCGCTACGCGGCCGACGCCGTGCGCATCATCCCCGGCCCCGTCTCGGTCGCCTGGGTCAAGCGGCTCGACGAGCCCGTCGCGGAGATCCTCTCCCGCTACGAGGAGGCGGCCGTCAAACGCCTGGGCGAGGCGACGCCCGCGTTCAGCCGCATCGCCGAGACGGTCGAAGGCTACCTCGCCTCCGCGCAATACATCGTCTGGCGCGGGCACCTCACCGACAACCCGGCCCGGATCGACGGGGCCCGGCTGGAGAACGGCGACGGCGGATGGGAGATCGCCGTCCCCTTCGACTCGATCTGGGACGGGACCGGCGCCCAGGCGCACGCCGTCACCGAGATCCGCATCCCCCTGACCGTCCCCGACGGCGCCGGGACCGGAGCCTACCCGATCGTCGACGACGCCCGCCTGGGAGCCGCCATGCGCGGGCTCCTGGAGGCCACTGCCGGGGTGGGGGCCTCCTCGATCGGCGGCACCCCCATCGCATCCCTGCCCGACGACGGCGAGAGCTTCACCTTCCACTTCGACGCCGACGCCGCCTCGGCCCACGCCCTAGTGTGCGCGCCGGGCGACACGGCCACCGCCGGGGCCGTCCCCAGCTCGCTCTTCGGCTCGTGCTGGCCGACGATCTACGGCGCGATCGGGGCCGCGAAGCTCAACGGGTACCCGGTCGTCGAAGGCCTGTTCCTGGCCGTCCACCTCGACCACAGCGAGCATCTGCGCGTGCCCGTCGAGGAACTGGACGGGCAGCTGACCGCCGCGTCTCACGCCACGGGCGTCTCCGACACCGGCGCGGGCCGGGTGATCGGCATCGAGACCCGGGTCGTGGACGACTCTGGCCGCGAGGTCGCCTTCTTCGTCGACCGCTTCGCCATGCGCGGCCGCATCGGGGAGGAGGCCCTGGCCGACCCAGCGCCGCGTGGCGGCGTCGTGGACGTCGTAGAGACCCCCAGGTCCCACCTGGGCACCGCGACGGTGACGGCTCCGACGAACATGACCGCCTTCGCGATGGTCTCCGGCGACTACAACCCGATCCACACCTCGCGCGCGGGCGCCGCCTTCGCCGGCGTCGAGGAGCCGATCGTCCACGGCATGTGGCTGTGCGCCGCCGCCGAATACCTCACCCAGTCCATCGTCGGCACCCGGATCCTCGGCTGGACCTACCGCATGTTCGCCATCGTCCCCCTCGGGGCGAAGGTCGAGGTGCGCGTCGAGAGGGTCGGGCGCGTGCGCGGCGGCGGGCTGGCCCTGGAGGTCACGTGCACCGCCGACGGGGTCGTGGTCGCCACGGCGAGCGGTGCCGTCGCCGCGCCGTCCACCGCCTACCTGTACCCGGGCCAGGGGATCCAGGCCCAGGGCATGGCCCTCGACGAGCGCGCGGTCTCGCCCGCCGCCCGCCGGACGTGGGAGCGGGCCGACGCCCACACCCGCGAGAAGCTCGGCTTCTCGATCCTGGCGGTCGTGCGCGACAATCCGCGCGAGCTCGTCGCCAACGGCGTGCGCTACCACCACCCCGAAGGCCTGCTCAACCTCACCCAGTTCACCCAGGTCGCCCTGGCGACCGTCGCCGCGGCGCAGACCGAGCGCCTGGCCGACGAGGGCGCCCTGGTCAAGGGCGCGCGGTTCGCCGGCCATTCGCTCGGGGAGTACACGGCGCTGTCGGCCTACGCCGAGGTCTTCCCCCTGGAAGCCGTCCTGGAGATCGTCTTCCAGCGCGGCTCGACCATGCACAACCTCGTCCCGCGCGACGCCGAGGGACGCTCCGACTACCGCCTCGGGGCGCTGCGCCCCAACCAGTTCGGCGAGCGCGACGTGGTCGGCTACGTCGAGTCGATCTCCGAGCGGACGGGCGAGTTCCTGGAAGTCGTCAACCTCAACCTGGAGGGCCAGCAGTACGCCGTGGCCGGGACCGTCGCGGGCCTTGAGGCCTTGGCCGAGGACGCCAACCGCCGTTCCCGCGAGGCCGGGGGCAAGGCGTCCTTCATCCTCATCCCCGGCATCGACGTCCCCTTCCACTCGCGGGTCCTGCGCGGAGGCGTCCCCGACTTCCGGGGGCTGTTGGAGGACCTCCTTCCCCAGTCGATCGACCCGGAGGCCCTCGTCGGGCGCTACATCCCGAACCTCGTCGCCCGGCCCTTCGAGCTCACCGAGGACTTCGCCCGCTCGATCCTGGACGTCGCGCCCTCCGAAGCCGTCGCCGAGCTCGTCGAGGACTTCGAGGGCAACCTCGCGGCCGACCGGGACAGGGTGGTGCGCACGCTCCTCATCGAGCTCCTCGCCTGGCAGTTCGCCTCCCCGGTACGGTGGATCGAGACCCAGCAGGTGCTGCTGGACGCGGGCGTGGCCGAATGGGTGGAGATCGGCCTGGCCGAATCGCCGACCCTGGCGAACATAGCCGCGCGCACGGTCGCAGCCGCCGGAGCGGACGTCACCGTGCTCAACGTGGCCCGCGACGCGGCGCGCGTGCGCCGCGAGGACGTCGCGGCCGCCTCCGAGGAGGCCGCTGCCGAGCCGTCCGCGCAGCCGGCCTCCGAGCCGGCGGCCGCTCCCGCGGTCTCGGCTGCGCCCGCAGCCCCGGCCGCACCGGCGGCCCCGGCGGCCCCGGCGGACGTGCCCGACGCCGAGTTCACCGCGGGCGACGCCCTCGACGCGCTCCTCGCCCTGCACACGAAGATCCGTCCCGAGCAGATCGCCGACGCGGACTCCGTGGAGACCCTGGCCAACGGCGTCTCCTCCAAGCGCAACCAGATCCTCATGGACCTGACGGCCGAATTCGGACTGGCCTCCATGGACGGGGCCGCCGAGGCGCCCCTGTCCAAGCTGCGGCCCGGAGTGGTCGCGGGAGCCCACGGGTACAAGCCCTTCGGCAAGTACCTGACCGAGGCGATCTCCGGCAAGCTCCGGCAGGTCGCGGGCGCGGCGGGCGCCAAGCCCTCCCGCGTGGCCGACTACCTCTCCTCGGCGTGGGGCCTCGGCCCGGGCTGGGCGACGCACGTCAGCGTGGCGCTCGTCCTGGGCAGCCGCGAGGGCAAGTCGATGCGCGGAGGCGATCTCGCCACGATCGCCCCGTCGAAGAAGTTCGACGCGATGATCGACGAGGCCGTCGCCCAGGTCGCGGCCCGCCGCGGCGTCGCCCTCGCCAAGCCCTCGGCGGGCTCGAGCGGGGGAACCGTCGACCCGGCCGCCCTCCAGGCCGTCACCGGCCACCTGACCGACGCGCTCGCCGAATCCGCCCGCACCCTCCTCGCCCGCCTCGGCAAGGAGCAGCCCGCAGCCGAGACGCCCGACGGCGAGGACCTCGCCCTGCGCGAGGCCGTGTCGGCCGAGCTCGGCGACGGCTGGGAGTCGTTCGTCAAGCCGGCCTTCGACCCCGATCGCGCCGTGCGCCTGAACGACCGGTGGGCGAGTGCGCGCGAAGACGTCGCACGCATCGCCGCCGGATACGAGGTCGACGGCAACTTCGAAGGCGTCGGGGAGGAAGTCGCCCGGCAGGCCCGCTGGCACGCCAAGCGCCGCCCCGAGCACGCCGAGCGCCTCGAGGCCATAGCCCGGGCCGCCGCAGACGCGACCCCGGGAGCCTTCTCCGGGCAGGTCGCGGTCATCACCGGCGCCGCCCCCGGCTCGATCGCCGGCGCGGTGGCCGCCAGGCTCCTGGCCGGCGGGGCGACCGTCATCGCCACGTCCTCGCGGGTCGACCCCGCACGGCTGACGTGGGCCGCCGGGCTCTACCGGGAGAGCGCCCGGGGCGACGCCGAACTCTGGCTCGTCCCGGCCAACCTGGCCAGCCTGCGCGACATCGACGCGCTCATCGAATGGGTCGGGGCCGAGCAGAGGGCGACCATCGGAGCCTCCTCGACCGTCCTCAAGCCCGCCATGGTCCCCGACATCCTCTTCCCCTTCGCCGCCCCTCCGGTCTCCGGATCGCTCGAGGAGGCCGGGACGGCCGCCGAGAACCAGGCCCGCGTCCTGCTGTGGGGCGTCGAACGGCTCATCGGCGGGCTTTCGCGCATCGGCGAGGACACCCACGTCGGCCACCGCCTGCACGTCGTCCTGCCCGGCTCGCCCAACCGCGGAACCTTCGGCGGGGACGGAGCCTACGGCGAGGTCAAGGCGGCCTTCGACGCCATCGTCAACAAGTGGGCCGTCGAACGGTGGGGCAGGCGCGTGTCCATCGCCCACGCCATCATCGGCTGGGTGCGCGGCACCGGGCTCATGGGACGCAACGACCCGCTCGTGGCCGCCGTCGAGGCGGCGGGCGTGCGCACGTGGGACACCTCCGAGATCTCGGCCGAACTGGTCGGCCTGTGCGCGGGCGAGGCCCGCGAGGCGGCCGCGCGCGAGCCGGTCGTCGCCGACTTCACCGGCGGCCTGGACAAGGTCGACCTGCGCCGGCTGCGCCCCGACTTCCCCGCCCCCGCGGTGGACGCCGCGCCCGAGGCGCGCACCGTGCCCGCCCTGGCGAACGTCGACGGGCCGGAAGAGCACGCAGCCCCCCGCGAGGCCTTCGCCTCCGGCACGGCCCGACCCGAGGACCTCGTGGTCGTGGTCGGCGTGGCCGAGGTGGGCCCGTGGGGGTCCTCGCGCACGCGGCTCGCCGCCGAGCTGGGCATCCAGCGCTCCGGCGACGTCGAGATGACCGCCGCGGGCGTCCTCGAACTGGCGTGGATGATGGGCCTGCTCACCTGGCACGACACTCCGAAGTCGGGCTGGTACGACGCCTCCGGCGCGCTCGTCCCCGAGGAGGATGTCTACGAGCGCTACCGCGACGAGGTCGTCGCCCGCTGCGGCATCCGCTCGTTCATCGACGACGGGCCGCTGGCCGACCTGGGGTCCATCGACATCGCGCCAGTGCGCCTGGAGTCGGACGTGACCTTCACCGTCGCCGACGAGGCCGCCGCCCGCGCGCACGCCGAAGCCGACCCCGAGACGACAACCGTCGCCCTCGTCGACGACGAGTGGACGGTCACCCGCAAGGCCGGCGCCCTGACGTACGTGCCGCGCCGCACGACGCTCTCCCGCACCGTGGGCGGGCAGATCCCGACCGGCTTCGACCCGTCGCACTGGGGCTTCCCGGCCTCGATGATCGAGTCGATCGACCGCATGGCCATCTGGAACATGCTGACGACCGTGGACGCCTTCGTCGGCGCGGGCTTCTCCCCGGGCGAGCTGCTGCAGGCCGTCCACCCCAGCGAGGTCGCCTCCACCCAGGGCACCGGCTTCGGCGGCATGACCTCCATGCGCCGCTTCTACATCGACCGGTTCCGGGGCCGGGAGCGCCCCCAGGACCTCCTCCAGGAGGCGCTCGCCAACGTCATCGCCGCGCACACGATGCAGTCCTTCGTCGGCGGGTACGGGTCGATGATCCACCCGGTCGGCGCCTGCGCGACCGCCGCGGTCTCGGTCGAGGAGGCGGTCGACAAGATCGCCGCCGGCAAGGCTTCGTTCGTGGTGGCCGGCGGCATCGACGACATCAGCATCGAGTCGGTGACCGGCTTCGGCGACATGAGCGCGACGGCCGACACGGCCGCACTGGCCGCCAAGGGCATCCCCGAGCGCTTCTACTCTCGCGCCGGCGACCTGCGCCGCGGCGGCTTCATCGAGGGCCAGGGCGGAGGCACCGTCCTGCTGGCCCGCGGGGACCTGGCCGAGGAGCTCGGCCTGCCCGTGCTCGCCGTGGTCGGCTACGCCCAGTCCTTCGCCGACGGCGCCCACACCTCGATCCCGGCCCCCGGCCTGGGAGCGCTGGCCGCCGCCCGCGGCGGACGGGACTCGCGCCTGGCGGGCAACCTCGCGGCCCTGGGAGTCTCCGCGGACGACATCTCGGTCGTCTCCAAGCACGACACGTCGACGAACGCCAACGACCCCAACGAGGCCGAACTGCACTCCCTGATCGCCCAGGCGCTGGGCCGCAGCGAAGGCAACCCGCTCTACGTCGTCTCCCAGAAGACCCTCACGGGGCATTCCAAGGGCGGCGCCGCTCTCTTCCAGCTGGCGGGCCTGACCCAGATCTTCGCCAGCGGCCTGATCCCCGGCAACATGGCGCTGGACTGCATGGACCCCGTCTTCGAGGAGGACTCCTTCCTCGTCTGGCCGCGCAGCCCCTTCCAGCACGAGGGCGTCAAGGCGGGCCTGATCTCCTCGCTCGGCTTCGGCCACGTCTCGGCGCTCCTGGCGCTGGCCGCCCCCGGAGCCTTCGAGGCCGCCGTCGAACGCGCCCACGGCGCCGACCGCGTCGAGGAGTGGAAGCGCCGGGCGGCTGGGCGGACCCGGGCCGGGCAGCGTCTGCTCGAGGAGGCCATGCTCGGCCGCGTCAGCCTGTACGAGCCCATCAAGGACCGCCGCTTCTCCGGCGGGGGCGCCCACGCCGACGAGGTGGCCATGCTCCTGGACGGATCGGCTCGCCTGGGCTCCGACGGCTTCTACCCGAAGGCTCGGTGACCCCGGGCGTGGGAATCCTCGGCACGGGCCTCGACGTCGTCGACGTCGAGGCCTTCGCCGCGCAGCTGAACGAACCGGGCACGTCCTTCGCGCGCGTCTTCACCGCCCGCGAACGGCGCGAGGCCCGCTCGCGGGCAGCCGCGCACGCCCCCGGTGGCGCCGGGTCGGGACGGTGCGATCCGGGGTCGGACGGCGCCGTACCCTGCCGGGAGGCCCCCGGGCCGGCAGACGCGAACGGCGTCGCGGCGC
>ERZ773038.543-NODE-543-length-24404-cov-6.552795_pt1 | contig 24404 bp, 20 predicted proteins | sample MGYA00511665_ERZ773038 | MGnify/ENA primary metagenome ERZ773038 (study PRJEB29015, sample SAMEA2737966) | human oral metagenome | biome: human oral; feature: human-associated habitat; material: dental | place: China | collected 2028 ... | reverse complement strand
GGTACTGCCTGTGCAGCCGCCATGCGAGCACCTGTTCGGCGGAAACCTCGATCAATGTCGTTCCCTCTCGTCGTTACCGTCAGATTCTAAGCCTCTTCGGAGCTTTGATTCGGTACACAGGGTAGCATTTCACACAACCAGTCGCTGCGTGCCCGCTGAGATTTCCACTCCCGCGGGTATTCCATCGACACTTCCTCCAAGTGGACGCCGGAGAGCTTGATGGCGCGAGGGATGTGCAGGTGTCCGTACACCACGCCTTCGCGTTGTACTCGATGCGCCACCGTGCGGTTTGGTCAGTGCCGCACCACAGGCCGAACTCGGGGTGACGCAAAATCTGCGTGGGTTCGCGGTGTAGCGGCCAGTGATTGACGAGCACTGTGGACATCCCGTTGAGGCAGGCCAACCGGTTTCGCGTGTATGCGAGCCGCGCACGATACTAGTCCTCACGGGTGGGGTAAGGATCCGGATGCAGGAAGTACTCGTCAGTGCAGACGACGCCAGCGGACGCCGCGACAGAGAGTGCCTCGTCAAGCCGCGAGAGGGGCGGGCGCGCGGTAGGCCTCTTAGCGGTAGGCCTCTTAGTTGCGGAGCATGGCGAACAGGACGTCGCAGCGGCGGCGGGACAGGCAGATGAGTGCGGCTTGTGTTTGTTTCTTGCCCTGGGCCCGTTTTGCGATCGTGTGACGGGGTCGGAGCGCAGCGCGGCGAATCCGGACAGGAACAGGGATCGTTTGAGGTGCTTGTTCCCGGAGCGGGCTGGGAACTCGTCTCGGATGCTGGTGTCGGAGCGTCGGGTGACCGGCGCCAAGCCGGCGCAGGCGGCGAGGTGTCGGCTGTGAGGAACTGGGAGGCGTCACTGACGTCGAGGAGGATCCGTACTGCGGTCCTGACTCCGAAGCCTGGCATCGAGGTCAGGACCTCGGCAAGAGGGTGAGCATCAACAATTTTTTCGACTTGACCAGCGAGTTCGGCCCGCTGGTCCAGGACGTGCCGCAACGACGCTGCCAACCTGGGAAGGACTTGTCCGGCGGCGGCCGTTCCGGCAACGACGATTGCGGCGGTGATCGCGTCGGCGAAGTCGGTCGCACCGCGCGGGGAGGCCTTGGTGATGACTCTCAACAGCTTGCTATTTGACGCCGTAGCCATTCCTCAAGGGCCGCCGGGTCGTTCGATCACGGCCAGGCCTTGTTTGGCGGTCAGTCGGGGTCCGATGACGCGTTTCAGTGCGGAGTGGATCTCGGTGAGTAGTCCGCGGATGTGGTTCGACAGCCGGGTGGCTTCGGCGGTGAGGTCTTCGTCGAACCCGACCAGGATCTTGAGTTCGGCGAGGGTTTTTCTCCGGTGTCGACGCGGCGCGGCGCATGGCAAGGCCGGGCAGGTAGGCAACTTCGATGCCCACCGAGCGCGCCACTGCGATCGGTAATGCGCCGATCGTGTTCGGCTGATCAACGATCACCAGCACCCGACCAAGGGTTTGGAGTGTGTTGTACCCGCAATCTCATGACGGGCGAAGGTTTTGAGGTCGGGCTTGAGCCCGATGATGAGCAGCAGCACTGCGACACCGAGATCACCGAGAGACCCGATGAGGTTGAGATTGGGAATTCTGGACACGCCCAGCACGAAGCCCGCTGCGAGGAAGTCGACGAGCGGTGGGAGGCGCAGCAGCGTGGTCGCGAAACCGAGGATGACAACGGCGAGCAGGTAGATGGCCGGGGGCACGGGAGCCTTTCGTACCAGAGTTATGTCGAACCTCACCGGAGGCTGCCTACGGGTATCGGCCGGTATTCCGCGCTGACCCGCGAGCGCGAGGGAGAGGAATTGCCGGCGAGCCGGTCCGGGACCTCGAGGTCCCACCAGCCCGCGGGTGCGGGGAGGAGGACGATGCGGGGCCTCGCGAGCGGGACTGAGCATCGGGGCCCGGACCAGTGGGCACGGTTCGGCGTGCGGCGCCCGCGTCCACCATGTGCGGCTCTCCATCTCAGCGGGCCACCGCTTCACCACCGCCTGCCGTGTCCCGGGCGACGGTCGTCGCGCCGGTTCGCCCAGCGTCGATCACCACGATCGCTCCGATCCTCCCACCGGCCCGCACCGCGGCGGTCGTTGCGCCGGAATCCGTTGCGCTGACCACCGCTGCGGCCGCGACCGTGCTGATCGCGGACCTCGCGCCGTTCCGCACCGCGCCGCTCGCGACTCTCCCAGCGCCGGTCACCGCGACGATCGTCGTGCTGGTTGCCACCACGATCCTCGCGGCCGGAGCGTCGAGACCGGTCCGACCGGTGGGTGATATCGCCATCGCCACGCGGGTCATCGTCCCATCCGCGCCCCGGACCCTGATCCGGACGGATGCGCAGCTCGCGACCGCTGAAGGTGGCCCGGCCCAGCGTGGCCAGCTGCTCCTCGCTCAACGGGGTGCGGATCTCCACCAGGGAGAAGGACTGGAGGATATCGATCTTGCCGATGTCAGCCCCCGGGATACCGCCCTCGTTGGCGAGCGCCCCCACGATCGCGCCGGGCAGGACCCGGTCGCGGTGTCCGACCTCGATGCGGTAGACGGTGCCGGCGCCGTCATAGGTTCGGCGACCCCCGCGGGCGGCACCGGGCTTGTTCTCTGGGCGGTTCGAGCGACGGCCACCACGATCGCGGCTCCCCTCGAAGGAGGCGGATACGAAGGCGCCCTCATCATCGAGATGCTCTTCGCGCCGCGTGCGCCGGTGGGACTCGCCCTCGCGACGGCGAGGTCCGTCATCGCCCACGGCCAGAGCCAGCAGGGTGGCGGCGAGCTCGTCGGCATCGATGCCCAGTCTCTGCGTCCCGGTGGCGACCAGTCCCCGGTACAGAGACAGGCGTCCGCGCTCATGGCGGACGGCCGCCTTGTTCAGGAGCTTGCCGGCGCGGTGCTCGGAAACGTCGGCGGGAGAGGGCAGGGTGATCTCCTCCAGGCGCGTGCCGGTGAGTCGTTCGATCTGGCGGAGCTTGCGCTTCTCCTTGGGGGTCAGGAAGGTGACGGCCTCGCCGTGCCGCCCGGCCCGGCCGGTTCGTCCGATACGGTGCACGTAGGCCTCGGCCTCACGGGGCACGTCGAAGTTGACGACCAAGCCGATGCGGTCCACGTCCAGTCCGCGGGCGGCGACGTCGGTGGCCACGAGCACGTCGAGGGTGCCAGTGCGCAGGCGCTCGACGAGCCGCTCGCGCTCGCGCTGGGGGACGTCCCCGGAGATGGCGGCGGCTTGGATACCGCGGCCGGCCAGCTCGATAGCAACGTCCTCGGCGCTCGACTTGGTGCGCACGAACACGATGGCGGCCTCGGCGTCGGTGACCGCCAGAACTCGGCAGACGGCGCCGATCTTGTGGCGGAAGGGCACGACTGCATAGGTCTGGTGGACCGTGTCGACGGTCGAGGCCTGACGGGAGACCTCGATCTGGACGGGCTCGTGCAGGTGCTGGCGGGCGACCGCCTGGATCGCCGGGGGCATGGTCGCGGAGAACAGGGCGGTGCGCCGTCGGCCGGGCAGGGAAGCGGCGATCGTCTCGACGTCCTCGGCGAAACCCATGCGCAGCATCTCGTCGGCCTCGTCGAGCACGAAGTACTTGACGTCGTCCAGAATGAGAGCGCCTTTGTCGATGAGGTCGATAACGCGTCCGGGTGTGCCGACGACGACCTGGGCGCCCTCCCTCAGCGCACCGATCTGCGGGCCGTAGGGGGCGCCGCCGTAGACGGCGACGACGTCGAGGCCGCGGGACCGGTGCGCCATGTCGGTGACGGCGTCCGCGCTCTGGAGGGCCAGCTCGCGGGTGGGAGCCAGAACTAGGGCTTGGACGTCGTGCTCGTCCGCCTCGACGGCGTTGAGCAGGGGCAGGCCGAAGGCGGCCGTCTTGCCGGTGCCGGTTTGGGCGACACCCACGACGTCCTGGCCCGCGAGCAGTACCGGAATGGCCTCGCGCTGGATCGCGGTGGGGGTCTCGTAGCCCATGTCGGTGACGGCCTTGAGAAGGTCCGCCGGCAGCCCGAGATCGGCGAAGGCGATCTCCTCAGGGGCTTTGACGGCAGGAGCGTCATCGGCGTCCTCACCGGCCGCCTCGTCCCCGCAGCCGGTCTCGAGGAAGGACGTGCGGCCGTTGATGTCGTCCTCGCTCGTCTCCTCATCCCCGTCGCCGACCCCCTTGTCCTCGGGGTCGACCTCGGGGAGGGCGAGATCGACATCATCGGCTTCCTCGTCGTGCTCAACGTCCTCGGGGTCCTCCGGGGAGTCCGAGGAAGCGGGAGTGGCGAAGACGTCGGGGGAAGCGGGCGAGGGCGCCCGGCCCGTGTGAGGCGCAGCTATCTCCTCCGCCTCCTCCCCGGAGGCGATCCTCGTCGGGGGGCCGGAGGCGGCGACCTCGGCGTTGAAGAGGTCGTTGAGGCTGGGCGAATCGCTCACGGTCCCCTCGGAGGACTCGGAGGGGCCCGTATTGGTGGCGGTCATGACGTTCTTCCCGTATCCGGCCCGCTGAGGGGCCCATTGCGGAGTGTGGGGGAGGACGGTTCGTCCTCCACTCTTGCCGCACCGCACCCACCACACTCGTCCTTACCTCGTCTCGCCCCGGGAGGGTAACGACGAGTGACGGACTTCACGCACAGACTCACGGGGATGGTCCCGGCCGCCTGCACTCGCAGATCGTTCGACCGGCCCCGAACGGGATTCGCACTGCGGATCGCTCCTTCCCGCATCCTATGAGCGCGAGTCGACGCGCGGGAGCCGGCGCATGATGTAACGCCGAACGTCACACGTGAGGCCCGTCTCGTGAAGCTGCGCGGCCGGGTGCACGGGGAGGACTCCCCGTCGCCGCGACGGTGCTCATGTGCTTCTACTTCGGGTGGCGGCAGTGCCGGTGCCGCACCGGTGACGTCGGCGCTGGTCCGTCGCCCGCTATCGAGAGGACGACCGTGGCCCACGACGACAGACTCATCGGAATCGTGGAGACGTCTCGATGGGGCCGTCCATCGGCCTCATTGATCCTTTACGCGGGTCACCCGCCGACCGCCGGCACCATCAGGGGTTTGGGCCATGCCTGCGTGGGACGCTTCTGGCAGGGCGTCGCACTCCGGCTCATCGAGCGGGGCGAGGCGCCCGAGGTGGAGAGTCTGGGCGCCGAGTCCGGCGTCTTCTTCGCCAGCGGCGGTCAACAGCCGATCGAGGCCCTCGCCGAGGCTCTTATGCCTTATCTGACCGACGCCGAGGCCGTCACGGCGCTCGTGCGTGAAGCCGACGCCGTCGGCTTCGACTTCCACGACGACTGCGGCCCCTGAGGCGGTGAGTGCAGGCGGCACGGTGGCCGTCTCATCGCCCCAGCAGGTGCAGGATCCTCGTGCGCAGGTCCTGGAACGTCGACGAGGCTTGATCCTGCCCGACCCCGTCGGGCACTTCGATGTCCGCCACGACGTGCGCGGGTCGTTCGGAGAGCACGATGATACGGCCGGACAGGCGCAGCGCCTCGTCGACGTCATGCGTGACCAGGACCGCGGTGAACCGTTGGGAGATCCACAGCCTTCCGACCTCGTCCTGCAGGGTCAGACGCGTCAGGGCGTCGAGCTTGCCGAAGGGCTCATCCAGGAGGAACAGCCGGGGCCGGTTCACCAGGGCCCGGGCGAGCGCCACCCGCTGCGCCATGCCGCCCGACAGGGTCGAGGGGTAGGCATCGGCGAAGTCCCGCAGCCCCACGATCTGGAGTGCGGCGGTAATACGGCGCTCATCGACGGTGAGCCGTTTACGCGCCTGCGGCCCCAGAGCCACGTTCTCCCGCACTGTGCGCCATGGCAGCAGGGTCGCATCCTGGAAGGCGAGCGCCCGTTCGGGCTCGGGAGCGGTCACCGGTCGTCCGTCGACGTCAACGCGTCCGGCGCTCGGCCTCTCCAGTCCGGCGAGCAGCCGCAGGATCGTCGACTTGCCGCAGCCGGACTGGCCCACGAGAGCCACGAACTCGCCGGGTGCGATGTCCAGATTGATGCCGTCGAGCACGGCCAGCTCGGAGGGCTTGGCGGCCTCCGCCTCGTGGCGGGCGCGGGCGGCGGGAGAGACCAGGCGCACCAGCGAGGGCACCCAACCGTGGTCGAGATCGCGGGAGAGAGGGTAATGGTGCGAGACGCCGTCCAGGCGCACGTGCGCGCCTCGCGGCGCCCGCGCCGAGGAGCTCGGGGCGCTGCCGGAGTCATCGGTTGTCGTCTCGATCATATCGGTCACCACCTGACGAGATTCTGCTGCCAGGCGAGCAGTGAGGAGCGGAGCTTGAACAGCAGGACCATCAGAGCACGGCAGAAGACGATGAGGACGACCAGCCCGACGTACATCCTCGGGTAGTCGGCCCACCCCTTGACCCAGTTGATGTACCAGGCCAGCCCTCGGTCGACGCCGACGAGCTCGGCCGTCATGAGTGCCGCCAGGCTCGTTCCCAGCCCGGTGAACAGTCCGGTGAGCATGTCGGGCAGCGCCGAGGGGATCGCCACGCGCGCCACCAGGAAGCCCTCGCCCGCCCCCAGCGTACGCGCCACGTCGATGAAGGACTTGGGCACCGATCGCACACCGGCCCGGGTCATCGTCGCCATTGGGAACCACGCCCCGAAGGCCACGATGAAGGCCGCCGACAGGTATGTGGTCGGCACGACGAGCACCGCCAGGGGCAACAGAGCGCTGGCAGGGACCGGGCCGACCGTCTGCAGGAGGGGGTGCAGCCAGTAGTCGGCCCGCCTCGACCATCCCATGAGCAGTCCAGTCGCGAAACCCGCAACCGATCCGATGAGATACCCCGCCATGAACAGCAGTCCGGAGGACAGCAGGCATCTGGCCAGGAGGGTCCAGTCGTCGACGAGATCCGCGATGAGTACCTCGGGAGCCACGAAGTAGGGCGGGTCGAGCAGACCCGATTTCACAGTCGACAGCTGCCACGCCAGGAACCATCCGCCGCCGAAGACGATCCACGGCAGACGATGCGCGAGGGCGCGCGCGACAGTCCCCGTGGGTCGGTCCAGAGCGAGGACGAGCCAGCTGACGAGGCCCACCAGCCCCGCCCCGACGATCGCTGCGAGCGGTGCGGTGGGGGCGGTGCGCGCACCGGCGGTATCGGGCAGAAGAAGAACGACGGCGAGATAGGCGCCCCACAGGGCGAGGGCGATCGCGCCCCATAGACGCAGGAGCCGGCGGCGGGCGCTCATCGGGTGATGCCCAGGTCCGCGTACACCGTGTCGGCCAATTCATCGGGGCTTGCGTCCGCCGAGATGAATCCGGTGCCCTTGAAGTCTTCGATGCCGCTGGCGATAGCGGTGCGGAATTCGGTGGCGGACGCGTGCCAGCCGTAGGTCTCCAGGATGTCCTCGATGACGCTACGCTCGGCGGCGACGTACTCGTTATCGGCCTCGATCTTGGCGATCTCCCGACGGTTGGCCTGATCCTGCGCCAGGTAGTCCGACCCCTTGAACCAGGCCTCCGTCAAGGCCCTGGCGCGGTCGGGCTGGTTGGCGACGAAGTCCCCGTTGAGGGCGACCGAGCAGCAGAAGGGCTCGGCACTGTTGGAGGCCAGCACCTTCGCGGTGCCGTTGAACACCGGTAGGAGCGGGGCCGGGTCCGACCCCATAATGGCGTCGACGTCCCCGTTGGTCAGACGCCTGCCCAGGGAGTCCTCGTCAACGGTCACCCACGAGACGTCTCCCTTGTTCGGGTCGACATCGAGACCGGCGCGGGACAGACCGATAGCGAAGTAGGCGAAGGCGGAGCTGGACAGCGAGGGCACGCCGACTCTCCTGCCCCTGAGATCGGCCATCTGCGTGATGGGGGAGTCGTTGTTCACGACGAGCTGGAGGCAGCCGGAGTGGAAGCCGCCGGTGAGCTTGGCGTTGACGCCGTTGTAGATCGGTTCGAGCCAGGCGAAGAAGATGCCGGGGGCGCCGATGTATCTGCCCGCGCCGACGGCGTCCTTGGTGTCCTCCGTGCGTTGAGTACGGGCCAGGGTCACGTTGAGGCCGGCGTCGTCGAAATAGCCCTTGTGGTAAGCGGCGTACAGAGGGGCGGCGCAGATGTCTCCGCCGATGACGAGCGGCAGCTCCTGAGCGGCGCCGACGACGCCCTGATTGGTGCGGCGCAGAGTCAGCCAGGCGCCGCCGGCGATGAGGGCGGCCGCGGCGGCTGTGCCGCCGATAAGAAGTCGACGACGCGATACGCGGCCGGTGGCCGGGACGGTCTCGGTCTCATCGTCGGCGGCGAGGATCTCGGCGGCATTCTCGGCGGTGACTTCGGGCGGGTCGGAAGACGGGCTGTCGATGCTGTCGGGGGTGGTGGAGGTGGGTGGCACGTCGGTCTCCTGAGCGGAACGGTACGGAGGACTCGTCCGGTGGTGGGGGTCTGTCAGGCGCGGGCGCGGAAGAGGACTACCAGAGCCGATCGGCCACGGCCGTGCGGTTCGGGTCGGGGTGACGGAGCCGGGCTGTGAGCGATGGCCGCTCAACGAGCCGGGCTGCGGCGCGGTACCGGTGTCCCCGGCACCGCGGCCCCCCGCGCTCTGCGGACGGGGTTCACAGCGCCTGACAGCGACGACACGTACGAGGAGCGCACATGGCGGCGGCCGTCAGAGCGGCGCACACGGTGTGAGTCGTCGACGTGATTCGTGCCATGGGGCGGACATTACGCCCTCCGGGTGCGGGGCGCACAAGACGCGAGCCTGCGGTGTGAGTCACGCTCGACGAGCGGCTTCCGACCACTCTGCTGTCTAGCTACGCAGTTGTTACCGAGATGAGACCTTGGTGCTGCTCGGCCCGACCGCGGGCGGGCCGAGCCTAGAAGGAGTAGGAGGAATCGTTGAAATGACGAGCATGCGGTGTTCGTCGCCGGCGAGCGGGAGGCCCCATCCGCCTCGGAGAGCGGCGCCCCGGGGCGCCGCAGCGGCTCGTGGATGGTTTCACCGCATCACCGGCGGAGATACCATCTGCCGCGTCGGATGACCGACTCGCCACGATCTCCGTGCCGGCCGGGACCGACGTCCCCGACCGCCGCAGCGGCCCCTGGGCGCTCGCGACATGATCCTTTAATCCCTCGAGCCCATCGACGAGTTTCACCGCATGACACGCTCACCGCGCCACGTCGCAGCGCACCCTGGGACCAGGGCTTGCGTGCACGTCGCGTTCGTGCTGCTCGTGGTGCTCGGCATCGCCGCGGGCGGTGCGGGCACCGCCGCGGCCGTCGGCGCGACGCGGCCCGCGCAGCTCGTAGCCGATAGCGAATTCCTTCCCCAGGACTCGGACGGAACCGGAGACGCACCGGCGACTTCTCTCCCGGAGCCGACGGCCGAGATCTGCGAGGGGCCGGGCCCGAGTGCCACCGTCGTCGCCGCGGACGGGACGGCCTCCGACGCCGGGCCCGTTTACCGGCCCGGATCGCCGATCCGGGTCACCGGCGGCGGCTGGTGCATCGGCGGACGCCCCGCTCAGGGGGAGCAGGTCCTGCGAGCGCGCTTGGTCGCCGTGGGCGGCTACGTCTCCCACGAGAAGACGACCCAGACCGTCGTGTTCGCCGACGGAGCCTTCGACACGACGATTCGGATCGCCGACCTCTACGCCCACCTGCCCCGCGGCGCCGAGGATCATTACTACCTGTCCGTCACCCTCGATTCGCGTGCCTTCGTCGGCAGCAACCAGTTCCAGATCTCCGAGCGGGGGCCCTGGTCGGAGCCCTCCTCGGAACCGGCCGACGCCGACGCACGTCTGGGGGAAACGGATTCGGGCGCGAACGGCGCCCCCGCGTCCGGTGGGGAATCCGATTCCGAACCCGGGAACCGGCCTGCGGACCCAGGCGCCGTTGCGGAGTCCTCGCCTGGGGACCGGCCTGCGGACCCGGGCGAGGACCGGCAGACGCCCTCGCCGTCGTCTTCGGGGACGGCGGAACCGACCGACCGGCCGACCGACCAACGGGACGTTCAGGACGTCGGACCGACCGACCGGCCCACCGGTCGGCCCGATGCGGAGCCGACGCCGGCCCCGACCCCGGCCACGGGCTCGTCGGAAGATGGGGGTGCCCCGGGCGGCGGATCCTCCGCCGTGCCCCGACCGACCGGCACGTCGGCCGAACCCGGTCGAGGCCCGGATCCCACCGCTCCGACCGACGCGATGACATCGGATGCGCAGGAGGATGCGGGGCGCCCCTCGCAGGAGCCCTCGGTCCCGGTCAGGGACGCCAGCGAGCTCAACGCTTCCAACGCCGGCTCGCTGTCGGGCACCCGGCACGGCAACGTCGTCTCGCTGATCCTCCCGTCGGGCAAGGCGAAGATGGACGACTGGGTCGCGGTCTTCCTCTTCCCGGGTGATTCGACGCCCGGATGGACCCAGGTCGACGCCGACAATTCGGTGTCGATCGATGTGTCGAACCTCAGCGCCGGCACCTACCAGCTCGCCGTCATCGACAGGGATTCCCTGCTGCTCGGCTGGGCGCAGCTCGAAATCACGACCGCCGCCGCCAGCACCTCCGACCCAGCGGTTCTCATGGTGGAGACGACGACCTCCTCCTCCGATGCGCGCGCCCTGGGCCGGGACGACTGGATGCTCGTCTTAGCGGGCGGTCTCCTGCTCGTCGGCGCCGCCTCCTTCCTGGTCCTCGCGCGGTCGGCGCTGACCGGTCGCACGACGTGAGCGCGCGAGGCGACAGTGAGCCGGTGAGCGGGACGCGGGCAGTGCCGCCAGTGCCGCAGGCAGCGGTGCGCAGACCATCGCGAGGACTGCGGTACGAACCGTCCCCGGGAGGAACCAGCGCCTCGACGGCTCTCACCCGTTCGGGACGCTGCTTGGTCGTGCTGGTCCTCACGCTGGCGGCGCTGCTGTGCGCCGTCGCGGCATGCCCGGTCGTGGGCGCCGCGGAGCCGAGCGAGTCGACCACCGGCACGGCATCGACCGTCAGTCCCTCGATCGTGGCGGTCGGCGGCACCCTGACCTACACGCTGTCCGGGTTCCCGCCCGGCGCCGCCATCCAGATCCTCGTCGACGACGGAATCCCCGTGCCGGGCGGGCAGACCGCCGAGCAGGACGTCATCGGCGGTGCTGTTGTCGACGAGGATGGGATAACCTCAGGAGTGGTCGAACTGCCCGACTACATCGCCAAGGGCCCTCATTGGCTGCGATTCGAGGTCTCCGCCGGGCAGGACGTTCCGACCAACAAGATCCGCACCCTGGACTACACGAACAAGAGCCCCTATTTCACGGTCGGTGATGTGACGATCATCGCAGGCGCACCCGCAGCACCCGGGGTGGGTTCCGCGAGGCCGCCGGCGACCGCCGAGCCGACCCCCGGGCTCGGGACGGAGGACGCCGCCGATGACTCCCGTACGACCCAAGTCGATATCGTCGCCGAAGGAGAGGACACGCAGGCCCCCGCCATCGAGGTCTCCAATGGCGCCTTCCCCCTGGTGGGGACGTTGATCTTCGCGATCGCCCTCCTCCTGGCCGTCCTGGCGGTCGTCGTCGTGGTCTGCCGACGGCGGCTCGCCCGCAGACAGGACCCGCCCGCGTGTGCTGCGTCGTGCGGGGAATCCGCTTCGGACCCTCCTGCACGTGCGCGCGGCGAGTCCCGGACTCCGGCGTAGGATCGCGGCGGCGTCCGCCCGTTTCGCGGTGCGCCCCGACGAGCACCGGTTCAGTGCCCAGCCCCGTACGGAAGGAACCCAGCACCGTGCTGCGAACCCGCACCGCAGGCTCCCTGCGCGCCGCCGATATCGGCCAGGTCGTCACCCTCACCGGATGGGTGGATCGTCGCCGCGATCACGGGGGCGTCGCCTTCATCGATCTGCGCGACGCGTCGGGCATCGCTCAAGTCGTCATCCGTCAGGAGATCGCTCACGACCTGCGCGCCGAGTACGTTCTGGCGGTGACCGGGCGGGTGACTGCCCGCCCGGAGGGCAATGACAACCCGAACCTGCCCACGGGTCAGATCGAGGTCGTCGTCACCGACGTCGAGGTCCTCAGTCCCGCGGCCCCCCTGCCCTTCCAGGTCTCGGATCACGCCGAAGATGCGGGCCAGGTCGGTGAGGAGACGCGTCTGAAGTACCGCTACCTGGATCTGCGCCGCTCGCAGATGCAGCGCGCCATTCGCCTGCGCGCCAAGGTCAACCAGGCTGCGCGCCGGGTGCTGGACTCCCACGACTTCGTGGAGATCGAGACCCCGACCCTCACCCGATCCACCCCCGAGGGCGCCCGCGACTTCCTCGTACCCGCACGACTGGCGCCCGGTTCCTGGTACGCCCTGCCCCAGAGCCCCCAGCTGTTCAAGCAGCTGCTCATGGTCGCGGGGATGGAGCGCTACTACCAGATCACCCGCTGCTACCGGGACGAGGACTACCGCGCCGACCGCCAGCCCGAGTTCACCCAGCTCGACGTCGAGATGAGCTTCGTCGAGCAGGCCGACGTCATCGCGGTGGCCGAGGATGTCCTGAGATCGGTCTGGGCGCTCATCGGTCACGATCTTCCCACTCCGATTCCGCACATGACCTACGGGGAGGCGATGAGCAGGTACGGCACCGACAAGCCCGATCTGCGCTTCGGCTGCGAGCTGGTCGAACTGACTGACTTCTTCGAGAACACCCCTTTCCGCGTCTTCCACAACGAGTACGTCGGTGCCGTCGTCATGCCCGGCGGCGCCTCCCAGTCCCGTCGCACCCTCGATGCCTGGCAGGACTGGGCCCGGCAGCGCGGTGCCAGGGGACTGGCCTACGTCACCGTGGCCGAGGACGGATCCCTCGGCGGCCCCGTTGCGAAGAACATCTCCGGCGCTGAGCGCGAGGGACTGGCCGCTGCCGCGGGCGCGGCACCCGGCGACTGCATCTTCTTCGCAGCCGGGCCCGTGGACGCCTCTCGTGCGCTCCTGGGCACCGCGCGCGAGGAGATCGGCAGGCGGTGCGGCCTCATCGATTTCGACGCGTGGTCCTTCGTGTGGATCGTCGACGCCCCCCTGTTCAAGCCGTCGGCCGAAGCCAGGGCTGAGGGTGATGTTGCGCTGGGTGAATCCGCGTGGACCGCCGTCCACCACGCCTTCACCTCTCCCAAGCCCGACTGCCTCAATACCTTCGACACCGATCCCGCGGGTGCACTCGCCTACGCCTACGACATCGTGTGCAACGGCAACGAGATCGGCGGAGGATCCATCCGTATTCACCGGCGCGACGTTCAGGAGCGCGTGTTCAAGGTCATGGGCATCGACGAGACCGAAGCGCGCGAGAAGTTCGGCTTCCTGCTGGACGCCTTCGCATACGGCGCCCCGCCGCACGGCGGCATCGCCTTCGGCTGGGATCGGATCGTCTCCCTGTTGACCGGAGCCGATTCCATCCGCGACGTCATCGCCTTCCCTAAGTCCGGCGGCGGCTACGACCCGCTCACCGAGGCGCCCGCCCCTATCACGCCCGAGCAGCGCAGGCAGGCCGGTATCGACGCCGAACCGAGAGGGAAGGCGTAAAGCAGAGGAGCGGACTCTCCGCCGAGGCCTGACGAGCCGTACTCGGGCGCCGGGTCCGAATCCCGCGGGGCCCGGGATCGCGCCGGTGCAGTGCGATCCCGGGCCCGATGTTCTCACGGACGATCCAACGTCGGACGGTTCGTAACGACGCTCCTAATCTTCCCGCTAGTCCTCTCGTTCCACACACTCCACCGACGTTCGAGAATCTATCTCGCGTCCATGACGCGTGCATTTTCCCCTGACCCCGGGGGGCCGTGAGAGAGCCCTACTTTCGAAGAAGAATCTGGTATTCATGAGTGACCGCGAAGATTCGCGTTTTTCGGCTGAGTTCCCGGAACGGGTGCCCGGCGTGTATTCGGCCAGGACCACCGGTGGCTCTGGCCGAATACACGCCGGGCACGTGTTACGGCGCAGGTTGGCGAGTGCCCGTCAGGCCGCGTGCGTGCAGGTGGGGCAGGTGCAGTCCTGGCAGTTGCACGAGACGCAGGAGTCGCTGCAGTGCTCGCACGAGCAGACGTTGTGGTTGCAGGTGGGGCAGCTGCAGTCCTCGCACGTGCAGGTGGCGCAGTGGTCGGAGCAGTGCGGACAGCTGCAGATGTCGCACTCGTCGTAGTGACCGTTGTCCTCGCGGTGGACGTGCCCGTCGTGCAGGTAGTCGACGTGGTCGCCGTGGATAATGGCCCGGTGGCCGCAGCCGGGGCCGTGGGTGTGGGAGTGGGCCTCGGCCGGACGGTGCTCAAGAGTTGCGGTCATAGTGTGCCTCCAGGGATCGATGCAGCTTGACGCGCTGCGATTCTGCTGACGTATAGAATCGTAAGGGGGAATACATGTGATCGCAACTATAGAACGCATCCTCATCAGTCAATGACACGGAGATAAAAGATAATCGTTTTCGTTAATGTGATGAAGGAATGCGACTCGTTATCGCGAGGAGTGAGTTGCGGGCGATCCGGAGGCGTTGCCGAGGTGCGGGTGGTGATGAAGGAGGGACGAGCGTCGTCGCCGGCGTCCACCCGCGCGCCCGGAAGGATTTCCGGCTCGCACCCGGTTCGAGCGCCACTCGCTGCACCGTCCCCTGCGTCGGCGGTTTCTGGAGCACAATGAGCCCATGTCCCGCTACATCGAACTCCACCCCGCCAACCCTCAGACTCGTCTCGTCGACAAGATCGTCGCCGTGCTGGAAGAGGGCGGCCTGATCGCCTATCCGACCGACTCGGGCTACGCTCTGGCCTGCGCTCCGAGGAACAAGGAGGGAATGGACCGCATCCGGGCCATTCGCCAACTCGACTCCAAGCACAACTTCACCTTCGTGTGCGCGGACTTCGCTCAGGCCGGTCCGCTGGCGATCGTGGGGAACAACGCCTTTCGCCTCATCAAGCGCCTGACTCCCGGCCCGTGGACCTTCATCCTCAAGGGGACCAAGGAGGTGCCCCGGATGACGCTCAACCCGAAGAAGCACACTCTGGGCGTGCGCATCCCCGACCACGCGATCGCCCAGGCCCTCGTCTCGGGCTTCGACGCCCCTATCCTGTCGTCGACCTTCATCTGTCCCGAACGCACCGAGCCGGAGAGCTCCGGGTGGGAGATCGAGGACGCCCTGGGGCATCTCATCGATGTCGTCGTCGAGGGGCCGGTGGGCTCAACCGAGCCCACCACCGTCGTCGATCTGACCGACGACGCTCCCGAGGTCGTGCGCGAGGGCTCGGGGGACGTCAGCCTGCTGTGACTCAGGGCCCCTCAAAGTGGACGTGGGCGCGCGGCGGACTCGGCAGGATGAGGGGAGTCCCCGTCACCGGATCGGGCGTGATGCAGACTTCGAGCCCGAAAGCCTCGTGGATGGTCTGCGGCGTGATCACCTGCGCGGGCCGTCCCCGGGCGAGGATCCTGCCGGCGCGCATCACCACGATGCGGTCCGCGTAACGGCAGGCCTGGTTGAGATCGTGCAGGACGGCCACGATCGTGGTGCCCAGGACCTGATTGAGCTCCCGGCACAGCTCGAGGACCTCCACCTGATGCGCCAGGTCGAGGTAGGTCGTCGGCTCGTCGAGCAGCAGGATCCGCGTCTGCTGGGCCAGGGCCATCGCGATCCAGACCCGCTGACGCTGGCCTCCGGACAGCTCCGAGACCCGCCGGCGCGCCAACTCCGCCACGTGCGTGCGCTCCATCGCCGTGCTCACCTGCCGGTCGTCCTCCTCGGACCACTGGTGGAGCACGCTCTGGTGCGGATAGCGTCCCCGGCCGACGAGCTCGTGCACGGTGATCGCCTCGGGGGCTATGGACGATTGCGCCAGGAATCCGACCTGACGCGCGAAGACCTTGGGGCGCATCGAGGAGATCTCGCGTCCGTCGAGAAGGACCGTCCCCGAACGTGGCGGCAGCACCTTGCTCAAGGAGCGCAGGAGGGTCGACTTCCCGCACGCGTTCGGGCCGACGATCACCGTGAAGGAGCCCTCGTCGACCGAGATGTCCAAGCCGGCCACCACATCCTCGCCGGCCGCGTACCCCAGGTGCAGGTCGTGGCCCTCCAGGGCGAGACGAGCGGGATCCTCCGCCCGCGGGACGGTCATCATGGCGTCCTCGCGAGGACTCACGCGGACAGTGCCGAGGTGAGCGTGTCCATCACGACGCGCGCGGCTGTCGGGCCGGCGTTGAGGAAGAACGGGTCGTGGTCGACCTCGACCGCGCGGCCCGCGGACACCGCGGACAGGGACGGCCACAGCTTCTCACCGGTCAGGCCGGCGGCGTCCCCGCTCTGGACGCCGTAGAAGAGCCAGTCGCCGTCGGCCTGGTCGAGGGTTTCCGCGGAGATGTCCTGGGAAACACCGTCGGTGAACTGCTGCGCCTTCGGGCGGGCCAGGCCCAGGTCCGCGACCACGGAGCCGACGAAGGACAGGGGGCCGAAGATGCGGAGCTTGTCCTGACCGCTGCGCAGCAGGGAGACGGTCGCCGTCCGGTCCAGTACGGCCCCCTCTGGGCGGCCTCGGCGGTGAAGGCGTCGAGCATGCGCTGGGCCTCCTCCCGCTTGCCCAGGGCGTCGGCGAGCAGGAGGAAGTCGGCCCTCCAGTACTGGCCGGTACCGTGCATCGAGACGGTCGGAGCGATCTGGGTCAGGGACTGGTAGAGGGTGTCGGCGTCGTCCTTGCCCGAGGCGTTGGTCGCGATGAGATCGGGGCGCAGGTTTCCGATGGCCTCGGTGTCCGGACTGGTGCGCGAGCCGACGGAGGTGATCGTCGCGATAGCCCCGGCCTGGTCCGGGTGGGCGTCCTTGAGGTATTGGGCGATGGGATCCTCCGCACCTGAGGGCATCGCCGCACCGATCGGGCAGGACCCGAGAGTCAGCAGCGCATCGGCCTGTCCGGTGCCGATGACCACGATGTTCGTCGGTGCGGCGTTGATCGTGCTCTCGCCCTGGTAGTGGACGACCGTGCGAGGGAAGACGCCGTCGGCCGCGCCCGAGCCCATGCCCTCCTCCATCTGCGTCGGAACGGTGGCGGCCGCCTGGTCGGAGGAGGCCGCGGCGGTCGCGTCGGTGGATGCGTCGCCCGAGGACGAGCAGGCGCCCAGGGCGCCCAGGGCGGACAGGGCGCCGCCCACCAGAAGCGTGCGGCGAGGGACAAGGGACATGGCGGGGGACGAAGCCATAAACATATGGTGAGGCTAACCTTTCCATATGAGACAGACCAGCATCCTGCGTCGTGCGACGCGTCTCAGACCCGTCGTCCGGAGCGCAGCACTCGCCCTCGTGCCCGTCCTCCTCATCGCACTGCTGCTTCCGACGAGTCTGGCGCTGGGCTCGCGGACGCTGCCTCTCTCCGATGTCTGGCGCGGTCTGCTGGCGCACGACTCATCCGTCCCATCAGTCATCGTGTGGAGCATGAGGATGCCGCGCACGCTCCTGGCCGTGGCCGTCGGCTCCTCCCTGGCCGGGGCCGGTGCCCTCATGCAAGGGCTGACGCGCAATCCCCTGGCCGAACCCGGGATCCTCGGGGTCAACGCCGGCGCCGCCCTCGGGGTGGTCCTGGCGATCAGCGCACTCGGCCTGACCGGGGTCGGGCAGTACGCGCCCTTCGCCCTGCTCGGCGCCGGCTGCGCCGCGGCGGCGGTCTACACGATCTCCCACCGCACGATCGAGACCGGATCCGCTCGCCTCGTTCTGGCCGGAGTCGCCCTGAGCGCGGCACTGTCCTCGGTGACGGGGACGATCACCATGTACAACTCCCGGGCCTTCGACTCCTACCGCTTCTGGGTGGTCGGCTCGCTGGAGGGCCGGGACGCCTCCGTGCTGACGCGCATCGCCCCGCTCCTCCTGGTCGGTCTGATCCTCGCAGTCGGCTCGGCCCGCGGACTGAATGCGCTGGCCCTCGGCGAGGAGCAGGCCACGGCGCTGGGCGCCAACCTCATGGCGACCCGGGCGTCGGCCTTCCTCGCCATCACGCTGCTGTGCGGAGGCGCCACCGCGGCCGTCGGCCCCCTGTCCTTCGTCGGACTGCTCGTGCCCCACGCGGTCCGTCTGCTGGCCGGCGCCGATCAGCGCACGCTCATCGGCTGGTCCATCGCCTGCGGCCCCGTCCTGCTCCTGGCAGCCGACGTGGCGGGACGCGTCCTCGTGCGTCCCGCCGAGCTGGAGGCCGGCGTCGTGACCGCGTTCGTCGGGGCGCCCGTCCTCCTCCTGCTCGCCGTCAGGAGGGAACGATGAGCCCGCGCCCTCGCACGCGGTCGGGCCGCGCGCGCCCTGACGACGCCGGGGGCGCCGAGGGTCTTCTGGGGCCGCCCGCGGGGTGGACCGTCGTCGGGGCCCGGCGCAGTCTCCTGGTGCACCGCCGCTCGCTCGCGGTGACGCTCATCGCACTCATGATCGCCGTGGTGATCGGCGCCGTCTCACTGGCGACGGGCACCTTCCGCGTGAGCGCCTCCGAGCTCCTGGACGTCCTGGGCGGCGGCGGGGAGCCGATGGCCCGTTTCATGATCCTCGACCAGCGCCTGCCCCGGTGGACCGCCGCGCTCACCGTCGGCGGCATGCTCGCGGTCTCGGGCACCGTCTTCCAGAGCGTGGCTCGCAACCCGCTGGGCAGCCCCGACGTCGTCGGCTTCACCCGCGGCGCGACGACCGGCGCCCTGCTGGCTCTGATCACCCTGGGCGGCGGCATCGTGAGCACGGGCACGGGAGCGCTGCTGGGCGGGGCTGCGACCGCCGTCGTGGTGATCGTCCTGACGATGCGACGGGGCGCAGGAGGGGACGGTCTGGTACTCGCCGGCATCGCCGTCGGACAGATGCTCTCCTCCCTCAACGACTACCTGCTGGCGTCCACCGACGTGGAATCGGCGGAGGCCGCCAAGACGTGGCAGTACGGGAGTCTGAACGCAATCACCTGGGGGGCCGCACGCCCCCTGCTCGTCACCGCGGCGCTGCTCGTGCCCCTCGGCCTGGCGATCTCACGGGAGGGAGGCGTCCTGGAGACGGGGGACGACACCGCCGCCGCTCTCGGATCGAGGGCCAGGCGCACACGAGTCGTGCTGATCGGCTACGGCGTCGTCCTCGCCTCCGCCTGCGTGACGGCGACCGGGCCGATCGGATTCCTCGCCCTGGCCGCCCCGCAGGTCGCCCGGAGGCTCTCGCGCGTCTCGGGGCTCGGCGTCCTGCCCTCCTTCGGGGTCGGAGCGGCGCTGCTGACGCTGTCGGACCTCGTGGCGGGCCGTTTGCTCAGTCCCTTCCAGATCCCAGTGGGGCTCATCACCTCGGCCGTCGGCGGCTTCTACCTCATGTGGCTCGTGGGACCCGGGCGGACGCGCCGCCCCATGAGTCATTCGTCGTAGGGGACCAGGACGGGCCGTCGTCCATGCGCCTCAGGCGCCGCGGCGCCCACCAGCTCCAGCGGCCGAGCAGGCTCATGGTCGCGGGCACCAGGAGCATGCGCGTCACGGTGGCCTCCAGCACCACCGCGGTGGCCAGCGCCAGACCGACCTCCTTGACCATGAGCAGGTCACTCGTCACAAGGCAGAGGAACACGACCGCCATCACCAGGGCCGCCGCGGACACGGCGGGCCCCGAGCGCTGCAGACCCCGCTCGACCGCGGCGTCATCGTCGTCACCGGCGTCCCGGCACTCCTTGATCCGGGCCAGGACGAACACGTCGATGCTCATCGTCAGGGCCAGACCCGCGCCGGCGGCCGCGACGACCGCGCCGGCCTCGACCCCGCCGATCGGGGTGAAGCCGAGCAGCCCGCTGAGACGACCGTCCTGGAAGACCCATACGGTGATCCCCAGGCAGGCCGCCAGGCAGACGGCGTTGACCAGCAGCGCCCGAAGCGGCGCGATCACCGACCCGCTCATCAGAAACAGGAACACCACGCTCGCCGGCACGAGCACACTCGCCGCCCACGGCGCCCCGTGAACGACGGCCTGACGGAAGTCGAGCTGAGTGGCGGCCTGCCCTGTGACCCACGTGTCCGCCGGCGCCTGGAGGGAGCGGATCGCAGCGACCGCCTTCTCGGCGGTGACCGAGGAGGCCTCGCCCTCCAGGTCGAGGTAGACCACCGTGTAGCTGCCGGCGGTCGCCGACCGGAGCACCTGGGTCACCCCGTTCGTGGCGGCGACCTGCTCGTTGATGTAGGACGTCACCCGCTCGCCCGTCGACGCGACGATGAGGGTGGCGTCCTCCTCGGCCTGCGTGGCCGCCGGGTAGTCGTCCTGCAGGAGCTGGAGATACGTGCGCTGGTCGGAGTGAGCCGGCAGGAGCTCGGTGGTGGAGGTCAGCATGCGCAGATCGTGCAGGGGCGAGGCCAGGACGATCAGGAGGGCGATGCCGGCCACGGCCGCCACCCAGGGCATGCGTCGCACCTGGCGGGCGATCCAGGCCGGGCCCCCGGTCCGCCCGGAGGCGATCTCGGGGCGCGGGAACGGGGATCGGCCCATCGCCCGCCGCAGGAGCGAGGGGCGCTGGAGCCGCCTGCCCATGAGCACCAGCAGCGCGGGAACTAGCGTCAGGGCCGCCGCGACGGCGACCAGGGCGGCGAGCGTACCCGCCACGCCGACGGACCACAGAACGTCGGCACCCATGAGCGTCAGCCCCGCCAATGACGCGGCCACCGTCAACCCGGAGAACAGCGCGGTGCGCCCCGCCGTGGTCAGTGCCGTCGTCATGCAGTCGGCGACGAGCGGGTCGCGGCGACCGGTGCGTCGGCGGCGCCGGGGGCCGGGGGCCGCCGAGTCCTCCTCGCCCTCGCGGGCCAGCTCCTCGCGGTAGCGGCGGGTCACGATCAGCCCGTAGCCGAGGGACAGGGCCAGTCCGAGGGCCGAGGCGGTGGCGACGACGAAGGGCGACAGCCCGTTGACCAGATCGAGCGCGTAGAGCGCCCCCAGCGAGCCGGCGACCTGGGCCAGCCCGCCGAGCAGGGGGGCGACAGCGGCGAGGGGGCCGTCCAGGACCAGCGTCATGACCAGGAGAACCAGGGGCAGGCAGATGAGCCCCCCGCGGACCAGATCCTTCTCGACCCGATCGTCGACCGCCCGCGAAACGAGCGCGTCGTCCGAGACCACGCCAGTCGCCGCCGGGCTGACGGCGCGCAGCTCGTCGGGGATCTCCTCCAGACGGGACTCGACCTTGGAGACCAGGCTCGCGACCTCGGCCGCATAGGCCCTGTCTCCCGCCGGGGCCACCTTGCTCCCGTTGGGATTGACGGTCACGATCATGAGGAAGCCGTCCAGGTCAGCGGAGGCCAGGGCCTGCGCCGCGGGTTCCGAGAGCATGCCGGGGACCACGAAGGGATCGAGCACGTTCTGCTCGCCCACCAGCGCGCGCAGGTCGGCATGCGCCCCGGTCAGAGCCGAGGCGACCTCCTGCTGAGTCCCGGTATCCGAGATGTCGATGCCCGTGACCAGCAGGCTCACGGTCTGCGAGTCGCCGGACAGGGTGCGCAAGACCTGCTCGCCCCGAGCGCTCTGGGCCCTCGGCACCGATGAATCGCCGGTCTCCAGCCGGCCGAACAGGCCCGCGCCCCCGAGGCCGCCCAGGCAGACGGTCAGGAGGACGACGGCGAGCACCGCCCACGTACCGACGACGTACCAGGCGTCCTTGACGACGCGACGGGAGAGCCAGGCGAGCATGGGGGCATTGTCGCAGACGGACCGGCCCGCCCCGCGGACGGACGGTGTTACGGCGGTGTCACGGACCGGCCTCGATGCGTTCGAGCCGTCGACGCCGGCGAGGCGCAGGGGCCCGTCGAGGCCGTCAGGAGGCGGGCACGACTAAGGTCGACCCATGGGGGACATGGACCTGTTCGAGAGCGCCGGGACCGACGACGTCGGCGTGCCGCTGGACTCCCGCGCCCCGCTGGCCGTGCGCATGCGTCCGCGCACCTTAGACGAGGTCGTCGGCCAGGACCACCTTCTCGTCCCGGGATCACCGCTGCGCCGACTGGTCGACCCGCCCCGCGACCGCGACCGCGGGGCCGGCGTGGCCAGCGTCATCCTGTGGGGCCCCCCGGGTACCGGCAAGACGACCCTGGCCTACCTCGTGGCACGGGGGAGCGAGCGCCGCTTCGTCGAGCTGTCCGCGGTGACCGCCGGTGTCGGGGACATTCGTCAGGTTGTCTCCGACGCCCGGCGACGTCTGGTCGCCGGCGGTGAGGAGACCGTCCTCTTCATCGACGAGGTCCACCGCTTCTCCCGATCCCAGCAGGACGCCCTGCTGCCCAGCGTCGAGAACCGCTGGGTCACCCTCATGGCCGCCACCACGGAGAACCCGAGTTTCTCGGTGGTCTCCCCGCTGCTGTCGCGCTCCCTGCTGCTCACCCTCCGGCCTCTGGACGCCGAGGCGGTCCGGAGGCTGATCGACCGAGCAGTGGCCGACGAGCGCGGGCTGGCCGGGACCGTCTCCGTCGACGATGACGCCCGCGAGCAGATCGTGCGCATGGCGGGTTCGGACGCACGCAAGTCCCTGACCGTCCTGGAGGTCGCAGCCGGGGCCGTGCTGGCCGGGGACGGACGTCCGCCGGTCGGCACGGGGCGCGCCGCTGACGAGCAGGAGGCCCCCGTCGTCACCCTTGAGGACGTCGAGCACGCCGCCGACGTCGCCGCCGTACGCTACGACCGGGCGGGAGACCAGCACTACGACGTCGTCAGCGCCTTCATCAAGTCCATGCGGGGCTCCGACCCCGACGCCACACTCCACTACCTGGCCCGCATGATCGCCGCCGGGGAAGATCCTCGTTACATCGCGCGGCGCATCACGATCCATGCGGCCGAGGACGTGGGCCTGGCCGACCCGACCGTGCTGTCCACCGCGGTGGCCGTCCAGCAGGCGGTCGCTCTCATCGGCATGCCCGAGGCACAACTGGTCCTGGCCGAGGCGGCTCTGGCGGTGGCGACCGCTCCGAAGTCGAACGCGGTGACCACGGGCATCGGCCAGGCCATGGCGGACGTGCGCGCCGGTCGTCTTGGCCAGGTTCCCGCTCACCTGCGCGACGCCCACTACGCCGGCGCCGAGCGCCTGGGCCACGGACGCGACTACCTCTATCCGCACGACTTCCCCCACGGCGTCGTCGCCCAGCGCTACCTGCCCGACGAACTGGCCGGGCGACGCTACTACGAGCCGACCGGCAACGGCTTCGAGAAGCAGCTCGCCTCTCGTTTGGAGGCCGTTCGCCGCATCCTGGATCGCTGAGGCGCCGCCCGTGCGCCCCGACGTCCCCGAGGGCCGGCGGATTCTGAGACCGGGCCGGATGCCACCGAGCCTGGTGGCCAGGAACCGCGGCGGGGCTCCCGGCCGGACTGGTCGGCGCAGGCGCCGGAGAGGGTCGGGGCGCCGAGAACAGCACGGTCCCCGATGCGGACGGCGAGAATCGATGGGCCTGAGGATCCGCTCACATCGATGCGCTCCCAGATGCGCGGGCGGTCCGCAGGCAGCTAAAGTTCTCGGGCTGTCGTCGGGCGGTTGTCGCCGCACGACGCAGCACTCCTGGGGTCCCGGCCCGCGCAGGCTGACCCCGCGTCGCGGCAGACTCGCCCGCGATGTGCGATCACTCCGACAGGAAGACGACAGATTCATGAGCTCCTCCCGCTCCCGCCGTCAGGTGCGCCTCTCCCGCGCCCTCGGCATCCCGTTGACCCCCAAGGCCGTGCGCTACTTCGAGAAGCGGCCCTACGGCCCCGGTGAGCACGGCCGCGCCCGTCGGCGAGCCGAATCGGACTACGCCGTCCGCCTGAAGGAGAAGCAGCGTCTGCGCGCCCAGTACGGCATTCGCGAAGCTCAGCTCCAGCGCGTCTTCGAAGAGGCGCGCCGTGAGAAGGGTCTGACCGGTGAGTCCCTGGTCGAACTGCTCGAGATGCGTCTGGACGCCCTCGTACTGCGCTCCGGCTTCACTCGCACCATCGCCCAGGCCCGTCAGAGTGTCGTCCACCGTCACATCCTCGTCGACGGCAGGATCGTGGACCGTCCCTCCTTCCGCGTCAAGCCCGGCCAGACCATCCAGGTCCGCCCGCGCTCGCAAGTCATGGTGCCCTTCCAGGCCGCCGCCGCCGGCACCCACCGGGACGTCCTGCCGCCCGTGCCTGACTACCTGAGCGTCGAATTGGAGAAGCTGTCCGCCACACTCGTGCGCCGCCCCAAGCGGGACGAGGTCCCCGTGACCTGCGACGTCCAGATGGTCGTCGAGTACTACTCGCGCTGAGCCCCACGCGACGCAGCGCTCGGGACGCCCCGAACCACCCGTCGGTTCGGGGCGTTCGCGCGTTCGGAGGCGATCGGGGAGTACTCTCACCCCGACCCGCCGTCTGCGCCGACCACTGTCCATCGATCGCTTCAACATCCGCAGCCGCCTGCAGCACCCCGCCTCCGCCGGGCGGCCCCATGACCACCACGCACATACGCGAGGAACCGAGGAACTCCATGCGCACTTCCGAGATCCGCACCCGCTGGCTCGACTACTTCGCCGCGAACGGGCACGAGATCC
>ERZ773038.538-NODE-538-length-24573-cov-88.017334_pt1 | contig 24573 bp, 22 predicted proteins | sample MGYA00511665_ERZ773038 | MGnify/ENA primary metagenome ERZ773038 (study PRJEB29015, sample SAMEA2737966) | human oral metagenome | biome: human oral; feature: human-associated habitat; material: dental | place: China | collected 2028 ... | reverse complement strand
GTCGTCGAGCAGGTGGCGCTCATGCTGGGGCGCAGCCCCGAGGAGATCGACCCGGAGGCGTGAGGCGTGCCCCACGACATGACTGCTGGGACGCAATCGCGTGCGTCAGGTGCCTCGGTCGGGGCTTGTCGCGATAGCCTGCGCACGTGAGAAGAGTCCGACGCTGCCGCAGGCCCGGTTGCGAGAATCCCGCCGTCGCCACCCTGACGAGCGTCTACGCGGACTCCACGATTGTGCTGGGCCCTCTGGCCACCGAGGCGCAGCCCGAGGCCTACGACCTGTGCGCCAAGCATGTGGAGTCCTTCACCGCCCCGCGCGGCTGGCAGGTGATACGCCTGGCCACCGAATTCGAGCCCGCTCCGCCATCGGACGACGACCTCACCGCCCTGGCCGACGCCGTGCGCGAGGCCTCGCGCGCTCCGCGGCCCCGGCCCCAGCCGGCCGAGCACGCCGGACGGCCTGGCGGCATCCTGCCCGCCTCCCTCACGCGGGACCCCGATGCTGCCCTGCCTGATCATCTCACCGGCCTGGGCGACGGCGAGATCATGCGGCGCGGTCATCTACGCGTTCTGCGCGGCGAGAAGGAGGACTGACTCATGGCCTTCTCCACGGTCGCCGATCCTGGCCCGAGCGATATCCAGCCCTGGGTGCGGCAGATCCTGCGCTGCCCCGCCACCGGCGGCTCTCTCGACGACGGCGTGGGTCCTGATGGCGCTCCCTGCCTGGAATCTCCGAGCGGAGCCCTGAGCTATCCCGTGCGCGATGGCGTGCCCGTCCTGCTGATCCACGAGGCGACGGCACTCGAGCACCCCTCGTATCCGCCCCGCGACGAGTAGCGAGTAGCAGGCATCGGATGCCCGGTTGGCTCGGTCAACTCGGTCGGGCGCTGTCAACCCAGCCAACCCGGTCGGGGCGGTCCGCCGGCAGGTGCCCTAGTACAGCCCTGCTTCCGCCTCATCGTGATCGGCTCGCCTGTCGCGCAGCTCGAGCATGTACTCACGATCCCTGCGTTCGGCCAGCACGGCTGCCAGGAAGCGCTCCGGATGCGTTCCCTCCGGTGCCGGCGGCGCCACATAGGGCTCGACCGCTGCGGCCAGCTGCATGCTCAGTCGCGCTCGAGGCGCGGGCCGCATGGCCGAGCCGCGTTGCAGGAAGGTCCGCGCAACCAGCGCGAGATTGCCGGGCAGAGCGCGCAGATCGGCCTGCGACGCCCACCCCGCCAGCTCCGGAGGCATCAGGACCGGGGGAGCGGTCTGGATGGCCGACCGTTCATGGACCACATAGGTTCCGGCCAGCAGGTCTCCCAGCCGCTTGCCGCGGCGCGTCACTATGCACGTCAGGCTGGCCAACACGCCGTACGCCAGCCAGATCTCGATCGTCGCCAGCAGAGTGCGTACGAGGGCGTGCCGGAACCGTATTGATCCGCCGTCGTCGCGCACCACCCGTGTGCCGGTGATGAGCCGCCCCGCCGATTGCCCGCGAGAGAGGACTTCGATCGTCAAGGGCAGCAGCAGCATCCAGAACAGCAGGGTGAGCGAGAGCAGGACAATCACGATCGCCTCCGAGGAAGGGGACAGGCTGACCTTGTTCCAACTGAGCAGGCTCATGACGAGTCCGCCGGCGTACAGGGAGTAGTCGATGAGGCCGGACAGAATGCGCAGACCGGCCGAGGCGGCACGCACCTCGAGAGCGACGGCCTCGCCCGTGATCACCACTTCAGGCACCATCATCCGCTCGGATGAGGCCAGGGTCTCATTGCTCATGTCAGACTCCTTCCGTGGATATCGACGCATATGCGGCCGCGCATCGCGACCAGTGGGACCGGTTGGACGAGCTCACCCGGCGGCGCCGACTCACCGGCGCCCAGGCCGATGAGCTCGTGAGCCTCTACCGGGCCTCCGCGGGGCATCTCTCGCGCATTCGGACCGGTGCCCCGGACCCCGAGCTCATCGTCGAGGTCTCGGCCCGTGTGGCCGCCGCCCGCGGCCGAATCACCGGCACCAGGGAGACGCGCATGAGCGACCTGGTCCGTTTCTGGCTCCGGTCGGCTCCGGCTGCGCTGTACCGGGTGCGCTGGTGGACGGTGGGCGTGATGATCGCGGAGATCGCCATCGCCGTGATCATCGCCGTATGGACCCTGCGCAGCCCTGAAGCGATGAGTGCGGTGGGCACGCCGCAGGAGCGGGACGACTACGCCCGCTCCATGTTCGAGTCCTATTACACCCGCTATGAGCCGAGCGACTTCGCCGTCCAGGTGTGGACGAACAATGCGCGTATCGCCGCTGTATGCGTTGCGAGCGGCATCACGGGGATTCTGCCCGCCTACATGCTGTTCATCAATGCATTCAGCGTCGGCAAGGCCGCCGCCATCATGGCCGACCACGACGCACTGGGACTGTTCTTCGCGCTCATCACCCCCCACGGCCTGCTGGAGCTGACCTGCATCTTCATCGCCGGCGGTGCGGGGCTGCGACTGTTCTGGACTCTGCTCGCTCCCGGCCCCAGGTCCCGCGGGGCGGCGCTGGCCGCCGAAGGCCGGGCTCTGATCACAGTGGCGGTGACGCTGACGGCGGCACTCGCCGTCGCGGGCCTCATCGAGGCGTTCGTGACGCCGGCTCAGATCCCATGGTCGATCAAACTCGTGGTGGGAGTGCTTGCCGTCACCGTCCTGTGGGCCTACACCCTCGTGCTGGGGCGACGGGCCGTCCTGGCCGGGCAGACCGGTGACCTGGTTGAGGAGGAGGCGGGCGCCGGTCTTGCTGAGACTGGCTGAGCGGGTGGCTGTGTGAGTGATCGGGCGGCGGGATGATCGCCTTCCACGCAGGTCCGGGCTGGGGCCGCGAGCATGCGCGCCCATTACAGGCGCCCCGAGGCCTTGAGCGACAGATAAGTGTCCGCCAGCGCCGGGGCCAGAGCGCCGGGCTCGGCCTCGACCACCTCGATCCCGTAACGGCGCAGGCGTCGACGCACACGATCGAGTTCGACGATGTCGCGTTCGGCGGCCGCCGCCATGTACACGCTCTCGCCATCCGCACGGTCGGCCCGCAGCTCGGCGAGCCCGGGATCTGTCGGGGAGGCGAGAACCACCACATGGTCTCGCGCCACGGTGCTCAGCGCGCGGGTCATCGGCGACGTGCCGCCCGACCCGTCCAGAGCGGTGAGCACGATGACGAGCGCGCGCTGCGACAGGATCCTGTGCACCGTGGAGGCCAGGAGCGTCCAATCCGTCTCCACCAACTCGGCGTCAAGCGGCGCCAGGGTGTCAGCCAGAGCGCTCATGAGCGCAGGCCCCGATTGCCCCCGCACCTGCGCGCGCACGGCGACATCGAGGGCGACGATGTCCACTCGGTCCCCGGCGCGTGAGGCCAGGGCCGCCATCAGCAGACAGGCCTCGATGTGGGAGTCCAGGCGCGGAGCGTCGCCCAGGCGGGCGGCGGCCATGCGGCCGGTGTCCACCACGATCAACACGCGTCGGTCCCGTTCGGGCCGCCAGGTGCGCACGACGACCTCGCCCCGCCGCGCCGTGGACCTCCAGTCGATCGAGCGGACATCGTCACCGACGACGTATTCCCGTAGGGAGTCGAACTCCGTTCCCGCTCCACGGGTCATCACGGCACTGCGGCCATCCATCTCGCGCAGGCGCGCGAACCGGGAGGACAGGTGGCGGCGCGAGGCGAACTCGGGCAGCACCCTCAGCCGAGCCGGCGCCAGCAGTGAGGCCTGACGGCCGGCCAGTCCCAGGGGACCTGTGGAACGCACGGTGACGAGGTCGGCCTGACGGTCGCCGCGGCGCGTCGGGGTCAGCACTGTACGGGTGCGTCGGCGCTCACCCGCCGGAATCGACAGGGAGGCCCGCTCATGGCCGGCCCCGGCCGACGGGGGCCACGCGTCGCGGATCTGTGCCGTCATGCGCCGGCGTCCAGTGTTGGCCACCGTGAGGGTGGAAGTCGTGGAGTCTCCCAGGCGCACGGAGCGCTTGACAGAGCGCTGCACGCGCAGGCTGCGCGGCGAGGGCGCGGCGATCACGTCGCCCACGACGAGGAGCGCCACGGCGATGGCGCATCCGGCGACGGTCAGGGGGCTGGGCGCGGCGATTACCAGCAGGCAGCATGCTGTCAGCAGCCAGACGGTGCGCATTGTGAGATACACGCTTCCTCCTCCCGTGTGTATTCCCTGGTGGGCGATTGGTGGTCGATGTAGGTCGATGGACGGATCAGTGCCCGTCGGCGCCGTCAGCTCAGCGCTGTCAGCGCTCGTCAGGGCCGTCAGTGCTATCAACGGGGCACGGGGACCGTCCGCAGGACTCCGTTGATGACGGACTCGGTCGTCACGCCCTCCATCTCCGCTTCGGCGTGCAGTTGGATGCGGTGCCGCAGGGCGGGCAGTGCGAGCGCCTTGACGTCGTCGGGGGTCACGAAGCTGCGTCCCGACAACCAGGCCCATGCCCGCGCGGTGGCGAGCAATGCGGTGGCGCCGCGGGGCGAGACTCCCAGCGATACCGATGGCGATACACGTGTGGCCCGCACCAGGTCCACGATGTAGGCCAGGACCTCCGCAGAGGCTCCGATCGTGCGCACCTGGGCGCGCGCCATCGCCAGGTCGTCGGGATCGGCCACGGGATGCAGGCCCGCGCCCGCCAGATCGCGCGGATCGAAGCCGGTCGCATGCCGCGAGAGCACTTCGATCTCCTGGGCGCGCTCCGGCAGGGGCAGGACCAGCTTGAGCAGGAATCGGTCGAGCTGCGCTTCGGGCAGCGGGTAGGTGCCCTCGTACTCCACTGGGTTCTGGGTGGCGATGACCATGAAGGGGTCGGGCAGAGAGCGCGGCTCACCGTCGATCGAGACCTGATGCTCCTCCATGGCCTCCAGGAGAGCCGCCTGCGTCTTGGGGGGCGTGCGGTTGATCTCGTCGGCCAGAAGCAGGTTGGTGAATACCGGCCCCTCGCGGAATGAGAAGGCGCTGGAACGCGCGTCGTAGATCAGGGATCCGGTCACGTCGCCCGGCATGAGATCGGGGGTGAACTGAATCCGCTTGGTGTCCGCATCCATGGCCTGGGCCAGGGAGCGCACGAGCAGTGTCTTGGCGACGCCCGGCACCCCCTCGAGCAGGACGTGTCCTCCGGCGAGCATGGTGATGACCAGCCCCGTGACCGCCGCCTCTTGGCCGATGACGGCCTTGGCGACCTCGGAGCGAACGGCGACGAGGCGGTCGCGCGGGTCTGTGCCCTCAGGACGACCAGGGCTTTCAGGGGCGGGGCCCTTGAAGCCCTCGGCCGCGACCGGCGTCGAGCCTGAGGCGGCCTCGGCAGGGGTGGTGGGAGTGCTCATCGTGAAAGAACCTCGCTCTCGAGTCGGTCGAGCTGGACGGCCAGGTCCGCGAGGGCCCGGTCGTTGGATGGAATGGGGCCGCGCAGGATCTTGTCGACGGTCCTCTGAGGCCACCCGGTTGCCTGGGCCGTGGTACGGGCGACGGCGGCGCGCTCGGTGCCGGGAGGCAGACCGAGCTTGCGAACCAGGCGCAACGCAGTGGCGGCGCGCAGGGCCTCGGCGGCGCGATCGCGATCCTTTGCGCGGCGGTACAGGCGCCCGCGCCCGCGCGTCGTCTCAGTCGCGCGCACGACGACGGGCAGGCGCTCCACGACGATCCTGCCGAAGCGCCGTCCCCTGACCACGGCCAGTGCGCAGATGATGACACCGCCCTGCAGCAGCAGGACCGGCATCCAGCGCGGCATCGACACGGTGTCCCACACTGTTGGGGCCTGCTGCTGAGAGGCGTCGAACCACACCACGTGCTCATGGTGTCCGAGTGCGCGCACGGCGAGGGAGGCGTGGCCCGCCTCGGCCAGGCGCGAGTTGGTGACGGTCGTGGCGTCGGCGATGACGCGCAGCGTACCGCCGCCTCTGGTGGTGGTGACCGCGTAGGCGGCGTAGGCGGGGCCGTCCTCCGAGTCCTCCTGTGCGACTGGGAAGCAGCCGATGACACCGGCTTCTTCACCGCCGGTATCACCGTTGATCTGCACTGAGCCGCGCGAGCCGGCCATGGATGCCGCTGCGGCCGCATCCGCATCAGGGCACTGGGGTGACAAAGTGGTGTCGTTGGACGCCGATCGGCCTGAGGTGGTCAGCTCATCCGGGTCGGTCAGACCGCTCAGATCCTGATAAAGGGCGCCGACGACAACGATGTCGGCGCCGGTGCGGGCAAGGTCCTCGCGCTCGTGATCGCTCAGCTCTCCGGCATTGACCAGCGCTATGGTCGTGCTCGACCCTCCCGATTCTGCTGCATCGGTGGCCGCCTCGGATGAACGAACGGCCTCGACCGAGACGCCCTCGTCGCGCAGGAGCCGGGCGAGTGCCCGCGTTCCGTCCTGTCTGGGGTTGTCGATCGCGAATGGGTCCTTGGAGGGCTTCGGGCTGATCAGGGTACCGATGATCGTGACGATCAGGAGCGCTCCCAGCGCCAGGATGAAGGGGCGCCACTGTCGCAGCCTGGCGGTCAGGGGCTCGCCGACCACCTGGCCGCGGCCCGCGCCTCGTTCATTGCGGGAGGCCGCCGGGGCAGTCGGGGCAGTCATGACGGGCCTCCCCGCGACCATGCCGGGTCTGATGCGAGTGCGTGCTCGGGAGTCAGTTGCGCGCGTTGGACTGCTTCGGCGAGCCGGCGCATCCAGGCATCCTGCTCCGAGGTGGAGACGACCTCGCCGTAGCGCACGGAGTCGAAGAGAGCACCGGCCCGGTGGAGCTCGTCGGCGTGTTTGATCACTGAGGCGGCGGCGATGGTCGCCGCCTCGTGGGCGGTCATCCCCGGATAGTCCTCAAGGGCGCCCCTCTCGTCCAAAGAGCGGATGATCGCTCGGAAGCGCTCGACGACCGCGGTGGCCCAGTCCCTCTGGGCGGCTGCTTCGTTCGCGGCCCTGGTCAGTGCGGTCGAGTCGCGGTCGTCATCGGCGAACAGACTGCGGTCCGTGCGGGCGCGCCGTACTCGGGTGATGCGCGCGAGCATGAGGACCAGAACGGTCACGAGGATGAGCGCCACGACGAGCACGATAAGAGTTGACAGCCAACCGGGCACGCCGGGAACGGCGCTACTGGGATCGAAGTGCTCGAGGAGCCATCGCCACAGCCGCGACCACAGGTCCTCCTGTACCTGATAATCCTGACGCGCCAGCTCGCGCTCGGCGGCCTCGCGCGCCTGGGAGGCATCGGGCGTGGCGGGGACGTCGGCGCCCGACGCCATGCCGCTCACGCCCTGTGGCGGAGAAGCGAGGCGAAGCGGAAGCGGCGAAGCGGTGGTCATGCTGCGCAATGCGGTGATTCGGGACCCGGCCGGTGTCAGACGCCGGCGGCCTGGCGCAGCTCGACGTCCAGGCCCTCCTTGCGCATGCGCAGGTCGATGTAGGTCAGTGCAGTGACAGCGGCGGTGAAAGGCAGGACCGCCGCTTGCAGGACGGAGGTGAGGAAGGTGCTCCCGGCCATGATGGCGGCGTATGCATTCGCGGTTTCCTGGGCGGCCACTAGTCCGCTGACCAGAACCAGGGAGCTTGAGACGATCCCGGTCAGGGCGGAGGTGATGAGCGCGGCGATCAGCAGGATGCCGACCACCCGCCAGAAGCTGCCCTTGGTCAGCTGCCATGACCGGCGCATGCCCTCCCATACGCCCACGTTCTCCAGGATGAGAGCGGCGCTTGAGAAGCTCAGACGGATCGTGAAGTAGAAGGCGGCGATGGACAGGAGGAGAGCGAGGATGAAGACGACCAGGAGGATGCCGATAATGCTCGCGATCTCGGTGCCCGAGGGCGAGGAGGTGTTGAACAACGCGAAGGTGGCGCCCACGAAGAAGACCAGCATGAGTGTGACCGTGGCGAAGGTGATCATTCCGATGAGCAGGGACTGGCCGATGAGCGGCCAGATACGAGAGCGGACCTTCTCCCAGAGCTCGCCCGGGGTGGCGACGCGTCCAAGTACAGCGCGCGAAACCGCCACGATGAGCAGACCGGTCAGAATGATCGAGACCAGGGCCACCAGCAGGGAGAGCCCCACGTTCGGCAGGCCCACGATGCCGGTGGCGCGCAGAAAGGCCGGCATGCCCTCTTCCAGCCGATCTGACGGCGAACCGTCTGAGGCCGGAAGCGTCTCCAAGATGTTGAACTGGGCGCGCGCCGCTACGAACATCACGAACGACGAGATGATCCCGAGGATGCTCATCACGATGAGTGAGGGCAGGAACATGGCGCGAGGATTGGCGCGCAGCGCATCGAATGCCCCGCTGATGATCTCCATGACGCTCAATGGCCTCAGCGGGATGATCCCCGGTTTGGGCGCGAGGGAGAAGGCTTGCGGAGCAAAGCCCGGCCCCGTCGTCCCGAAGGCGGAGGCCCGGCCGGCGTACTGGCCGGATCCATCCCGGCTCGCGACAGCCGGTGGAATCTCCGCCGATGCTTGCTCCGCACTATTGGCCGGGGGCTCGCCCTCCGACTTCTGGGAGTAGTCGGAGGGCGGTTGCCACGACTGCTCCTGAGGCTCGTCAGTCTCATTGGTCATGGTCCCACTGTGACACGTCGTCGAGGCGTTCTCCTCCGTCCCGAGGAGGATATGGCACCCCGAACGGGGGGGGGAGAGAGAGGCGGCGCGGCGCCGGGGAGCGCGCAAGGACCTGTGGGGACCCGCGGGAGTCTGCGGGAGTCTGAGGGAGTCGAGAGGCGGCGGGAGAAGGCCGTGAGACGATCACGGAGAACGCTCAGAGTTAATGCAGGGGACTAGGAGGAGTAACAAAGGGAACACGAAGCAGTTGCGAAGGCGGCACGAAGTTATCACGGAGTTGTCACGAGGGCGGCGTTTAGCTGAAATACTTGGGCGACACGTGCTCGACGCCTCGACGACAATGTCTCGTCGGGCTCGTCTTCATGTCAAGATACGTTCTATGAGCACCCGCATCCTGGTCGTCGATGACGACACGGCCCTGTCAGAGATGATCGGCATCATGCTCACAGCCGAAGGCTACGAACCTTCGTACTGCGCCGACGGGGCTACCACAATCGACGTCTTCCACAAATCCGATCCCGATCTTGTTCTCCTCGACCTCATGCTTCCCGGCGTCGACGGCGTGGAGATATGCCGACACATCCGCGAAGAGTCGGATGTCCCCGTCATCATGCTCACAGCGCGAACCGACACTCAGGATGTCGTCGCAGGGCTGGAGGCCGGGGCCGACGACTACGTCACCAAGCCCTTCAAGTCCAAGGAGCTGCTGGCCCGCGTGCGCACTCGGCTGCGCCGCACGTCCGACAACGGCGGCGCCGAGCATGTCCGCGCCGGCGATCTCGACATCGACGTCGCAGGACACCAGGTCCGCCGCGGAGACATCGAGATCGGCCTGACGCCCCTCGAATTCGACCTGCTGGTCACACTCGCGCGCACTCCCTGGAAGGTCTTCACCCGCGAGGAGCTCCTCGAACAGGTGTGGGGCTATCAGCACGCCGCTGACACCAGGCTTGTCAACGTGCACGTTCAGCGACTGCGCGCCAAGATCGAGCACGACCCCGAGCATCCGGCGATCGTGGTGACTGTCCGCGGCGTGGGCTACCGCGCTGGAGACCCCGCCTGATCCGGCCGCCCGCATTCGGCTCGTGACCTTCTCACGCCGGCCCGCTCGCGCGAGCTCCCCCGAAGCGCCCCGCAAGGATCCGGGGGGCGGGCCGACGCCGGTGAGCAGCCCCGGTCTGCGCCGACGCGACGGCTTCATGCCGTCGCTGTCGGCCATCCGGCGCAGTCTGGCGACCCGGATGGCGATGTTCGCCATGGTCGGCGGCATCGTTCTCATCGTCATCATTCTGGTGGTCGTCACGGCTCGGATCCGCGATGACATTTTCGCGGACCGTCGTGACGTCATCCTCACCGACGCCCGTCTGCGGGTGGCCACCGTTCAGGCGGCCTTCGACACCTCCGGAGCGACGACGGCCGATCAAGTGGCCGCCGTCGCCCAGGCGCAGATCTCCTCGGTGGGTCAGTCCTTCGCCGGGGCGGGCGGCGTCGGCGTCGTCCTGAAGCGGAGCGGCACCGAGACGACGGCCAATGTCATCAATGACCTGACCACCGATTCCAAACTCGACCATCTGGTCACCGAGGATCTGACCACCGCCATCGCGGACAGCGCCAGCGAGCCCAGGCAGTACTGGAAGTCGATCAGCGTCGATTCCGGCAACGGGTCGAGTCCGGGGCTCATCGTCGGGCAGAGGGTCTCGCTGCCGCTGGCGGGCGAGTACGACCTGTTCCTGATCTACACCCTGGCCCCGGAGCAGAACGTGATCGAGCTGGCCTCCCGGGCCGTGGTGATTGCGGGATCGGGGTTCCTGCTCATGCTCATCCTGGGGATCTGGGCACTGACATGGAGGGTTCTGATCCCCATCCGGCGCACCTCCCTGGCCTCCCAGCGGTTGGCCGGCGGCCGCCTGAGCGAGCGCCTGCCGGTCCATGGAGAGGACGAGATCGCCACACTGTCGCGCTCCTTCAACGAGATGGCGGCCTCGCTGGAGGCCCAGATCGAGGCCTGGGAGAAACTGTCGAAGATCGAGAGGCTGTTCGTCTCCGACGTCTCCCACGAGCTGCGAACCCCTCTGGCCTCAATCCGCCTGGCCAGCGAGCAGATCTGGGAGGCCCGCGATGAGATCGAGGATCCTTTCGCGGCGCGCAGCCTCGAGATCCTCATGCGGGAGATCGATCGATTCGAATCCATGCTCACCGACCTGCTGGAGATCTCGCGCATCGACTCCGGGCGCGTGCAGCTGCGTGCCGAGGACGCCGATATCGCCGCACTGACCCTAGGGGTGCTGGACCTGGTCGCCGTGCACATCGAGGCCAAGGGCTCGCAGGTCGTGCTCGACGCGCCGCCCGAGCCAGTGATCGCCGAGGTCGACTCCACGCGCATCGAGCGGATTCTGCGCAATCTCATCGTCAATGCCATCGAGCACGCGGAGGGCTCTCGCATCGACGTCACCATCGCCAAGTCGGACGATGCGGTGGCCGTGCGGGTCCGCGATCACGGAATCGGCATGAGTCCCGATGTCGTCAAGCAGGTCTTCGACCGCTTCTACCGCGCGGATCCCTCCCGCAAGCGGACCCTGGGCGGGACGGGGCTGGGGCTGTCGATCGCCCTGGAGGACGCCGCCCTGCACGGTGGCACGATCATCGCCTGGGGCTGGCCCCAGGAGGGTGCTTCCTTCCTCCTGACCCTGCCTCGTCATCTGGGCCCGGATGCAGGGCCCGGGAGCTTCACCGAGCCCGGGCCCCTCGGCGTCGTCCCGGATGACGCCCCCGCCGTCGCCCGTGTGGCCCTGCGCCGTGAGCCGGAGCTGAAACCCTCCACAGCGCCGGCACCCGTCGTGGCGCCGGCACCGGCGTCCCGCCGCGCCGCCGATCGAGCGCAGGAGGACCCGGCACTGGTTGAATCCGAGCTGCCGATCATGCCTCCCGTGCCCACGACCCGTTCCAGCACCTACCCCAGGGCCCGTACCCCCGAGGACGTCGACCGGCGGGCGGATCCAGGTGAGTCGCGATGAGGCACGACGAGAATGCTCGGGACGTGCGGGCGGCAGCCCGCGACGGCGCCCTCATCCGTGACAGTGACAGGATCGACGGGCCCCGTGCCCCTCATTCCCCCCGCAGCCCTCATGACGCCGTCGTGTCGCGACGCGCTGTGCTAGCGCTCTCCGCGCTGACCGCCGGCGGAGGGGCGGCTGCGCTCACCGCCTGCGCCGACCTGCCGACCAACGGCGAGGTCACGTCCTCCGATGCGGTCTCCTCCCGCAGCGGGCAGCTCGTGCAGACGGCCGCTCGCCCGCGCGATGGCGCCGGGCCGGAGGAGATCGTCTCCGGGTTCCTGAGGGCCTGCATCGCCGGGTTCTCCGACGACTTCGCCACCGCCCGCGTCTTCTTGCATCGGGTCGCCTCCGATGCCTGGGATCCCGCCGCCGTCGTTCGTGCCTACGCCGGGTCCATGGCGCCCGTGGTGGAGCGCGATGAGTCGGGGGCCGTCCGGGTCGCAGTGGAACTCGTCGGCTCTATCGACACGGCTGGGATCCTGACCTCCGGCGCATCCGCAGAAGCCGGCGGCACGAGCGCTTATACGGCATCCTATTCCCTGGCCACCGATGGTCTGGGCCAATGGCGGATCGTCGATCTGCCCTCCGGGGTACTGCTTCCGGCAGGGAGCCTGTCAACCAACTTCGTAGCTACGAACCTGTACTTCCTGACCCCTGACCGCACCCGTTTCGTGCCCGATCTGCGGTGGCTGCCACGACAGGATCTGGCCGCCTCCGCAGTCGCGGCGCTGCTGGACGGGCCGACGGATTGGCTCGCGGCGGGGGCCTCGTCGGCGCTGTCCGGCGGCGTCGAACTGGCGGCCGACGGCGTCACGCTCGAGGGTGAGACGGCGACCGTGATCCTGGGCGGGGCCGTGACGAGTCTGAGCGAGCAGGATCGCTCTCTTGCGGTGGCGCAGCTGAACGCCACGCTGAGCCGCATCGAGGGCATCGCCTCGATCGTCGTCATGGCCGGACAGGAGCCGATGGGTGAGCCCGCTCCGCTCCAGGAGCCGGACGCCGATGTCGGTGCGGTCGTCGGTATGAACGGCGGCGCCGTTGTTCAGGGAACCAGCTCGACCCGCAAGACCCTGGCGACGGTCCAGGCTCTGGGCACCGCCCAGGCCCGCCACCCGGCACTCGGACCCGATGGGGCCGTTTACGTCCTCAATGCGTCGAGCCTGCTGCGCCTGCGGGCGGGGGAGGGGGCCGCCAGCGTCATCGCCTCGGTCGGGGAGGCCGATGCGGGTGCGGGAGGCCTGCTGCCCCCGGTGGTGGACCGCTACGGCTGGGTGTGGACTGCCGCCGATGGTGTGCTGACCTCCGTGGGCAGCCTGGGGCAGCGCGCGCAGCTGGGTGCGCGTTGGCTCGAGGGACGCGAGGTGACGGCGGTGGATCTGGCCGCCGAGTCGGCCAGGGTCGCATTGCGCCACCGGAGCAAGGGCGACGGCGGTGACGAGCGCGTGAGTGTGGCGGCCGTCGTGCGCGCTGAGGACGGCACGCCCAGTGGGCTCGGAGAGCCGCTGCCGCTGCCGCTGGCCTCGGACTCGGGGGTCACGGGATTGGCATGGTGCGATCCCGTCAGCGTGGTGGTGCTGGCGCCCGGGGAGGCCGGTCAGGGGACCTTCGATGTCCGGTACGTGCAGGTCGGCGGGGTCAAGACGAGCGTCGCCGGCGCTCAGGGTGCGAAGGGGCTCGTCGCCGACCGCATCAGTGGGGCGGCGCTGCTGGCGGACGATCAGGGGCAGGTCTGGCAGCGCAAGGGCGCCACTTGGAGGGTGCTGACCACGGAGATCTCCGACCTGTCCTACCCCTTGCCCTGATTGCGCGCTCGTCGAGATCGGTCGATCTCCGGCTCGAGATCGGTCTGATTCCCCATCTTCCCCATCGAGATCGGCCGAAGTCGCTTGGGAACCGCTCCGCGTGAATCCGTCTGCGCAACAACGAGCAGACAACAACCAGACGAAGACCGGGGTCGGCTTGCGAGCCGACCCCGGTTGTGTCATGAGCGCTGCTGGGGAGCGCGATTACAGGACCTGGGCGTCCAGACGGATGACTCCATATGTCCAGCCGTGACGGTGGTAGACGGCGCACGGCTGCTTGGACGACCTCTCGATGAAGAGGTAGAAGGGGTGACCGACGAGCTCCATCTGGTAGAGCGCTTCATCGACCGTCATCGGTACGGCCTGGTGGAGCTTCTGACGAACGATGACGGGGGAGTCTCCCAACTGCGACTCGACAGCGACGCCCGGCTCGGTCGGAGCCGTTGGGGAGTCCTCGATCGGCGCGTCCCCGGTGTCGGGGACGACGATGGTCTCCTCGACGGGGCGGATCTCCTGATCCTTGGCGATCTCGACCGTGTAGCGGCGGTGATCCTTCTTGCGGTCGCGTGCGCGGCGCAGACGCTCGGTCAACTTGCCCATGGCGATGTCGAAGGCGGCGAAGCGGTCGGAGGAACTGGCCTCGGCCCGGATGATCGGGCCTTTCGAGATGACGGTGATCTCGGCGCGCTCGGCGGTATCGGCCTGGCGCGGGTTGCGCTCGTGGGTGACCTCGACCTCGACGCGCTGGACGCGCGGGTCGAGCTGCTCGACCTTGGCGGCCTTCTCCTCGACGTAGTCCCGCAAACGCGAACTGATCTCAGCGTTGCGGCCGACGACGGTGATGTCCATGGTGAACCTTTCTGGGTCCTGATGATCCTGCAGGGGGATCGGGCGTTGGAGAGCACCCGTCGCACCGTGCGGCGGGCTCTGGACGGTCGCTCACCACCTCCTGAGTGCCAACCCGCCGGCCGGGCGGGACGCCGTGCAGTCGCCTGCGTTGCGGCTCGTGCTTCTGTGCACGGTGATACATAAATTACACCATACCTACGTCGTTCGGCGCGGGACGGATACCGCCGATCCGCGCTGATCGCCCGACGCTGAAACCGGGCCGCCCGGTACGACCGGATGCTGCTTGCGGGCGGGTGATGGCGCAGCGGCCACGGCGAGCGCACCGATGACTCGCGCGCCCGCGTCGTGCAGGGCGCGGGCGCAGCCTCCCAGGGTTGCGCCGGTGGTGACGACGTCATCGACCAGGAGGACCGCAAGACCCGTGACCGGTGCCAGGACTCGCGGCGGACGTGTGCGGTTGGCCCGTCGCTGACGCGCGGTGCGTCCGGTCTGGTGCGCGCCGCCGGCGAACCGGGGCCGGCGCAGCAGGTCCGCGCTGAGGATGTCCAGGGAGTGCTCCGAATCGCGGGCCTCCTCCCGGGCTTCCGACCACCCGACCGCCGCGCCCCGGGCGACGGCGTCGGCGAATGCGGCGGCCACCAGCCGGCCGCGGATGCGGCGGGCCCATCCCGAGGGCGCCGGGACGACGAGCAGGGGACCGGGGCCGACGGCGGCGCGCGTCTTGTCACTCGAGGAGCGCGCCCACAGGCGACCGGCGCGGATGCCGAGCTCCTCCATGGAGGCGGCGAGGTCTTCACGGGAGCCGTTCTTCCACCCCAGCACCATCCGCCGCACCGGCCCGGCATAGGCGGCCATGGCCATGACGTCCAGGGCGCCGGCGGCATCGGCGTGCTCGACGACCCTGGGCTCCCCGGCGAGCAGGTCCCGGCAGTCCGAGCACAGCGCCACGTCCCAGCGCCCGCAGCCGGCGCAGGACACCGGCAGTAGGAGTCGGACCGCTTCACTCAGGCGGCGCATTCCGCGGGATGCGATCGGTGTCAGAGGTTCCAGGACTGCGCGGGCCGCACGAGGCGTGCCGCCGGATGGCGATGATGGGGAGTGCATGACTCCACAGTCCCACGCGAGCGCGCCCGGGCCGTGCGCCTGTCCACAGGTCCCCGGTCGGGGGCGCCGGGAGCGGACCCTGTGCACACGTCATGCGTCATGCACTGCTCTCACAGCTCCCGCAGCCGTCTGCAATGAGACAGATCATGCAGTGGCGCGGTGGCTGCTTGCGGGCCGTCCACTACGATGGGCGGTGTCTGCGCCCGGCAGGACCGGGCGATGGGGAAGCGGAGGACGCGGAGGACGCCGCCGTGGGCTGTGCACCCCCACCACCAACAAGGGAGAAACCAGCGTGTCGATTGTCGACCGGATCCTTCGCATCGGTGAGGGCCGCACCCTCAAGAAGCTTGACGCCATCGCCACTCAGGTCGAGGCGCTCGCGGAGACCTATGCGGACTTCACCGACGAGGACCTCAAAGAGGTCACCACGGACCTCAAGGAGCGCTACATCGATGGGGAATCCCTCGATGGGCTGCTGCCGGAGGCATTCGCCGCAGTGTGCGAGGCGGCCGACCGGGTGCTGGGCATGCGGCCCTTCCACGTCCAGATCATGGGCGGTGCCGCACTCCACCTGGGCAATATCGCCGAGATGAAGACCGGTGAGGGCAAGACGCTCGTGGCGACCATGCCCTCCTTCCTGCGGGCGCTGACGGGCAAGGGCGTCCACGTGGTGACCGTCAACGACTACCTCGCCGAGTACCAGTCCGACCTCATGGGGCGCGTCCACCGCTTCCTGGGGCTGACCACCGGTTGCATTCTGACCGGTCAGACTCCCGCGGAGCGTCGTAAGCAGTACGCCTGCGATATCACCTACGGCACGAACAACGAGTTCGGTTTTGACTACCTGCGCGACAATATGGCTCAGCGCCCCGAGGATCTGGTCCAGCGGGGCCACGCCTTCGTCATCGTTGACGAGGTCGACTCCATTCTCATCGACGAGGCACGCACTCCGCTGATCATCTCCGGGCCCGCCACCGGGGACGTCAACAAGTGGTACAAGGAGTTCGCCAAGATGGCGGAGCGCCTGCGCGCGGGCAAGGACTACGAGGTCGATGAGAAGAAGCGCACGGTCGGCGTCCTGTCGCCCGGCATTGAGCGCGTTGAGGACTACCTGGGCATCGACAACCTGTACGAGTCCGAGAACACGCCGCTGATCGGATTCCTCAACAATGCGATCAAGGCCAAAGAGCTCTTCCAGCTCGACAAGGACTACATCGTGCGCGATGGCGAGGTGCTCATCGTCGATGAGCACACCGGTCGTGTCCTGCCGGGCCGCCGCTACAACGAGGGCATGCACCAGGCCATCGAGGCCAAGGAGCACGTGGAGATCAAGGCCGAGAACCAGACTCTGGCGACGATCACCCTTCAGAACTACTTCCGCCTCTACCCCGAGGGCTCGCGCTCGGGCATGACCGGCACCGCCGAGACCGAGGCCGCCGAGTTCGCCGGCACCTACAAGATCGGTGTCGTCCCCATCCCCACCAACAAGCCCATGATCCGCAAGGACCAGCCCGACCTGGTCTACACCAATGTCGCCGCCAAGCTGACCGCCGTGGTCGATGACATCTCCGAGCGCCACGAGGCGGGGCAGCCGGTCCTCGTGGGCACGACCAGCGTGGAGAAGTCCGAGCAGCTCTCCGCCCTGCTGAGCGAGCGGAAGATCCCTCATCAGGTCCTCAACGCCAAGCAGCACGCGCGCGAGGCCGCCGTCGTCGCCATGGCGGGGCGCAAGGGCGCCGTCACCGTGGCCACCAACATGGCCGGCCGCGGTACGGACATCATGCTCGGCGGCAATGCCGAGCACATCGCCGTCTCCGGGCTCAAGGAGGCGGGCCTGGATCCCGAGGAGAACGCCGAGGAGTACGACAAGGCCTGGCCCGCTGCGCTCAAAGCGGCTCAGGACGCCTGCAAGGCGGAGCACGACGAGGTCGTTGAGCTCGGCGGCCTGTACGTGCTGGGCACCGAGCGCCACGAGTCCCGCCGTATCGACAACCAGCTGCGCGGGCGCTCCGGCCGTCAGGGGGACCCGGGCGAGTCCCGCTTCTACCTGTCGATGGAGGACGACCTCATGCGCATGTTCGCCTCCAACGCCGCCCAGCGCATCATGGCCTCGGACGTCCACGACAACAACGTGCCTCTGGAGTCCAAGGTGGTCACGCGCGCCATCGCCTCGGCCCAGCGCCAGATCGAGTCGCGCAACTATGAGATCCGCAAGAACGTCCTGAAGTACGACGACGTCATGACCGAGCAGCGCGAGAAGGTGTACGACGAGCGTCATCGCGTGCTGAAGGGCGAGGATCTGGAGCCGCAGGTCGAGGCCTTCCGCTCCCAGGCCGTCGGGGCGATCATCGCCGGTCGTACCGCAGAGGGACGCTCCGACGAATGGGATCTTGACGCCCTGTGGAACGATCTCGGTCACCTCTACCCGGTGGGGCTCACCCGGGATGAGCTCGTCGATGCGGTGGGCGGCCTCGACCGCCTGACCTCCGAACGGCTGTCGGTCGAACTCTCGGAGGACGTCGCCGTGGCCTATGAGGACGCCGAGAGGCGTATGAATGACAACCCGTTGGCCCGCACGCAGCTCGGTGACGAGCCCATGCGGACCCTGGAGCGCCGTGTCCTGCTGGCCGTGGTCGACAAGCGCTGGCGCGAGCACCTTTATGAGATGGACTACCTCAAGGAGGGCATCGGCCTGCGCGCCATGGCGCAGCGCGATCCATTGGTGGAGTACGCCAACGAGGGCGCCCACATGTTCAAGGCGATGATGGAGGGCATCCGCGAGGAGACCATCGAGCAGATCTTCGCCAACGTCGGTCGCTTCGACGCCGCCGCGGCGCGCGCCGCCGAGGACGGCACGGCCGAGGCCGCTGCGACTGTCGCCGCTGCGGACGGCACCGCTGCGGCCCGTCTCAAGGTCGGAGCGGTCGGCTCCGGCTCTGGCTCCGCGGGCGGTGGCGTCCTGGGGTCCACCGGCCAGGAGTCCATGAGCCGGCGGGTGACCTACTCGGCCCCCTCGGAGGACGGCACCGCCACATCGACGACGTCGGGCTCCGCCTGGAGTGCGGCGGGCAGCGCGGGAGCCTCGGACTCATCGAGTTCATCGAGCTCGTCGAGCTCACGGGTGGCGGCGGGACGCGCCAGGGCCTCTGCGGATGGGGCCTCGCGCTCCGCCAACCGGGCTCAGCGGCGCGCCGCCAAGAAGAAGCGGAGGCACTGACCGCAGACCGGTGCGGCCGCGCAGATCCGGTGCCGGGCTCAGCCGATTTCGAGTGTCGACATGACCCACCGGCCACGATGAAGAACCAGAAGGGCCGCCGCGGCCCGAACCCGTGAGCCGTCATCGAGCAGGACGGCGGCCTCGCAGTTGCCCGACAGAGTGATCTGGGCGTGGACGCAGCGCGCCCTGGGGCGGGCGCGGCCGGGCTCGGTCCCCAGGAGGCGCATGGCCAGGCCCGCGCGGCGAGCCAGTGCTTCGAACATGTCGGGAGTGGTCCACCTCGCCAGGTGGTCCACGGGCCGGTGGCCGCTGAGAACCTCTGCGGCCGCCGTGACGATGGAGGCGGCATGGCGCCGCGGATCCGGGAGCTGTCCTTGTCCAGTTGTCTGCCGCTCGGTTGCCTTGGGGGCGGCTCGAGTGCTTTTCCGCTTGCTCTGCTTCCGGCGTCTGATCGGGGTCTGGAAGTGCAGGCGGTCCCACTGCGCGTGTTCGGCGTCCGACTTGGGCGCGCGGGTGACGGTCCTGCCCGCCGGGGTGCGGGCGGCGGCCCTGGGCGCGCGCGGCCGTGGCCCGGACGGTTCCGGACGGCTCGGCGCGGGGCGCGTGGGGTGCGCGGGGTGCGTAGGGCGCGTGGGAGCGGAGCCCTTCCCGACGGGGCGCGGGAGCGGCCTGGTCGGGGCCGGTGTCGCAGTGGCGGCTGGTGCGGCGGTCATGGCTGTTTCCTGTCCTCGGAGGGGGTGGGGCGGGCCTGGGTGAGTGCGTCGGGAAGCCGCAGCTCGGCTCCCGGGCGCAGAAGCGAGGGATCTGAGCCGATGGGCTCGGTGTTCGTCTCGTAGACCAGGGGCCAGGTCTGGACGATCTGCGCATCGGTGGCGTCGGGTCCGAGTGCGGCCGCGGTGATCGACCACAACGACTCTCCGGGTTCGACGGTGTGCGTGTGCGCACAGTCGGTCCGGGTCCCAGTCCCATCGTCGGGAGCGTCGGGAGCGGAATTGGACGGGGCGGCGGGAGCGGCATTCTCCGCGCTCTCAACGGCCGGTGGGGCCGGCTCGGCCGGTGGGGAATCCTGCGCGGACTCGGCGCCGTCCGGATCCGGGGTGGACTCGTCCGGCGGGGCGGCGGCCGCTCCGGTGCTCACCCGCCATCCCAGGTCGTCGGGGGGTGCGGAGGCGGATGGGGCCGCCGTCGCGGCCGGCGAGATCGCGATCCCTGCGATCAGGGCGCCGGTGGTGATCCGGCGCACGAGCGGAGCGCCCCACCGCTGTAGTACGACATCGGCGCGCCCGCCCATGACGGTTCTGGCCGATGCGCCGCGCGAAGTCCTTGAGGTCGTTGAAGCCTGCGAAGCCTGCGAAGTTATTGCCACGGCATCCCGCAGCAGGATCGCCAGCGCTAGCCCGGCGGACGCCAGATGCCACAGGCAGCCCGCGGCTCCGATCCCGCAGGCGAGCACGATCGCGATCTGGGCGATCTGGGATGTGCTCCACCAGGCGATCGGGACCGAGGCGAGGGCGGTGCCCGCAGACCAGGCGCTCGCCGCCAGTGCCACCGCGCCCAGGGCTCCGGCCAGCGCGACGACAGTGAGGTGTAGAAGCGGACGCATGGGGATCTCCGTCATTGAAGATGTTGTTTGAGGTGATTTGATCCTGCTTGATAGATCTCAGGTTGTCAAGAGTTCTTTAGGTGGTCAGGTTGATCGCGTGCGCCTCTGGCGGTTGAGGTGACTGCCGTATGTCGAGCGAGTGCGCGGTCTTGCTGCGTCCGCGGGGGTCGTGATGAGGTGCGGACATGGAATGGGATGCGCTGCTGGTCGACCTCGAGAGTCGGTTCGAGGCGGAGCGCCGTGCCGATATCGCGGCTCAGGCGGCCGATCTGGCGGAGGCCGAAGTCGCCGCTGTGCGGCTCGCCGATCGACTCCGCGGCGCGGTTGGGCGCACGATCCGCCTGCGTACGCGTGGCGGTGTCCCGGTTGATGGCGTGCTGGCGCGCGCCGAGGACGGCTTCGTGCTCATTGAGGAGGGGGACGGCCTTCAGGCTCTCGTCCCGACCGATTCGCTCGCATTCCTCGAGCCGCTGCCTGGCCCCGCGCCCGAGGCGATCGGTCGCCGTCCGACTTTTCAGGCCGCTGCCCGCGAACTGGCCCGTGCCGGCGCTCGAGTGCGCGCGGTGACCCCCGCCGGAGACGTCATTGGCCGGATCGGGCGAGTGGGGGCCGATTATCTGGATGTCGTCGTGGATGGTCCGCGCAGCGGCAACGGTCAGCGGCGTCCGCCGGGAGGGGCGCGGCCCGGGGTCGTCACTGTGGCGCTGGCCGCGCTCGACGTTCTGCGCAGCCGGTGAGCCGGCCGGTCCAGAAGGTGCTCGCCGGGCTCACTCCTTCTCGAAAAGCTGGCCTGCGGCGCCTGCGGCGACCATGTCGCGCGTGGCCTTGAGCTGGCGCTCGATGTAGGCGTCGAAGGCGCTCTCGGGGACCCTCCATAGGCGACGGGCGCCCACCTGGATCGCCGGCAGGTCTCCGGACTGGATGAGGGCGCGTACGCCCTGAGCGGACAGCTGCAGATTTTCGGCGACCTCGGCAATGGTCAGGAACTTGTCTTTCATGGCACGATGATGACATCCCGGTGCACAGCGCGCCATCCCTGAACAGTCCTGTGGATAGTCAAAGATGCTTCCAGAATATCCCAGGGCCTCATGAGTGATCAGGAGAAACTCATGGTCCTTTCCCGTCGTGGTCCCGCACGAAATGCACATGCAGACTCCGCACGCCCAGCTCGCGGGCATCGTTCCACATGGCGTGATCCGCGCCTGACCGGCGGTCTCGTCCTCATCGGTGCCTCCGTCGCCCTGGGATCCTGGGCGGTGAACGCCGCCGCAGACACCCAGCAGGTCTACGTCCTCAGCCGGGACGTCGCGCCCGGGCAGGATTTGACGGCCGATGGGGTCCTGTCCCTGGTGGACGCCCATCCAGGCACCGATGCCTATGTGAGGGCCGGCCAGTTGCCCGAGAGCGCCGTCGCCCAGAGATCCCTGAGCGCTGGTGAGCTCCTGCCCACCAGCGCCGTGGGCAGCGAGACCTCGGATGACCTGCGCGCGGTCGTCCTGAAGGTCTCCTCCGGTCTGCCGGCCGATACCGGCGTCGGCGACGTCGTCGACCTGTGGGCTCTGCCCGCCGCCCGGGTCACCGCTGAGGATGCGCGCACTCAGGCCGAGGTGGTCGCCGAGCACCTGATCGTCTCGACGGTCGGGCAGACGGGGGAGAGCCTCATCGGGCAGAACACCACCGAGGTCGAAGTCCTGGTTCCGGCCGATTCCGTGGCCGAGGTGCTCACCGCCGTCGGCGGAGACGGGGCCCTCGTCCTGGTGCCCGGCAATGCTGGGAGCTGAGTGAGATGGCCGAGCGACTGCATGGGGTCCTCCTGGCCGTCTCCGGGGAGGACGCGGACCTGCTGCGAGCGATCGATGCGCACGGATCCGGTTTGCGCGTGGTGCGCCGCTGCGCGGATACGGCCGAACTGCTCAGCGCCGCCATGGCGGGCCTGGCCGCGCTCGTGGTGGTGGATACGGAGTTCGACGACCTCGACCTCTCTGTTGTGGATCGACTGGCGCGTGCCGGTGCGACCGGCATCGTCCTGACGTCCGCCGATCAGGCGGAGCGCTGGGCAGTGGCCGGATGGCCGGTCGAGGAGCGGAGCATCGATCCCGGTGCGGTGCGGGCCCGTTTGCAGGTGCTCGCCCACGCCGTCGAGAACGGGCCTCCGGCCCCGACTATGCGGGTCGCGGCTCCTTCCCAGTCGGATGACGGGGCCGACGACCAGTTGTGGGCCGAGCTGGCGGTCATCGAGCCCTCGGTCCCGGCCGTGCCGGACGACGCCGGGGGCGCAGACGATTCCATCCCGGCGGAGAAGGCCCCGTCGCCCGCAGAGCCCGGGAGGCGTCCTTCCGATGCGTCCGACGGCGGTTCGCCCCATGGCGCCGGCGCGCAGACGAGTGGGACGAATGGGGCGAACGGCGGCATCGTGGTGGTCTGGGGGCCCCGCGGCTCCTACGGGAGGACGACGATCGCGGCAGCGCTGGCTCACAGCCTGGCTCCCGCAGGTGGCACGATCCTCGTCGACTCCGACCTGGAGGGGCCGTGCCTCTCCCAGGTTCTCGGACTGCCGGAGAACTCCTCCGGACTGGCGACCGCCGCACGCCTGGCGGGGCATGGCAGGCTGGATGAGGAGACCCTGAGCGAGCTCCTGGTTCCCGTCGGAGAGTCGGAGCGCCTGCTGTCCGGCTTGGGGCGTCCCGGGCGCTGGCGTGAGCTTCCGCCCTCGGCCATGTCCGAGGTGTGGAGTCGCTGCCGCGGCTTGGCCGCCTGGACGGTCGTTGATGTCAGTGGCGGGCCGATCGACGACTCGGTCGACGAGTACACCCTGGAGCCCGGCAGGGGCGCCGTGGCTGCCGAGCTCGTGCGCCGTGCCGACGTCGTCCTGGTGGTGGGCGGGGCGGATCCCGTCGGAGTGCGCCGGCTGCTGCAACTGCTGGGGGACCTGGACGACGAGATGCGCCCGGCTGGCCGCCTCGAGGTGGTGGTGACGCGAGTACGGTCGAGCGTCGCCGGGCCCTCGCCGCAGCGCGCCGTCAGAGACGCCCTTGAGCGCTACGGCCGGCTCAGCGACGTGACGCTCGTGCCCGACGACCCGGTGAGCGCCGACCGCTGCATGATGGAGGGGCGGGCCGTCACCGAGGCGGCGCCCGACAGTGCGCTCGGACTGGCCTTGGCGGGGCTCGCGGATCGAGTCGCCCCGGATGCGGCCGCTTCTCGCCGGGTGGTTAGGAAGGCGCGCCGCGGGCTCGGGCTGCGGCGGCGCGAGAGCCGGAGCGCTCGGGCGAAGCGGGCGCGCCGGTCGGCGCGGTCGGGCGGCCCGCAACGAGTCGGGGCGGGGACGCCGTCTTCTCCCACCGGTGGGTCGCCGTCGATTCCCCCATCGCATCGGGGCGCGGCGATGGGGTCGGGGCCCGCGCACCCACGGGGCGCAGTGCCTCCGCCTCCTCCACCACCGCCGGATGCCGGGACCGAGGCCGCGGGCGGAGAGCGGATCTCGCCCGCCACGCGTGAGGGGCGGCACCGGGGACGGCGCGCCAGGTAGCGGCGGGGCGCTGTACGGCGTGCGGGACGAGACGCATGCGGCGCACTTGGGCGCGCTCGGGCACACTTGGGTCATGCGTGTTTACCTGCCTGCGACGGCCGCCGACCTGTCTGCGCCGACTATCAGTCCTCGGACGGCTCACGCGGTCACGTCCGCCCTGGCCCGGGCCCTGCCCGATGAGGATGAGGAGACTCTGGAGGCCTCGGCGAGCTTGTGCGCGGCGGACGCCTCCTTGATGCTCCTGAGCGGGCCTGGCGCCGGGGTCCTGGCGGATCGCCGGGTCGTGATCGCGGCGGACGTCGACGCCGCAGCAGTCTCGGAGGTCCAGGTGAGTGAGGAGATCCTGCCCGGCACGGTTCAGGTCGGGGTCCCGGTGGCTTGGGAGGCGGTGGCTGCGCTGCTGGTCGATGAGCGGGAGGTCGAGGTGGACGTGCGGGCGGCGCGCACGGGCGACGAGGCTGCCTTCGAGCGGGTCGGGGAGGCCGACTTGCTGTGGTTCGACGTCTCCGAGCGCGAGTACCTGGCTGCTGAGCTCGGCTGAATGGGCCGGTGGGGCCGGCCCGTTGCGGAACTCGGCCGGCTATGAGGCGGTGATGCGAAGCGTCGAGCCCACGGGCGTCGTGGTCACCTCGATACGGTCGGGCACCTGCCGACGGAGCTCCTCGATGTGGGAGACGATGCCGACGGTGCGACCGCCCGCCTGAAGGCGCCCGAGCTCGGCGAGAACAGTCTGAAGGGTCTCGGGGTCGAGGGTGCCGAAGCCCTCATCGACGAAGAGAGTCTCCATGGCGACGCCTCCGGATTCAGCGGTGACGACGTCTGCCAGGGCGAGGGCCAGCGAGAGGGAGACGTAGAAGGTCTCCCCGCCCGAGAGCG
>ERZ773038.535-NODE-535-length-24634-cov-6.944139_pt1 | contig 24634 bp, 26 predicted proteins | sample MGYA00511665_ERZ773038 | MGnify/ENA primary metagenome ERZ773038 (study PRJEB29015, sample SAMEA2737966) | human oral metagenome | biome: human oral; feature: human-associated habitat; material: dental | place: China | collected 2028 ... | reverse complement strand
TGCTCGGGGGTGGGGTGGAGGTAGGTGATCTTGGCGTCCTCGCCGCCGAGCTCGACGATGACGTCGGCCTCGGGATTCTTGACCTGGACGGTGCGGGTCTCGGCGATGACCTCCTGCACGAAGGGCAGGCCCATGAGAGTGGCCAGGTTCAATCCCGCGCTGCCGGTGACGGCGCCGCGCACGACGGCGTTCGGGAAGCGCTCGGCGGCCCCGCTCAGGAGCCGGGTGACCTCGCCGCGCACGTCGGCGTTGTGACGGCGGTATTCAGCCATGAGCGGGGCGGGCGTCTCCTCGCCGGCGCGCTGCTCAGGCATGAGGACGAGCTTGACCGTTGTGGAGCCGACGTCGAGTCCCAGGGTCAGGCGGTCGTCGGCGCCTCGGTCATCGGCCGGGGCGGGCACGGCGCAGGCGTCGGCGGCCCGACTGTTTGCGGGGACTGCGGGGATTGCGGTGATGCTGTCGGAGCTCATCATTCATCCTCTCGACTGCGCGCGGACCTCGTCATCGGATCCGGTGGGACGGTATCGATCACCGTCGGCGACGTTCAACGGCGTTGAAATAATCCCGAGTTAGGACTTGAGTCCCAGTCGTTTTCCGTTGGCACGGCGCCGCTGTCGCCGCGCGCCGCGGCCGATCGCGCTGACGGCCCTCAACAATGTTGAATAGCGCACGTTCAATATGACGAAAATGGGGGCGACTGCGCCGCGGTTCGTCGTCGCAGTGAAGACACCCGGAAGATGGAGAATCGTTCTCGGCGAATTCGAGACGGAGCCGCCTGCTCGACATAACCTCGCACCATGAGCAGCGTCACGGGGGTCGCGGAACCGGACCCCGCCGTCCCCCGTCGTCGGGGCCCCCGGTCGTCGGCTGCGGGTTCTGAATCAACGCGTCAGGCGATTCTGGACGCGGCCCGCGACTCGTTCCTCGCCCGCGGGTTCGCCCGCACCACGATCCGCGGGGTCGCCCGCACCGCCGGCGTCGATCCGGCCCTCGTGTCCTACTACTTCGGCACCAAGGGGGACCTCTTCAGCGCATCCATGAATCTGCAGGTTCGGGCCAGCGAGGAGATCGCCAAGATCGTCTCCGGCGACATCCGCACCGCGGGCCCGCGGCTGGTCCGCCTGGCCATGACCACCTGGGACGACTCCGAGGGCGGCGCGACCTTCCATGCGCTCCTGAGGTGGATCGCCACCGACGACTCCGCGCCGAAGGCCGTGCAGACCTACGCCACCGAGCAGATCGCCGGTCCCATCGCCCAGGCCCTCGCACAGGCCGGCGTATCCGTCCCCCACGCCCGCGAGCGCGCCACTCTGGTCGGCTCCCAGATCGTCGGGCTGGCCATGATGCGCTACCTCCTGCGCCTCGATCCGCTGGCGGAGGCGAGCGTCGACCATCTTGTCGAGGTCGTGGGCCCCACCGTCCAGCACTACCTCACCGAGCCGCTCGTCCTGCCCCAGGCGAAGGCGCACGGGGCCAGGCCCGCCCCGGAGCCGACGTCGTCGGGCTCAATCCACGGGGCGGCCGCGGCACACGGGGCGACCGCGAGCCGGGCCCGTCGTGACGCGCCCGACGACCGCCCGCACGTCGGGCGCCGACGCGGCCGCTAGCATGGAGGCGTGATCTTCAAGGCAGTCCGCGAGCGAGCTCCCTACCCGGAGCACGAGCTCTCGGAGCAACGCGACTGGGCCGAGATCCCCCCGCGTCAAGTCCGCCTCGACCAGCTCATCACCACTCGGACCACGCTGGACCTGCGCAACCTCCTCGACGACGACTCGACCTTCTATGGCGATCTGTTCGCGCATGTCGTCTCATGGCACGGCGACCTCTTCCTCGAGACGGGCCTGCACCGGGCCCTGCGCGCTGCCCTTCAGGGCCGGACCGCGATCCACGCCCGAGTCCTGGAGGTCGACGACGCGGGGCGCCCGACCTCTCCTCCTCCGCCGCCGCGGCCCTGACTCGGCCGCCCGTCCATTACCCTGGGGGCGTGAGCAGCTCTCCAGACCCCCGGGCCGAGTACCATCGTCGGCTCAAGCACCGGCAGACCACCGTCATCGGCGGGATGATCACGATCATGGCACTCCTCGTGATCATCTCCTTCTTGGTGTGGTCCGGAGTGCTCCCGGTCCCCTACGATCCCGGCTTCTCCTCCGCGAAGGATGACGCGACGCCGGTGGTCCAGCCGTGTCCGGCCTCGGACACGACGACGAGCGACGTGATCGCGATCCCCGTCAACGTCTACAACGGCTCGGATACGACGGGACTGGCCAGCGGAGTCGCCGATGTGCTGTCCGATGCCGGGATGACCGTGAACAACTCCACCGACTGGCCCAAGGGCCAGTACGACGGGGAGATCGAGCTGACCACCTCGCAGGCCGGACTGACCAATGCATACACCGTGGCCAAGATCTTCACCGGCGACATCATCGTCCAGATCGATGAGACCCAGGAGACCACCGATACCACCGTGAGCATCGTGCTCGGCAACGACTACAAGAACGAGAACGAGATGCTCACCGCGGCGGAGATCGCCCAGATCAAGGCGGGGGACTCCATCACCGCTCCGACCGCCTGCGCCACCGTGACCACGAACCCGACCGCCCCGACGGGCGGCGTCAACGGCTGACGGGGCGGGTGCCCGCCGCCCGGATGGACTTTTCTGGCTGAGATCGACGACGGCGTCGTCGATCTCAGCCAGAAAAGTCCATCTCAGCGCGCACACTGCACATAATGACGCCATGAGCCAGCAGCAGCCCGTCGACATCGACCCGACGCGCATCGTTCCGGAGGGCTTCGTCTTCCCGGGCACCGAGGTCCTCGACCCGCGCGAGATCTTCGCCGGTCCCGGCTACCAGGCGCCGAGGCAGCGGACCGACCCGGTCGCCACCATCAGCCTCATCCTGACCGTGCTCGCTCCAGTGCCCTTCCTCGGAGCACTCGCCGCACTGAGCGGGTGGTGGGCGCTGCGTCGCCTGCGGGGGAGCTACGCCACGGGGCACGCCCAGGCGTGGCTGGGCGTCATCGTCGGCTCCGCGACGACCGTCGGGTGGCTGTGGATGTGGTGGATCACCTCGTATACGGCCTGACGTGCGCCGTGCACGGCCTGACGCACGACGCGGCTCATGATGCACGCTCCGATGCAGGATCAGAGCGTGTCCCGAGGCTCGTGAGATGTTTCTGAGACATGACCGTCGAACCCCCTAAGCTGGCAGGATGAAGCCCTTCATCATGGTGTCGACCCGCCCCGAGTTCGAGGCGGCGCAGAACGAGTATGAGTCCTTCCTCATCCAGAGCGGCCTGCGACGAGAGGATCTCCACCACGTGCTCCTCGAAGAAGTCGACTTCCTGGATGCCTTCACCGCCGGGGACGTCTCCGGCGTGCTCATCGGCGGCAGCCCTTACAACGTCTCCACGCCGCAGAGCGCCAAGACCCGCTCGCAGATGCGCGTTGAGGCTCAGGTCTGCGAACTGCTGGCGGTGGCGCTCAAGGAGGGCGTGCCGGTGCTCGCCACGGGCTTCGGACTGGAGGTCCTCGCCGGCTATCTCGGCGCCTCGACCTCCCGGGAGTTCGGCGAGGAGCTCGGCGCCACCGAGATCTTCGTGACCGCCGAGGGACGCGACGACCCGTTGCTGGAGGGTCTTCCCCAGACCTTCACCGCGCTGGTCGGCCACCACGAGGGGGTCGGCGATGTCCCGGCCCATGCGACCCTGCTGGCCTCCTCGCCCGACTGCCCCGTCCAGATGATCCGGGTGGGCGCGGCGGTGTACGGCAGCCAGTTCAATCCCGAACTCGACGCGGAGCGCTTCGCTCAGCGGGTCGCGGTGTACTCCGACGCCGGCTACGGCGAGCCCGGGACGATCGAGGGCATCGTGTCCGAGGCCCGAAGCCAGTCCGAGCATGTGGCCGGACGGGTGATCCGCAACTTCGTGACTCACTTCTCGCGCGACTGATCGCGCGCTACCGGGTGGCGGCCCGGCGCTCCCAGGATCTCGCGATCTCATCACCCCCGAGGGGCCGATTCGTCTAAGTCGGCCTTAGTCTCCTCCCCATTCATGGCGCGGCCCATCCGTCCCGGGACTGGCCGTCACCGGGGCCGACGGTGTAGACCGGATGCCATGAGTGAGCCGAGCAGCGCTGTGGACGCCGTCGTCCGACTCATGGCCGGGCGGCGTACGCTCGCGGTGACGGGGGCGGGGATTTCCACCGACGCCGGCATCCCCGATTACCGAGGCGTGGGGACGACGCCGGTCGACCCGGTGGACTACGACCAGTTCGTCTCCGACCCGGTGTGGTACCGGTGGGTGTGGGCCCGCAATCACGCCACGTGGCGGCTTCTCGAGCCGCTGTCCCCGACGCCGGGGCACACCGCTCTGGCCCGTCTGGAGGAGGCGGGGCTGGTCACCGGCGTCGCCACCCAGAATGTGGACCGACTTCACTCGCGGGCCGGTCAACGCACCGTCTGGGAGCTGCACGGCGCCTACGACCGGGTCGTATGTCTGCGGTGCGGGCGCGTCACGCCCCGCGCCGAGCTGGACGAACGGTTGGCAGCGGCCAACCCCGACTACCCGCGCGAGAGCGACCCGGCGCGCATCGCGATCACACCGGAGGCCGATCGGGCGTCCGCCGAGGCCTGCGACTTCGAAGCGGTGGTCTGCCAGGCGTGCGGAGGTCTGCTCAAGCCCGACATCGTCTTCTTCGGCGAGAGCCTGCCCGCGGCCATGGGCGAGGCGATGGAGGCCGCCGGGGCGTGCGACGTCGTCCTGGTGGCGGGCACGAGTCTGGCCGTGCTCACCGGGCTGTGGATCGTGCGCCAGGCGCTGGCGCACGGCGCCGAGCTCATCGTCATCAACCGGGGGCCGACCGCTGTCGACGAGTTGGCGGGGGTGCACGTGCACAGCGGGACGAGTCAGGCGCTGGCGCCGATCGCGCAGGCGCTCACCTGACCCCGCGCCCCCTCTCCGCCTCCTCCTGGCGTCGAGATCGACATTCTCGTACGAGGTCGACGACGCCGTCGTCAACCTCGGCCCGCAATGTCGATCTCGGCGGGGCCAGCGGCGAAGAGGGGGGAGGCGCCGGAGGTAGGGCGAGAGCTCCCTCCGCGAGGGCTCCACAAGCGTCCTCGAAGCCCCCGGCCCATCCGCCCTGTGGAGCCCATAGGCGCGCAGAGAACGTCCAGCCCCATCATGAGTCAGTGAATTCCGACGTCCTGACCCCGCGCCCTGCACGCGGCACCAGCGGTCCCGCGCCAACGGCCCGCCTGTCCTCCGAGTGCGCCGACCTCGGCTGGCCGCGTCCCGAGCGCGACCCCACGTGGCACAGGGTCGCCCCCGGCGTCTACGTCCCCGCCGGCGATTGGCATCGAACGAGTGACGACAACCGTCACCTCGCGCTGGTCGACGCCGCCGTCCGCAAGCACGGAGGCCTCGTCCTCGCCGGCGCCTCCGCCGCGCTTGCGCTCGGACTGCCCGTCGTCGGCCGTCTGCCCGAGCGCGTCCAGTGCCTCGGGGGACGCAACGAGCGCAGGCGCACCTCCCTTCTGAGACGACACGCCCGCCAGGGCTCCCTCACCGCCCTCGTCGGAACGCAGCCCGCCACCGACGCCGCCACGACATGTGTCGATCTGGCTCGCTGGGGCGGCCTCGTCCAGGGCGTGTGCGCCATGGACCACGCCCTGCGCTATCGACTGTGCACACGCGAGGAACTCACCGCCGCCCTCGATCGGCTCCCCGCCGGCGCCCGCGGTCTGCGCGTCGCCCGCACCGCCGTGCGCCTGGCTGATCCCTCGTCCGAGTCGCCCGGGGAGTCGCTCTCGCGGGTGCGAATGTGGCAGGCGTGCATTCCGCGCCCCGTCCTCCAGTATGAGGTCCGCACCGAGGTCGGTCTCGCACGAACCGACTACTTCTGGCCCGAAAGCATCGTCCAGCCTCACCCGGTCTCGGAGTTCGACGGCGAGGCCAAGTATCACCGGGAGACTTACGGGCGTGCCACTGAGGAGACGGTCCTCAAGGAGCATAGGCGCGAGCGGGCGCTGTGGCGTCTGGGCTACCCGGTGGCGCGGTGGACGTGGCGCGATGCCTGGTACAACCACGGCGCCCGGATGCTCGCCGAACTCGCCGTCGTCGGCGTTCGGCCCGGCACCACCAGGTGGTAGCCCCCCCGCCTCCTCTCCGTCGAGATTGACATTGTGGGCCGAGGTTGACGACGGCGTCGTCGACCTCGTACGAGAATGTCGATCTCGGTGCCGGGAGGGCGGTCCCGACCGGCTCAGGACAGGTCGGCGAGCTCGGCCGGGACGTCGGCGAGGGCCTGCTCGATCGGGGTGTCGCCGTCGCGGAAGGGGATGACCCTGCCGATGGTCGCGGGCTCGGTGAGGGCCGCGGCGACCACCGCGGCGACGTTGGCCCGCGAGGTCGGCCCGGAGGCGCCGGCCTCCAGGCGTCCGACGTCGATGCGGCCCGTCGGCTCCTGAAGCGTCAGCGTGCCCGGCCCCACGATGGTCCAGTCCAGCCCCGTGGTCTGCAGGTGGCGATCGGCGGCCAGCTTGGCCTGTGCGTAGGCGTGCAACGGGTGGTCGGCGGCGAGGGGCTCGCCCCCGTGGGAGCCGATCCAGGAGATCATGATGTAGCGGGACGCCTCGGCGGCACGCGCGGCCTCCATGGAACGGATGGCGGCGCGACGGTCGACGGCGTCGGTGCGCGCGGGTCCTCCCTTGCCGCCGGCCCCGGCGGACCAGACGACGGCGTCAGCCCCCTTGAGGGCCGCGGCGAGCTCGGTCTCAGTGGCCTCCTCGACGGACAGGCCCAGGGGCGTGGCCCCGGTGGCGCTGACGTCAGCCGCCTGAGCGGGATCGCGGATGAGGGAGATGACCTCGTCCCCCCCGGGCGGCGAGCAGTTCGGCCAGGAGGAGGGCGACTTTGCCGTGGCCTCCGATGATGACGATGCGGGACATGACGATCCTTTCGACGACTAGGGATCTTCGGATCTTCCCGGCGTCAACCAACCGTCGGGCCTGACAATTCCCGCTGGCCGGATCCGGCCCGTCCGGCCGCTCACGGGCCATCGCGCCAGACGGTCGGCGGGCTCTCAGGAGCGGGCGTAGTGCTCGGCGAAGTTGCGCAGGACGGCCCAGGACTGACTGACGTCCTGGACCCGGGTCCAGGCCTGGACGGCCGGCAGCTCGTCCGGGTCGAAGTAGCCGTGGTCGGCGTAGAAGGCCTGCCGGTGGGCGAAGGCTTCGCCGTCGAGCTCGGGGTGGAACTGCGTGGCGTAGAGATTGTTCTTGATCCGCAGCATTTGAACCGGGCAGGGCTCGGAGGTGGCCAGTACGATGGCGGCGGGCGGGGGTACGAGGATGGCGTCGTTGTGGGCGACGAAGGCTTGGAAAACCGGTGTCATGCCGGCGCACAGCGGGTCGTGCGCTCCGGCCGGCGTCAGGGTGATCTCGGGGGCGTCGACCTCTTCGGCGTAGGTGCTGTCGATGACGGCGCCCTGGTGCCGGGCGAGGGTGCCGATGCCGTAGCAGGCTCCCAGGAAGGGGAAGTCGGCGGCGACGACGCGGTCGAGCAGGGTGTTGAACTCGGCTTCCACGCGACGTTGAGTGGCGGATTTCCGCTCCTCCGGGGTAGTGGTGTTGAAGGGCGATCCGCCCACTATGATGCCCGAGAAGGCGTCCAGGTCGAATTCGGGCATGGGTGTCGACTCGAGGCGGACGCGGCGCAGCTCGCGCTCGTCGAGGCCGGTGCGGGTGAGGAAGGCTTCGTACTCGGCATCCGCGGGGCCGTTGTCGTCTCGGGTGGCGAGCAGGATGAAAGGCTTCACGGGCGAACTTTAGCCGGAGCGCAAGCGCGGGGACGGGCGGTCCGGCAGGCGGGCGGCGCCGCCAGCTGCGGGCCCGCGGACGGCGATCGGCGGTCGGTCCAGGACCCGCCCGGCTCAGCTCAGCGGACGGCGCAGCCGGTGTCGCGCGAGGGCTCAGCGAACGGCTGTCAGGATGGTCTCGATCGCGGCACGCACGACGTCGGGCGCCGGGACCCGGGTGAGGCCGGCACTGTGTGCCCCGGCATGCTGTCCCGCACTGCGGCGTCCGGCGGCGTGCCGTCCTTCGGCGACGGCGTCGACGTAGGCGAGGGCGGCGACGCGCACGCCGCGTGAGGCCAGAACCATGGCTTCGGCGACCGAGTCGGTGACGACCCCGTCGGCGCCCAGCGCCGCGAGCACGCCCGCCTCGGCCCGGGTGGGGCGCAGCGGCCCCGGGACCAGGGCGAGCACGCCGGGTTCGCGCACACCGTCGAGGGCGGCCAGTCGCGCGGTGAGGGCTTCGTCCCATGAGGCCTCGGCCGGCTCGTTGGCGGGGAAGAGCGGGGCGCCGGTGAGGCTGAGGTGGTCGCCGACGGGGAGGAAGTCGCCGACGGCGCCGCCCAGGCCGGTGGCGCGGGTGACGAGCAGGGCGGTGCGCACGCGGGCGGCCGCGGTGCGGGCGAAGGACGTGGTGCGGCGGGCGGATCGGCCCTCGTACAGGCTCGTGCGGCCGCGGGCGATGAGGACGCTGAAGCCGTCGTGCTCGTAGGTCTGGAGGGAGTCCTCCTGGTCGGGGGCGCCGGGGGCGGCCACACCGGGGAGGAAGGACAGGCGCACGCTGAAGGAGGGGCGGCCCCAGGCGTCGCCGAGCTCGGTGAGGAAGAAGGGTTCGGCGATGACGAGGAGGTCATGGTGCGGGCGGCCGGTGGCCAGGAGGATCGAGGCCCCGTCGGGGTCGTCGTCCCAGGGGGCAGTTACTGGTTGCAGGGTCACGTGTCCTCCTTCCCCGCATGCGGTCCGGTGGGTAGCCTACCGGTCTTCTCGACGGCACCTCCGCCGTGAGGGGAAGGCGCGCGCTCCGGCAGGGTTCTCGGCTGCTCATCCACCTGCTGTCCCCGGCGCGGCGGCCGGTCGCGGTGACGGACGATCCGCATCCGTTCCGGGCGGGCCCCTACCGGCAGGTGCGCGCGGAGCTCCGGGGGCGCTGCCCCGAGCACGCCTAGCCGCAGGACCCGTGGACGGCACCGGCTCTGCGGGGCACGGGCCGACGTCGGAGTTGATCAGCATGTTCCCGCCGGGTCCGACGCGACGTCCCCGGGACCTCGTTCTGCTGAGGCGCCGGGGACGGCGTGGCGGTAGCGCTGGGATTCGAACCCAGGGTGGCTATGAACCACACAGACTTTCGAGATCTGCACCTTCGGCCGCTCGGACACGCTACCTCTGCGGCGAGGTTACACGGCGGGCGACGCCCGGCCCAATTCGCGGCGGGTGCGAGGTCGCTCACGACTGCAACCGCACACACGCACACACCGCGAGGTCGGCATTCTCGTACGAGGTCGACGGCGGCGTCGTCGACCTCAGCCCAGAATGTCGACTTCGGCGCGGGGCTGCCGCGCCGCGCGGGGCCGCCGCGCGGGGTTACCGTCGTCCGGCGAAGAAGCGCCGCATCAGTTCCTCCGCCTCCTCGGCGCGCACCCCGGCCACCACCTCGACGCGATGGTTGGCGCGCGAGTCGCGCAGGACGTCGCGCACGCTGCCGCATGCTCCGGTCCTCGGCTCCCAGGCCGCGAAAACCACCCGCGCGAGGCGCGCGAGCCGGATCGCGCCGGCGCACATGGTGCACGGCTCGAGTGTGACCACCAGGGTGCAGCCGTCCAGGTGCGAGTCGCCGAGCGCCGCCCCGGCCGCGCGCAGGACGCGCGTCTCAGCATGGGCCGTCGGATCGTTCTCAGCCTCACGGGCGTTGGCGGCGCAAGCCACGAGCCCGCCGCCGGGGTCGAGGAGGACGGCACCCACCGGCACCTCCCCCGCCCGGCCCGCGGCGGCGGCCAGGGCGAGGGCTCGATCCATGGCGGCGCCGTAGTGCGCCTCGGTAAGCCCCGTCCTCACACCGCCAGCCTGCCGCACACGACGAATGACCGCCAAAATGGGGATCACATCACATCACTGCTCGAAACCGATCACGTTATCATCACACTTATGAGAGAGACTCACACACAGGGGACACGGGACGTGCACGACAACTGGCCGGCCCTCGGCGCCCTCTCCCTGGGCATGGTGCTGCTGTACACGAACACGACCATGATCAACGTGGCCCTCCCGGCCATATCCGCGGGGCCGCTCGACCCCGCGGCGGGCTCCGCGGGGCTCGCCGGCCTTGCGAGCACCTCGGGTCTGGGCGCGGACACCGGCCAGTTGGAGTGGATCGTCTCCTCCTACAACCTGGCGTTCCTGTCGGTTCTCCTGCCCGGCGGCGCTTTGGGCGATCGCCTCGGCCACCGTCGTCTGCTGACCGGCGGCATCGCCCTGTTCGCGGTCGGGGCCGTCCTGGCCGCCGCGGCGCCGGCGGTCGGGGTTCTCGTCGTGGCGCGCGTGATGATGGGCCTGGCCGCTTCGGTGTTCACGCCCATGTCGCTGGCGCTGATCCCGCAGATCGTCACCCGGGGCCGACGTGCGGCCGCCACCGCGATCTGGACGGCCGCCGGCGCCGTTGGCGCGCCCCTGGGACCGCTGGTCGGCGGGTCCATGATCGACCGGTGGGGATGGCGGGCCATGTTCTGGTTCGACATCGCCGTCGCTCTCCTCGTGCTGGCGCTGTGCCTGGCGCTCCTCCCCCGCACCCGGCCCGCCAACCGCGGACCGCTGTCGCTCCCGCTGGCGCAACTGGCGACCTCGGCGGCCGGCTTCGCCCTGATCACCTGGGGCCTGATCAACGCCGAGCACGCCTGGGCCGCACCCGCCACGTGGGGGCCGCTGGCGACGGGTGCGGTGCTGCTGGTCAGCTTCGTGCTCATCGAGACCCGCGCCCGCGATCGTCTGACCGATCTGGGTCTGCTGACCCGTCGTCGCTTCCGCCTGCCGGCTCTGACGCTCATGGGTATCAACTTCGTGCTGTTCGGGCTGCTGTTCGTCGCCCCCGACTACCTGCAGACGGTTCTGGGCCACGACGCCGCGACCGGCGGCCTCATGCTCATGCCCGTCGCCGGGACCGCCGTGGTCGGGGCGCTGGCGGCCTCCGCCCTGTCCGAACGCGGCCGCCCGGTGCGCGGCGTCGTCCTGCCCGCGGCGATGGCGCTGACGGCCGTAGGCCTGTGGCTGTGCTCGACCACGTCGACGACCGGCGGCTACCGGCCGATGCTCTGGGGCCTGCTCGTCGCCGGCCTGGGCCTGGGGATCGGCCAGTCCTACGGCATTGAGTCCGCTATGAGGGCGGTGCCCGACGAACGCGCCGGCGCCGGTGCCGCCCTGCTCAACGCCCTCCGTCAGCTCGGCGCGGTAGGCGGCGTCGCCCTGCTCGGCTCCCTGACCGGTCACCGCTACGCCGACGGCGTCGCCGCGCTCCTCGGGGGCCCGCCCGACGCCGTCAGCACCGCGGCGGCCCAATCGGTGACCGCCGCGTTCACCGCCGCCGGCCGGCTTCCCGGTTCCGCCGCCGAGGCCGTGCGCGCGGCCGCGTCCGCCGCCTACGTGAACGCCATGGACGCGGTCCTGGCCGTCTGCGCCGTCGTCGCAGCGGTTGCGGCCGGGCTTCTGCTCGTCCTCGCGGCGTCGCGGGCCTTCGTACAATCGCGTTCATGACCAGCACCTCGGGCGGCCGGCGCGCCCGCAAGAAGCTCGCCACCCGTCGAGCCATTCGGCGCACCGCCCTGGACCTGTTCACCGCTCGCGGTTTCGACGCCGTCACCGTCGAGCAGATCACCGAAGCCGCCGACGTCTCGCCGATGACCTTCTACCGCCACTTCGGCACCAAGCAGGCCGTCGTTCTGGATATCGCCCCGACCGGGGCCACCATCCGCGCGCTCGACCGGGCTCTGACCCCCCGCTCGGAGGGCGTCGGCGAACCGCTCGACATCGACGTCGCCCTCGACGCCCTGCTCGTCGACGCCGACCAGTGGCTGGACGACCTGGCCCGCAGGGTCCGGCTGGTGCGCGACAGCCCGGCCCTCCAGGACGCCCTGTGGCAGCGCACCACCGCCTGGACGGGGGTCCTCGAGCGCCGCCTGCCGGGGGCGGGCCTGGCGGCCCGCGCCCGGGCTCGGGCCATGATCGGCGTCGCCGTCGAGGCCGTCCTCGCCTGGGGGGACCGCCGCGATCATCCGTCGGCGGCCTGCCTGCGCGAGTGCCTCGCCCGGGCCCTGGCCGTCATCCGCGCGGATCCGGCCGGGCCGCCCGCCGGCGCCGGTACGCCGTAGGCTGACTTCATGCGTCTGCACGTTGCCGATCATCCGCTCATCGACCATAAGCTCTCCGTCCTGCGTGATCAGGGGACGCCGTCGGCCGTCTTCCGCCAGCTGGTCGACGAGCTCGTGACCCTCCTGGCCTACGAGGCCACGCGGGACGTGCGCACCGAGGAGGTCGAGATCACCACGCCGGTGGCGCTCGCCCACTGCCGTCGTCTCGCCGAGCCGCGGCCCATCGTCGTGCCGATTCTGCGGGCGGGTCTGGGCATGCTCGAGGGGATGACTCGCCTGCTTCCCACCGCCGAGGTCGGCTTCCTGGGTATGAGGCGCGATGATGACACTCTCGAGGTCGAGACCTACGCCAACCGCCTGCCGGACGATATTTCGGGCCGTCAGTGCTTCATTATCGATCCCATGCTCGCCACCGGTCACACCCTGGTCGCCGCCGTCGAGTACTTGCTGGGGCGGGGCGCGCGCGATGTCACCGCCATCTGCCTGATCGCCGCACCCGAGGGCATCAGGGCTCTGGAGGCGAGCGTCGGCCGGCGCGCCGACGTCACCGTCGTCACCGCCGCCCGGGACGATCGGCTCAACGAGCACGCCTATATCGTCCCGGGCCTGGGCGACGCCGGCGACCGCCTCTACGGCATCGTCGACTGACCCGGGCGCGAAGAATACATCCGTCGATCTACCATCGGGTTATGAGCCTGCCCGCACTCGCCCCCGATGTCCGCCCGCGAACCGGGTGGCGCACCATCGTCGCCGCTGGCATCGCCGGAGTGGTCACCCTGTGCGTCGTCATCGGCGGGGGCATCACCATCAACGGGGGGAGGAACTACAGGCAGGAGGTTCGTGACATCGCGCCCTACGCCTCCCCGTCGGACGCGTGGTCACGGGGAGCCGCGCAGCAGTGGGCGTCGACGATCGCCGCCGACGCCCAGGTCCTGACCACCTCCGACCATGTCCTGTCCCTGGAGGACTACGGCACGTCCGACACCACCATGACCGCTTACGCGGCGGATGACGACGGTCTGACGCGGGCGTGGACGGCGTCCCTCGATACGAGCGGGGACACCGATACGGGTGCGAGCAAGGAGACGCCTCCGACTTTCCTGCTGTGGGGAGAGAACACTCTTATCCACGGCACGACCCTTTACAACATCTCCACCGGCGCCACCGGGCGAGCGCCGTGGGCGGAGAACGAGTCGGTGGTCGTCGCCGGGGACACCGCCATCGCCTGCGACACCGGTGATGCCTGCAGCGCCTATTCCGAGGAGAGCGCCAAGCCGAGGTGGTCGACGACTCTGACGGATGCGAGCGACGGCATCTCGCGCGCGGTGAGCCGTCAGCTGACCGTCTACCAGCGCGAGCGGGACGAATACGCCATCGTCGGCTTCCACGCGGCCGTCAATCTCACCACGGGCAAGGAGGTGAAGCTCAACGTGCCCATGGACGGCGTGGCGGGGTGGGCGATCGCCTGCGCCAGCGACGGCTGGCTGATCCGCGCCACCGCGGACCGCAGGACCTATCGCATATTCACCTACAGCGCTTCGGGCGGGGACCCGACCGGTGAGATCAAGGAGACGCTGTCCTGGGAGGACGACCAGATGCCGGTCTACGCGCCCGCCCCGCGCAAACTCAGCCGGTACAAGGCCCTGTGGGAGAACTCCGACAAGTCGGATCTGCCGGCCGAGTACAGGACCGATTCCCAGGACTGCGTGGAGGAGGTGGATGTGCTCCCATCCCAGGCGACGATCACCGTCCCCGATCTCACGGGTGAGAAGGTGGAGAACTCCTGCTTGAAGACGGTGAGGTCCTCCCCGTCGGGCCGCGCCGTGACGGTCGGCCCCGAGATGACGACCGATCTGGGCACTTTCAGTCTCATGTTCGACGGCACCACCGGCAAGCGGATTGACTTCGCGGGACTCGATCCCGACGACGGCGCCGTCTTCGATCAGGTGAGCGGGGATGCCGTCATCGGCTACTCCCCCGCCGACGGCACGCTCATCCGTTACACGCCGGCCTCCCGCTGAGGGCGCCGGCGCTGCGAGTCTCCGCGGGGCTGTTCGCGTGTAGGTCGGTGGGTGGTTGTGAGGTGGTGGTGCGCGTCAGTCGGTGAGGCTGCGGCGTTCGGCGCGGTGGCGGCGGATGAGCCAGGGGGGCAGGGCGCCGATGAGGGCCCCGACGATTCCGATGATGGGGAAGCCGATCATGGTTGTTGTGCGGTGGGAGAGGAAGCTGGGCAGGGTCAGGCCGATGTAGGTGTAGGCGAGGATCGGCGCTGGTAGAGCGCTGGCGAGGGTGAGGGGCAGGCTGCCTGCTCGGGTGCGGGGCAGTGTCAGGGCGCTGGCGAGGGAGGTGCCCGTCGGGACGAGGACGACCACGGTGAGGGAGGCGCTGACCTGGGCGAGGGTGAGGGTGGGGTTGGTAGGTTGGGGGATCAGGGTGGTCAGGGCGCGCAGGGCCAGGAAGACGGCGATGCCGACGGCCCATGCGATCAGCAGGGTCACGGGCAGGGGGAGTGCGTGGCGGGTGGTGTTAGTCATGAAGGACCTCGATCCCGGAGATGAAGGTGGTCAGGAAGTCCTCGGTGATGGTCAGGCCGGTCAGGCCGATGACGATGATCTCCGGTTCGCCGTCGTCCTGGGCGACGAAGAGGTAATTCTTGTCCTCGCTGGTATCCGCCGATCCGCCGATGGGGAAGTAGTCGATGCGCCACAACTGGTCGGGGATGCCCTCGACCTGGTAGGGGGAAGCCCCTGTGCTCAGCATCTTCCTTCCGAACAGTGAACTCACGCCGAGTTTCCGGGCGACGAATTCGGTGTCGTCGGTGGGTGGATTGTCGAATACGGCGCTGGGGCCCTGGGTGATGACGCCGATCCGGTAGGTGACGGACGTGTCGTCCAGGGTGGGTGCGTCTTGCGCGACCCAGTCCCAGACGCCGAGCGGGGCGTCGTCGGGCAGGGGCACTTGCTGGCAGTTCTCGGGCATGGTGAAGGCGGCGTGCCCGGCGGTGGTTCGCGCCCACCCGTCGGGCACCGGCGGCGTTGAGGATGCCGTCGTGGAGGATGTCGACGGGGACGAGCACGCCCCCGCACCGAGCGTCACGGCCCCGCCGGCGGTCCCCGCAGCGGCAAGAGCGAGAAAACGCCGGCGTCGTAGTCGTATGAGACTCATCCGTCGCATGGGGTTCATTCTTGGGTGATGGGGATGTTGGTGAGGCGGAAGGCGTAGGCGTCTTCGAAGAGTTTGGCGCCCTGGTGGTCGAGGGTGGCGGTGTCCTGTCCGGTGTCGGGCCAGACGACGCAGATGGTGGTGGTGGCGCCTTCGTTGAGAGGGCCATCGACGGAGAGTTTGCTTTCGGTCAAAGGGGTGTGGGTCGTGGCGTTGGGGGGGACATAGTCGGCGGGGAAGAGACGCTGGTCGCCGGTCAGGAGGGTCAGACCGTCGGAGGAGGCGTATGACGCGTCAGCGGTCCCCTCCTCCTGACGCGAGTTGGACATGACCACAGCGTAGTCGCGCAGCCAGGCGCGCAGGGTTGAGGTGTTGCCGGTGCCGCCGGGGCCGGTGGTCACGTTCAGGCAGCCGAGGAGGAGACCGCCGGTGCGGGTGAGGCGCTCGAGAGTCACGCTCACTTGTCCGCCGTGTTCGTCGGGGTCGGTGACGGTCACGCCGTCGGGACCGTCACCGACCGGTCCGAGCGGGTCGGGCCACCGCGCCGATGATCCCGCACTGCTGCCAGCGGTAGGGCCGGCGGCGGGGCCGGCACTGCTGCCGGCGCTGGTGCCGGCGGTGGGGGTCATCGTGACTACGACGCGTCTGTTAGCGGCTCTGGCCTCCTCACTGGTGCCTTCGACGGCTGGTTCGCTCTCTCCTCTGCCGGACGCGGTCACCGTCCAGGCCGACAGATCAGCCACCTGCTCCAACCGGGTCTGGATGGCCCGAGCACGACGCTCGGACAAGTCCTGGTTATACGCCTCATCAGCAATATCATCGGTATGACCGACGATATCGAGCCCCCCGCCACCGGGATACTCGGCCAACCGGTCCGCGATTGCGGACAGCTGACCATCAGCCTGATCAGTCAAAGCATCAGAATCCGGATCGAAGGTGACGTCCGAGGCCAGGGTCACAGTCACGTCCTTGTTCCCGGTCAGGGTGCTGGTCGACTCGTCCACAGCCCGAGTGAACGACTCGACGGGCACTGGATCCGCTCTACCGGCATCGAGGCTAAGACGTCCGATGGCCTTATCCATCGCCGCCAGATCAACCCCGGCGTCAGACGCACCCTCTCGATCGATCACCGCCACCGGAACGAACCCGGTCATGGGCACGAACACCGTCACCCGATCCGTATCATCAACCGGACCGAACGGCACATACACCGTATCAGACTCACCCGCGTCCAGGCTGATCGCACCGCCCTGAACGATTTCCTCCTTCTGCGCTGTTTCCCGCACTGTGCCCGCAGCAGGATCAAGCAGCACCACGGCGCTAGTCGTCGACCAGGGCAGATCCACGTAAGAACTGACGGTCAGCTCATCGCCCTCGGGCGCGCTCCAGACCTGCTCCACGTCCGCCAATGTCGCATCATCACCGGCCCGCGTGAACTTCACGGCCAGGGCCGTCGTCGCCTCATCAACACGCACCAGCGGGGAAACACCCACCGTCACATGATGCCCCAGCATATGACCGTCCAACTCCTGAAACCCCACCGGAACACCACCGCCCGCCACCGGAACAGAAGCCGAAGACAACCCCGACCCACCCCCAGAACCCGCAGAATCCCCCACCCCCGACCCAGACCGCCCCCGACACCCCGCCGCACCAGCAGAGAACAGAACCGACAGAGCAAGAAAAGAACGACGCGACGACACCGACGACACCAACCACGAGAACCGAGACGAAAAACCACTGAACCATTTACCAACCATGAACGAACCCCCTACCACAACACGAACCCACTGACCCGATCACCATACCCACCCCACCCCCGCAACCCCGATGGGGACAACCACACCACTACCCGTGCACCACCCACCACTACCCGTGGAGATGGGTCGTCGCGGCGTCACTGCGATGAAGCGCCCGCCGGCAATGGCGAGGGGCGCTGGTCAGTGGTTGGGGGTGGGGACGTTGACGGTCTGGATCTCGGTGACGGGCAGCTCGGTGGTGGATGTGACTGTGACCGGATCGAGTGCGCCGGAGGACCCGTCGGTGGCGGTGTAGGAGACGTCGTAGGTTGCCGATGTGCGCAGCGGCGTGGTCTGGCTTGCCCGGTGGGCGGAGGCGCGGCCGAATACGATGGTGCAGTCGCTGGACCCCTCCGCCATGCCGGGCTGCCATGGTGTGCCGAAACCCGAGCAGTGGGGTGTGGAGTCGGGAGCCGACAATGACAGTCCGGAGGCGGTGGCGGTCACTGTCGCCGTGACGGGGCCCGCTGTGGCGGTGGCGGTCACTGTTGCCGGTGTGTCGCCGTCGGCCCACACCCACGTGTCCAGGCCGACGACGGTGGCACCCGAGTCCCCCAGGGCCGGGTTCGTCCCGATCGACGGGGTCGGAATGTCGACCGCGTCCCATGCCGCCTGCGCCAATGTCTCACCGTCGACCTCCGGGGCTGGAAGATCCTCCCCATCGGGAACCCATACAGCCGGACGACTCTCAGCGTCGTCGCGGGCCTTAATGTATTCTTCCTCGCTTGATGCACGATTCTCATGACAATTAAGATAATACCATTGTCCGGGCTCATTCTCATGCTGTTCCCAGTCGGGATATTTCTCCTTCGGCACTTGCGCACCCGGATGGGTTGGTGGTTTCCGTATATCATGGGCCAGGTCAGCTCCGGTCGCCGTCGACGAGTAGTCGCATAGTGGTGCGACGGTCCCCGTCGCGGTGGTCGAGGTCGCCGCTCCGCCACCGCCCCCATTGGAGACGGAGGTATAGGATACACTGACAGAGATCGTCGAGGCGCCATCCGTCTTGTTGACGGACGAGGCGCCGACAGAATCGCCCTCATCATCAGTTGCACGCGCGGGCGAGAGTAATAACGATACGCACATGAATGCAATCGTGAGTGAGGCGTTCCGGAGTATGCGATGATGCTTCATTATTGTGCGCACAGCTTACTGTCCTTCTCCTTAGACGAAGAAGTTACGGCCCACGTGTCACCGCTTCGGACGAGGGTTATGCTGTAAGTCGCTAGTACTTTCCAACCGTCTCTCGATACATCGTTGCCGGAGCTGTCCACGATCCTGGCTGATCGGAAGTCCGCACATGCGGTGACCGTTGCGATTGGACGAATAACATCGCCCTGCATGTCAACGAACAGAATCGAATTGCTAAAGCTCCCTTCGGCGTGCTGACCGGCCGACATGTATTTATCGTAAGATTTCTTGTAATTCTCCAGCTCGTCCTCGCTTGTTGTGGCTTCTACAGCACTCAGGTCCCCGTCCTCGGTTCTGTACCCCTCCCATGTGGCGCGATCGTAGGCTATGTATGTTCGGAGAGCCTCTTGCTGAAGCTCGTCGAGGTCGTCGGGGATTGACAGAACCGTGTACTCCGTTGCCGGGTCGGACAGGCCCTCCGCCGTCAGAGGTCCGTCCGTCGCCGACGTGCTGGAGGCCGACGCTTCTGCGGAGGAGTCGTCCGCCGGTGCGCTTTCCGCCGCTGCTGTGCCCCCGCTGTCGGCGTCCGATGTATAGGCGGGAACCGACGGGTTCGTTTTCTCACCGCCGGAAGAACATCCTACGAGCAATGCGGCTGACAGGAAAAGTATTGTTACGGCCGATCGATAAGTCTTCATGCACAACCTCCGTCTCAGGGTGCGCAGACGACACGGAGGACGATCTCCCCACGGGGACGGCCCGCCATGACGGCTGCCGTATATATCAGGACGATGACGACCCTATCAGTGGCCCGCTTGTTCTTCAACCCGTGAGACTGCGTCGCATCTGCTCTTTCCGTGCCGCCTGCGCGTACCGTCCGGGTCAGTCCTGCGCGTCGGGGGCCGCAGCGGCCGGAACGGAGGAAGCCGGCAGGGTATCCGAGGGCATCCGGGCGGTGGTTGCGATGGGGGTGCGGGGATAATGGCGGACACCGTTTATCGTCGTCAACCGATGGGCGAGGCGGTGACGGTCCCGTTAGGCGGGTAGATCGCCTCCTGTTCAGGCGGGCCGGCAGCAGCGGCCTGGATAGTGCCCGCAACAGCTTTCAGCATGAGAATGAAGACCGTATCGGTCGGGTCACCGGACCATTGAAGTCTATTTTCCCCGATCACACGCACGGAGAACTCATAACCATTCATCGTTCCCGCCGCCCCGCGCCGCCCGCGCACCGGCCGGCCGAAGACGGGAAGGACGTGGTGGCGCATCGGGTATGAGTTATCCATCATGGTGTGGGGGCGGAATTGCGGTCGTCGGTGGGGTACATGCTCCAGCTCTGCTCTGGTCCGTCGGCGGCCTGGGGAGCGGCCGGCCCGATCAGGGTGAACAGGTCCTCCAGGTCCGCGACGTCCTGCGTGAAAGAGACGGGGCTGTCTCCGGACGGATAGACTCTGCGGAGGGTGGCGACGGTATCGGTGTCGGGGTAGGACCATACGAGAATGGCATGGCTGTGGTTGTCGGGGATGACCGCCCCCTGCCCCGGCACCGAGTCGAGGGTGACCGGCTCGGCCTTCGGAGCGGCGGACATATCCTCGAAAGTCGAGCCCGCCGGGACACTTCTGACGCTATCGGTAGAGGTCGTACTGACCTCCAGCTCGAAATCGCCGGTACCATCATCATCACTCACATTGATAACACACATAAATGACAGATTATTCGGGGTCCTGGAGTTGTTGTTAATGGCGAACTCCTCGATCTGACGGCCGACGGTCTGCTGGATCTGATCCACCGTGGCCAGGCCGCATACGGACACCTCCCCATCCAGAGGGGTCGGGGACGTCCCCGCTCCCCTTGTGCTGCGGCAGCCGGCCGAGACAGCCAGCACCGCACAGGCCAGACACGCCAGCACACGCCCACCTCGCGATGACGATTTACTCATAGCCCCCGCCCATTAGTAATTCTTCGCATCTCTTTCACCATTAATATCTCCGCTTGAGTAGTTACCTGACAGATCTTTGGTGAGAGCATCGAGAGTGGTGTGATTGGAGGTGGAGGTCGGCGAAGTCTGCCTATCAGTCCAAGTCTTGACGTCCCGGTAGGTTTGTGCGTCCGCTCCATCAAGGTCGATCGTGTACCTGCCGGTGTCGGGATCCTGGGTGATCCAGTCGTAGTCCGAGTCCGCCTTGGCCAGGTCCGCCTGGTCGATCAGGTCGGTGTCTTTCGCACGAACATCGGCCCGTCCCGGCTCGAACACTAATCCTCCTCTCAGCCTATCATCGTCAGCCGGTGGGCGAGGCGGTGGCGGTCCCGTTAGGCGGGTAGATCGCTTCCTGTTCAGGCGGGCCGGAGGCAGCGGCATGGATAGTGCCCGCAACAGCCTTCAGCATGGGAATAAGGATCGTATCGGTCGGGTCATCGGACCATTGAAGTCTATTTCCCCCGATCATGCGCACGGAGAGCTCATAACCATCAGGATAGCGCCACTTCAGGTAGTAGGAGGGTAAAGATAAGGAGAAGAAAGCCACTCCCTGGCCCTCCATGCCGTCGATACTGACCTCGCGCACGTTTCTGACACTGCCTATAGCGTTGACATCATCGATAAGAGGCCGCTCCCGCGGCGAACTCCCATAGCTTATGTCGAACTGGTCGGCAGGGAAGTAGGCGTAGGGTGTCTTCGCAACGAGATCGATCAGGCATTCGAGCTCGACCCTGCCGTCATCGAGAGTGCTGCGATGGAAACTGATCCGCTTGAGTTGTTGGCCCCGGAGGATAGCCTCCATGTCCCCGGCGCTCATAATGTCACAGACGTTGACATCGTCGGTCACGAAGTTCTTCAAATCCTCGTCCTCGGCGGCATCAGCCGCCGAAGCGGACGCCGCGGACGCGGCGGACGCAGCGGCCGTGGCCCTGTCCTGGCGCCACTGCTGCACACGAGCACACCCCGACATCGACATGCACACCACCAGCACGACCGCCAGCACCACGGCAGCCAATCCCCGACCCACCCGCATACTCACAGACTCACCCATCATCGTCCCCGCCACCGCTACTACTCCCCCCACCACCGCTGTGAGAAACCGTACTCGACGAACCGGAAGCATAGCCCTGACCGGTCGCATTCTTAATGCTCTCGTTGATCGTGCTCAGGCTGGCATCCGGCGGGACGTATCCTTGCGAGACTCATCGGTGACCTGGCTCACCCAGGTGGAGACACTACTCATTCCCCCTGCGGGAGTGCCGGACAGGTCGATGGTGTAACCGCCCTGTCCATCATCAACAATCCAATTATACCGATCCGCCGCAGTCGGAACATCTGATTTGTCGGGATCGGTAGTGGGACCGACCTGGTAGGAATCCTGGTTGATCAGCCCAGCCTGGGCGGCGTCCTGAACGGCGGCCGCTCGCATGCCGTCGGTCAGAGTCAAGGACACCGGTGAGTTGGCCGCCTGCGGGTCATCGACCAGTGCATCGGCGGCGGCCGGGGCTAGGAGTGTGCCTCCCGTCGCCGTTGCCGCCGCCGCTAGGGTCCCGGCCGGGAGCGGCAGTGCCGATAGCCCGCCGGCCGCCGCCGTGGTGAACGCCGAAATCACCGTCTTCGCATTCCCGTTCAGTTCCTCCGTCTCGTCGATGTCCTTGATAGTCTTGTCCTTGGCGCGGGAGTCAGCGATCCCCACCAGGTGAGATACCGCCTGCGCCCCATCACTGTAGACGCCGCTGATCGAGCTGAGCTGCAGATCGGGACTGCCCTCGTTGAACGCGACCCCGCTCGCGGAGCGATCCGAGGCATGAGCGGCGATACCCGCAGCAATACTGCCCGTCGCGTTCGCACAGTCCGCCACCCGATAGGCCAGCGTATCCAGGTCTCCGGTTGTGGCCGTCCCCAACTGGGTGCCGTCATGATCGATCAACGCATCCGGATTCTCCGCGTCGATACCGTGGATATCCTGCCCCCAGGCAGCCGTGACCTCGTTGGGGCAGTTGGCCAGAAGGACTCCGATATGAGATTTGGTGTCGTCGGTGTAATTCTTGGCGTTCGTGTTCTGGGCCAGGTCGTGGATACCATAATCGGCCAGGGACGTGGCCCGCGCGGCTTGGTCGTCGCCCTCACTGGTGCGCAGAGAGGATCCCGCTGCCAGGGCCGCAGTGAATCCGGATAGGCCCTCCTCGTCCCAGTCGCGGGCCGACAGGTCATCAATACGACTAGTGTCGACCGAACCGTCACCACCGGCTGGCGCCAGGTAGCCCAGGGCGGCGTCAGGGTTGCCGCCCATGGCCTTGAGGACCCCGGTCATAGGATCGAAGGAGTGCCAATCCATGCTGTCGCCCAGGATCTTTGCACGGGTGTCGGCCTGTCCCAACCCGATCACCGGTTCTGATCCGAATACCACGTCGCCACCATCATACTTCGGGTAGGCGGTGGCCCGCCCGATCGTCTTGTAGTCGATGTCGTCGAGCTTGTTGGCCAGATCGATCAGGAAGCTGGAGCCGAAGTCCAGGTCGTTGACACCATTACCGTCGTCATCACGGCTGAGGATCGCATTCAGCGCTGTGACTCGTCCGTACTCGCCTTCCTCGTCAACCGACCCGGAGATGGCATCGGCGACTTCCTGAGAGCGCTCCTCATCCCAGATGGTTGACGCACTGGCCAGCACTCCGCCCAAGGCATCAGCTATACGATCGGCCTCCTCAACACTACTGGAACCGGCCCAAGAACTGACGGATATCGGCAGGCTGGTCAAGTTCTCCGGGCCGTTCTCGGTGATGACGGCGTTGGCGTAGACGGGATTACCCTGGTTGTCCGTCATGGAGGCCATAATGTCATCGATGGTGCGGCCGTCGTCAGCTTTTCTGTCTTTGGAGTTGGTGGCCTGGGTCAGGGCGTCGGCGTCGGCTCGGGCGGTAGCGGCGGCCTCGAAGTTGTAGGTTCCGATGTTGGCGGCGGTGTCGGAGATTCCGTCGGGCAGGCAGTAGTTCACTGTTCCGTCGGCATTGGTGGTGGTCAACCCGTTGGAGTTGAGGTCGATGATCTGCTGATGTCGGTAGGACAGGTCGTTGATGACCGCGTAGAGGGTACTGATGGCCGACCCCAATTCAGGGACGTAGGTTTCGCCTCCGGACAGGGTTCCGGATTGCGACGCGGCGCCTATTATGGGAGCAGAGTAAACGAATGGGATGTGGGTGGCCTCTTCAACGCTGGGTACGGGATCGAGGGCGTCCGCGCTGGATGAACAGATTTTATAGCGTTCACTCTCAGCAGCCTCGACGTATGCGGTCAGATTGCGAATGAGCACTAGCACGAGTTCGGGATTGAATGTGATGAAATACATACTTTCCTGTCGGTCAGCGTGCTGTTTCAGTGGTCTGCGCCGACCCCTCTCAGACGGCCGAGATACTGACCTAGTACTGTCCCCAGTTGGCCTCGTCGCTGTGGGGCGGGACCTTCTCACCGGGGTCAGACGCCTGGGCCTTCTCGGCGCTGGTCACGACAGCGACGAGGGCATCGAGCACAGCGGTGATCGAGTCGATGGCGGAGTTGACCCGGGACTGATACTCCACGGCGGTGCGGAGTTCCATGTCTCCTCGTCCAGGGCAGTCCTGAAGCTGTCGAGGCCCGCGCCGCCGACGACGGTCGGGTTGAGGCCGTCGGGATCGGTGGCCGAGGGGACCGTCTGGGTGGAGGTCGTCCAGTCCTCGACTAGGAATGTTCTGGACTTCTCGATTTGTTCTTTGACATCACGGATTGCTCCGAGTTTGCGATTGTCCACCCAGTCGGGGTGCTCCTCGACCGTACCGTCAGCGGGGGCGTCGTCCTGCGTGCTGGTATCGGGGACCTCTTCGTCGGGTCCTGATGCGACTGCGTCGGTCATAGTGGGCTCTCCTTCAGGGGCTATGGTTAGTGTATTCGATGCGGTGGGCGCGTTCAAGTGTTGTGTTCATTTGTTTTGTTGGGGTGGTGGTGTGCGGGGGATTTGGATCCAGGTCCAGCCGGTGGGGGTGGTGAGGATGGCGCGTCCGGGTGGGACGGGAGCGCCGATGGAGCGGGGAAGGCGGGTGTGGAATATGTCTCCGTCGGCGGAGGAGCGGGGGGCGAGAATGAGGCCGGTGCGGTTTTTGCGTACGTCGGTTAGTAGGCCGCGGTAGGTGCCTAGAATGTCGTCGATGTTGCAGGTGATAATGACGCCGCCGGGGTGGTCGCGGCAGGCGAGCATGTAATCATGGGCGGCTTCTGCGAGTTCGTGTGTTTTGCCGAGGGTGTCGAGGTCGTCGATGATGAGGAGGGTGTTGTGGTTGTTGTTCAGGAGGGTGGTGAGGTCGTCGGCTGTGTTGGTGGTGTCGAG
>ERZ773038.530-NODE-530-length-24781-cov-8.206746_pt1 | contig 24781 bp, 24 predicted proteins | sample MGYA00511665_ERZ773038 | MGnify/ENA primary metagenome ERZ773038 (study PRJEB29015, sample SAMEA2737966) | human oral metagenome | biome: human oral; feature: human-associated habitat; material: dental | place: China | collected 2028 ... | reverse complement strand
TCCACCCACGGCATCTACCTGGGCACGGGGGAGGGCGTCATGCCCATCTCCTACGACGACATCCAGGAGGTCCGGCTCACCGTCACCGGGGAGGTCGTCATCGCCGCCGCCAACGCCTCCGGCTCGGTACGTCTGAAGATCCGGGCCCAGTGGGCCGAGCTCGTCCTCATCCTGTGGTCGGTGCGCCACATGCCCGAGCACCCTCAGATCGTGGCACGCACCTGGATCCCGGGCGACTGGCTCATCCACGCCTCCGCCCACGGTTACGACGTCGACACCGGACCCTGGCCCCGGGCGCAGACGGCATTGCCCTGAGTCGACCCTCGGCCGGGCCCCTCAGTCTCAGCCTCGGTCTCAGCGCTGGTCGGTGCCGGAGCGGTCGATGTCGCCCGCCTCTCCGGCGTCGGACTGCCCGGGGTCCTTCTCGATACCGTCGTCAGCGGACCCCTTCGGGTGGTGCTTGCGACGGCGGATGTCCTGCTCCAGGTCGCGCAGGAAGTCCGGGTCGTCGTCGGGTGCCATGGGCCGGGCGCGCTGCGGGCGGCGGAAGGTCGTGCCCTCCTTGGAGGACCACACGGTGGGCTCCACGTAACCGCCGCGCTCCTCAGCGGCCTTGACCCGCGAGACGATGATCCAGGCGATCGGGCCGATGGTGGGGAACAGGACGACGAGGGTGATCCACAGGAACTTCGGCATCCGCGCCGGCATGCTCTCCTCCGGCGTGCGCGCGCAGTCCAGCAGGGCATACAGCGTCAGGGCGAACACCAGGACGATGAGGACGATACGCATGGCGCAACCCTAACCGAGCCGGACGACCCAGCCGGTCCCCGTATCCGCTCACACCCGTCCACCTACCTGCTCATGCCCGCACGTCTCAAGGCGTGGCACGATCATCCTGTGCCCACTCCGCCCATCTTCCGCCTTCTGGCCGGTGGAACCGCCCCCGACGACGTCGCCGCCCTGTGCACCGCCCTGACCGAGCGCATGGTTCAGCGCGGCCTGCTGCCCACCCACGACGGCCGGGTGGCCGCGGGCACTGGGGACGGGGCGGACGAGCGGGCGGAGAGCCCCCTCCCCCTACTCGTGCCCATCGGCCCCGGTGAGGATGCGGGCCAGGTCCGGGCCGACCTGGCCCGCCGCGTCGCCCGAGTGCCTCCGCACACCGACCTCATTCTGCGCACCTCCGGCTCCACCACCGGTACCGGCCGGCTCATCGCTGTCCGCGTCGCCGCCCTGACGGCCTCCGCCCTCGCCACTCACGAGCGCCTGGGCGGCCCGGGCACCTGGCTCCTGGCCCTGCCCGCCCACCACGTCGCCGGCCTGCAGATCCTCGTGCGTTCCCTCCTGTCCGGAACGACGCCGGTCGTGGCCGACATGAGCGTCGGATTCAGCCCGACGGCGCTCGCGGACGCCCTGCGCTCCGCCCGAGACTCTGCCGGCCCGGCCGCCCGCCTTTACACCTCCCTGGTCCCCACCCAGTTGGTGCGTGTCGTGCGCGATCCCGTGGCGAGCCGGGCCCTGACCGAGGCCGACGCCGTCCTCCTGGGAGGCGCCGCCGCCGATCCCGCGCTGCTGGCCCGGGCCCAGGAACTCGGCATCACCGTGGTCACCACCTACGGCATGAGCGAGACCGGTGGGGGCTGCGTCTACGACGGCCGCCCTCTGAACGGTGTCGAGCTCGCCATCCAGGACCCCGACGCCGAGGGAACCGGCCGCGTCCTCATCTCCGGCCCGGTGCTGGCTGACGGATACCTGCAGGATCCCGACGTCACCGACTCAGCTTCCGCCGGCCCGGCCTCTGACGGTACCAGCCGATCCGGTGAGGGTTTTCGGGACACCGAGGCCGGGCGCGTCCTGGTCACCTCCGACCGTGGCCGGCTGCGCCCCGATGGGCGTCTGGAGCTCCTGGGGCGCGTGGACGACGTCATCATCACCGGTGGGGTCAAGGTGGAGCCCCGTCGCGTTGAGGAGGCTCTCACCGGCCTGGACACGGTGGCCGAGGCCTGCGTCGTTGGCCTGCCCGATGAGCAGTGGGGCAGCATCGTCGTCGCCGCTGTTGTGTGTGAAGCCGCTGCCGGGCAGGAGGACTCGGGAGTCTCCGACGACCTGAGCAGCCCCGACGGTGCCGCTCTGCGCGAGGCGGTCCGAAGCCGGCTGGACGGCGTCCACGCCCCCAAGCGGGTCATCGTCCTGGAGGCGCTGCCGCTGCGTCCCAGCGGCAAGGTCGACCGGCGCGCCGTCACCCGGCTCCTTGCCGCGGCCTCGGCCGAGGCGACTTAGAGTCCCCTACGCCAGAGCCCTGATCCCCGCTCCGCGAAACCTACCTGATGATGAGGCCCGCCGGCTCCTGCTCCGGCGGCGGTGCCGGCACCGGCCACGGCGCTGGTAGGGTCACTGCCGCCCACCCTAGAGGATCGGAGAAAATCGTGAGTGGTGAGAGCGCACAGGACGGCGGGCCGCGGGCCAGCAACTGGGCGGAGGTGGTGCGTCTGCGCACCCTGCCGGCCGCCGTCGCCCCCGTCATCCTGGGCGCCGGGGCCGCCGCCGCCATGGGGGACTTCTCGGTGGTGCGCAGCCTCCTGGCCGCGGGGGTCGCCCTGGCACTGCAAATCGGATGCAACCTGGCCAACGACTACTCCGACGGTGTTCGCGGCACTGACGACGAGCGCACCGGGCCGCCCCGCCTGACCGCCTCCGGGCAGGTCTCCCCCGGTACCGTCAAATTCGCAGCCTTCGGATGCTTCGGCCTGGGGGCGCTCCTGGGCCTGGCACTGGTGGCCCTGAGCGGTCAGTGGTGGCTGCTGGCCGTCGGTGCTGCGGCGATCGCGGCAGCCTGGTTCTACACCGGCGGCTCCCACCCCTACGGTTACGCCGGACTGGGGGAGGTGTTCGTCTTCGTCTTCTTCGGGCTGGTCGCCACCGCGGGCACCACCTACGTCCAGGCGGGTGCGGTGCCGGGGTGGCTGTGGCTCTCGGCCTGCGGCATCGGTCTGCTCGCCTGCTCCCTGCTCATGGTTAACAACCTGCGTGACATCGGTACCGACCCCGAGCACGGCAAGATGACTCTGGCCGTCCGCCTGGGGGAGCCGAGCGCGCGGCGAGTCTTCTCAGCCATGCTCCACCTTCCCCTTGTGCTGGGGGCCGCCTCCCTCGTTTGGGCGCGTGAGGTCGGGTCGGCCAGTCCCGCCGACGGCGGGGGCCGGATCGGCCCGCTGCTCACCCTGGTCATCGCGCTGGCCGTGCCGCTCCTCCTCCTGCCGTTGGTGCGACGGGCCGTCGTTCCGGTGCGGGCCGGGGCCAGGGGCCGTGATCTCATCAGCTCCCTGCGCGACGCCGGGCTCCTGGAACTGGCTTACGGCCTCGTCTTTGCCGCGGCCACGGTCGTCATCACCCTGTGAGGGGCTCTGCGGTCTGTTGATGGCTCGTCATGATCGTGCGTAAAACCCGTGTGTTGAAGCGAGGAGCCGCACTATCATCTTCTGATCTGAAGCGTAACGGCGGGTCATCCGTGGCCGGGGGCGAGGAAGGAACGGCGATGTCTGTTGATGGTGCGCGGGGTGAGGCGCCTCGGGCCCGTGTCCCTCGCGGGTGGTTGGTCCGGGAACGTCTGGTCCTGACGATTCTGCGCTCTCCGGTGATGCTGCTTCTCTGGATATTCGTCATCTGCACGTTCGCATACGTGCTGTACATGATCTTCTTCTTCCAGTCAGACAGCGCTACCGAGGCGTATGCGGCACAGGAATCGAATACGAAGTCGCCGGTTCCGGCGATTCTCTTCATGGTCGTCTTGGTCCTCCTGGGAGGTTTACTACTTTTCAGCTTCACAGTGGTGGACCAGGACGGTGTTCATGCCTATCGGTTCCTCATCTTCGGTTGGAGGCGTTATGATTTCTCATGGGAGGATTTCCGTTGGGGCTCCTACGTGCTGAAGACGAGGGCGCGGGCCAAGGGGGCGACGGTGAATGTCGGCAGCCTTTGTGTGTCGCAGGAGTGGAGGAGCTGGACGCCCGAGGGTGAGAGTGTGGAGGAGTTCATGCGTTATCTACGACCTCGTCGTGCACTGGTGAAGGGTGGAGGAACACCGATTCCTGGCCTTCAGGTCTTCCTGTTATTCCGGGGTGACGTGATGGAACGTGTGGACGATCGCTGGTACCAGGTCATCGAGTGGGCAGAATACAAGGGCTACCTCCATCAAGGCGATACCCGCCCAGCATTCGTCTGACAGAGTTGCCGGCAGGCGGAGGTGTCGCCGCGGAGAACTGAGCTGCTCGCGATGACGGCCTGCCGGCCCTACGAGGAGGTGGCCTCACCTGTATCTTTCGCAAAATACTTATGATTCCTCTTCGCTCCCGGTTGAGGACACAGTGAAGGCTTCCTTGTGCCCGCAGTGTCCAGTCGCTCAGAGATGATTGTTCATTGTGGAACCACGTCTCGGTCCTCGAATGAAGAATTCGCCGCTACGATACAGTCAATTCTTTCTTGCTGCTTCATGAAAAAATCAAGTGCTTATCTTCTGGTGTCGGTGCTCAAAGGTTAAACTCGAATCCTATTCAATTGGGGGACTGCTGTGGTGGAGTGGGGTCCTGTGTTTGTCTTTCCTTCGGATTCTTGCGTTCGATCAGTTTCTGATATGCCGATTCCAAGGAGGTGAAGCCTAGGTGGAAACCGATACAATGATTATCCCTGATAATATGCATGTAACTCGTTCTCCCAGTTCCACTTGGCCTCACAATGTACGCATCCTTGTATGGAATGACTTTCCAGTCATTCGGATGGAGTCGGTCTGAGGCGTCTATGTTTCGTGAGTACCAGTTTGCGAAGAAGGTAAACACTTCCTCGTCGGTCTTGCTGTCCAAGTTTGAAGCTCCGTATCTGAGGTTTGTGGATCTTGAGTTCTAGGAGGAGGATGATGGGGTGAGGTGATTCTGGAAGGAGTACCATCCTTCAGTAGGAAGTCGTCAATGAACTTGTTCTAGACTGTAAGATGCTAGATAAGATTATGCACTCGGTTCCCAATCGTATTCTGTGTGCATTACCATTTCTAAAATGGTTCCTTTTGGGGTGATCAAGGTGACGACGTCCTCGTTGTGCATTCCTTTCACGATCCAGCCTACGGTTATGGCTGGACGAGTTCTGAAGAAGAGCTATCGACGACTTCCTCCTCCTACGGAAGGTGTTTAGCATTTTAAATCCGGACCAGTGTAGCGCCGGGTCTTGGTGAGGGGGAGATGTCTTCGCTTCTGTGGTTGTGACGGGGTCTCCGTGTTCGAGGAGGTGGTTCAGGGCGCCTCTGTCGGGGTGAAATAGGCGTTCAGTGTGATCAGAGGATCCAGGGCATAAAACTTCTTTTCATTATTCATGAGATCGCAGTATCTCAGGGGTGAACTGGGGTGGCCTCAGCTCCTCAGCTCTTCTTGGGATCGTCGGCTCGCAAGAATTTCTGATATATCGATTCGATATCCGCAAAGGCGGGGGAGAAGCCAACACACCTGTCATCCTTCACGAAATACAGGTAGTTTCCCCTTCGTCCCCCACTGGGGGAAATGATGAAAACTTCTTTGTACTGGCCGATGTTCCAGTTGCTCAGGGAGGTTTCACTGGCGTTGGGATAAGTTCTTGCCTCCCAAGTTCTGAAGGCCTTGAATACTTTCTCTTTGATCTCTTTGCTCGGTTCCAAGGATCAATCTTCTCCATTTTGACTTCAGTGAGTTGCGAGTTATCGCATTGGCACGCCAGATGTTTCCATCATACCGTGAACATCAGTCTGCGACTAGGTCACTGTACTCAATCTGTCCGGCGGATCTTGGCGTCCTCTTCTCTGTGAGTCTCTGCGGGTGTTGAACCAATGGTCTCCCGAATTTTCTTGAACATATCCGGCTATATCTCGATCGATCCCGAGAATTTCTGTTGCTTCCTGGGCTTGTGGTCGAGGCCATCAAAACGGCCTGCACCTGCCTGGGCATGGCGGCCGGGGGTGATCGGGCCTTTTGAGCAGATGGTCGCCGCCCGCCTGATCGAGCCGACATCCAAGGCCGGTACTCCCGGAGCCCTGTTGTCCGAGATCGGCTGGCCGGGAACAGCCCAACACAACACCCTCCAAGCCTGCCTGGTCCGGGCCCGGGAGCGGGGCTACCGCGAGAGCCTCTCGCGGGTCCTTTTCGATCACATCACTACCACTAGGGGTCTGGCACTGTGCCTGCAGGTGTGACCACGCTCTACTTCGAGGGCGAGAGGGAGGGCGAGCTGCGGTGGTTGGGTTACTGGCAAGGAGAGGAGGATTGCTCCCCAGATCATCGTGGGCCTGCTGGTTGACTGTCATGGTTCTTTCCCCTGAGAATCGGGTGCTTTCGAGGGCAACCGGGCTGAGACCGCCACGATCATCCTCGTGGTGGAGGCCTTGCAGGCCGCTCATGGCATCGAGGAGATCGTGATCGTCGCCGGGCGCCGGCATGCTCTCGGCCGCTAACCTGATAGCGCTGGATGAGGTGAGGATGAGGTTCATCGTCGGGGCCCGACAGGTCCGCGCCCCAGGCGACCTCGAGGTCCACTTCCACTGGGTCAGGGCGCCTTCGCCGATGTCCAGCTGATCTACACCGTCACTCCCAGGAGAGGCTCGAATACCGAGCGGGACGTCACCGGACGTCGTGAACCGGCGTGGGACCGGACACTCATCCGAGCTCGTAGAGAGCGGTGTGGGCCTACTCCAAGAAGCGCGCGGTCCGGGGTAGCCAGGCCCTGACCGCTCAGGCCAACCGGGGCCGGGCCGTCGCTGCCGGCGAGAAGTGTCCTCAGGGCACGCGTTTTGTCACCGTCCACGCTGGTGACACGAGCCTGGATGAGGCCTCTCTGGCAAAGGGGCGGGTCCCTGGTGGGCGTCAAGGGCTACGTCTCCTTTCGTCCCATCGTGTCTCATGGACGCCGCCGAGGTCATCTCCTCGTATCACGAGCTGTGGCACGCCCGGTCCGTCCTATGTGGATGAGCAAGCACGACCTGCGAGCCCGCCCGGTCTTCCACCACCAGCGTGAGCCCACCTGGGCTCACGCTGGTGGTGGTGATGGCCGCCCTGGCTGTAGCCCCGCTACATCCAGGACGCCACCGGGATCAGCATCAAACGCGTCATCCGCGCCCTCAAACCCCTCCAGGATGTCACCATCGACCTCAACAGCCACCACCTCACAGCCGCCGCCACCCTTGAAACCCCCAAGGCCGAAGACATCCTCACCGCCCTCAGCATCCCAACAGAGCACTAAAACTGTGCAACTCAGGTATAGCGACGGGGTGGTATCCTTCGAATTCTTATTCCTGCGGGTTCTTGCGTTCGAGAAGTTTCTGATATGCTTTCTCCAAGGAGAGGAAGGTCACGGAGAATCCGATGCAATCGCCATCTCTGACGAGATACATATAACTCGTTCTCTTATTCCCACTTGGCTTCACAATGTACGCGTCTTCATATGGAATGACTTGCCAGTCGTTCGGATGGAGTTGGGCTGAGGCATTTATGTTTCTTGAATGCCAGTCGGCAAAGAAATCAAATACTTCTTTATCTGTCTTGTTTTCCAAGGTTCAATCCTCTCTGTTCGGAGTCTTTTGAATTTCGAATCATCGCATCTAAAGGGTTATTCACAGCCACGACGACCGCTTGCGTTTGCTCAGGTCAGGGACCGCTTGCCTCGCCCTGTGAATAAGCCTCCTAGATTCCAGATATTATCATCATATCTAGGAGGTCAGTCGGTGGTTATCTCTTTCTGTTCATCGGCCCAGCGAAGGTTTCCGCTATCATCTACGTAAGCATTAAACCAGTGCCCGCCTGATTTGTTGCGGGGAACTCCGGGAAAGTCCCAGTCAACTCCTACGATCGCTACTGTACCTGGGGGTTCCTGGCGCAATCTTTCTCCCAAGGTATCGTAAGCGGCACTCGTAAATTCCTTAGGGTCAGTATGTTTTTCTTCTTTGGCTTCAGGGTCAATATGCGTCTCTTCCTTAGGTGGGGGGTTGGTTAGTCCTGGTTCTGGCTGTGCTCCAAGTATGTCATACATTTCAGCGCCTTCACCTCCAATCGAATCACCGTGTGCAGCGATGGGTGTTCCGCCTTGGTAGGTGTCGGCAAAGGAGCGTGAGCATGGACCGCAATTGTTTGTCCATGGGTCATCTCCGGTGGCGAAGTTGGGGTTGCCGTGTTCGATCCAGTCATCTGGGTTGGTCGGGCCGTGCTGTTGCACGGCGTCGGCGAATGCTTCTTGCTGTTCTCGTGTTGGTGCGATGTAGCGATCCTCTGCGGCCCATGCGGGTGGGTCGAACGAGGTGTCTCCGTCGGGTGCCCCCGTTCTAGTGTGCGTGTCAATGTTTCGGCCGGCGTCGCCGAGGTCGTCTGAGTGGTGGCCGAGGTTTTTGAAGAGGGTGTCGAGTTTGTTTTTGAGGGTGTGGAAGAGTGTTTTGAGGTCGGTGAGTTTCTTGACGAGGTTGCGGGCGCTGGTGACGAGGTTTTTGACGTTGCGGCCTACTTGGCCGATGAGGGATGCGATGCGGGTGGCGATTTGTTCGGCGACGATGGGCCAGGCCAGGCCGAAGGTGGCGATGAGTTCTGCGGCGTAGGAGAGGATGGAGCCGACGACTTCGCTGATGGCGTCGCGGACGAAGTCGTGGACGAATTGGACGATGAAGGCGGTGACTTCGAGGGCGGTGCCGATGGCGCCGGCCCAGGTGCCGGCTGCGTTGATGACGCGTGTGATGTCGCTGGCTGCGCCTTGGTAGGCGGTGATGGTGCGGCCGTTCATGTCGGCTAGGTCGGTGGTGACGTAGGAGGCCATGGTCTCGGCGGTGGCCTGGAGGTGTTTGTGGACGTTTTTCCAGGTGGCGGCGTGGGCTTTGACTTGGTCGGCGTCGCCGGTGAGTTGTTCGAGCCAGGTGTTGAAGGGTTGGACGTGGTCGAGGACCCAGCCTAGGCCCATGGCGATGAGGGTGCCGATGGGGTCGGATGCGGCTGCGGCGGCGTCGAAGGCTCCGCCAACTACGGCGAGGCCGCCTGCTACCCAGTCTTTGTCGTTGATGGCTTGGACGAGGGCTTCGCCGTCTTCGAGGAGGAAGGTTCCTGCCAGGGGGGTGGTGGTGTCTTTGCGTTCGGCGACCAGGGGGTTTGTTTCTGGCATTCGTGATCACCCGCCCATTCGGGCTGCCAGGTGTGCGCTGTAGCCGTGACCTGTACTGCTTGGAGTAGATGGTGTGGCGGTGGTGGGGGAGCTGTGGGTGGTGTGGGTGGGGATGTCGGTGTTGCGGAAATTGTGTGTGGTGCTGGTTTCGGAGGTTTCGAAGTCTGCTGCGACTTCCTGGACTTGGGTGGCCAGTCTTTCTACCGTGTTTCCGGAAGACGAGATCGCTAACTTGGCTATTTCTTCGACTAGGAGTAATGGTGGCGTGATTAAGGGGCCGATCATCATTCCCAGGCAGCCATCAGTGATGCTTGCTTGTCCGGCTGCGTCGAGGGCTTGTGCTACCGCGTCGCTGACCTGTCTTAAGTGGCTGGCGTGGGAACGTAAACCTTCAGGGGAAATCTGAAGCCCATCCACCACACAACCTCCCAAAAACATACAATAATCAACAAAACACCCGTCCGAGAGCACACTGCTCGAGACAAGCTCCACAGATGATTGTAAGTGGTCCGCAGAGGCGGGTGGAACAGTTCCACAGAATTTCTTCAGGGGCGCGGCAGCGTGTGGTGAAGCCCGTCGGGGCTGCCGGGACGGGGTCTGGAAATCTGGTGGTTCCTCGTGAAGTTGCCGAATGTCGGCTCCGAGGAGCTGTTCGGTGGCTAGACTCCACACCAGAAAGGCCGCGCGTGCGCGTTGCCGTGGCGGTCCCCGACAAGTACGCAGTGTTGGAGGCAGTGATGAACCTGGGCAGGATCGTACGTGGCCTGGCTGCGGCAGTTTCAGTGGTTGTGCTGAGCCTGTCCCTGTCAGCCTGCTCCTCGGGCGGACCATCGGCACCCGCGTCGCAAGGGGGAGCGGGCAACGGGGCGGCGGGAGAAGTTGATGGTCTCGTCAAGGAGTTCCTCGACAAGGACCTGGTGCTGCAGGACCGGTACGAGGAACTGAAGGACAAACCCTTCCGGCTGAACTCCGACGGCACCGTCACCGGGCCGTCCGAGACCCTGCTCTACATGTCGAAGGCGACGAACTGGCGCTTCCAGGACGGCACCCTTGACCTGTGCACCTCGCAGGACTGCACCCACTGGTCGGCGTGGACCGTGGCCACGGGCGAGTCTCCTTTCAGCTCGGGAAAGGCCTACGTGCTGACCTTGGCGAACGCGGAAAAGGACAATGGAGCCCCGGTGACGCGCACGCTCATCGTGAAGGGGTGACCTGAAGACACCCCACCCGGTTGCAGCGAGGAACTGCCTTCCCGAACCTGTGCACTAAGGCCTGCGTAGCACAGCCGTGTCGAGGCACCCCGCCCGCAAGGTTGCTGATGCAAATAATCGTGATCCCACGTGGAGCCGTTTCCGGGCCAGTAGAGTTGCCGCGAGCAGAGCCAACGAGGGCAGAGAGGCGCGGGGCCGATGAGTCAGAGGAGGTGAGATGTCATGCGACGTTTGTCTGAAGTCATTTTTCGGGGTATTTCTCTCACAATCGTGGCTGCCTCTCTCGGGGTGTCAGGCTGCGCTGCAAGCTCCGATCAGGAGCCAGCGCCCAGCGTCTCGTGGGAGGAACGAAAGATCCACGACGCTGTGACAATTGACGTTCCTGATGGGTGGGTGCTGGTGGACAAGGAGAACCGGCCGCCCGCGTATGACCTGGTGGTGGCACCCAATCTGGATACCTCTCCTCCCGTGGGAGTGTGGATAAAAACTATCCGCCTTACTTTACGATGCAAGGCCCGGATTTCGACCTGAAAGCCAGACGTGATCAAAGTATGGCTGATGCGGAGAAGAGAGGGTCAGACAGGTTCACCGAGCCCCTGGGGCCTCGCCAGATCGGTGGGTCGGAGGCGTGGGGATACGCGAGCATGGGGAAAATCATCGGGGAGGAAGGCAAGCTGTTTCCGAATCAGACATGGTTCGTGTGGCGTGAGGATGGGTTGTGGCGGATCGAGGTGAGAGGCTTCAGCGACACCAACACCATTCCGGCGGAGTTGATCGGGATGCTGGACACGATCTCATTCATTCGTCCGACCGCGACGCCCGCCGCCACCTATACGATCAACACCGAATCGCCTGCCCCTACCGAGCCCCTGCCGAGCCCAACAACCGGGCAAAGCTAAACGGCTCCGTGTGCACGGAAAACTCGTCAGGCTGATCTTGATTCGGGAATGGCGTCGGAGATGAGATTTTTCAGCTCATGTCCACCAGATCTCGGCTGAACGAAATAAAAGATGGGTGCGACCGCCGGGGTCGCACCCATCAATTACTCGCAGAACACGCTACTTCTTGTGGTAGCGGGGAGATGTGGCGTATTCGGAGATGTCGGGATAGTTGGCAACAATGGTGTCATCCACTCCGCGATACACGTAGGAGCTATCGCCTATGAGGGTGACGGGATCTGTCAGGCCATCTTGGTAGTCGGCCAGCGTCTGCTGATTGGGCAGGGCGCCGGGAATTTTCTCCCACAGGGGGTTGGTGTCCTCCAAGGAGGTCGGATCCTCGGTGAGGAACTTCACCGGATCGATCAGTCCCCACCCGTACTCCTCATTCCATCCCTGCCCGTTGTTATTGGCGGTGTTAATGAGGGAACGAAGCAGTTGGTTTCCGGTGGCATTCGGCCATTTCTGCTTTCCCAATGCCAACAAGCCGGCAACCATGGGGGTGGAGTAAGACGTCCCTGCGCTTTTGCCAAGCTTCGTCAGATTGCCGCTGGAGTCCGGTATGCGTTCGGCGATACCCTCGCCAGGAGCCATGATGGTCACATGTTTCCCGCGGGAGGAAGTTTCGGCCCGCTTTCCTTCTAGATTGGTGTAGCCAACCGCTGCCACCGTGTTGAGATTGCCGAAACTCCGGTTCGTATCCCCGACGGTGTTGTCGGCGCCAGCAATGACGGGGACTCCCATCTGTGCGGCCCGAGCGATTGCCGGTGCAATGCTTTCTTCTATGGGGGAAGCTATAGACAGGCTGATGATATCCACCCCGTCGCTGAGAGCCCGATTGATCTGCGCATACACCTTGTTGCTCTCACTCAGCCTGCTCTTGCAGTTTTCCTCGGGGATTTCTTTGGTGCCCTCGGTTGGAACCCTGTAGTTGATGATCTTGGCTTCGGGAGCCCATCCCCACTCTTTGTTCGCCAGAATTGAGGCGACCGTGGTCGAGTGGGAGATGGTTTCGGGGACTGATTGGAAGGGACAGGCTTCGCGCACCTCGATGTTCGCCCCCTGGAGCTCGGGTGTGCTCAGATCGGGTTTGTCCTCCACGTAGGCGATGGTCACGCCCTTGCCGGTGTAGCCCTTGGCGTGAAGGTCCTTGAGGCCCAGCATGTCGGCGTAGTCCTGATGGGTGATTGCATCGTCGGCCACCGCGGCGGGAGCACCCACCAGGGGGAGCGCCAGCGACACCAAGGTCGCCAGCACTCCCGCCCGGCGCAGGATTTTCCTGCGGAAGGTCACCACTTGTCCTGTTCCTTGGTGTCCAAGGGCTGCAAGGAAGAGGCGTCACCGGCGCCGAAGAGGGAGGGATCCACGGCAGCGGCGTCCTCGTCGTCGTCGATGCGCACCACCTGGTAGCCCACCAGGTTGCGGGACTTCTTGTTGTCCTTGCCGCTCCCCGCGCCACCGCCGGCACCGAAGGCGCCCATCCCGGCGCCACCGCGGGCCGCAGCGCCGGATGCGGCTCCACCTGCGGCTCCCGCGCGGGCGGCGTTCGCAGCGGTCGTTCCCGTCAGGCCGCCGGTTGTGCCGCCAACCCCCGTGCCGCCGACACCACCGATGCCACCAATGCCGCCGACACCACCGATGCCAGCGATGCTTCCGGCGCCACCGATTCCGCCGGCTCCGAGGGCGCCCATGCCGCGGGCCGCCAGAGCTCCGGCGCCGCCGCCTGCGATGGCGCCGATGCCCGGCGTGAGCATTCCACCCGCGATGCCGGCCTTGGGCTCACCCGCCGACCCGATGGCGGGATGCGAGTAGTCGGAACGCCACCGGGGATCGTTGGCGTTACCCACATCCGCGGGAAGGTACCCGCCCACCGGGCCGTCGGCGGTCATGCGGGAGTTGATGGGGTACTTGAGTGCGTCCTGGGGCCACTGGGCGTCCTTGAAGGACCCCACCCCACCGCCGGAAGCGGCCGGAGAAGTGGTGCGCATGATGCCGTCTGCGCCCGAATGCAGGCCGGAGGCGTACTTTGCAGCCGCGGCAGCACCGGCTCCTCCCACTCCGATTCCGGAAATCACACCCGCTCCGCCGCCGGGAATGCTGCCGCCACCGCCGCCAGGGATACTGCCGCCACCGCCGCCAGGGATACTGCCGCCTCCAGGCGTGCTACCGCTTCCGGGATTGGAGCCGTTGCCACCGATTGGATCAGGTGTATGGGGCGAATCTTCCGTGTAACGTTTGATGTCCGGGGAATTGTTTTGCAGAGCGTCTGCCATGGTGTCCAGGGCTTTTCGGGAGAGTTCCTCGCGTTTCAGGTTGTTCTGCTGGGAGACTCCCTCGAGGTACTTGTCCACGGGCATGAGAACGCCCGCCCACTCCACCTTCTCGGTGATGTTCTTGATGCCCGATTCCAGGGGGGAGAGCAGCTCTGGTGAGAGATTGCGGAAGGTCTCCCCCGCATCGGCTATGGCCTTGCGGGCCTCGTCGTGGCTTTTCTTCAGGTGGTTGATGTTCTTCTCGTGCAGATCGTAGGCGCTCAGATAGCTGCCGAGCTGCTTGTCGATCATCTCCCCGACCTTTCCGGTGAGGCCGGGATTCTGCTTGACAGCCGTCACCAAATTGCGAGCGTCGGTGAGGGCGATTTCCACTTGCTGCTGGTTTATGGTGTCGAATATGCCATCGAAGAAGTTGATCAGCTCCGAGACTTTTCGCAGCCTGTCGTAGTAGGGGCTGTCTGAAGCCGTGCAGACGTTTCCTGACATGGGGTCAGCCTTCCTGGGACGTGGAGGTGTTGATCGGGGGGAGGGAAGCCGTGGGCGCGTTGTAGGTGTAGGGGCCCGATCCGGTCGTGGTGGAGGAAGGCATCGCTGCCGCCTGGAGCTTTGTCTGCAGGTTCGCCTGGATGGTTTCGGCGTCCTGTTCGTCGTTCTCCATGGCCTTGACGGTGTCCTGGAGGGCCTCGACGAACTTGTCGATGCGCTCCCCCAACGTCTTGAACTCTTCGCTCATGATGAGCAGGTTGGCCTGGTAGCTCTTTCTGTAGCCGACGGCGGCCATCTCGACGCCCCACTTGCTTTCGGTCTGGGCGTCGTGCATGGACTCAAAGTGTTTGGCGAGTTCGTAGTTGGCGGGACTCGCCTTGTCCCGCATCGTCTTCTCGGTCTGAGCCGTCTGATCCTTGTCGTAGTTGTACCCGTCGCCACCCGCGCTGTATCCGTTGCTTCCTGCTTCACCGGCTGGGGCCGAGGTGGCGGAATAGGCCCCTGCGGGCGGGGCGGCGGCGCCATTGCTGACTGGCTGGGCCGTCTGGGGCGCAGAGGCGGTGCTGTTCGATTCTTCGACAGAGGGGGTGCTGCCAGTTCCCCCATACGTGGGATGCGACATCTGATGCTCCTGCAGGGATGAAATTTGAGGTCGCATACATCATAGGTGCTAGGCGGGTCGTGCTGAAGCGGTGAGCCCTGCACACCAAGGCTGTATGGGCCCATCGACGAGGTCCCGAACCCCCGGCATTCGATCACGAGGGCAGGATGACGGAGGGCCTTTCGTAAATGGTGTAACTCACCCCCACCAGTCGGTTACGCCGATAGAATGATGCATCGTCGTCGGCGCCACCATTGCGCCCTAAGCCGCCCATGAGACCGGAGCCGCCCATGCACGTCGACTACCACAACCTGGAACTCGCGCGACAGGTGCTGGACCGCCAGGCCAACGACCACCTTCCGGGCGTGAAGAATTTCCGAGGCAAACCGTCCTCCGGGATGAGCTGGTCCCTGCACCGGGCTGGTGGTCCAGACTTTTTCTGGCGGGCCCAAGAGAATGGCTGATCGGTTCAGACTATGGGGGATGCTCGACGCCAACCCCACCGCGAGGATGGTCGTTCGGGGAATCGACCCGGTTCCCCTCGTGGAGCTCGCCCGGGCGAGCCTGGGTGGCCTGAAATGGGGAACCAGGTACCGGGACGCGAAGATTCAGTGGCAGCCCGCTCTGCGCGGCGACTCCCCGTGGGTGGTGCACGTCATGAGCCGGGGGGAGAAGTCGGGCTGGAAACCGAACTTGACAGATCTGTTTCCGGAAGATTTCAGCCTGATCCCCGGCATCCGGGAACACATGGGGGAACAGTACGCCATCCTGGCCGCCCGTCCCCTCGAACCGGCTCTCACCGACGTCGTCATCTCCGTCGAACAACGCTACGAGAGCGCCAACGAGAACCTCTTCGCCAAGAAAGCCCTGGAGGTCGTCGTGAAGGCCGTGGAAGCCCAGGGTTACAGGGTGGAGCAGATGCACGCGGTCAAGCCCAAGGATCTGGAACAGACATGCCCTCTCAACAGGGAGACCCGCGTTCTGGTGGAGAAGGAGGCCAAGCGGCTGAAAAAGGCCGCGCGGAAAGGCTTCTAGCGGTGCGGTGAGGGGGTGCGCCGCGTGTATGCGACACACCCCCTCACGGATGCGGTTGCGACGACGGGCGCTGAGGCCCTCAGCGCTACCTGTTCTTGCGTTCGTCGATGATGATGGCGATGACGATGATTCCGCCCTTGACCACCATCTGCCAGTACGGGGAGACGTTCAACAGGCTGAGGCCGTTGTTGATGACGCCAATGATGAGGGTACCGACCATGACACCCCAGACGGTGCCGATACCGCCGTTGAAGGAGGTGCCGCCGATGACGGTGGCGGTGATGACATCGAGCTCCATCATGGTGCCGTAAGCCGGGGAGCCGGAGCCGGTACGGGCGGTCAGGATCACGCCCGCCAGCCCGGCCAACAGACCGATCAGGGCGTAGATCTTGAGGTGCGTCTTCGGTACCGAGATCCCGGAAACCTTCGCGGCCATCTCGTTGCCGCCGATGGCGTAGACGTGACGTCCGAAACGTGTCCGGTTCAGCACGAACCACATCACGCCGGCGGCGAGCGCCAGGATGATGATGGGGGTGATCCCCTGTCCGATGAGGTTGAAGTTCCATGCGGTTCCGGAGATCGGACGACCGTCGGTGTACAGGTTCGCGGCGCCACGGGCGGCGGTCATCATGCCGAGGGTAGCGACGAACGGCGGGATCCGGAAGGCCGCCACCAGGCTGCCGACGATTGTGCCGACCAGTGTGCCCACCACCAGCGCTGCCAGCACGGACACGAAGATCGGCAGGGCGGGCAGGCCAGGGAAGAAGGTGTTGGGGCCCGGAGGCTGAGCCAAGGACGCGGCGACGACGGCGGCGAGGGCCGCGGTGGCACCGACCGACAGGTCGATGCCCTTGGTGATGATCGCCGCCATCATGCCGAGGCCGATGATGCCGATGGGAGCCACCTGCACGATGACGTTGAGGAGGTTCTGCAGCTGCAGGAACCGGCCCTCGGTGATGATGCCGAGCAGGATCACGAATCCGATCAGGATGAAGACGATCGAGTATTTCTTCAGAAATTCTTCGAATTCGAAGCTCGAACGAGTGGTGGGTGCGGTTTCAGTCATTGGGGTTTCCTTCGCTCGCGGCGACCTCGTCGCCGCCGGTTGCCAGGTGCATGACGGACTCCTGGTTGGCCTCCTCGCGGGAGAGTTCACCGGAGATGCGTCCCTCGTGCATCACGAGGATGCGGTCACTCATGCCGAGCACTTCTGGCAGCTCGGAGGAGACCATGATGATTGCCTTGCCCTCCTGGGCCAGCATGGACATGAGACGGTGGATCTCGGATTTCGCGCCCACGTCGATGCCGCGGGTGGGTTCGTCGATCATCAAGACGTCCGGGACGGTCAGCAACCAACGAGAAATCAGCGCCTTCTGCTGGTTACCGCCCGAGAGGTTCTTGATCAGCTGGCTCAACGACGGGGTCTTGATGCGCAGCTTCTCACGCTGGTCCTCGGAGTCTTTCCGCATCTCGCCGACGCGAAGAACACCGCGGGGGCTGTAACGCGGCAGGGCCGCGGCCGTGATGTTGTCGCGCACCGACAGCACCCCCATGATGCCGTTCAGTTTGCGGTCCTCCGTCAGCAGCGCCATGCCAGCCCGGATGGCGTCCGAAGGCTGTTTGATCCTCAGCGTTTTGCCGTTGAGGACAACCTCCCCGGAATCGGCTTTCTCGATGCCGAAGATGGTTTCCAGCACCTCGGTGCGGCCCGCGCCCATCAGCCCCGCGAGCCCAAGGATCTCGCCCCGGTGCAGTTCGAAGCTGACGTCCTTGACCACAGAGCCCCGGGTGAGGCCCTGCACCGAGAGCACCACATCGCCGATCTCGGCCTCCTCCTTCGGGAACAGGTCCGTTAGCTCGCGGCCCACCATCAGTTTGATGAGCTTGTCGCGGTCGAGTTCCTTCGCCGGGTAGGAGCCCACGTGCTTGCCATCGCGGAAGACGGTGATGTCATCGGAGATCCGAAAGACCTCGTCCATCTTGTGGGTGATGTAGATGATGGCGACGCCGAAATCGGTGAGGCGTTTGATCATCCCGTGCAGGTGTGCCACCTCGCGTTCCGGAATGGCCGAGGTGGGTTCGTCCATGATGATGATCTTCGCGTCGTAGCTGATGGCCTTGGCGATCTCGACCATCTGCTGCTTCGACACCGTCAGGTCCTTCATCCGGGCCTTCGGGTCGATGTTGATCTTCCATTCGTCGAAGAGTTCGCGGGTCTTGCGGAACATGGCGGCGGGGCTGAGCAGCCCGAGCCTGCCACGAGGCTCGCGGCCCAGCCAGATGTTCTCCGCCACCATCATCTCGGGTACGGGGGACAGCTCCTGGTGGATCATCGAGATGCCGTGCTCCAGGCCGTCCTTGGTGTCCTTGAACCTCACGATGTCGCCCGCCAGTTCGACGGTTCCCTCATCGGGGGTGTACATGCCGATCAGGCACTTCATGAGGGTGGATTTGCCGGCCCCGTTCTCGCCCATCAGCGAGTGCACGGTGCCGCTGCGGACGTCAAGGTTGACGTTGTCCAACGCCACGACGCCCGGGAAGGTCTTGCGGATGTCCTGCATCCGCAGAATTACCTCTTGCATTGGTTCTCCCTGCTCAAGGGGACGGGAATTCCCGACCCCTGCGTCGTCACTGCTGGAACTGGCTCATGTTCTCGGGTGTGACCAGCTGGTAGGGGACGTTGATGATGTCCGGTACCTCGTCGCCGTTGACCATCTTGATTGCGGTGTCGACTCCCGCCTGTCCCTGGCCCTTGGCGTCCTGGAAGACGGTGACCTCCAGCTTGCCCGCGGCCATGGCGTTCAGCGCATCGCCGGTGGCATCCACGCCACCCACGACCACCTTGTCGAGCATGCCGGCGTTCTCGAAGGCGTTGATGGCGCCGAGGGCCATCTCATCGTTGTTGGCGCAGATGACGTCGACCTGCTGTCCGGACTGGATCAGGTTCTCGGCCAGTGCGAGCCCTTTGTCGCGCATCCAGAGACCGGTCTGGTCGAACACGACGTTCATGTTGTACTTCGCGGCGACTTCCTTGCAGCCCTGGGTGCGCTGCTGGGCGGCCTCCTGGGTGGGGTCGCCCTGCAGGATGGCGACGTTGCCCTGATGATTCGACAGCTTGGCCAGCTCTTCCATCTCGAGCTGACCCGCTACCAGGGAGTCGGAGCCGACGTAGGGCACGCCCTTGGGCAGCTCGGAGGGGCGGCGGTTCACGTAAACCAGCGGGATGTTCGCCGCCTTCGCCTTCTGGGTGATCTGGGCGGTGGTGGCGGTGTCCTGTGGCAGGACAATGAGGGCGTCGACGCCGGAAGCGATGAAGTTTTCGATCTGGTTGAGCTGGATCTCGATCTTCTCCTCGGCGGAGGTGATGCTCACCTCGGCGCCGGCGGCCTCGGCCCGCTCCTTGATGGAGTTGGCCACATTCTGGAGGAACTGGTCCAGCAGCGGGAAGGAAGCGCCGATCTTCACCTTCTTGCCGTCTTTTGGTTTGATGACCTCGGCGGGGGCGTAGTCTTGCGTTGTGACGGCCGCCGGCTGGCCGTCCTCACCAATGGTGCCCGGCAACGGGTCGCTGGTCATGCCGCACCCGCTCAGCGCAAGCATCGCGCTGAGCGTGAGAACGGCGAATTTCGGTACTCGCTTCATCACTTCTCACTTCCTCGTGTCGGTGTCCCGAACAGGACCTGGAAGTCGCCTCCCTGCGACGAGTTGATCCTGTCGCAAAGGGCATGAAATGTCAATACAAATGACAGGGTGCCGAAGTGTGAGACGATTCAACCAATTCAGGGGTCACTCGTAGGGCAGATAGCCGTTGCGGTGGATCTCCTCCAGGTCCATGCGGGCCCGCAGGATCCGGGCGGTTTCGTCGCTGATCCTGCGTTCCCGGACGAACTGGCTCAGCAGCTCCCGTTTCCGCTTGAGCACGGCACCGTGGAGGCGTTCGAGGGCGACGATCTCCGCCACGTCATCCTCCTCGTCGTCAGCCCCGATGTGGGCCGCGATGTCGTCGAGGCGTTCCTCCATGGCCTCGGCGATGCGCGGGGGAACCCCCGCCTGTTCGGCGAGAGCGGGCAGTTCGGGGCGAACGGCCTCCAGGATTGCCAGCCGCCCCTCGGTGGCGAGCTGTTCCTCGGTCAGCTCGGCCTCCTCGTCATCGCCGGTGTGACCGCCCTTGGCGGCCCACGCGATCACCTTGGGCAGCAGCGGACCCTGCACCGCCATGCCGATCACGATCGCGAGGGCGGCGACGAGAACCACCTCGTCGCGGTAGGGGAACGGTGAACCGTCTTTCATGGCCAGGGGGATCGACAGCGCGATCGCCAGGGAAACCCCGCCGCGGAAGGCCGAGATCGCGCTGACGACCCGGGCCCGGTAGCTCAGGCGACGCTGTCGTTGCTCGGGCCGGCGGTCGAGGGCGCGGATGATCATCGCCGTGATCTGCAGGAACACGAAACGGGAGACCACCAGGGTCACGGCTACACCGATCGCGATGCCCGCCAGCGTCAGGAACTCAGAGAAACTGAAGTTGACGATCAGCAGGCGTGTCTCGATACCGATCAGCAGGAACAGGGCGCCGTTGAGCAGGCTGGTGGCCAATGGCCAGAAATGTTCCGCCTGGGTGCGCGACTCGGGGGTACTGACCCGGTTCGACAGCGTCGAGATGATCAGGCCCGCCACCACCGCCGCCAGCACACCAGAGGCGTGCACCAGCTCCGCGGCCAGGTAGGCGGCGTACGGGGTGACCAGGAGGGCCATGTTGATGGTGATGGGTTCGTGGAGGCGACGAAAAGCCGGGTAGGCGACCGCGGCGACGGCGATACCGATGAGGATCCCACCGAAGAACGAGACCACGGCCATGCGCGTGATGTCCCAGGGGGTGTACTGCCCGCCGAGCGCCAGGCCGACGGCGATGGTGTAGACCACCAGGGCGGTGCCGTCGTTGGTGAGGCTCTCGGCCTTCAACAGCATGAACTGGCGGCGGGGCAGGCCCTTGGCCAGGGCGGCCGCGGCGGTGGCGTCGGGCGGGGCGACGGCGGCACCCAGGATCAGGGCCGCCTCCCACGGGATCCCCAGCGACGACGCGATCCACGCCACGGCGAAGGCGGTGGCCACCACGAACACCGTCGAGGTGATCAGGATGCCGCGCAGGTCGCGTCGGATGGCGTTCCTGGAGGTGGTGAGGCTCTCCCAGAACAGCAGGCCCGGGAGGAACAGCAGCAGCACCACCTCGGAGGGCATGTGAAGATTTTCCAGACTGGGAACGAAGGCCAGCGCGAACCCGAGGAAGACCAGCGTCAGCGGCACCGGAAGACGCAACTTGGGGGCCAGGGCATTGCCCGCCACCACCGCAATCCCGACTCCGACCACGATGATGAGACCCTCCATGCGCCACCTTTCCCTGGAATCCCTCGATGAACCCGCCCAGCGATTGAAACTGGGCCGGTTGAATTATCCCCCATGCCGCCAAACCGGAAAGCTGGTTGAGTCGAGTTTCACGCGTGTCAGTGGGCGGGTCGTGCCGAAACCGAGGTGAGCGGCCTGGATGGTTTCGACTCAGGTGCTCGTTCCTCGCGTTCCGGGGCAGCCAGCGTCAGGGAGGGCGCTCGTGCTCCGGCTCAACCAGCGTCAGGGGAATCAGGCGACTATTTCGCGAACTCCTTCTCCAGGCGTTCACGCATCCGCACGTGGATGGCGTCGGCGTCCTCCTCCCACCCGAAGACGCACACCGACAGCGGGCCGTCGTAGTTGATCTCCCGGAGATACCCGAAGACCTCGTCCCACGGCACCTCGCCGTTGCCGATCTCGTTGTGCTGGTGGATGCGGGCATCCACCCCGGGAGGGTTGATGATGTAACGGTTCCCCACGTTGGCGAGATGGTTCCACACGTCCGCGATGTGCACGTGTCGCAGCCTCGGGCCGGCGTATTCCATCATCGCCCGCGGATCCCCCCGACCCTCGGACAGGTGGAACATGTGCGGCAGGCAGAACTCGTAGTTCAGCCACGGCTTGTTCACCCCGCGCACGATCTGCACGGCACGCTCGTTGGTCTCGACGAAGTCGTAGGGGTGGGCCTCGATGGTGCACTCGATGCCGCGTTTCTCGAAGTCCGGGATCAACTCCTCGATGGACGTGTAGAACTGGTGCTCAGACTTGAGGGGCTCGTTCGGGTCGCCCGAGAATTCGGTGGCGATCAGCGGCACCTCCAACTCCTCCGCGATCTCCAGGAGACGACGGAAGTTGCGCACCTGCGCCTGGCGTTCCTGCTCGTCGGGCGAGGACCAGTTGAACACCGGGTTGAAGGTCCAGATCTTCACGCCGGAGGCGGACATGGCCTTCTTGACCTTCGCGACCTCCGCGTCATCGACCTTGGGATAGTGGTGCCACTCGTGGAAGTCGGCACGCGGCGACAGCTCGATGTACTCGTAGCCGAGATCGGCGGCCTTGAAGCACTCCTCGGCGACGCTGAGGTGAGGGTGGTACATCGACGGGTCCAGCAGGATTTTCACCATGGGGGTTCCTCCTCAGGCGTAGAACGCGGGTTTGGGCATCATCTCGACCGCCACCTCGCCATCGGCCTCAAGAGCCTTGACGCCGGCGTCGCAGACACAGGCGGCCGCGTAGCCGTCCCACGCGGTGGAGCCGGTGTGACGGTCCTGCGAGACGGCGGTGATCCACTCCTGCACCTCACGCACGAAGGCCTGGCCGAAGCGCTGGTTGTGGTCCATGGTCAGCCGGTTACGTCGTCCCTGCAGGTCGGCGCGCTGCACCAGCTCCTGGTCGCTGAGCCGCACCGCACCGTTCTCGCCGACCAGTTCGCACTGGATGTCGTAGCCGTACTGGCAGTTGACGAAGATCTCGTCGTCGACGCGCACCCCGGAGGTGGTGGTGAGGATCAGCACCAGCGGGTCCTGCAGGTGTGGGAAACGGTTCGTGGTCTTCTTCGGCTTGTCGACGCGGGCCGAGACGAACTCCTCGCCGAGCAGCCAGCGCATGGTGTCGATCTCGTGGATGGCGGTGTCGTTGATCGCCATGTCCCAGGTGTAGCCCTCCAGCACCGTCGGGTTGCGGTGCGCATTGTGGACCATGAGGGCCTCGCCGATCTCGCCGGCGTCGAGGATGGCCTTCATCTCCCGGTAGGAGGCATCGAAGCGACGCATGAAACCGACGGTGACGAGCTTCTTGCCCGCCTTCTGCTCGGCCTCCATGATGCGCGCACAGGCCTCGGCGGTGGGGGCGAGGGGTTTCTCGCAGAAGACGTACCTGCCGGCCTCGACGGCTGCGATTACGTCGGGTTCGTGGGCGGGCCCGAAGCTGCAGATCATGACGGCGTCGACGTCGTTCGAGGCGATGAGTTCCGCGGCGCTCGGGAAGGTCGTCGCGCCGATTCGGTCGGCGACCTTCCGGGCGTTCTCGGCGTTGAGGTCGGTGACGGCCACCACCCGGCCGCCTGCGATGACGCTGTGGATGCGTTCGATGTGCGCCTGCCCCATCCCGCCGGGGCCGATCATTCCGATTCGCAGGGTCATGGTGTCGCTCACTTCACTCCGAGGCCGATGGAGGCCAGGTATTCGCGGACTTTGATGGCGTTGGGCAGCGGGTAGGACGGGTCGCAGCCGTACATGTCCTGCTCGCAGATGACGTAGAGCTCCTTGTCGAGATCGGCGAGGGCCTCGACAAGACTCGGCATGTCGGGTTCACCCTCCGGCGGCGGCACGGAGCAGCCCGCCTTGACGGCCTTCACGAACGGCCAGTCCTCGTCGTGGGCCTGTTTGACGAGCTTCGGGTCCATGGCCTTGATGTGGACGTAGGAGATGCGCTCCGGGTAGTCGCGGATCAGGGCGGTGTTGTCGGCCATGCCGTAGACGATGTGGCCGGTGTCCAGGCAGAAACCGACGTACTCGGGGTCGGTGGCCTGGAAGATGCGGTCGATGTCCTCGCGGGTCTCGATGTGGGAGTCGCCGTGCGGGTGAAGGACCATCGTGAGGCCGTAGTCCTCCTTCATCATGCGACCGAGTCGGTTGGCGTTGTTGATGTACAGATCCCAGGCCTCGCCGTCGAGGTGACGCACATCGGTGAACTCGCCGGTGTGCTCGTCGCGGAACATCGGTGGCAGGTGCACCACATACTCGGCGCCGACGGCGGCGTGGGTTTCACCGATGGCGCGGAAGGTGCGCTCCGTGTCGGCCCAGGCCTCGGCCTTGTGAAGGACGCCCCAACCGGTGCCGGCAACGACGCGGAAGCCTCGCTTGCCCATTTCCTCGGCCAGGTGCTTGGGGTCGGTGGGGAAGTAGCCGAAGGGGCCGGTCTCCATCACGGAGAAACCAGCTTCGGCCATTTCGTCGAGGGCTTTCTCCCACGGAATCTGCGCCGGATCCTCGGGGAACCAGACTCCCCACTGGTCGGGACAGACGCCAATGGTCAGCTTGTTGTATCGAGGCTCGGGGTTGCGGGACTTGTCGGCCATGGAGGTCCTTTCTGGCGCGTCGTTGGGCACAAATCAGCCTAGATTCGAGCATATGTCCTGTCAATTACCCGAGAGCATTGATGTGTGTGATGAAAGTGATTCTCAATGCGGTGTGGCGGGGTCGTGGGTGCGGTGGCTCGAGTCCCATGGGCGGGACCGCACATCCGGTCTGCCCGGAGGCCGCGCCAGCTAGGATGCGGTCCATGGACACTGCCTTGTTCGAGGAGCGAGTCAAGGAGATCCCGAGGCTGAGAAGCTGCCTCTCCGGCGGTCGGGTCGAGCGTTGGCCACGAAAACAGGCGCTGCGCGACATGCTCTTCGACATCGTCATCGACTGCATGCACGAAGGCCCTACGTGGACGGAGCGTGAGATCACCCAGGAGCTGGCCACAATCACGGAGGACCCCGTGACCTTGCGGCGCGCCCTCATCGACGAGGGACGGCTGCTGCGCTCACCCGACGGAAGCCAGTACCGGCTGGCGCTGAAGACTGCGTCCGGGTAGTCGATTCCGGAGGAGTCCCGCCTCAACCCAGAGCTGGAGCCGGGCCGCCACGGGGTTTGTGGACAGCAACAAAAACCTGGCATGTGGTGTGGGTTGCCGCATCAGTTGTTTCCATTCCTGGTGGAG
>ERZ773038.528-NODE-528-length-25002-cov-8.863350_pt1 | contig 25002 bp, 14 predicted proteins | sample MGYA00511665_ERZ773038 | MGnify/ENA primary metagenome ERZ773038 (study PRJEB29015, sample SAMEA2737966) | human oral metagenome | biome: human oral; feature: human-associated habitat; material: dental | place: China | collected 2028 ... | reverse complement strand
TCGATCGGCGGGTGCGAAAACTTGATATGCACCTCACCCGACTCGAATCTTCGGCGCGTATGCTTGACCTTCCCGCACCCGACCTGCACCAGCTGCGGGATGCGCTGGCGAGCCTCCTCGACCAGGCAGTGCCCGGCACCCACACGGAACTTGGCGAAGAGCATATCGTCAAAATCATTACCTCACGCGGGCTGCCGAGCGCCTCTGCGGGAATGCCCGCCGGGCCGTACACGCTGCTGATCGCGTCCCCGGTGCCCGAAACTACCGTGAACCAGCGGCAGAACGGGGTGAAGGCCATGCTGCTGCCGCGCGGGCACGACCCCGCCGACAACACCGCCTACCCGTGGCTGTTGGCGGGCGCGAAAACCCTCTCATACGCGGTGAATATGGCGGTGCTGCGGTACGTTCACTCCCACGGCGCGGACGACGCGATTTTTATGACCGACAACCGCCGCATTCTGGAAGGGGCAACCTCATCAGTGCTCATGGCGCGCATTGAACACGGGAAGAAAATGCTGTACACCCCCGAACCGAACCACGGGATACTGCCCGGCACCACACAGGGCGCTATTTTTGAGGCGGCGCGGCGCGACGGTTGGGAGCTGGGCTACGGCCCGCTGTACCCGCAGGACCTCTTTGAATCTGACGGGGTGTGGCTCTCATCCTCGGTGCGGCTGCTCGCACCCGTCACACGGCTTAATGGGACCGCCCTGGCGCACGATGCGCAGCTGACCCACCAGTTCTTGGAATACCTGGCACAGGGGTAGGCTGGCGCATCTGTCCGCAGAAGGCTAGGATCTCTAGGCAGAATAAGAGGCCTAGCCTTCTGCACGTGCTATGGGCTCGGTGCAGCCGCACTACCTGCTGGCAAAAACACAGCGGGTCCCGCCCATCACGTGTGCAGACGCAGGCGCCGAGGGCCGTTTAGAAGTCCTCCCCAGATTCTTTTTTCTGCGACTCCACCAGCTCATCCTCAATGGCGCGGTTTTCCTCTTCTTCCTTATTTTTCACCTTGGGGGTGCGCTTAAAAAACCGGGCCGTATCCTGGCTGGCGGCCGCGTGCAGGCGCGGAAAGAAAATATACGCCACCGCAAAAGCCGAAACAATCGCGCAACCCCCCGAGACGAGAATCCCAGCCCCCAGCAGCTCATACAGGTAGAAGAAGAACACGAGCAAGCCGAAACGCACTAGGGTGTACTTGAAGAAGTTCATACCCACCAGTCTAGCCGCAGCATGGATGCGCCCCCAAGATTCCTGTGGCAGACTTAGAGCATGACACGAGCGATGATGATAATCGGCGCGTTCGCGCTGGTGATTGGGTTGAGCCTGTACACCCTGCTGGATGCCGCCCGCACACCGGCCGCCGATGCGCGCACCCTCCCCAAGTGGCTGTGGATTATTGTCATCATCTTCTTCCCCGTTGTGGGGCCGGTTTTCTGGCTGTTCTTCGGCAGGGCCCGCAGCGCAAAAAGTGCAGCCGAGCAGCCACCCGCTACGGATACGGGCCGGGGTTTGAAAGGCAGGCGGGGTACTGTGCCTCCCGGGCCGAAAGCCCCCGACGACGATGAAGAGTACCTGCGCTGGCTCAAAGCCAAAGCAGAACGGCAAAAACGAGACAGGCAGCGGCAAGAACCCCGCGACGACGCCACAGACGACACTGACGGCGAGAAATAGCCCGGACTTCAAACCTTCAGCCAACGCCGTCACAGTCCAGCATTCACAACAAATATCCCTAGACTAAAATTTAACAAATAATAAATCACATAAAACCACTCTTAAAAATTATTTCTGTGTGTAAAGACGCAAACTTTTCAAAATGCTATGCGCGGTTTCTTCAACCAAAGCTACCCAATCACTACCTATCCCATAAGCAACCCACCACGGAGCCACCAACAACACCACCGGATAACCCCACACCAACAACACACCCACCACACTCACCACCAACAACACAGCATACACCCACCCCGAGACCTTCCACCCCAGCACACGCTTCACCAACACCGACACCGCCATACCCACAGAAGACACCACTAAAGCCTGCCCAAACATTGGCAACGGGTCATACCACTTCCAATGTATCGTCGGAATACCCACCGACATAAAATCCCAAACAACCACCATAAGCAAGAAAAAAAACAATGTGAACGTACTCTCAGTTCTCAGCTCCCGTTCTTGTGCCTCTGCCTCCCGAACCTCAAGCTCCGCAAGAAACACCGCCAACTCATCCGGCGACATCCGACTACGACGCCGCAACTCCAACAACTGATACAGCAAAACCCCCGGATACAACCCCGTCACCACAGCAACAAACCCAAACATAGACGGAAGATTCCACGGATACGGCAAAACCCCTACCATTAACATCCCCACATGAGGAGACGCCAACCAAATCAGCTGCGACACAGTACTAGCATTCAGAAAATAAAAAAGACACCCAGTATAAACCGTCCCAAACACAGGAAACAACAGCACATACCCATAAAACAACACATTCTCACCCACCGGAAGAGACCGCGAGGTCTGAAGAATAAACCCCAGCAAAGGCCACCCGATCAAAAACTGAGAAATCCCAATAAAAATCCCAGAACTCCACCAATCAATCGCGGCCAACCACTCTTTCCGAACACCCAAAAACATCTCACCCACAAAGCTCACCTCTCCCCAAGTACCCTTCTTCTAACAAAACGACAGCCTACTCTGACTCAACCTCCCAGCCGTCCTGAGACAAACCGTCAGACACTCCCCCATCAAGATTCTGCCCCTGCGGCAGACCCTCCCCAGGCTGTGCATCAGCAGGAATATAAACCCCCTCAACGGGATACACATACTCAGGCTCTTGCACCCTCTCTGGCCCACGGCTATCTTCAGAGGTCTGAGCATCCTCCAACTCTTGTATGTTTTCTGGCTCCAGAACTTGAACCTCGCCACCGGATATACCAGAACCATCAGAATCAACGCTCAAAGGAACCGGAGAAGGACCAGGAGACGGCACAGGATACGCAGGAGCACCCTCAAAATTCAAAAGCCTATCCACTCCATATTTTTTCGCCGCATCAGACAACGCCACCAAACCAGCATTCGCTGTAGAATTGAACGCTAAAGGCTTCCAACTAGGCGAAGGATGAGCAACACCAGGGTGCCCCAGCCCCATCTGCCGATACGATCCCAAATACCCAGGAGCCTTCAACGGCTGCCCCAAAGGGCCGAGCTTCACATCCTCCAACTTATGATTCTTCGAGCCGATGTTCCCTACTTGGCTCAAACCAGCGCCAGAGGCAAAGTTATACACCTTATCCCCGCCCGATGTAGGATTACCTGACAGACCAGCCCACAGCTCACCATTAGCCATACTCATACCGCCAGCTAGACCAGCCTCCAAACTATTCTGCCTAAAACCACCAGGCCTGAAACCCAAATAATTCCCGATAGAACCAGCAGCAGGCTTCGCCGAACCACCCAGTATATTACCCGTAGCACCAGTCCCCATCTGATTCAACAATTCGCCAGTGTTAAATGGCTCGGGAGTAAGACCCGTCAAAGATTGTCCTGTATACGACACGCCATTTACGGCGGCACCAGTAGCACCATTCACCGCAGCGTTAGCACCCACAGCCTTTAACCGTTGACCTACAGTAGGTTTCGCTGTTCCTGATGAAGACTTACCCGCCGACGCAGCACTAGACGTATTAACCTTACCCACCTGGGCAGGGCCAACAGGCCTTACGCTTGAAGCCCCCTTCGACCCGGTGGCCACGAGAGGAACAGCTTTCCCTTGGTTGGCGGACACCGTTACCGTCCGCGTAGGGATCCCTGAACTTACACTGGTAGTAACACCCTTAGAACCAGCGGCGACTACCGGTACATTTTCCCATGCCACCGCCGTTGGGGACGCCGAAGTAAGTTTCGACTCCACGGCTGCAGCGCGAGTAGCAGTATTTGAAGAATTGATGAGTTTAGAGCCCTGCGGAATGAACTTGGTCTCCGCAGCAACTATGCGCTCACTCGGCTGAACCACAGATGCCGTAGAGGGCGCAAAAGTACCGCGAACTTTAGAAGCTCCCTGCACGACCTTAGGCACCACCCACGTCTCAACACCATAGGCGACACCATAAGAAGCAGCGGCTGTAAAGCCTCCAGAAACGCCTCCAACAACAGCTGATAAGGCCACATCACCAGTGTCAACATATCCGTCGCTCTTCAACGAAGCATCAGAGTTCAACGTTATTCCGGCGCTTATAGTACCACCGGATACGACGCCCGCTACAATTGCTGCACTTAAACCGGGAATAGGTATGGAAATAACAGCAGCAACTACGCCAACCGCGATAAGCACATGTGATACCTCTTGACGGTTCCTGCTCAGCCATCCGTTAAAACTCGTGTCTTTTGCGAGTTCAACAGAAACCTCAGTCGTCCCCCACGGATCCACCATGTTCATTGGGTTAGACCCCACGAAAGAGTATGCGTCTGCGAACCACGGTGACCCAGTTACCGGCGCCAGCGGGTCAGTGGAGAGAAAACGCTTGGAGGCTCCATCAAAAGTGCGAGCGCCCATCACGTCTAACCCAGCAACCCGCACGCTGCCTGCGCCCGTGAAAGAAACCCCGGCAGGCAGCACCTGGTTAAGCGGATCAGAACTTCCGAAGCCAGGCATGTGAGCCATACCTGAGAGGTCGGGCACGCCCCATGGATTAAACCCCTGTGGAACGCCTACTTGGGAGAACCCACCGTCATTTTCTGGGGCAGTGACAGCTCCCACACCCAAGACCTGTGGGGTATCAGAGAGCGAATCCCACAGCACTGGTACCGAAGCCCTGTCAGCACCGGTTATCTGCGCCAACTCACCCGCAGCATCAGTCACCAGACGTACCCGGGACGCCACACCGCGCACACCCAATACCTCTGTGTGGAAGGCATCAGAATTTGACGTAGTTGTCACCGAGGAGAGACCGCCCCATACTCCCCACTCATACTCGCGGGAAGTGCGAATACCCTGATTTGAGGCAGTATGCTCACGTACGCGGTATCCGGCGGCATCATACTCATAGGTTGTTGTGAGGCGATTAATAACTTCACGGTGCAGCCCCACAAACTCCGGGGCGATAGCGGCTGCGTACTCCAGGGTCTCGGTCTGAACCAGCTGGTTGAGAACGTTATATTCAAAGGAGCGTTCGCTCAGGAGCGTGCGTGCCTGCGGCTCTGCACCTTCCAGATCATCCACGCGGTAAAGCTTCTCGGTCATCATCAGACCGTTGTCGAAAGCCCACTCATATTCATGGTTACCCTCGCGGGCACCTATCAGCTGACCTGCGGCGTCATAGGAGTACATCACGAGGGATTCGCCGGTCTGAACCCCCACAACACGACCCTCAGCATCACGGGTGATCTGGGTCCGCTCAGTAGATACAGTGAGTCCCTGATTCTTAGTACTGCTCACAGCGTTAGAGCCGTTTTCAGCCACCAAGCTCTTACCGTATTCTGCAACCCGCCCCGATGCGTCAAACTGCCAGGTAGAGACAATATCCCCTACCTGCGCACGAACAAGCTGCCCCATCACGTCATAGGAATAGGTGGAAACAATGGGCTCGCTCTCACCTATGCTGCGGGTTTCGCGGCTCACCACATGACCAGCGCCATCGTATACCACCTGTGAGGTACCGTAAGGGGTCACGGTACTCGTGCGGTTACCATCGGCATCATAAGCATATGTGAGCGTGTAGGCACCCGTTGAGACAAAGGCGTTGAGCGCCTGTACCTGGCTCTCTACATCCGTAAGTTCAGATATCTTAGGCTCTTCATTCAGTGCCTGCGGGTCAATGACCGCGCTTCGGGAACGCTTAATGAGCTGCCCGGCAGAGTCATACTCGTAGCGGTGCTCAACATAAGCTTCTTCTGGCGCACTGGTATCAAGAGCCTGAGCCGTCGCGTAGTCACGCACCCACACGATGCGTCCCCGGTTCTCACTACCATACTGGGCAATACGCACACCATCGCAGAAAGCATACCGAAGCTCGCCACCACGTTTGTAGTCGTACTCATAGGTGCGCTCATGCACACCATCAAAAGCGCGGATCAGGCGGCCAGCCGCATCATACCCATATTCATACGCAGTACCCGCCGCGTTAATGGTGCGGGTCAGACGGTTCAAAGCATCATACTCGTAGCGAGTGACCTGCCCTGTGGAATCCATAACCTGCGAAATATTGCCCGCAGCGTCATACTTCATATGGGTGCGGTTACCCAGCCCATCAACGGTCTGAATCAGCTGACCAGCAGCATCATAGGTAAAACGGCGATAACCGTACGTGTTATCACGCAGACCCACCAGACGACCGCCTAGGTCATACTCATACCTGGCGCTGCGGACACCTTTCGCCACTTTGATAACCCGACCTGCGGCGTCGTAATCAATATGTTCCGTAGAGCCGTCTGGCAGAATGCGTTTCACCACCTGGGATGCGGCATCATACACTAGGCGCGTGACAGCCCACTGTGTGGGTTCAGAATCTTGTATCGCTTCGGAAGATGACTCCGGTTCATCAAGGCCCATCGCATACTGCACCAGTCGGCCAGCAGCATCATATTCATAGGTTTGCACGCGCCCGGCAGGTGAAACCACTCGCACTGGGCGGCCCGCAAGATCACGGATAATGCGGGTTAGGCCGCCCCTCGCATCCACAATTTCAACGGGGTTACCGGCGTGATCGTAAGTGATGAATTCTTCAGCGTCGGGCTTCTCAGAAGACCCTACTGTAACCCCCGTTTTCTGAGCGACGACGCGACCAAAAACATCAACCTGTTTAAACGAGGTACCGTAGGCGCTTGTGGTCCTTTCCAAACCATGCTTACGGTCTATGTCCTGCTTGATCTTAACCCCCGTGGGATCAGTTTCAGAAGTCCGGTTCCCTACAGGGTTGTAGGTGTACCGAGTCACACCACCTAAAGGATCAATAGCGGCAATAAGTTGGCGGATTCCGTCATATTCATAAGTCCATGTTGCCCCTGATGCCTCAATAACCTGGGCCAAGTTGCCTGACTGATTATAAATATTCTGGGTAGTGCGACCTAACGGGTCGGTAACAGAGGTAATTTCCCGAGCCCGGTTATAGGTCAGAGTAGTAACATTTCCGTAGGGATCCGTCACCGTATGAGGCAGATTTCCTCGTTCCTGATCGCCGGTGATATCCGTGTTTTCTAGAGCGGCAAAACGTTGAGCAGCACGCAAAAGTGCAGGTACTTGTGATGTCTCTGGTGCTTCTTGGTATGCGAAACTCCACCGGGCACCGGTAGCTTCTTCGAAGCTGGAAATCATGCCCGCGGCGTTATATCGGATACGGAGAGACCGACCCAACGGATCGATGACCTGTGTTACGCGCCCAGCACCGTCACGTACCAGAGTAGTTGTGTTTCCCACACCATCCGTCACGGTCTTCAAATCACCATGAAGATCATAGGTCATGACAGTGCGCACACCGGTAGGGTCTATGGTCTCCATAAGACGACCGTGTTCGTCCCAGATCAACTGGGTTTTTGCCCCGTTACCCGCAATCACGGCTGAGGGATTGGGGTTCACCGAATCTGCATACTCATACAAAGTATTGATGGGGGTGCCTAGGTTCAGGGTGTCCCGAGCATCACAGACCGAAACCCCAGTGATGCGGTTATACTCGTCCCAACTATAGGTGTAGTCGGTTCCTTCTGGGGTACGCTCGCGGACGAGGCGGTCACACCGGTCAAAAGAGCGGTTGGTAATAGAACCGTCACGGTCAGTAATACTGATTCGATTATCGCCAGTCCCGTACCGAATACTGTAACGTTTTCCGTTCCCATCCATGACACCTATGAGTCGCCCCTTAGGGTCGCTGTAAAAAATATTCACCTTCAGGCCGGTCTCAGCCTGGGCAACAGTTGTCACACCCTCAGATGTGTAGTTATACGAGATATCATCATCATATTCCGTATGCTGACGGATCACACGTCCATTGCCGTCGTAGGTATTCGCAACCTCAACATGCCCGTTAACATCAGTCACCTCGTGGATCAGATGCTCCGGGGTGTGGGTATATGTACGGGTACCATTCATCTTCTCTACAGCGCAGAGGTGACCCGCAGCGTTCTCCCCTTCAGGGGCATAACGATACCCAACGGCAGCTTGGGGAGCACCCGCGCTCTCACCCGCAGTATTGTACGCATAAGCCTGAGTAGGGCGTAACCCACCAGCAGAATCCAGCTCATAATCCAGATGAATAGCCCGATGTGCCACAGGATGCACGAGGTCTGTAATAACACGCTGAGATCCACCCTCAGGCTCAATAATCACGGTAGCGTACACCGGAACCATCGCATCGCTCAGGTGCCCGTCCGCAGTACCAACCCATGCACCTGCCGAGTTATACACGTGACGCGCGTGTTTATTGTCTTCAATGATCCAGTAATGTGGCGTGGAGGCCAATTCTTCACGTACTTGTGAGAAACCTGTTTCCTCATAGGTATTTTGGGCAAGTTCCGCCTTGCAGTCATGCACCTGTTCAACTGCCTGCAGCCGCATCTGCGTGATCCACTCATACAGTTCGTCGTTAGGCAGTACTTTGGTGAGCCACCAAGGCTCCTGCGGGGTTCGGTCATATCCGTCACCCGAACGGCTAAAGTGTAGAATACGACCGTCTTTGGTGTACCACTGAGCACTTTCTGAGGTGAAGTTAAGGCGGGTATCAAGTGTCGAACACCACCCAGGCCCAAAAATTCCTGAAGGAAGTATCTTTGGGTGTGCCACCGTAAAGCTGTTATACATGCGCTCCAAGGATAAAGCAGTAGCGGCAGTATTATCGAACGCTAAATCAAGCTCGTATTCAATAAAGTTACCCGTCGCAATATTAACCGGATCGTTACGAAACCCTGAGCTAGGGTAAGCGCCCAAAACACCCGCCGAAGGCACATAAGGGAGCATATGTTTTGTCGGAAGCTTTTTAAGATCTTTATCGTTTACAAATACGCTACTCTCAACAGAATGTAAAACACGCGGATCTGAAAGCTTGGGATTTGTTTTGCTAAGCTCACCCTGACTTCCAGCCTTCCAGAGTTCTTCCCCAATTTTTCCGGCGCGAAAAGCCTCTACAAGATTATCTTGAGACCAGACATAAACAGCAGCGATGAGATCTGTTGCGTCAAGTTTCCCCCAATCAGTACTGCTTTTAAAAGTTTCGTAAGAGGACTTCATCGCATTATAGTCTTGCTCTACACGAGGGCTCATGCCCTTAATCACGTTGTAATATTTAATAAGGTGCTCAGGAATACCCGAAACCTTACCATGAGCCAAATCGCTCATATTTATATCGTCTGCATTTGCCTTATATGTAACAAATGACTCGGCTTCTGGTCCTTTGTCGCCCTTAAGATTAGTCCGTATTTGAGAAACTTTTTCGTTATACTTCCCCAAAGAAGTTGAATTATATACTTCATAATGAGGACGAGGCTGCGGCTCAGGCCGAGGAGGCATAGTATCTGTGACTTTTAAATGGCGATGCTCCGGCTTTACAGGTTTATTATCACCCGACCTGTAGTTGTACCTGATAATCTCAAAGGAATGTTGCATAGAATCCCAATCAGCCGCCGCGTCACGAATACGAACTTCCTCATGGGCAGCAGCAATATATTTTTTCATATTATCTTCGGCATTCCGAAGGGACTCAATGAGCTCTGATCCCATCTCAATGAGGCTGTCAGCATTACGAGAAAACAATGAACCATAAGGGCCCTCAAGTTGCTCTTTTGCATATTCTGTAACTTTATTACGCTCCCGCATTTGGTTTTCAAGCGTTGTTTTACAAACCCGGAAGGCGGCTTCAAGTTTCTCAGCTTCTGCAAAATTAAACTTAACAGGGTCGGTATTCGCGTGCATAGGCTACCTTTCTCTTATCACCAGCTAATAAGGACTGGACACATGGCATATTCCGCAGCGTCCCAGCGGGTGACCAGGTAGACATCTCAGAACATCTTAAGAATGTTCATAGTGGTTGGTTGTCATCAAGCCTACACCATACATCATTCAGCACCACTATTATACGAAGGTATCAGCCAAGAACCTAGAACATTGATCAACATATTTTAATGACCCACAATTACTTTCTTGGTAATATTTTGAGTCTTCAAGTATAGTCACACTTCTGAAACGTATGGGCGGGGTTAATACAGCTTCGCCCATACACCTTATAAATACCGCCCAGGACTAACGCCTTCCCGCTAGTTTCCGCCGTTAAAGCTAAAGACCCGAATACGAGTGCAGGCCCGAGAAGAAAATATTTACCACCGTGAAATTAAAAATAATGCACAAATAGCCGATAATAGACAGCCACGCCGAACGCGGGCCAGCCCAGCCACGGGTTGCACGCGCATGCAGATACGCCGCATACACCACCCAGATCACGAAAGTCCATACCTCTTTAGTATCCCAGCCCCAGTAGCGGCCCCACGCCTGGCTCGCCCAAATCGCGCCAGCGGCAAGCGTGAACGTCCACATTACAAACGCCAAAGCGTTCAGGCGGAACGCAAAATTCTCAAGGGCCTGGGCGCTCGGAACCAGGCGCATAAACGCCCACCCGCCCGATTTACCGTTCAGGATGCGCTGCTCGCGGCGGGTCTGCACCAGCTGCAGCACCGCCATCGCGAACGTAATCGTAAACACCCCGGAGGCGAGCACCGCAATCGACACGTGAATCACCAGCCAGTAGCTCTGCAACGCCGGTTTCAGGTGCCCCACGGGGGTGGCGAAACTAATGGTGGCGGCGCACATCATAATCAGCGCCAGCCCAGACACGAGCGTGCCCACGAACCGCAGGTCACGGAAAATCAGCGCCACCAGGTACACGGCCACCACCACCAGCGCGCCCGTGGTGCAGAACTCGTACATGTTCCCCCAGGGCACACGCTGCGCAGCCACGCCGCGCATAATAACCGCCGCCGCGTGTACCAGCGCCCCCATCAGCATAACGATCACGGCGATGCGCGCCGCCGGGCGGCTCTGGCCCGTGTACAGCATCGAAGAGTCCGCCACGTGGCCCTCAAGCGCGCGTGCCGCCGCGCCCCGGTACCCGGCGCCCCGCTCGCCCGTGCCGGTCTCAGCGCCGCCGGTGCGCTCAACACGGGTGGCTTTCGCGCTCATCTTAACCGACGACTTCGCGGCGGTTTTCCTGCCGGTTTTCTCCGCACCTGCAACGGAGGTGGCCGCGCCCGCGGTAACAGGCTCAGCCGCCTGTTCCTCCTCTAACTCCGCCTCACGAGGCGCCGCGGCACCCTCTAGGCGGCGGGTTACCCGCGAATTCTTCACCACATCCCAGGTGAACGCCACGAACACCACGGTGTAAATCAGCGCGGCAATATACATGAATAGCTCACTGTAGCGCGCTAATGTCTCGTTCAGCATGGGTTACTTCCCCTCGGTTTTCTCAGTCGGTTCCTCGGATGAGGGCTCCTCAGCAAATTCCAGCCCCCACCGGGCGGCGAAAGCATCCGTAATACGCTCAGCCTCGGCGGCAAGACGCGGGTCCTCCCCGCGCGCAAGCAGACCGTACTCTACGGTGAGCACCCCCTCATTGGTGCTGGCACGCACCCACACGCGGCGGCGCGCCACAAACAGGGACACAATCAGCCCCACGAAGGCTACCACGAACGAGTACAGCACAATATTCTGCCCCGGGTCGTGGCGCACTTCCATCCCCACGTACCGCTTATACCCCATGAACTCAATGGTGCCGTTGCCTTCCGGGAGGGTGGCGGTGCGGTGCTGCGCATCCAGCACAATACCGTTCTGGTTCGCCATGCTGTTCAACGCGGTCAGCTTAGAGGTGTCCAGCACATACACGTTCTGCGGCTGGCCTGAGTTCAAGCCCAAATCCCCCGAATAGGACTGCAGCACCAGCATAGGGTTCGCCGGGGCTGAATCCACCGAATGCGGGATGCCCGCCCCACGCTCATAGCTGCCGGTGGGCAGAAACATGCCCACAAAACCCAGCTGGGCCGGGCGGGCATCGGGCACCTTCAGCACCACCGACGAGGTGTACTTCCCGTCAGTTGGCAGAGCCACCACAGGGCCCTCATACGCCACTTTCCCCTCACCGTCGGTCACCTTCACAATGGGGGCGTACCCGTTGCCGGAGAGGAACACGCTGGTGCCGCCCACATCAACCGGCTCGTTCACTTTGAGGGTTTTCTGCTCGGGGCTGCTGCCGGGGTTCTGCACGGTCAGCTGGGCGTTATAGTCCAAATCCTGCCCGTAGGTGTGGCTGTCGCGCTGCCTGTCGTAGCGCACCTGAAAATTATTGAGCGTCACAGCGTACGGGCTCAGCCAGTCGGGGTTATAGTTCGTGCCGGGTGTAAACGAGTCGTAGCCGATCAGGGAATTCACGAACGTCTCCCCCTCCACCAGGATCTTCTGGCCACGGTACCCAAAAAGCGAGCCGACCGCCACCCCAACCAGGATGCCGATCATCGCCACATGGAACAGGATGTTCCCCACCTCACGCAGGTAGCCGCGTTCGGCCCCCACCGAGTACTGCCCGTCTCCTTCCTCCCGGATCTGCACCCGGTAGCGGCGTTTACGGAGGATCGCCGCAGCGTCCTCTATCGCGGCCTGGGGGGTGAGCGCATCCGCGTCAATATCGATCGTGCGGTGCACGGGCATGCGGGAAAGGTTCTTGGGGGTGCGCGCGGGCGGTTTACGCCAGTCTTTGGCATGTTTAATAGCGCGCGGGGTAACGCACCCAATCAGGGAAATAAACAGCAGCAGGTAGATGGCTGAGAACCACCCGGAGGAGAAAACATCAAACAGCTGTATCTTATCGGCAAACTCGCCCCAGCCGGGGTGGGTTTTAATATAGTCCGTCACCTTCGCGGGGTCTTGAATGCGCTGCGGAAACATCGACCCGGGAACTGCCGCAACCGCCAGCAGCAGAAGCAGCAGCAAGGCGGTGTTCATTTTCGTTAGTTGCGTCCAGCCCCAGCGGAGCATCCCGGTGATTCCCAGCGCCGGGGCGTCAGTGTGTGTGCGTGCCATATGTACCCCGTCAGATTGGTAGTTCGTAAACCGGTAGCGCCGCCTGAACCCAGGCCATGAGGTGGTTCCAGGCGCCAGTCAAAATAAGGATGCCGATCAGGATGAGCATCACCCCGCCCGCACGCTGAATCCCGCGTTTATGCGTGCTCGCCCACCCGGTGGTGTTCACCCCGCGCGCCGCGAAATAGGCGACCAGTAGGAACGGCACACCCAAACCCAGGCAGTAGGCGAAGGTGAGCACCACAGCCTTGAAGGTTGCGGCCCCGCCAGTGAACACGAGGGTTTGCACTGCGGCGAAGGTGGGTCCAATACACGGCGCCCACCCCAGCCCGAAGGTGACTCCCAGCACCGGCGCACCCCACAGGCCTGTGCCGGTGCGGGTGTGGAACCGTTTATCGACCTGCAGGATGCTCAGCCGCCCCATGAACACAACACCCATGAGGATCACGAGTGCACCCAGCAGAATATTCACCCACGCCTGCCCTTTCAGCCAGGGGGCGGCACCCACCTGGGCCAGCAGCACCGATAGGGTGACGAAAACTGCGGAGAACCCGAGCACGAACAGGGCCACCCCGGCGAGCATCCGGCGGGTGTGACGGCGGGTCTGCTGTGCGTGAAGGCGCCCCTTACCGGGCTGCGAACCTGGGGTTTTCGGGTCGGTGGGGGCGTCCGCCACAGCCACCCCCGATGCTGCCTCGGGCAGGTTTTTGGTGTTTTCTGCGTTTTTTTGGGGTGCGGGGTTGTGTGCCGCCGCCAGTTTCTTCCCCTGGAACAATGCGGCTGTCGCGGAGCCCTCGGCCGCCTGCTGCTGCGAACCTGCAAGACCCGCCACATACCCCAGGTAGCCGGGCACCAGCGGCAGCACACACGGTGAAGCGAACGACACCAGCCCCGCCAGCGCCGCCAACGGGATGGAGAGCCACAGGGAACCATCCAACACGGTTGAGCTGATACTCGCCAACGGCGCAACGCCCGCCGTGGCAGCCGCAGCGGCGGGAGTGAGCATCATACCGGTTCCAGCAGGCACGCTAGGCACCCTTCACAGCGGTCTCAATCAGGGTTTTCAGCACCGACGGGTTCGCCTGACCCAGGATGCGTGCCGCCACCCTACCGTGCGAATCCAGGATCACGGTGGTCGGCACCGCCTGAGCGGGCACATACTTACTCAACGACAGCAGCACCTTACCCGAGGCGTCCTTAAACGAGGGGTAGGTGATCTCAAAGCTACGCTCAAACGCCTCGGCGGTGCTTTTCTCATCCCGCACGTTCACACCGTAGAACCCCAGCTTGTCCTTATAGTCGGTGTAGAGCTTCTGCAGGTCTTTGGCCTCGGCACGGCAGGGAGAGCACCCGGCGTACCAGAAGTTCAAGAGCGTAGGTTTGCCGCGCAACGACTCAGCGTTCACGCTGGTGCCGTCGAATAGTTCACCGGTGAACGCAACGGGCTCGCCGCGCTCAGCCTCCTGGTACTCGGTCACCGACCCGTCCCCGGCAATGTAGCCTTTATTATCACCCGAATTCGCCTGTTTTGACAGGGAGGTGTCTTCAGAGCACGCAGCCAGCAGGCCCGCCCCGGCCGCTGACGCGCACAGCGCAATACCCGCACGCAGGGCGGTGCGGCGGGTGTGGTTATGGGTGGGAGTCATGCGTTCCTTCCGGTGGTGTGTGCGAAGGGGGTGCTGAACGGCAGACACCTGCGTCTTAGCTGCCGGGCAGCTGAATCACTCCCGAATACAGGGGCGATGCGGGTTCCGTGTAGCCGCTCACCTGCGGCGGGTTCCCCGATAACAGGTTATCGAAAGTGAGCGAAGTAATCGACGCCAGGTTGCATTCGCGCGCACGCGGGTCGTGCTGCAATAGCTTACCTTCAAGTGCCAAGCGAGTCACCCAGATGGGCAGCTGGTGCGAAACAATGATGGCCTCGGCCCCGTCCCCGCCCTGCCGGTACGCGGTGCGGGCGGCATCCTTAATGGCCTGAGCCATGCGGCGCACCTGCCCAATGTACGGCTCGCCCCAGGACGGGCGCAGCGGGTTGTACAGTTTCGTCCAGTGGCGCGGGTTGTTCAGAAGCTCCTGCCGGTTCACGTGCAGGCCCTCAAAATAGTTATCGGCCTCAACCACGCGCGCATCGGGGTGCGCTTGAAGCCCCAGAAGTTCAGTGATCGGCTCGGCCGACTCGCGGGTGCGGGTCAGCGGGGAGCATACCAGGTGCACAATGTTCGCGCCTTCGCCCCGACGCCGGGCAAACTCCTGGGCGCTCATGCGCACCATCTGCTGCCCCTTCTCCGAAAGGTGGTAGTTGGGTAGCCGCCCGTAGACGATGCGGTCGGGGTTATGCACCTCGCCGTGGCGCATCAGGTGAACCGTGACCTTAGCCGATGTAGTCATTCTCTCAGTCTCTCAAATTTTCTACGCTACCCCCAAAACGAGGGGCGCCGCATATAGCCCCTAATTTGCCAGAAGCGGGGGGCGGCCGACGCTAAGGCATGCGTGCGGCAATGAGCTTACGCATCCGTTTAGGGTTAATACGCCAAAAATCCTTCGCCTGCCCGTCAATGCGCAGCACCGGGATTTCGGTGGCGTGCCGCTGCAGCAGCTGCGGGTACAGCTCAATGTTCAGCTCGGTGTAGGGCACCCCAAATTCGGTGCATACTTGCGCCACCGTGTGCCGTGCAGCATCGCACAGGTGGCAGCCGGGGCGGGTCAAAAGCTCAATAACGGGTGGTTCAGGTGTAGCTGGGGGCATGGCTCCCAGTCTACTAGCGTTCAACAGCCGCCGCTAATAGCCCACGTCAGCCCTCATTAACGCACAATGCCCCGCAACCCTTACCGGGCACGGGGCACAGAAGCTACTGTTTACTTCTTATTGCGGCGCTGGTGGCGAGTCTTACGAAGCAGTTTACGGTGCTTCTTCTTGGACATGCGCTTGCGGCGCTTCTTAATAACGGAACCCATAGGATTTCCTCACTTTGCTAGACCCGGCCGCACCCATTCGGTGCGGTAGCTACCCGGGGTGTTTATACCGGTATAAACGCTCTAAAAGGCATTTTAGGCACAGCAGTGCCCCAGCGTTTTGAGAACGCTACCTTCCTAGAGTACTAGGAAACACCGCATTGCACCATTCCGACGCACCCAAAGATGAGGAGCCATCCCCCAAAGACCCCGCAGAGGCGGTAACACCCCCCCTGCACACACGCAAGAAAATTTTCCCGCACGCCCGCACCTCCCCCAGAATATGCCGGTATGCCCGGGCATTAACGCGCTGCGCGGGCGCACCCAGTTTGAGGGTACGCCCGCGTGTTTGCGTTATTGCCTGCGCCAGCTACTGCTGGCCGTGCTGGCTCGCATCAGCAGAGTTAGCGGCATCTGAGGTGCCGCCTTCAGAGTTATCTGCCGCAGCCCCCTGCGGGGAGGCAGGAACCTGCTGACTGTGGTTCGCAGTGTTCTGCTGATGCGCCGAATCCTGCGGGTTATTCTGCTGCTGAAGAGCCTGCTCCTGCTCGCGCGAGCTCAACCCCAAATAGCGGGTCATGCGGCTAAGCCAGCCCTGCTTACGTTCAGCGCTGGCGTGCTCCTCGGGCGCACGCTCATCCGTGGACCGCTCATCCTTGACCACCATAGGGGTTCCGCTCGTATTCGCGGGAACGATACGAATCGGAGTGGTCGCCAGCACCTCAACCGGCGGCAGCGGCCGCTCCGCCAGAGCCTCCGGGGCGTGCTCAACACCAAGAGCATCAGCTGGCGTGCTGTTCACGGCGCCGTTCGGGGCCTCAGCATTACCAGTGTCGGCAGCAGCCGGAGCTGCGGGGCCAGGCTGGGGTTGAGGCTGCGGTTGCGGTTGTGACGATACCGCGCTCGGGTACTGCAGCCCGGTGGCCGGGCGGCTAAAGGGAGAAGCCACAGCAGCACGCACCGGCGTGATGATCTGGCCGTGACGGCGGCCCACCCCGGAGGGCGAATGGGCACGAATCACCTTCACCCGCTCCTCAGCGGCGCGCGCCAAGTTTTCCTCAGCCACTCGGCGCTGCTCAGCATCCTTACGTTCCACGGGGTTTTCGGGAAGCTTGGGTTTCAGACCGGTACGCCCCTGAATAGGGATACCAGCCGAGGCAGGCCCGCTTACCCCAAACTGCCCGGTGTGAGGCCCACTATGGGGCTGCTGGGCGGGTGTGGAACCGGTGCGCGGGGCAGCACTATCCCAGTGATTCTGTGGGTTGTGCACGTCCGGTGCGGTTTCCTGGCCCTGTGCCTCCTGAACGGGGGCATGGTTTTGCACCTGCTGCGGCACATCCGGCTGAGCCTGCCCGTTACCATTATCCGGTGCGGCGGGTATAGCCTGCGGATTCTCCAGCGACGAAATGGGGCGCGCCTGCTGCCCATCAAGCGACTGCACAGCCCCCAGCACCTCCTGTTGAGGCTGCTCCTGCGCTGTGCCCTGACCCGCTACAGGGTGCGGCCCGGTCTGCTCGTTCGCAGCGGGCCCTTGGGTATTAGCCGCGCCTGCGGAACCAGCGTGACCGTTCGGGTCTTCAGCAGGCGAGGATGCAGGCTGGGCACTGCCCGAGGCAGACTCCTGGGGCTTCCCATCAGGATTCCCGGCCTGAGCAGGCTGAGCGGACTGCGGCCCTTGGGCCTGACCACCCTGCTGGGCGGAGCCCTGCGGCGAAGAGCTGCCCTGCGCAGTATTAGCCTGAGCGGCATCAGTTTGTGCAGCACCAGTCTTTTCGGCGCTGCCCTGATCATCGCGCGGGCCGGGGTTGTGCTTCACACCGTTCTGGGCGGCAGTATCCGCACGGTTGTCGCCCGCACCATTATCAGTTTTTGATGCGGCACTATTAGGCCCCTGCGCGTCAGGTTCCTGTCCGGCAGGCTTCTGGGGTGCAGCTTTAGCGTCCTGCTTATTCTGCACCGAATCTTTCTGCGCTGGCTCTTTCTGCTGTGCCGGACCCTGAACAGGTGCGGCTGAGTCAGAGTTCGGGGCAGAACCTGCATTCTTCACAGATCCGTTTGCTGCAGGCGTTGATGCCCCCTGTTCCGGGTTCTCCTGTGCTGAGCTTTCCTGCGCTGAAGTTCCCTGGGTCTGCTCGGCTGCCTTCTCGGCCTTCTGCTCGCCGCTCTTGGGGGAAGCAGCCTCCTTACCGGCGGAGCCGTTCACCCCTGAAGCATCCGGCTGCGGTGATTTCTGCGCAGTACCAGACCCTTTAGAGTTCTGCTGCGCAGCAGACGAACCGCCCGAATTGTCGGCTGCCTGCTGACCGTTCTGCCCATCCTTACCCTTAGAAGGGACGGAACCGCCCTGCTTCTGAGCGTCCTGGGCCTTCTGCTGATCGTCCTGAGCACCCTGCTTGGGGGACTTCGCATCGGCCTTTTGAGTCTCAGACGTCTGGGCATCAGGTTTCTGGGCATCGGGCTGAGCGGATTTTTGGGCCGCCGAAGCCTTTGCGTCCTTGGGCGCGCCGCCATCCTTTAGCGGCGCGGAACCATCAGCCTGCTGCGCACCATCAGACTGGCTCTTCTGACCCTGCGGCAAGGAATCGTCAGACTGTTTACTCTGCCCCTTCTGCTCACCCTGCGCAGGCTGCGACTGGCCAGCCTCAGCCGAGCTCTTCTGCTCATCCTTAGCGGCATCGGTCTTCTGCCCGGAACCCGAAGGTGAGCCGCCCGGCTTGCCGCCAGCCTGCTTACCCTGGGGCTGCTTAGCCTGGTCTTGCTCCTGAGACTGTTGATCTTGGGCCTGCTGGTCCTTACCGCTCTGCCCCTCGGTGTGCTTGTCCTCACCGGGGGTAGGCTGAGCCGGAGTATCACCGCCTGCGGGCTGCGCCCCGCCCTTAGCCTTTTGAGCTTGAGCATCTTCGGCGTCTTTCTTGCCCGCATCCTTCGTCGCAGAACCCTGCTTCTGGGAATCCTCAGATGCCTTATCGGCCTGTTCACCTTCAGCCTTTGCGGGCGTCTCGCCGGGCTTAGCAGAGCCCTTCGAGGCGTCCTCACCCGACGCTGCGGGCTGAGGCTTCTTCTCGGGCAGACCCTGAGCAGGAATCACCCGCATATCCAGCGGAATAGCGGCCGTGGCCTGAATCAGCGGCTCATCATCGGTCAAACGCAGCGGCTGGGACGCATCAGGATCGACCGGCAACGGCTGAATCGGAAGCGGAAGCGCGGAGGTGGCCTGAATCAGCACCTCCTGGGCGGGTGTAGGCTGAGCTGCGCCCTGCTCCTCACCACCCGGCACAGGGCCGTGCTGCATTGACTGGTCAGGTGCCTGCGCAGAGGCAGCATTATCAGCCTCATACGGTTGCCCAGATGCGTTCTCGGGGTGCTGCGAAGCGCCATTGTTACCGGCCTGAGCAGCGGGGGCACCCTCAGACGGGCGGGTAAACGCCGCCGCCGCACGGCCGGAGGCCGTACCAAAGCTCAACGGCAGATTAGACTGCTGCTCTTGTTGCCCCTGCTGCCCGTCATAGTGCTGCTGAGACTGCTGCGAGGTATCACGGCGAGCCTGCTGAGAGCCGGACGAAGGCACCGGCGCGCCGCCGGGGGCGTTGCCGAACCGCTCCGCACCGAAGCCCCACCCGAAACTGGGGCCTTCCTCCGGGAACGGGCCGAAATCGTCCTCAATATCGACCGGCTCAAACATGCGCAGATCCGAGGTTCCGGGCATGCCCGTAAGCGCCACCGCCGACTCGTCCAAATCCACCCCGGCCTCATCGAACAGGCCGCGCATCTGGTTCATCATCAGGTTGCGGGCGGTCGCGGAATCGGCGTCCTTCACGGCTTCAAGAACCGCGCGGTTCTCAGCATTCAGGCGCTCCATGGTACTGCTCCACAGCGGCACACGCCCCGCCAGCGACAGCAGAGCATCGAAGGTCGGCTGACGGATAGCAATCAGCAGCCCAGCAATCAGCTCGTTATTGGCGAGGCGGCTCAGCTCCAGGTGAAAGTCCAGGTACAGGTCAAGGAACTCCCGGATAGGGTGCCCACCCTCCTGCATCTCCTCCAGCAGCTCATCCACTTCACCGAAATCAGCGACGCCGGGGTCAATATTGGCAACACTCCAGCCTTCAAGAAGCATATGGGTCTGCACCAGGTCACGTTTCGGGTAGCGCGAAACAGCCATGTGCAGGCGCAGAGGCTCGGCTGCCGCCATCGCCGGCTCCTCATTCAGGTGAGCGATGATCTCTTTGCCCTTACCGGAGTATAGGCGCACCAGATCCATGTCTTCGAGGGTCTTCAAGCCCTCGCGGGTACGGCTTCTTCCCAAGCCAATCGCGCGGGCAATACGCTGATCGTCGGGCAAGTCCTGGCCAAGCTGCAGGTTGCCCTCAGTGAGCTCGTTCTCGAGCCAGCGGAGGATTTTACGGTGAATAGCCAACGTAGATTCCGTCTTTCGGGAAATTAGGGTTTATCAGGGTAGGTGTATGAGTTGATGATCAAGCGAACACGGGCGCACGCCCCGCCCCATTCGCTATCTCTCAGCGTGCCGCCGGTGCGGCATGCTATCGTCGGCGACCAAAGACACGCGCCAGAAGGCCACGAGGTTCCTCCTTAACGGTCACCTGCTCATACGGTGCAGGCTGAGGGATCGGCCGGAACACCGGCTCCTCAGTGGGTTCGGGAGCCTCCTTGGGCTCTACGGTCTGGGCCGTTTCGGGTTCAGCACCCGCATCGGCTGTATCAGTTACTGAGGCGCCGTCGGTGTCAGCTGCCTCGGTATCCTCAGACGCTTCGGGGTCGGCACCCTTCCCCTCCGCGTAAGTCTTCTTGGGTTCAGCATCATCCGCGTGAGCTGCTGCCTCATCAGGGTCCGGGCCGTCAGCGGGGTCAGTCGTCAGGGCTGTTTCATCGCTCTTCACGGTCTTAGACACGGTGGCAGCTTCCACAGATGCGGCATCCCGGCCTGCCTTCGCCGTTGAGGCCTCGGTACGCGGGCTATCGGAAGCATCCTGCCGGGTTTTTACCTCGGATAGTCCGGCGGTCTTCTGCTCACCCTGAGACTCGGTGGCGCTGGCAGCCGTGTCCTCACCCGTGTGGTGGTGCGTCTTCTTCGTGGGCGCATCCTCGGTGGTGGAGGTCATGTCAGCTGCCGCCGATACGGCATCCTGAGACTCAACGTTTACAGGCTCACTCTTGGCAGGCTGCTCATTGACGGGGTCGGTGTCAATAGCCTCATGCTTACCGCGGGCAGGCTCATTCGATACAGCAGGCTTGGCTGAGGCGTCACCTGCCGAACTCCAGGGGCTCACGCCAGCAGAGGACTCAGTTGCCTCATCGTCTTCACCCTGCCCCGCAGGAGCCACCGACTGGGTCTCGTTCGCGGAATCCTTCGCAGCAGTTTCAACAGGTGTTTTATCCTCATCAGATTGCGACACCTCGTCAGGGGCAAAGGCGGAGGGGGTGAAGGGGCGCATCGGCACCACGCCTTCGCTCACTTCACCGGTGCCAGCAAATGTGGCACTGGCGTTCTGTTCGCTCCCGGCCAACTCCTCATCCAGGCCCTCAGATTCTGCCGTTTCGGCAGGCTCTTCGGGGGCTTTCGCGCTGAGCACAACACCCACAGCCGGATCGGGGTGCGAGTCAGCACCTTCTTCCACAACGGGCTCGTCCTCAGCCGGGATATTGGGGTTATTCGAGCTCAACGGCACAACGCGGCGCTGAAGCTCTTCACTTCCGCCTGCGGCAGTATCGTCATTATCTTCCGCGCTGGGTTCCTCATCATTGTCTTCCTCAGCGTCGGATGGGATGTGCAGTTCGGCTGGAATGTCGAGTTTCTCACTGGATTCAACCACCTCATGCTGGTGCGCACCGGTAAATCCGCCCACCACCACGGAACTGCCCGGGAACGCGGGGGAAAAGCTCTCCCCACCGGGAAGCGCAACCGGGGCGTGAGCTGCCGCCGAGGCGCGGGCAGCCTCCAAAATCTCATCCACCCAGTCTGTAATCTCAGTGAAAACCTCGGGGTTCAGCGAATACAGTCGGCGCTGCCCCTCAACCACGGCCGACACCACACCGGCCTCACGCAGCACTTTCAGGTGCTTAGAAATAGTTGGCTGACTCATGCCCAGTTTCTCGACAACCGCACCAACAGTGTGGGTCTGTTCGGCGAGCAGCCGCACGATGCGGCGGCGGGTCGAATCCGCAATCACTGAAAAAACATCTGCATGCATATATCGATTATGTCATATATACGCTAGTTTGCCAGTTCCCAATAGCCGTCAAACCACACACTTAACTGGACATTATCAACCCCGGCCCATTAAATTCTTGAAACAGAATATGTGTTTTACTGCATGTTGAAGGTTGCGGGCGAAAAAACCGCCCCGCCCCACCACCGAATACCGCCATCGGGGATACACTAGAGGAGGCCGCACCACCACGTTCAGGGGCCTGCACCAACCACACAACCTACACGGCCCAAACCCCGCACCTAAAACCCGACGCCCACCCACACCATGAAGGGAGGAACCCATGGGACGCCTCGCCCGGCGCATCCGCGCACACTGGCGCAAACGCCACCGTAAACGCGAGGCCCTGCGCACCTCCCGTGAGTTCTTCAAACGCCAGCACACCCTACGCAGGTGGCGCCTGCCCAAACAGAACAGCAGCGACATCACCCCGTTCACCGGCGCACCCAGTTCCCGCACCACCCCCGCGCCCCCAAAACACGGCCTGCTCGATAATCTGCTGCCGAGCCGAAAAACCACAGATGCGCGCAGCACCCACACCGGCACCGCCCGGCGCGGGGCACTCACCGTTGAGGCGTCCGCACCAGGGGCAAGCACGCACCAGCCGCGACTGCTTGATGCCCGCACCTACGAGAACCTGCGCGACTTTATCGACGCGAAAGTGCTCTCCTCCCCCGCACGAACCGCCATCAGCACCTTCCTGCTGGTTATCGTGTTCTTCACGCTCATGCTCTTACTGCCGATCGCCTCAAATGACGGGCAAATGGCGCCGCTGCATCACGCATTTTTCACCGCCACCAGCGCCGTGACCGTCACCGGCCTCACCACCGTCTCAACCGCCGAACAGTGGTCGATGTTTGGGCAGGTCATTATCCTGTGCGCCTGCCAGATCGGTGGCTTGGGAACCCTTACCCTCACCTCGCTGCTGGCCCTGGCAACCGGGCGGAAAATGGGGCTGCGATCCAAGCTCATCGCCCAAGAAGAACTCAATATTGGGCGGCTAGGTGAGGTCGGTAGCGTGGTACGCACCGTCGCCTACACCTCCGCCAGTATTGAGGCGTTCATAGCGTTACTGCTGACCCCGCGTTTTCTGATGCTGGGCGAAGACCCGCTCACCAGCTTCTGGCACGGTATTTTCTACGCGATCTCGGCGTTTAATAACGCCGGGTTCACGCCGCATTCCGACGGAATCGTGCCGTACGGCCACGACTTTTTTGTGATCATCCCCGTGTGTATCGCCGTGTTTCTGGGGGCTATGGGGTTCCCTGTGCTCATGGCGTTACAGCAGCACCCGCTTAAACCCAGCCGGTGGACGCTCACCGCAAAGCTCACACTCGTCACCACCAGCGTGCTTTTCGTGCTGGGCGCCGCCGCCTGGGGTGCGGCCGAATGGAATAACCCGAGCACTGTCGGCGGGAACAACCCGGGGGATAAAATACTCAGCGCGCTCTTTGCCTCCGTCATGACCCGTTCAGGCGGTTTCAACCTGGTCGATATGAACGATATCCGCCCCGTGACCAGCCTCATTACCGACGTGCTCATGTTTATTGGCGGCGGCTCAGCCTCAACAGCTGGCGGCATTAAAGTCACCACCATTGCCGTGATTATGCTGGCGATTATGGCGGAGGCACGCGGCGACCAGTTTGTGGTGGCATTCAACCGCACTATCCCCGACACGGTGCTGCGCATCGCCATCTCAGTGACCATGATGAGCGCCGGTATCGTGATTGCCGGGTCCGGTGTTATTCTGATGCTCACCGACCAGCCCCTGAGCAGGGTGCTGTTTGAGGTGATCTCAGCCTACGCCACGTGCGGGCTCTCAAACGGCCTCTCAGCCGAGTTGTCGCCCGCTGGTATTTACACGCTCAGCGCTCTCATGTTCATTGGGCGTATTGGCACCATCACCGCCGCCACCGCCTTGGCGTTGCGCTCCCGCCGCCGCCTTTACAAGTTCCCCGAAGAAAGGCCCATCATTGGCTAATACACACAATGCGCCCGTGCTCGTGATCGGTTTGGGCCGGTTTGGCGCCTCAACCGCCGCGCAGCTGCACGCCCAGAACCAGGAGGTGCTCGCCGTTGAAAAAGACCCTGAGCTGGTGCAGAAATGGTCGGGCCTGCTCACCCACGTGGTAGCCGCCGATGCCGCCGACATTGATACGCTCAGGCAGCTGGGTGCAAACGACTTCGGGTCCGCGGTTGTGGGTGTCGGCACCTCGATTGAGGCGTCCGTGCTTATCACCGCGAACCTCGTTGACCTGGGGGTTGAACGTATTTGGGCGAAAGCAATCACCCCGTCACACGGCAAAATCCTGGAGCGCATCGGTGCGCACCATGTGGTCTACCCGGAGGCGGATGCGGGCCGCCGCGCCGCGCACCTGGTGTCTGGGCGGCTATTGGACTACATTGAGTTCGACGACGATTTCGCTATCGCTAAGATGCGCCCGCCGAAGGAAACTCACGGGTTCACCTTGGCGGAGTCGGATATCCGCGCCAAATACGGGGTGTCTGTGGTGGGCATTAAATCCCCCGGGGAGGAATTCACCTACGCAGACCCCTCCACGCGCATTCACTCTCGGGATATTCTTATCGTCTCGGGGCAGGTGGAGCTGATCGAGCGTTTTGCTGCCCGCCCGTAGGTTCTGTGGCTTCCCTCGCGTCTCTCGCTATCACCGTTAACCTTTGCCATTATCATTGTCTGCTGCCCCAAGCCTATTCAGAAGAGTTTTTTGCATTCAGAAGAGCTTATCGCTTCTGAATGCAAAAAACTCTTCT
>ERZ773038.527-NODE-527-length-25032-cov-11.221564_pt1 | contig 25032 bp, 15 predicted proteins | sample MGYA00511665_ERZ773038 | MGnify/ENA primary metagenome ERZ773038 (study PRJEB29015, sample SAMEA2737966) | human oral metagenome | biome: human oral; feature: human-associated habitat; material: dental | place: China | collected 2028 ... | reverse complement strand
TGATGAGGCCGAGCCAGACGGGCAGGTTGCTCTTGAACGGGGCGCTCTGGAAGTGTTCATCCATGGCGCGGGCGCCGTCCAGCAGCTGTTCGAAGACTTCAGGACCGCAGGCGATGGCGATGGAGACGCCGGCGGCGGACCACAGCGAGTAGCGGCCGCCCACCCAGTCCCAGAAGCGCAGGATCTGCGTGGCGGGCACGCCGTAGCGTTCGGCGGCTTCGGGGTGGGCGGTGACGCCGATGAACTGCCGCAGGGCGGCCTCGCGCGGGATGCCGGCGTGGATGAGCCAGTGCAGGGCGGCTTCGGCGTTGGCCAGGGTCTCGCGGGTGGTGAAGGTCTTGGAGACGACCAGGAAGGCGGTGGTGGCGGGATCGAGGCCGACGAGGTTGCGGGCCAGGTCGGCCGGGTCGACGTTGGCCACGAAGCGCACGTCGGGGCCGCCCGGCTGGGCCAGGGCGTCGCAGACCAGGCGCGGGCCCAGGTCGGAGCCGCCGATGCCGATGCAGACGAGGGTGGTGAGCGGCTGGCCACTGTGGCCGCGCAGTTCACCCTGACGGAAGCGGCGGGCCAGGTCGACGATGCGCTGGCGTTCGGCGCGGGCCAGCTGGGCCGCGTTGGGATCGCCTTCGAGGCCGCGCAGGGCGGTGTGCAGCACCTGCCGTCCCTCGGTGGGGTTGGCAATGCCGCCGCTGAGCATGTACTGGCGTGCTTCGGGCAGGCGGGCGCTGTTGGCCACGCCGATCAGGGCGTCGATGACGGCGTCGTCGATGCGCTGCTTGCTGAAGTCGGCGACGAGGCCGGCGGCTTCGAGGCGCAGCTGGGCAGGGCGGCCAGGGTTTTCGAGCAGGGTTCGCAGGGGCGTCTCTTCAAGGCGTCGTCCCTCGCGTTGCAGGATGCGCCACGCGGCCCGGCGAGCCCCGGTGTTGGGGGCTGAGCGGGGGGATGGCGTCTTTTGCGTAGTGTCCATGACGAAAACCTCCAGGCAAGGCATGCACTTGAATTCAGCATGTTGCCACAATTGACGATTGGGCCACTGTACAAAACCGCAGCACGGATGTCTGTTTTGCCGAGTTTCAGGAAGGGGGCGGCGAAGGCCCCGCCGGATCTTCGGTGATCCGGTGGGCAATGGTTCCGTTCTGGGCCCAAATGCGTTCAGTGTGCGGTGCGCGGAGCGGATTGGGGGCTGATCTTGCGTGGATGGCCTGGAAAGACGCTGCTCCGAGGGGCCACGAATGTGTGTGGGGAGCGTGCCACGCGAGGGGGCGTGTCACGAGGTGAGGCGTGTCACGGGGTGGGGTGTGTCACGACGCGCGGGACCTGCCCTGTCCGGGCGTCCGGACGGCACGCCAGGCCGAGACGGCCAGCCACAGCCAGCCGGCGATGAAGCAGCTGCCGCCGATGGGGGTGAGGATGCCCAGTGGCCGGGTGCCGGTGAGCACCAGCAGGTAGAGGCTGCCGCTGAACAGCAGGATGCCGAGGGTGAACAGGCTGCCGCTGACGGTGATGGCGCGGGAGGGCAGGCGGCCGGCCAGGGCGCCGAGAGCGACGAGGGCCAGGGCGTGGTACATCTGGTAGCGCACGGCGGTCTCGTAGATGAGCAGCAGGGGCTCGGCCAGCATGGCACGCAGGCCATGGGCACCGAAGGCGCCGGCGGCGACGCCCAGGGCGGCGAACAGGGCGCCAGTGCCCAGCCAGGGCAGGCCGATGGCGGTGGATGGAGCGGTTGCAGGTTGCATGATGGGTGCGTGGGTGGGAAAGGACGCCGGACGGGGGGCTGCAGGCGCTGGATGCTTCTGCAGGGCCCCCTGTCTGCGGGGTGAGTGTCTCGTCAGTGGGGATCGGTCTTGCGGGTCTTGGTACCGGCGCGGGGGGTGCTCGCCTTGCGGGCGCGGGATGCCGGGCGCAGCCCGGCCAGGTTGGTTTTGCGCTCGCTGGCTTTACTCTCGGCGGCTTTGCTCTTCGTGGCTTTTCCCTCGGGTTTCTCGCCCCGATGCGCGGCCATGAACTCGGCCAGCAGGCGGCCGGTGTGGGTCTTGCGGCTGCGGGCCAGCTGGGCGGGCGGGCCTTCGGCGACGACCTGGCCACCGTCGGTGCCGCCTTCGGGGCCGATGTCGATGATCCAGTCGGCCTCGGCCCAGATGTTCTGGTTGTGTTCGATGACCAGCAGGGTGTTGCCGGCATCGACGAGGCGGTGCATGACGTGCAGCAGTTTCTCCACGTCGGCCATGTGCAGGCCGACGGTGGGCTCGTCCAGGATGTAGAAGGTGCCGCCGTCGACGACCTCGCCCTGGTGGCCGGCCTTGCGCGCGCGGGCGCGGGCGGTGGCTTGGGCCTTGGCTTCACGCAGCGGGTCGACCTCTTCGGTGAGGGCGCGGACCTTGGCCAGTTCGGTGACGAGCTTGATGCGCTGGGCCTCGCCGCCGGACAGGGTGGGGCTCTGCTGGCCCAGGGTGAGGTAGCCCAGGCCCACGTCCTGCAGCAGTTGCAGGGGGTGGGCGATGGAGCGCCACGGGGTGAAGAACTCCAGGGCCTCGTCCACGGTCATGTGCAGCACGTCGGCGATGGACTTGCCGTTGAGGCGGACCTGGTTGGTCTCGGGGTCGAAGCGTCCGCCGCCGCAGGTGTCGCAGAGGATGCGCACGTCGGGCAGGAAGTTCATCTCGATGGTGCGCACGCCCTGGCCTTCGCAGGCGGGGCAGCGGCCGCCGGCGGTGTTGAAGGAGAAGCGCGAGGCGGTGTAGCCGCGCAGGCGGGCTTCGCTGGTGTCGGCGAAGAGGCGGCGGATGGCGTCCCAGAAGCCGATGTAGGTGGCGGGGGTGGAGCGCGGGGTCTTGCCGATGGGGGTCTGGTCCACTTCCAGCACGCGCTGGATGCCCTGCCAGCCCTGCAGGTCCTGGCAGTGGGGGAGCTTGCCGCGCTCGCCGGCCAGCTTGCGCTGCAGGGCGTCCAGCAGCACGTCGCGGGCGAAGGTGGACTTGCCGGAACCGGAGACGCCGGTGACGACGGTGAGACGCTTGAGCGGGATGCGGGCGGAGGCGTCCTTCAGGTTGTGCAGGTGGGCGCCCAGCAGGTGCAGGGCGGGGGTGTCGTCGTCGACGGGGCGGCGGGCGGCATCGGGCAGGGCGGGCGGATGGGCCAGATAGCGGCCGGTGAGGCTGGCCGGGTTGGCCTCCACTTCGGCCAGGGTGCCGCTGGCGATGATCTGGCCGCCCAGGCGGCCGGCGCCGGGACCGATGTCGATCAGGTGATCGGCGCGGGCGATGGTCTCTTCGTCGTGTTCGACGACCAGCAGGGTGTTGCCCTTGTGGCGCAGCTTGTCCAGGGTCTGCAGCAGCAGGCGGTTGTCGCGCGGGTGCAGGCCGATGGTGGGTTCGTCCAGCACGTAGCAGACGCCCTGCAGGTTGGAGCCGAGCTGGCCGGCCAGGCGGATGCGCTGGGCCTCGCCACCGGACAGGGTGGGGGCGGAGCGGTCGAGCGTGAGGTAGCCCAGGCCCACGTCGATGAGGAAGGCCAGGCGGTTGCGGATCTCGTCGAGGATGCCGGCGGCGATGTCGGTCTGGCGGCGGTCGAAGCCCTTGGCCACGGTGTCGACCCACTGGCGGGCCTGCAGGACGGACTGGGCGGTGACATCGGCGATGGACTGGCCGCCGACGCGCACGTTCAGCGCCACGGGGTTGAGGCGCTGGCCATGGCAGACGGGGCAGGGGTCATCGCTGTAGGTGACGCCGGCATCGGTCTCGCCTTCCAGGCCGGGGGTGAGTTCATCCTTCTTGATGCGGCCGATGATGGCCAGGCCGGTGCCCAGGCAGCCGGGGCACCAGCCCTGCCGTGCGTTGAACGAGAAGGTGCGCGGATCCAGCTCGGGGTAGCTGGTGCCGCAGTGGCTGCAGGCGCGCTTGGTGCTGAACAGGACGGTGTTGAGGCTGGCATCCAGGTCGGTCTTCAGGCGATCCACGTCTTCCAGCAGCATGACCACGCCCTTGCCGTGCTGCAGGGTGGCCAGCAGCTGGGTGCGCAGTTCGGCTTCGTGGGCGGGGCTGATGGTCAGGTCGGCCACCGGCAGTTCGATGTTGTGCTCGATGTAGCGGTCGATGCGCGGGAAGCCCTGGGTGGGCAGGAACTTGCCGTCCACGCGCAGCATGGGGTAGCCCTTGCCGTGCGCCCATTTGGCCAGGTCGGTGTAGACGCCCTTGCGGCCCACGACCAGCGGGGCCAGCAGGCCCACCTGGCGGCCGCGGTAGTCGCGCAGGATGCGGGCGGCGATGCTGTCGAAGGACTGCGGCTCGATGGGGGTTCCGTCGTTGGGGCAGTACTGGGTGCCCAGCTTCTGGAACAGCAGCCGCAGGAAGTGGTGGATCTCGGTGAGGGTGGCGACCGTGCTCTTGCGGCCGCCGCGGCTGGTGCGCTGCTCGATGGCGACGGTGGGCGGGATGCCGTAGATGCCGTCCACATCGGGCCGCGAGGCGGGCTGGACGAACTGGCGGGCGTAGGCGTTGAGCGATTCAAGGTAGCGGCGCTGGCCTTCGCCGAAGACGACATCGAAGGCCAGGGTGGACTTGCCGCTGCCCGAGACACCGGTGATGACGGTGAGCCGGTCGCGCGGGATGTCCACGTCGATGTTCTTCAGGTTGTGCTCGCGGGCGCCGTGCACGAGGATGGCGCTGCTGGCGCGGTCGCGCAGCGATCCGGCCTGCCAGGCGGGGGCGGGCTCCTGGACCGTGTGGGCCGCCTGTGGCGCCGTGGCCTGGCGGGACAGGCGCTCCAGCTCGGCCTGGTGGGTGGCCAGCGCCGCGCCGGTGAAGGAGGCCGGGTTGGCGGCGACGTCCGGTGGGGTGCCGGTGGCGACGATGCGTCCGCCGTGATCGCCCCCGCCGGGGCCCAGGTCGATGAGCCAGTCGGCGGCGTCGATGAGGTCGAGGTTGTGCTCGATGACCAGCACGGAGTGGCCGGCAGCCTGCAGCGAGCGCAGGGCGCGCAGCAGCCGCGCAATGTCGTCGAAATGCAGGCCGGTGGTGGGTTCGTCGAACAGGTACAGCGTGCCGCCAGTGGCGAGGCGACCGCTTCGGGCGCCGCGCTTGCGGGCCTGTTCGGCGGCTTCGGCCAGGAAGCCGGCCAGCTTCAGGCGCTGGGCCTCGCCGCCCGACAGGGTGGGCACGGGCTGGCCAAGCTTCAGGTAGTCGAGACCGACCTCGACCAGCGGCTGCAGGCGGCGCTGGATCTCGGGGGTGGCGCTGAAGAAGTCGGCGGCCTGGCGCACGGTCATTTCCAGCACGTCGACGATGGAGGCCTCCACCGGGCGGGCCATGGCAGTGCCGTCGCTGCGGCCGCGGATGCGCACGTCCTGGATCTCGGGGCGGAAGCGCCGGCCGTCGCAGTCGGGGCAGCGCAGGTACACGTCGGACAGGAACTGCATCTCGACGTGCTCGAAGCCGTTGCCGCCGCAGGTGGGGCAGCGGCCGTCGCCGCTGTTGAAGCTGAAGACGCCCGCGGTGTAGCCGCGCTCGCGGGCCAGTTCGGTGGCGGCAAATTGCTTGCGGATCAGGTCGAAGGCGCCGACGTAGCTGACCGGGTTGCTGCGGGTGGTCTTGCCGATGGGGGATTGGTCGACGAAGACCACGCCGTCGATCTGGCGGGCGCCGACGAGGCGCCTGAATTCACCGGGGGCCTCGGTGGGCAGGCCCTGCTCCTTCAGCAGGGCGGGCAGCAGCACGTCCTGCATGAGGGTGGACTTGCCGCTGCCGGAAACGCCGGTCAGGCAGACGAGCCGTCCCAGCGGGATGTCCACGTCGATGCCCTTGAGGTTGTGGGCGGTGACGCCTTCAAGCCGCAGGCGCGGGGTGTCATCGGTGACGGGTTCGCGATGGCCGGAGGAGACGTGCTTGCGGCGGGCCAGGTAGTCGGCGGTGAGGGTCTGGGCGGCAGGCAGCCGGCTGGCTGGGCCGTCGAAGACGATCTGGCCGCCCCGTTCGCCCGGGCCCGGGCCGATGTCGATGATGCGCTCGGCGGCGAACATTACCTGCGGGTCGTGCTCGACCACCACCAGCGAATTGCCGGCGTCGCGCAGCCGCTGCATGATGGCGATGATGCGGTCCATGTCGCGCGGGTGCAGGCCGATGGAGGGCTCATCGAGGATGAAGAGCGTGTTGACCAGCGAGGTGCCCAGCGCGGTGGTGAGGTTGATGCGCTGCACTTCGCCGCCGGAGAGTGTGCGCGACTGGCGGTCGAGCGTGAGGTAGTCCAGACCCACGTCGCTCAGGAAGCGCAGCCGGGTGCGGATCTCGGTCATCAGCAGCTCGGTGGCCTCGTCCAGCGGGGCGGGCAGGTGCAGGCCGGCCATCAGCCGGTTCAGCCGGTCGATGGGCAGCAGCATGAGGTCGTGCAGGGTCAGGCCCGGCAGGGCGTCGAGCTGAGCGTCGGTCCACTGCGTGCCCATGGGGCGGAAGCGCCGGTAGCTTCCCGCGCTTTCCGTGTGGGCATCGAGGCCGGCCGGATCGTTTGAAGATGCGCGGCCGGACGAGGGCTGCTCGGTCGGGGCGGCTCCGTTTTCGTCGGCGACCGGGGCGAAGGCCTGCCGGGCGTCTTCCTCGTTGCCCACGCGCCAGAGCAGGGCCTCGGGCTTGAGGCGGGCGCCTTCACAGGCGGGGCACGGGGTGTAGGAGCGGTACTTGGACAGCAGCACCCGGATGTGCATCTTGTAGGCCTTGCTTTCCAGCCAGCCGAAGAAGTTGCGGATGCCGTACCACTGCCGTTTCCAGTCGCCGCTCCAGTCGGGCGCGCCTTCGATGACCCAGCGCCGGTCGGCTTCGGACAGGTCCGACCAGGGACTGTCCAGATCGATGCCGGCCTTGCGGCCGTACTTCATCAGTTCGTCCTGGGCCTCCTTGAAGCTGGGCGTCTGCCAGGGCTTGACGGCGCCTTCGGCCAGCGACTTGGACGGATCGGGGATGACCAGGCCGAGGTCCAGACCGATGACGCGACCGAAGCCCTTGCAGGTGTCGCAGGCGCCCAGCGGCGAGTTGAACGAGAACAGGCTGGGCGTGGGCGCGTGATAGGCGATGTCGCAGGTGGCGCAGGCGAACTGCGTGCTGAAATGCCAGCGGGCCAGCTCGTGGCCCTCGGCGTCCTGGGCGATGACGGCCAGACGGCCATGGCCGCGGTCCAGGGCGGCTTCCAGGCTGCCCGCCAGCCGGTCATCGGGCACGCTGCTGGCGCGGAACCGGTCGGCCACGACGGTGAGGCGGACGGGGTGATCGTGTATCAGCGGGGTGTCGTCGGCGCCGGCTGCCGTGGCGGCGTCGGCGCCATCCGGGGCGGTGGCCTGGGAGGTGAGGGTGCTGGCGTCTGCCTTGGCCGCTGCGGCGCGGGTTGCCTTGTCGGCTTTGGTGCGCTTTCCGGCCTTGGCGGCCTTGTCGCTCGTGGCCTTGCCCGCCTTGCGCTTGCCGGTCTTGCCGGTGGTTTCCTCGCTCTCGGCGGGGTTGGGCAGATCCTCGCGCTGGTGGATGCGGGTGTAGCCCTGGGCCTGCAGCTGGGCGATGACCTCCCGTTCGTCGAAGCCGGCCGGTACCAGAACCGGGAAGGTGACGTAGAGGCGGGGATCATCCAGCGCGGCGGCCCGCTGGCGCACGGCGGCGGCGATGCTGGCCACGTCGTCGACCCGGACCGGCTGGGCGCACTGCCGGCAGTACAGGGTGGCGGCATGGGCCATCAGCAGCTTCAGATGGTCGTTCAGCTCGGTCATCGTGCCGACCGTGGAGCGCGAGGTGCGCACCGGGTTGGTCTGGTCGATGGCGATGGCGGGCGGCACGCCGTCGATGCTGTCGACCTGGGGACGGTCCATCCGGTCGAGGAACTGGCGGGCGTAAGCCGAGAAGGTTTCGACGTAGCGACGCTGGCCCTCGGCATAGAGGGTGTCGAAGACCAGCGAGGACTTGCCGCTGCCCGAGACGCCGGTGACCACCACCAGCTGGCCAGTGGGGATGTCCAGATCCAGCCCCTTCAGGTTGTTCTGCCGGGCGCCGCGGATGCGGATGGGCACCTGCGGGTTGGAATGGGCGGCAGCAGCTGATGAGGATGGGGTGGGGGTGGCGGAGGTGCTCACGGTGCGACGGGGACAAGGCGGAGAAGACGGGCGGGCGGCAGCGAGCCGACCCGCGGGCAGCCTGCGGACAGGCGAGGCCGGCCCGATCGACATGGCGTCGGGCATCGGGTTTCTCAATGGTAGTGGATCGCGGAGGGCGAGTCGCTGGCCGGGGTGGCGTGCCGGGGCTGGGCAGGCTCCTGGGGATTCGTTGAAGTCCATGCCCGACATGCAATGGACGCGAGGACTTGTGCGGCGGATACCCTAGAATGGCGGGACATCATCACCACGAGGAGATCGTCATGGCCCTGCCCATTTCCACCCCCAATGCTCCGGCCGCACTGGGCCCCTATTCGCAGGCGGTTCGTGCCGGCGACACGGTGTATCTGTCCGGTCAGATCCCGCTCGATCCCAAGACCGGCGAGCTGGTCGAGGGCGGCTTCGAGGCGCAGGTTCATCAGGCGTTTCGCAACCTGAAGGCCGTGGTGGAGGCTGCAGGCGGCCACCTGGGTCAGGTGGTGCGGCTGGGGCTGTTCCTGACGGATCTGAAGCAGTTCGCCACCGTCAACAGCATCATGGCCGAGTATTTCCATGCGCCGTATCCGGCACGTTCCACCGTCCAGGTGGCGGCGCTGCCCAAGGGCGCACCTTTCGAGGTGGAAGCCACGCTGGTGCTGGCGTGAGTCGTTCCCGGTCGGCGCGGCACGCGCGATGAAGAACGTGCGCAAGGCAGGCGCCGCCGTGGAGGGCGCAGAAGCACCGGGCAAGGAGGCTGCCGGCGGGCTCACCGCCAAGGGGGCGGCCAAGACGTCGTCCGGCCGCCGCTCGGCGGCTTCGCTGCTGGCCCGGCTGGGGCTGCACGGGCCGGACGACCTGGTGCTGCACCTGCCGCTGCGCTACGAGGACGAGACCCGGCTGGTGCCGATCGGCTCGCTGGTGCACGGCAGTTCGGCCCAGATCCAGGCCACCGTCACCCGCGCCGAGGTGACGCGGGGCCGGCGCGCGCTGCAGGTCTGGGTGAACGACGGTACCGGCGAGCTGCAGCTGCGCTTCCTGCATTTCTATCCGTCCCAGCTGACGCAGTTGCAGCCGGGGCGGCTGGTGCGCGCTTATGGCGAGCTGCGGGTGGGGCTGTTTGGCCGCGAGATGGTGCATCCGCGCTACCGGATGGTGAGCGAGGACACGCCGCTGCCCGACCGGCTGACGCCCGTGTATCCCACCGTGGCCGGTCTGGGCCAGGCCACGCTGCGCCGCGAGATCGACCGGGCACTGGCGGATTGCCGCTGGCAGGACACGCTGCCGCCGACGTTGCTGACGGCGCTGATGTCGGGTTCTGGCGACGGAAAGCCGGCATCCGGACGGCCAGGCGCGGACCTGGTGGCGTCATTGCTGGCGGGGCTTCCGCCGCTGCTGGAATCGCTGAGGCTCATCCATCATCCGCCACCAGGGACCGATCTGGATGCCCTGCTGGAGCGGCGCACGCCGGCCTGCCAGCGCATCGTCCTGGAAGAGCTGGTGGCGCAGCAGCTGTCGCTGCGACGGGCGCGCCAGCTGCGGGCGGGCCAGCGGGGGCAGCCGCTGGCGAATCGCGACGGTGAGGCAGCACTGCTGGCGTCGCTGCCGTTTGCGCTCACCGGTGCGCAGCGCCGGGTATGTGACGAGATCGCGGCCGATCTGGCGCGGCAGCAGCCCATGAACCGGCTGCTGCAGGGTGACGTGGGCAGCGGCAAGACGGTCATTGCCGCGCTGGCAGCGATGGTGGCGGTGGGTTCGGGCTGGCAGGCCACGCTGATGGCGCCGACCGAAATCCTGGCACGGCAGCACTATGAGCGGCTCTCACCCTGGCTGGAGCCGCTGGGCGTGCGGGTGGGCTGGCTGGCCGGTTCGCTGGGGGCGGCCGCCAAGCGCCGGGTGAAGCAGGCGGTGGCGGCCGGCGAGGTGGACGTGCTGATCGGCACGCATGCGCTGATCGAGGATTCGGTGGTCTTTCCCAGGCTGGCGCTGGCCATCGTGGACGAGCAGCACCGCTTCGGCGTGGCGCAGCGGCTGGCGCTGCGCGGGGAGGGCCGTTTCCTGCCGCACCAGCTGATGATGACGGCGACGCCGATTCCGCGCACGCTGGCGATGACCTTCTATGCCGATCTGGACGTGTCGGTGATCGACGAGCTGCCGCCGGGGCGCCAGCCGGTGACGACCAAGCTGATTGCCGATTCGCGCCGCGACCAGGTGGTGGAGAATGTGGGGCGCTGGGTGGCCGAGGGCCGCCAGGCGTACTGGGTCTGCCCGCTGGTGGAAGAATCCGAGGCGCTGGACCTGCAGAACGCCATCGACACGCGCGAGCAGCTGCAGGCGGCGCTGCCGCAGGTGCGCACCGGGCTGGTGCATGGCCGGCTGTCCGCGGCCGAGAAGGACGAGGTGATGGTGGCCTTCAAGGCCGGCGAGATCGACCTGCTGGTGGCCACCACGGTGATCGAGGTGGGGGTGGACGTGCCCAACGCCAGCCTGATGGTGATCGAGCACGCCGAGCGCTTCGGCCTGTCGCAGCTGCATCAGCTGCGCGGCCGCGTGGGGCGGGGCACGGCGCAGAGCCTGTGCGTGCTGCTGTACCGGCATCCGCCGGGGGCCATTGCCCGCGAGCGGCTGGCCACCATGCGGGAGACGCAGGACGGTTTCGAAATCGCGCGGCGCGATCTGGAGCTGCGCGGTCCGGGCGAGCTGCTGGGCGCCCGTCAGTCGGGGGCGATGCTGCTGCGCTTTGCCGACCTGGGGCGGGATGCGCCGCTGGTGGACATTGCCCACGCCCTGTCGGAGCGGCTGCTGGAAGCGCGCCCGGACGTGGTGGAAGCGCATCTGGACCGCTGGCTGCGGCGGCGCGAGCGATTCCTGGATGCCTGAGCGACCTGCCGCGCGGCATTGAGGCCGGTTTTTGCGGGTGGGGTTTCCGTCGTGCGGTCGGCCGGAAGCCGACGGAATGTGGAGCGTTCGGTGCCCAGTCTGAGATAGAATTCTTCTATGACTTTGACTGAACTGAAATACATCGTGGCCGTGGCCCGCGAGCGACACTTCGGCCGGGCGGCCGAGGCCTGCTTCGTGAGCCAGCCCACCCTGTCGGTGGCCATCAAGAAGCTGGAAGACGAGCTGGAAGTGCAGCTCTTCGAGCGCGGCAATGTGGAGGTGAGCGTCACCCCCGTGGGCGAGCGCATCGTCGAGCAGGCCCAGCGCGTGCTGGAAGAGTCCGCCACCATCCGCGAGATCGCCAAGGAAGGCAAGGATCCACGCCATGGGCCGCTGCGGCTGGGCGTCATCCACACCATCGGTCCCTACCTGTTGCCCCGTCTGGTGCCGGCCATGCTGAAGGCCGTGCCCGGCATGCCGCTGCTGCTGCAGGAAGGGCTGACGGCCAAGCTGCTGGAGGCGCTGAAGCTGGGCGAGATCGACGTGGCCGTGGTGGCCGAGCCGATGCCGGTGCCGGGCGTGATGTCCTGGCCGGTCTATGACGAGCCCTTCGTGGTGGTGGTGCCCACCAAGCATCCGTGGGCGTCGCGTCCGTCGGTGGATTCGACCGAGCTGAAGGATGAGACCATGCTGCTGCTGGGCGCAGGTCACTGCTTCCGCGACCAGGTGCTGAAGGTCTGCCCGGAGCTGTCGCGCTATTCGCAGACCAGCACGGCCGGCATCCAGAAGACCTTCGAGGGGTCGTCGCTGGAGACCATCCGCCACATGGTGGCCTCGGGCATCGGCATCACCGTGCTGCCCTGGACCGCCATGCCGCCGGGCATCGAGCCCGGGGTGGAGGGCAAGAACAATGACGGCCTGCTGACCTACGTGCCCTTCGAGAAGACGCCGCCGGTGCGTCAGGTGATGCTGGTCTGGCGCAAGAGCTTCGGTCGGGTGGAGGCCGTGGAAGAGCTGCACGACTGCCTGGTGAAGCTGGAGCAGCCCGGCGTCATGCCGCTGGACGTGCCTGCGCCGCTGTCGCTGATGACGGTGCCGGTCTGATGACGGCGCGGAACACACCGGGCGCGGTGCCAGTGGGTGCCGCCCGGGAGGGCGGTGCAGGCGCGGACGCAGCACCGCGGCGCGCCTTGGCTGAAGGTGTCGATCGGGTGGATGGCCTCGGGTTGACGGTCGACGGTACGTCCATTCTCGACCAGGTGGGCAACACCCCGCTGGTGGCGCTGTCGCGCCTTGTGGATCCGGCCGTGCAGGCAGCCGGTGTCCGCGTGCTGGCCAAGCTGGAAGGCAACAATCCGGCCGGTTCCGTGAAAGATCGGCCGGCGCTGGCGATGATCACGGCTGCCGAGGCGCGTGGCGAGATCCGGCCCGGCGACACGCTGATCGAGGCCACGTCCGGCAACACCGGCATTGCGCTGGCCATGGTGGCAGCGGTGAAGGGCTACCGGATGGTGCTGATCATGCCCGAGACCCAGAGTCTGGAACGCCGCCAGTCGATGCAGGCCTACGGGGCCGAGCTGGTGCTGGTCTCGAAGGAAGAGGGCATGGAGGGCGCGCGCGATCTGGCGCTGGCCATGCAGGCCGAGGGACGGGGTCGGGTGCTGGACCAGTTCTCCAACGACGACAACTGGCGGGCACACTATCGCAGCACCGGCCCGGAAATCTGGCGGCAGACGGCGGGCAGCGTCACGCACTTCGTTTCGGCCATGGGCACCACCGGCACCATCACGGGCGTGTCGCGCTTCCTGAAGGAACAGCGAGAGACCATCCGGATCATCGGCGCCCAGCCGGCAGAAGGCGCATCGATCGCCGGCATCCGTGCCTGGCCGCCGGGCTACGAGCCTGCCATCCGGGCGCAGGCGCGCATCGACCGGGTGGAGGAAGTGAGCCAGCAGGCAGCCGAGGACATGACGCGCCGGCTGGCGAGGGAAGAGGGCATCTTCTGCGGCGTGTCGTCGGGTGGCGCGGCGGTGATCGCGCTGCGGGTGGCCGAGCAGCTGGCGGCGGAACGGTCCGCGGCAGCACGGCAGGCCGCGGCGTCAGCCGGGGCTCCCGTTCCCGGCACGGTGGAACCGGCCACCGTGGTGTTCATTGTCTGCGACCGGGGCGACCGCTATCTGTCGACGGGGCTGTTCGCCGGCTGATCAACCCTCATGCGGCTGCCCGCACCAGCACTGCCAGGCGCGGTGGGCCGCCTGGCCGTTGCCGGCCGGATCGATGCCGAACAGGCCCGGTGCGGGCTGGCCGTGGTCGTGCGGCAGCACCAGATAGCAGGTGCGCCGATCCACCGCCAGGCCGACCTGAGCGCCGTGCGGCAGCGTCAGCGTGGTGGGCTCGTGGCCGAAGGGCAGGCCGGTGATCAGCGGCGTGGGCGTCTGCGTGCGCAGCCACTGCCAGACCTTCTTCATCGTGTAGCGATCGCCTTCGGCCTGTTTCCAGCTGAAGTGGCCCAGCAGCACGGCACGCTGGCGGTCCAGCACGCCCGTGTGCAGCAGCTGGGTCATCAGCCGCTCCACGCGGTAGGGGTGCTCGTTGACCTCTTCCAGGAACAGGATGCCGCCGTCGATGCGCGGAAAGAGCGAGGTGCCCAGCAGCGAGCAGACCATGCTGAGGTTGCCGCCCCAGAGCGTGCCTTCGGCCTCGAAGCCCGAGGGCGCGCCTTCACCCCGAAAGCCCACCAGTTCCAGCCGGCCCGACAGGGCGTCGGCCAGTGTTTCCAGCGTGGTGGGATCCACGTCCGCCGGGTCGGCGGCGTCGAAATGCGAGACCAGCGCAGGGCCGGCCCAGGTGGTGGCGCCTGTCCGGGCCAGCATGGCCAGGTGGAAGGCGGTGAAGTCCGAGAAGCCCAGCCATTTCTTGCCGCTGGCAGCCAGACGCTCGAAGTCCAGCTTTTCCAGGTAGCGGGTGATGCCGTAGCCGCCCCGGCTGGTCATGATGGTGGGGGCGCCGGACTCGATGGCCCGCTGGAAGGCCTGCAGGCGCGTCTCGTCGTCGCCGGCAAAGCGCTGCTGGTGGGTGGCCAGCGCCTTCGGGTCCAGCGTCAGCCGAAAGCCCTGGCGCTGCAGCAGCCGGCGCGCCCGCTGCACGCGGCTGCGGTCGGCAATCGCCCCGGAAGGGGAGATGACGTAGATGTCGCGGGCGTGAGGGGGAAGGTCCAGCGGACCTGTGAGCAGGTCGGAGGAACTGGGTGCGGAGGCAGGGCTTGGCACGGGGGAGGATCGTCCATGAACGGGCATGAGGCCGGCTATCTTAACGCCGCTGCCCGTGGCCGTGTCCCCGATGCTCAGGGCGAGGGCGTCTTCTGTGGCAGCATGGGCTGGTTGGGCAGCTCCAGCTGCGGCGCGCCCAGCGTGCCGGCATGGCGCTGGTGCAGCACTTCGGCCAGCTCGGTCACGGCCATGGCGTAGAAGAACGAGCGGTTGTAGCGGGTGATGGCGTAGAAGTTGCCGGTACCGATGACGTAGCTGGGCGGGTTGGCGCCGTTGGGCAGGTCCACCAGCATCAGCGGCTGGTCGGCCGGCAGTGACAGGGGGCTGGTGATGCCGGCGGCGCGCAGGTCGGCGATGCTCAGCTCGGGCTTCGGGCCGCGGGCCAGCAGCGAGGCGGGGTCGGCGCTCTCGGCCAGCGTAGCGGGGTAGTAGAGGTCGCGGCCCTTCTGCCAGCCGTGGATGGCCAGGAAGCGCGCCACGCTGCCGATGGCATCGACCGGGCTGTTGACCAGATCGATGCGGCCATCGCCGTCGAAGTCGGTGGCATAGCTGCGGATGCTGCCGGGCATGAACTGCGGGGTGCCGATGGCGCCGGCGTAGGAGCCCCGGGGAGCCATCGGATCCAGGCCGTTCTCGCGGCAGTACAGCAGGAACTGCTCCAGCTCCTTGCGGAAGTAGGCGGCGCGCGGCGGAAAGTCGAAGGCCAGCGTGGAGAGCGCCTGGATGGTGGGGAACTTGCCGGTGTTGCGACCGTAGAGGGTTTCCACGCCGATGATGGCGACGATGATCTCGGCGGGCACGCCATGTTCCTGCGTGGCGCGTTCCAGTGCGCCGGCATGCTGTTCCCAGAACTTCAGGCCGCCGTCGATGCGCACCGGCTGCAGGAAGCGGGCCCGGTAGGTTGGCCAGTCAGGCAGCTTGGGGGCCGGGGGCGGCGTGGTGGGGGCGGTGCCGGCGGGCGTGGCGTCACCGGCCGGGGCTGGCACGGGGGGCGGCGGAGGCGGGGGCGTCATCAGCGCCAGCGTGCGCGCGTTGGGGCTGACCTGCGCGAACAGCGTCAGCAGGGCGTCCCGGTCGAAGCCGTGGCGCTCGGCCATCTCGCTCACGAAGGCCTTCACGTCCAGATGTTCGGCGTAGTTGCCGGGAATGGGCTGCGGGCCGCTGGCCGCAGCAGCTGCACTGGCGACCGCTGCGGCGGATGCCGCCGTGGCTGACGTGGCGGTGGCCTTGGACGCGGCTTTGGGGACGGGCTGTGTCCGGGCCGCTTTCCCGGCGGCGTGTCCTCGGGATGTGCCGGCCCGAGCCTTCGCCGTCGCGGGCTTCGTTGAAGCCTGAGCGGAACGGGATGCCTTGGCAGCCTTGTTCTGTCCGGCCTTCTTGCCGCCTGTGGTCGAGCCTGCCGTGTGCTTCTCTTTCGTGAGTGCTGCCTTGCGCGCCGATACGGTCTTTGTCGCTTCCTGGGTCGCAGGGGCCGCCAGGGCGACAGATGCGGTGCCCAGCAGGGCAAGGCTCAGGCAGAGGGCGGCAAGCCGCGGGGCAGGGGGCGTGATGGCAGGCATGAAGGACGGGCGGGTAAGACGGGGCGGGTCGGGGCCGGTTGCCAGGGGCTGGCGACCGGATTCCTGCGGCTCGCCTTCCCTCAGGGCCGGAAGGCCCGCACCAGCCCGCGCAGCTGGGCCAGCAATTCGGCCGGGCCGGGTTCGGGATCGTAGCGCATCCGGTTGTAGGTGGCGACGATATCGTGTGCCAGCGCGGCATTGTCGGCATCAAGCAGACGCTCGACGCGGTAGAGGAACTGGTTGGCCGTTTCCTGGGGCATGCGGTCAGCCCCGATGGCCGCCAGTTTCCGGCAGAAATCGTCGAAGGCCCGCTCCACCGGGTCGCGAGGCTGCCGGGCCCGCAGGGTGAAGAGTGCCGTGATGGCCAGCGCCAGACCCAGGGCACCCGCCAGGATGCCGGCCAGCGTCTGCCAGCCATCGGCGCCCAGGCCCAGGCGGTCCAGCAGGCGGCGCTGGCTGTTGCGGTCGTAGGACAGCAGCCACAGGTTCCAGTGGTGGGTGATGCCGTCCAGGCTCAGCGTCCACCGTCGGGTCAGGTCCGAGGCGGTGCGTGCCAGCGTGTCCTGCTGCTGGGCGCGCAGTGACTGCAGGTTGCCCTGCTCGATGCGTTCGGGAGCGACGGCGGCCGTGGGGTCGGCGCGCAGCCAGCCTTCCTTCGGATGCCAGATCTCGGCCCAGGCGTGGGCGTTGGCCTGGCGGACGATCCAGTAGTCATCCTGCGCATGGTGCTCGGCGCCCTGGTAGCCGGTCACCACGCGGGCGGGCACGCCCATGGCGCGCATCATGAAGACGAAGGCGCTGCTGTAGTGCTCGCAGAAGCCCGCCCGGCTCTCGAACAGGAATTCGTCGATGCTGTCCTTGCCCAGCTTGGGGGGCGACAGCGTGTAGTGGAAGGGCTCTTCGCGGATCCAGCGCAGCACGTGGGCGGCCAGCACGTTGGGGTCGTCGCCCAGCTGCTGGCGCCACTGTCGGGCCAGCGCCAGGGCACGCGGGTTGAAGCCCGGCGGCAGTTGCAGCCAGTGGTGCAGGCTGCGCTCGGTCTCGTTCAGCCCCGTCCAGGAGCCGGGGCGCGACTGCGCCACAAAGCGCATCCGTTCGGTCAGCGGCGACTGGCGCACCCATTCCATCGTGGGCAGCACGGCGGTGGGTTCATCGCCCACCTCCGGGGTCTGGGTGATGGTGTCCAGCCCCAGCAACCAGCGGTTGTTGCCGGGCTCGCGCGTGATGGTGTATTGCCACGTGGCCGATCCCTGCGGCACGCGCACCTCGGGCGGCGGCAGGCTGCGCTCGGCCGAGGGCGGCAGGGCCGTCCAGCGCCGGCCGTCGAAGTGGCCGAAGCTGGGGCCGCGCCAGTACATGTCGCTGGGGGCGGGCGCGTCGCCCTGGAATTCCACCCGCATCACGACTTCATTGGATTCGGCCAGCTTCGAGAAGTCGCCGGGGGCCATCGAATCCGACAGGCCGGTGGTGCTGGCGTCCTGCTGGTTCTGGTTGCCCCACAGCGGCCCGCTCGGGCGCGGGAACAGCACGAACAGGATGATGGCCAGCGGCAGGGCCTGCAGCAGCAGCACGACGGCCTGGCGCAGCCGGGTGCGCAGCGGTACCTCGGCCTGCTGGTACTGGATGGTGAGCAGCACCGCCAGCAGCGCCGGAATGGCCAGCAGCGTCCAGGCACCCATCAGGATGCTCTGGGAGTGCAGATAGGCGGCCAGCAGCAGGAAGAAGCCCAGGAAGACAGTGATGTAGAAGTCCCGCCGGGTGCGCATCTCCAGAAGCTTCAGCCCCAGAAAGAGCACCACCAGCGCCACGCCGGCTTCCTGACCCACCAGGGTGCGGAACTGGGCGTAGACCGCGCCCACCACGGCCAGGCTGGCCAGGATGCGGATCCAGCGTCCCGGCAGGGGCCGGCCGGAAACGAGCAGGCCCAGCCGCCAGGCAAACAGGATGGCAAAGCCCGCCGTGCACCAGAAGGGCAGGTACAGGGCATGGGGCAGGACGGCCAGCAGCGTCACGGCCAGCAGGAAGAGCGTGTCGCGCCGGTCGCGTTCCCAGGTGCCGCCCAGGCGACCGCCCAGCGCGCGCAACGAGGGGCGCAGACGCGGGTTCAGGGTGGCGTTTTCCTGGCTGCCGTGTGTTCGCGCGTCCGGATTCCGTGATCCACGGCCCGCGCTGCTGCCGGGGGCTGCCGTGAACGGCCGGGCAGGCTGTGGCCTGTTCGGGGCCTGGCTCATGATGCGGGGGCCTCACCGAAGCGGGCCAGGGCTTCCAGGCAGGCAGCGCGCTGCTTGGGGCCCCGGTCGGTGGTGAAATGGCGGCGCGGCAGCTTCAGCGCATAGGGCTGCTCGGCCTGTTCGGCCAGTTCGATCCAGCTTGTCAGCCGCGACAGGCGTGCTTCTTCGTCCAGACCCGGCGGAAGCTGCTCCCAGTCGAACACCAGCTCGCCGCCTTCGCCGCCGTCGGAGAATTCCCGGGTCTGCGGCAGGCCCTGCGGATGGCGGGCCATGGCGCGCCAGGCCAGCCGCCGGATCGAATCACCGGGGCGGTAGGGGCGCAGGTGGCTGAAATCGTCGCCGCCATGCTGGTGCTGCTCGGCATGGCCGGTGGGGTCATGGGACTGGGGCAGGGGGCTGGGCGGATTCTCGGGGGCCGGCCAGGCCAGCACGCCGGCGGCCGGATACCACAGCGTCCAGACCCGCCACAGGCCCAGCGGGAAGTCGGAGGTGAGCCGCAGCAGCGGGGCCGGCTGCCAGCCGCGCTTCTCGGTCTTCAGCGCCACCGACACCATCTGCTCGGCCTCGGCGGCAATGTCCACTTCCTGCGCCTCGGTGTCGCGGCCCGTGTCCAGGCGGATGGCGTAGCGCGCCAGCCGGGTGGGGTTCAGGAAGCTCAGGTTGAGTTCTGCCGTCTCGCCGGCGTGCACCGGATCGCCGCGGCCCGGACGCAGCACCAGCCCGGCCAGGTTGCGCCACGCATGAAAGAGCGACACCCAGAAGACGCCGCCCAGCACGAAGACCAGAACGTAGCCCAGTGCCAGTCCGTAGTTGATGGTCAGCACCAGCATGACCAGCAGCGCACCGGCAAAGATCAGGCCCATCCGGGACGGCAGGACGTAGATCCGTCGACGGGTGAGGGGGAAGTCGCCTTCCCAGGGGGTGCGCGTGCGGCCGAAGAAGCGCATTCAGGGGTGGGAGGTGGTCGGAAGCGGACCTTGCACCGGAAGGGGCAGGGCCATGGCGTGGAACGGGGGCGTCATGTCAGGGAATGGCCACCGCCTTCTGCAGCTCGGCCACCAGCTCGGCGCGGGCGCGGTGGTTGGTGGCGGCGCCGCGCGCCGGCTTCAGGCGATGTCCGGCCACCGGCAGCAGCACGGCCTGCACGTCGTCGGGCAGCACATGGTTGCGGCCGTCCAGCAGCGCCCAGGCGCGGGCGGCGCGCAGCAGCGCCAGGCCGGCCCGTGGACTCAGCCCCTCGGCAAACATCGACGAGCGCCGCGACTGGGTCAGCAGGTTCTGCACGTAGTCGATCAGGGGGCCGGAGGTCTTCACCTCGGTGACGGCTTTCTGGATCTGCAGCAGCTCGGCCGGCGTGAGGATCGGCTTCAGCTCGGTCAGCCAGTCCCGACGGTCCCGGCCTTCCAGAATGGCGCGTTCCGACTTGGGATCGGGGTAGCCCAGCTCCACGCACATCAGGAAGCGGTCCAGCTGCGATTCGGGCAGCGGGAAGGTGCCGATCTGGTCCTGCGGGTTCTGGGTGGCGATCACGAAGAACGGCTCGGGCAGGCGATGGGCCACGCCCTCCACCGAGACCTGACGCTCTTCCATGGCCTCCAGCAGCGCACTCTGCGACTTGGGCGAGGCACGGTTGATCTCGTCGGCCAGCAGCATCTGCGTGAAGACCGGGCCGGGCATGAAGGAGAAGCGCTGCTCCTGACGCTGATAGACGCTGGAGCCGGTGATGTCCGCCGGCAGCAGGTCGTTGGTGAACTGGATGCGCTTGTAGTCGAGCCCCAGCGAGCGGGCCAGCGTGTGGGCCAGCGTGGTCTTGCCCACGCCGGGCAGGTCTTCCAGCAGCAGGTGGCCACGGGCGAACAGGCAGGCCAGCGTCAGGCGGATCTGGCGCGGCTTGCCGACGACGATGGCGCCGATCTGCATGGCGACTTCCTGGATCTTTTGCAGCATGGGAAACCAGCCTGACGGAGTGTGGGAATGGGGGGCTGCACGGACACCGGCATCTTGATGCGTTGCTGTGCCAGGCCAATGTCACCGCCGGCGCCGATGGTAGTGGGGAACGCCTGCATGACCGGTTCCGGGCTGACGGCCGGTTGGCGGGCGCGGATGCGCCCCCCATGTCCGGTCCCCAGGCCCCAGGTCGGCCGTCAGGGGGCGGGGTGCAGGGCAGTAGACGGCTGTCTGTGCGTCTGGGCTTGCAGGACTTCTGGCCTTTATCCCTCTGGCCCCTGGGCATCGTGGCGCCCGGGGGGCGGGCGGTTCAGCCCGTCCGGACTGAAGCGGACCGATAGTTCATGACCTTCCAAAAGGCAGACCTCATGGGAAACCCTGATGAAACACTCTCTTATAATGTGTGGAAAAACGAGCGTGTCATGTACCTGCAGGCCGCCGCGCTGATTCCATGCCCCGGGCTCCCGGGGCTCGCATTTCCGGTCGGGGAGGGTGATGGGCCCATCCGGAGCTTCCCCGATGGCGGCGTGTATGATTCCACGCGATGTGGACTACCTCTATCAACGGACTTGTCTCATGAAAATTCTGGTAGCAGTCAAACGGGTCGTCGATTACAACGTCAAGGTCAGGGTCAAGAGTGACAACACCGACGTGGATATCGCCAACGTCAAGATGTCGATCAATCCCTTCGACGAGATCGCCGTGGAAGAGGCCGTGCGCCTGAAGGAAAAGGGTGTGGCCACCGAAGTGGTCGCCGTCTCGTGCGGGCCCACCGCCTGCCAGGAAACGCTGCGCACCGCGCTGGCCATTGGCGCCGACCGTGCCATCCAGGTGGAGACCGATGCCCAGCTGCAGCCGCTGGCCGTGGCCAAGCTGCTGGCTGCCGTGCAGGCCAGGGAGTCGGCCGGCATCATCCTGCTGGGCAAGCAGGCCATCGACGATGACGCCAACCAGACCGGCCAGATGCTGGCGGCGCTGCTGAAGCTGCCGCAAGGCACCTTCGCCTCGAAGATCGAGGTGGCCGATGGTCAGGCGACCGTCACCCGTGAGGTCGATGGCGGTCTGGAGACGCTGCGCATGCCGCTGCCGGCCGTCATCACGGCCGATCTGCGCCTGAACGAGCCGCGCTACGTCACGCTGCCCAACATCATGAAGGCCAAGAAGAAGCCGCTGGAAAAATTCTCCCCGGCCGACCTGGGCGTCGATCCGGCGCCGCGCCTGAAGGTGCTGAAGGTGACCGAGCCGCCTGCCCGCCAGGGTGGCGTGAAGGTCTCCAGCGTCGAGGAGCTGGTCGAGAAACTGAAGAACGAAGCCAAGGTCATCTGATCAGGCGCAACGGAAGAGGGAGTGACCCATGGCAGTACTGGTTATTGCAGAACACGACAACAAGACCCTGAAACGCGCCACGCTGCAGGCCGTGGATGCAGCCGCCCGGCTGGGTGAGGTGCACCTGCTGGTGCTGGGCAGCGGCGTGGATGCCGTTGTGCAGGCCGCCGCCAAGGTGGCGGGCGTCGCCCAGGTGAAGGTGGTGGACGATCCGGCGCTGGCCGAGCCGCTGGCCGAAGTCGTCACCGCCCAGGTGGTGCCGCTGGCCAAGGACTACAGCCACGTGGTGGCCGCCGCCACCGCCCACGGCAAGGACTTCATGCCGCGCGTGGCCGCCCTGCTGGACGTGGCGCAGATCTCCGAGGTGACCGGCATCGATTCGGCCGACACCTTCCGCCGGCCCATCTACGCCGGCAACGCCATTGCCACCGTGCAGAGCAGCGACCCCATCAAGGTGCTGACGGTGCGTGGCACGTCCTTCGACGAGGCAGCCGCTGAAGGCGGCTCGGCCGCCATCGAGAAAGTGGCGGCCGTGGCCGTCGATGGCCAGCCCGCCCTGGTGGGCCGCGAGCAGGCCTCCAGCGACCGTCCCGAGCTGACGGCCGCCCAGGTGGTCGTCGCCGGCGGCCGGGGGCTGGGCAGCGCCGAGCAGTTCCAGGCCGTGCTGGAGCCGCTGGCCGACCGGCTGGGTGCGGCCCTGGGGGCCTCGCGTGCGGCGGTGGACGCCGGCTATGCGCCCAATGACTGGCAGGTGGGCCAGACCGGCAAGATCGTCGCGCCGCAGCTCTACATCGCGGCCGGCATCTCGGGTGCCATCCAGCACCTGGCCGGCATGAAGGACAGCCGCATCATCGTGGCCATCAACAAGGATGAAGAGGCGCCCATCTTCAGCGTGGCCGACTATGGCCTGGTGGCCGATCTCTTCGAGGCCGTGCCTGCGCTGACTGCCAAGCTGGGCTGATCGCCTGATCGCCTGATCGCCTCACCGGACGGCGGAGCGTGACATTCGTCACGTTCCGCCGTTGTCGTTTCCGGCCATGAAAAGGACTCCGACGTTTTGGCGATTCTTGAGGCATGGTTGCTTGCCGTGGGGCGGGGCGCCGATCAAGAATGCCTGCCGCTGGTGCCCCGCCGGGCGCCTTTCGTCAGGAGACGTGGAAATGGAAACGAAATTTGCGGTGGGCCGTCTGGTGCTGTCCTGTGCCGCCGTGGCTATGAGTGGTCTGCTGGCGGCGGGCGCCGCCCAGGCTGAAAGCGTCACCAAGGTCTATCAGTCGCGCATGCACGATGGTTCGCTGAGCTTCGGCGACAAGCCTGCCCAGGGCGCCATCGAGACCGAAAGCCGTGACTACCGGCTGCCCGACGCCCCGCCGGCCGCCGTGCTGGAAGCCGAGCGCCGCAACTGGGCCGAGCAGAACCGGGCTTTCGAGCAGCGTTATACCGACCGCCTGGCCATCGAGGCCATGCAGGAACGCCAGCGCAAGCTGGAGACGATGCTGCTGCGCGGTGCGAGCGCTGCAGCGCCCACCGAGACGCTGGTCTACGGGGGCGCCCCCGTGGTCTGGGGTGCACCGCACATCCGTCCCATGCCGCCCATGGCCCAGCCCGGAGGCGCGGTCTATCGCAGCTCGCCCGGTGCCGTGAACGGCCGTGGCGCACCGTTCCTGTCCAGCGGCTTCCAGGCGCATCCGGCGTACTGATGCCTGGTCATCCCTCATGAAAAAACCCCGGCAGCGCAGAAGGCTGTCGGGGTTTTTTGTTGTGGGCTTCGTCGGGGCATCCGGGTCGGGAGGCCCGCATGTGCGGCGCGTGACCGGGTGTCCGCCGCGCAGGGCGTGGCCAGGTGTCAGCCACGCAGGGCCTGGTCGGCGGGGCAGGGTCGTGGCCGGTTTCAGTCCGCTGCGGCTGGTGCGGCCTCTTCCTTGGCGGGTTCCTTCAGCCGTGTCACCAGCAGCTGGTCGATGCGGTGGTGGTCGATGTCGACGACCTCGAACTTGTAGCCGCCATAGGTCACGGCGTCGGTGAGCTTGGGCATGCGGCGCAGGCTGTACATCATGAAGCCGGCCAGCGTCTCGTAGTTGCTGTCCTCGGGCAGTGCCTCGATGTCCAGCACCCGCAGCACGGTCTCCACCGGGGTCAGGCCGTCGATCAGCCAGCTGTTGTCGTCGCGCTTGACGATCTGCCGCTGGTTGTCGTTGACCAGATCGCCCATCACGGTGCTCATCACGTCGTTGAGGGTGATCAGCCCCACCACCAGCGCGTATTCGTTCAGCACGATGGCGATGTCCTCGCGGCTGGCCCGGAAGTGGTTCAGCAGCTCGGACAGCGTGAGCGAATCCGGGATGGTCAGCACCGGCTTGATCCACGGCGCACCCTTGAGCGTCAGCGGCTCGTTGTTCAGGATGCGGGCCAGCAGGTCCTTCGATTCCACGTAGCCGACGATGCGGTCGATCTCGTCGTCGCAGACCAGGAAGCGCGAATGGGCCAGCTGGGCAATCTGCTCGCGGATCTCCTGCTCGGTCTCCTGCAGCGTGAGGTAGGCAATGCTCTCGCGCGTGGTCATGGCCGACGACACCAGCCGCGATTCCAGCTCGAACACGTTCTCGATCAGGTGGTACTCGGTGTCGGGCAGCACACCGGCCTCGGCGCCGGCATCCACCACGGCCGAGATGTCGTCGAAGGTGAGCTCGTCGGTGCGCTGCGCCGGCAGCCCGAACAGCGAGATCAGCTTGTCCGAGAGCGTGTTGAAGATCCAGACGATGGGCTTGAACAGCACGATGCAGCCGTGCAGGGGGCGCACCAGCCGCCGGGCCAGTCGCTCGGGGGCCAGCATGGCCAGCCGCTTGGGCAGCAGGTCGGCAAACAGGATGAACATGCCCGTCACCACCAGGAAGGACAGCGTGGTGGTGAGCGGTTCCAGCCAGGGGCCCTTGTAGAAGGGCTCGATCCAGTCGCGCAGTGAGGGACCAAGCGCCGATTCACCCACGGCACCGGCCAGGATGGCCACGGCGTTGATGCCGATCTGCACCGCGGTGACGAACTGGCCGGGGCGCGACTGCAGGGCCAGAATCTCCTTGGCATGCTCGTCGCCCTCGTCGGCCATGACCTGCAGCTTGATGCGGCGCGAGGCGGCCAGCGAGATTTCGGCGGCCGAGAAGAAGGCGCTGCACAGGATGAGCAGCAGCAGGATGAGAAGCTGTTGGGTGGGACTGAGACTGAAATGCAAAGCGGGCTCCGAAGCCGCACAGGGGACGGTCTGGACAGGCTCCGTGATGGCGCGTCTCGTGTTTTTCGGACTTTCCCGAGTGCTTTGAACTCAAAGATTACCCACTTTGTGCGTTTTCAGCCACTTTTGGCCGATCAACGTCGGGTGTTTGTCGTTCCTGGCACAGTGGTGCCGAGGCCTGGGCGCATCTCCCGAGGAGCGTCCATCCGGTGCCGAAGCGGCTGCCTTGCCCGCGCTCATGCCGGGAATGGTGGTTCATTGCATGACAACGGCGCACTTGCGCTATACAATCAAGGGTTTCCTCAACATCGGGTTTCTTATGGGCGCGCTCTGGCGTGGCCTTGGGAGCCCGGCAGGCAGTTTCTGGCCAGGCCCGGAGTCCGGGTGCCAGTTCTGCGGCATCGGCTGGTATTCGGAGATATCTCAATGGTCGTCGTTCGTCTCTCGCGTGGTGGTTCCAAGAAACGCCCCTTCTACAACATCGTCGTCACCGACAAGCGCA
>ERZ773038.526-NODE-526-length-25037-cov-6.173125_pt1 | contig 25037 bp, 18 predicted proteins | sample MGYA00511665_ERZ773038 | MGnify/ENA primary metagenome ERZ773038 (study PRJEB29015, sample SAMEA2737966) | human oral metagenome | biome: human oral; feature: human-associated habitat; material: dental | place: China | collected 2028 ... | reverse complement strand
CGCGGGATCGTCGTTTCTAGCGCAAAGCGCCTTCATCGCAGCAAATCCGCCGATACCCACGGGACAAACCGCAGCCTCGGCACCCACTGCGAGCATCTTTTTCGCTTCGCCGATCATAATAACTCTCGCAGCGTCCATAATCGCATGCGCAGAAGCCGCACAAGCCGTAACGCTGGATAAATTCGGACCTTTTAGGTTATAGTATATTGAAACAAAGCCGCCGAGCATATTTACTAAAGCAGAGGGGATAAAAAACGGAGAAATTCGCCTAGGGCCGCGCTGCAAGCAGGTATTGGCATTTATCTCGATATTCGGCAAACCGCCGATACCGCTAGCGGAGCTAACGCCGAATTCGTCGCTATCGAAACCGCTAAATTTAGCGTCCTCTATGGCTTCGCTCGCGGCTTTAAGCCCGAGTTGGATAAATCTATCCATCTTTTTTATCTCTTTTCCATCCTCGATTATGCTCGAAGGATCGAAACCTTTTACTTCAGCTGCAATTTGAACCGGAAATTCGCTAGCGTCAAAGAGCGAAATTTTATCAACCCCGGTTTTTCCGTTACAGATATTTTCAAAACTGCTCTGTTTGTCAAGCCCGAGAGAGGTTATCATCCCGATGCCCGTTACTACGACTCGTTTCAAAACCGCTTCCTTAAAATTTTATTTCTTAGGCAAATTTTCTATATAATCTACTACGTCTTTAATGCTTACTAATTTTTCGGACTCGCTATCAGGGATCTCGATACCGAATTTCTCCTCTAAAGCCATTACTAGCTCAACTACGTCAAGAGAGTCCGCGCCCAAATCTTCGATAATTTTAGAGTCAAGTTTAACCTGATCCGGGCTAACGCTGAGTTGCTCTACAACTACGTCTCTTACATCTTCAAATACTGCCATTTTAGCACTCCTTTAAAAAAATACCGCGTAATTCTATAATATTTAACCTTAAATTCCGCTATTTAACGCTACATATAGAGCCCGCCGTTGATTTTAAGCGTCTCTCCAGTAATGTAGCCCGCGCCGTCGCTGAGTAAAAACGCAACTCCTTCGGCAACGTCGCTCGTGCTTCCGAGGCGCTTAAGCGGGATGCTCGCTTCGTAGCTTGCCTTTACGTCGTCGCTTAGCGCGTCCGTCATATCCGTAGCGATGAAGCCCGGAGTTATGCAGTTGAAGCGAATTCCGCGCGCTGCGCCCTCTTTTGCGAAACTCTTACTCATCGCGATCATTCCGCCCTTGCTCGCGCTGTAATTGACCTGCCCGGCGTTGCCCATTTCGCCTACGATCGAGGCGATGTTTACGACGGCGCCGAAGCGCTTTTTGCTCATTAATTTTAGAGCTTCGCGGCAGCCGATAAAGGCGCTGCTTAAATTTGCTTCGATCACGCCCATGAAGTCTTCCAGCTTCATCCTAAGCGCGAGCTTGTCGTTCGTAACGCCCGCGTTATTTACGAGATAGCTTAGCTTGCCGTCGCTTTGCGCGATCAGGGCAATCGCCTCGCTAAATTCCGCCTCGTTCGTCGCGTCAAATTTAATCACGGCGCCCTCTCCGCCGTTTGCGCGGATCTCCTCTAGCAGTGCGTCGGCAGGCTCTGGGCTTGAGCGATAATTGATCCACGCCTTAAGCCCGTAGCCCGCCAAAGTCCTTGCGATCTGCGCGCCGATACCGCGGCTCGCGCCCGTGATTAAAACGTTTTTTCCACTAAATTTCATACTTGTCCTTTTATTAAAATTTTAATGCCTAGCATAAATTTATCCAAATTTACCTAAATTTTAGCCGTTTAAATTTAGCTGCAACCCGTGCCGTTTAAATTTCAAAACAGCGCCTCGTCCATCTCCGCGGGCTTCGGTAGCCCCATTAGCTTTAGCACGGTAGCTGCGACGTTACTAAGCCCAAGTCCGCTTTTTAGCTCGCGCACGCCATTGCCCGCGACGAAACAAAATACGTCGAAGGTCGTGTGGTTGGTTAAAATTTCGCCGTCAGCGTCTCGCATCGCCTCGCAGTTGCCGTGGTCGCTAATCTGCACATAGGCGTAATCGTGCGCCTTCGCCGCGTTTAAAATTTTACCGATGCATTCATCCACCGCCTCTACCGCCTTCACCGCGGCGTCATAATTGCCCGTGTGGCCGACCATATCGCCGTTTGCGAAATTTACGACGATGAAATCGATCCCCGCTTCGATGCCGCGGATCACCGCATCGCACACCGCGGGCGCGCTCATCTGCGGCTGCTCATCGTAGGTTTTTACTTTCGGGCTTGGTATCAGCACGCGAATTTCGTTCGGCAGCGGCTCCTCGACGCCGCCGTTAAAGAAAAACGTCACGTGTGCGTATTTTTCGGTCTCAGCGGTGTGAAGCTGCGTAAGACCGGCTTCTGCGACCACTTCGCAAAGCGTGTTTTTAAGCACGGGCTTCTCAAATAGCAGAGGAAATTTAAAGCTCGCGTCGTATTCGCTCATCGTGATTAAATTTTGCACGACGAACTTCCGCTTGAATTCACTAAAGCTCTCATCACCCAAAGCCGCGCAAAGCTCTCTAGCGCGGTCGTTTCTAAAATTTACAAAAATCACTCCGTCATCCGCACCGATACCGCTAAAGCCGTTAAAGCTCGCAGGCTCGATAAATTCGTCGCTCACGCCGCGCTCGTAGCTTTGCAGCACGTACTCGCTAGGCGAAATTTCAAGCGGAGCCGTTTCGCCCATAAGCACGTCGTAAGCGCGCTTCACGCGATCAAAGCGCTTGTCGCGATCCATCGCGTAAAAGCGCCCGCAAACGCTCGCGACTTTAAATTTAGCCTGTAGGTGCTTTAAAAATTCCGCTCCGCTGCTCGGCGAAACGTCGCGCCCGTCGGTGATAGCGTGCGCCCATGTCTCGCAACCCGCATTCTGCGCTATCTCGCAGATCGCGTCAAAATGGCGCAGATGCGAATGCACGCCGCCGTCGCTGTAAAGCCCTATGACGTGCAGCCTGCGGCACTTTGAAAGCAGGCTTTGCAGCGCTTCGTTTTTCTCAAGCGAGCCCTCATCGATCGCGCGATCGATTTTGACTAGGTTTTGATACAAAATTCTACCGCTTCCGATCGTCATGTGCCCTACTTCGCTATTTCCCATCTGCCCCTGCGGCAAGCCCACGGCAAGCCCGGAAGTGTGCAGCAGCGTATTCGGAACGTTTTTAAAAAGATGATCATAGGCGGGCTTTTTCGCGTTTGCGAACGCGTTAAATTTATCGCTCGCGTTAAAGCCGATGCCGTCGGTGATGAGTAAAATCGTCTTTTGCCCCATTTTGGCTCCTAAATTTCGTCTAAATTTCGCCGCACAGGTCTTTTGAAACGGATCTGCGGCGCTGTTTTTACGAGCGGCATTATACTTTCTTTTAGCAAATGCGACAAAATTTCATCCACCCTAAAAGCTAAATTTTACCTCTTTTATACTAAAATGCGCGTTTTCATAAGTAAAATTTCATAAAATTTAAAAGGCAAACTTTGTTTTATTATCTTTACCATCTTACGAATATAAATTTTTTCCAATACATCACCGCGCGCGCAGGGCTTGCGTTTTTTATCGCTTTTTGTTTTTCGGTCTGGGCTATGCCGCGGTTTATCCGCTGGGCGCAAAATAGACACGCCGCGCAGCCCATCTACGAGCTCGCGCCACAAAACCATCAGAAAAAGAGCAAAACCCCCACGATGGGCGGGCTTGTTTTCGTTACCGCCGCGGTGATCGCAAGCCTGCTGTGCGCCAAGCTAAACAACGTCTTCGTGCTCTGCGGGCTGCTTTGTTTGGTGGGCTTTGGATACATAGGCTTTAAGGATGATATCTCTAAAATTTTAGGCCGTCAAAACCACGCAGGCCTTAGTGCGCGGGCTAAATTTGCGCTGCAAAATTTCTTGGCGTTTCTGATCGGGGCTACGCTTTATGCTTTTAGCGATCTGGGCGGGGAATTTTTCGTGCCGTTTTTTAAATACCCTCTGCTAAATTTATGGATCTTCGCGCCGCTGTTTTGGACGATCGTGATAAGCGCGAGCTCAAATGCGGTAAATTTAACCGACGGATTAGACGGGCTAGCGACCATTCCGTCGGTATTTTCGCTCTGCAGCTTGGGCGTATTTGCCTATCTTTGCGGGCATGCGATCTACTCGCAGTATCTCTTGCTACCGCGCGTCGCGGGCGCAGGCGAGGTCTGCATCATCGTCTCGGCGCTAATCGGCGCGCTGCTTGGGTTTTTGTGGTTTAACTGCTACCCCGCCGAAGTCTTTATGGGCGATAGCGGCAGTCTCAGCGTGGGCGCGTTTTTAGGATACTGCGCGGTCATCACGAAAAATGAAATTTTACTTATAATGATCGGCTTCGTCTTCGTCATCGAGACGCTCAGCGTGATCTTGCAGGTGGGCAGCTTTAAAATTTTCAAACGCAGAATTTTCCTGATGGCGCCGATACACCACCATTTCGAGCTTAAAGGCTGGGTCGAAAACAAAATCATCATCCGCTTTTGGATCATCGCGCTGATCGCAAATATCATAGCGCTGACGTCGCTGAAACTGAGATAAAATGCGAGCGCAGATCAAATGTGGCTTTTTGAAAGATGCGATAGAAGCGGCGAAATGAGCGAGCTTAGCGCCGATGAGATAACTCAAATTTTATGGGGCAAAAGGGGAGAAAAATGAAAAAATCGCTATTTGGCTACGGGCTTACGACCAAAGCGATCGCCGAGCACTGTCAAAAAGACGGCTGCTGGGAGATCTACGACGATAAATTTGAAATTTCTTCGGGCGCGCCGAAGCTGGATGAGTTCGGTAACGCGCTTTTAAACCCGAGCGAGTTCGATCCCGCCGCAAGCGAGCTTGAAATCCCAAGCCCCGGCTTTCCGCCGCATCACGAGCTGGTGCGAAAGGCGCGGAATTTAATCAGCGAATACGATTATTTCGACGATTACAAAGGTCTTAAAATTTGGATCAGCGGCACGAACGGCAAGACGACGACGACGAAGATGATGCAGCACCTGCTCGAGCGATACGGCTCGCAAATGGGCGGCAACGTGGGCGTCCCGCTTGCAAAGCTTGATAAAAGCGCCAAAATTTGGGTACTGGAGACGAGCTCGTTTACGCTACACTACACCAAGCACGCGCGCCCCGACATCTACGTGCTGCTCGCAATTACGCCCGATCATCTCAGCTGGCACGGCGATTTCGCGGAGTATGAGCGCGCTAAACTCTCGCCGCTACTAGCGATGCGCGAAGGCTCCGTGGCGCTGATCCCGCGCGCCTACGAAAGCTCCGCTGCTGTGCAAAACAGCCTAGCTCGCGTGATCTGCTACGAGGACGAAGCGGATCTGGCGCAAAAATTCGGCATCGATTTAGGCGAGATAAAATTCCGCACGCCGTTTTTGATCGACGCGCTTTTGGCGCTGTGCGTGGAGAAAATTTTATTCGACAGATGCGACGTCACGCGACTGAACGAATTCGTGATCGAGGGCAACAAGCTTGAGGAATTTACCGACGCGCGCGGCAGGATCTGGGTCAATGACACGAAGGCCACCAACATCGATGCGTGCTCGCAGGCGCGAGATCGAGCTGGGTACGGACGTCAACCTGAAGCGGCATCACATCGGCCTCTCGCTCTATGGCCAATTCACCTCGGACGCCATCATCTACGTGCCCCTGCGCAGCTCCCTCGGCTGGCTTGGTTCGCGCCCGGAGAACATCGGTAGTGTGCGCGGCTACGGCTTCGAACTGAACTGGAATGGCACCGTCTGGCAGAATCGCAGCGCAGGCAACGCCCTCGACCTCTTCGTCAGTGTGAACGGACAAACGAACGAGGTGACGAACACAGGCGGCCGCACAATCGAGAACCTGCCTAACGTGATCAAAGAGGGTCAGCCGGCCTACGCCTTCTATTATAAAAAGGTAGAGGGCGCGCGCTACGATGCCAAAGGCGTCTACAAGGGTGCGCAGGAGAGCAAGGAGTATGAATATCTCGGCAAACCCTTCCCGACACTCAACGGCGCGGTGGGCTTCGAGCTGAAGCTGTTCCATAACCTGACCTTCAACGCCCGCGTGAACTATGCCACCGGCGCGTCGGTCTACAACCAAAGCTATTACAACGTGGCCGGCTTGGGCGATAACCTCAAGAAGCGCGAAGACCTCAAGGCCGCGCTGGCCAAGGAGACGCCGGGCACGGACGCTTATCGCGCTACGGCCGAACAGCTGGCGCACACGGAGCGCAATCGCGATAACTACATCGAGAAGGCCGACTTTATCCGCCTCAGCAGCCTCTCCGCGGGCTACGACTTCAGCTCGCCCGTGCGTCGGGCCACGCATCAGCTGATCAAGACGTGTCGCCTGATGCTCTCGGCGCAGAACCTCATCCTCATCACCAACTACAGCGGCGCCGAGCCGCAGATCGAGGCCAACGGCGGCACACGCCAGACGCGTGGCATCGGCAGCCTCTCGCGCGACATCACCAACGCCCCCGCGCCGCGCTCATTCATCGCTTCACTCACCATCGGATTCTAAACAATGACACAGACAGACATAATGAAGAACCTCCGCTATATCCTCCTTTCGGCCGTCGCCCTCGTCACCCTGGCCGGCTGCGACAAATGGATCGACAACGCCAAGACGCCCTCCAACTCGCTCACGTACGACGACCTGCGCCGACCCGGCATGATGGCCTCCGTCAAAGGCAAGATCCTCACCGACGGCGCCCTCACGGCTAACGTCAAGACACTGGCCGGACAGGCCTCCTCGGCCGCCTTCATGGCCCTCGGCGCGATGGCCGACGAGCTGACACCGACGAAGGTGCCCAACGCACTTGTCTATAAAGCCCTCAGCGACGACAACGCCTCCTCGTCCGGCGGCGAGGCCGACGGCGTCTTCAACAACCTGCAAAATCTCCGCGCCCGCGCCGAAGAGCTCCTCGCCATCGAGGCCTCGACGGAAGATGACGGCTCGGCAGGGTACGAGATCGTCCGTGCCTATGCCCGCCACACGGGCCATCTCTATGCCGGCTATGCCTACAAGCTGCTGGCCGACTGCTTCTCGTCGAACCCCTCGGCGGCTGGCGAGGTGCCCGTGAACGGTAAAAACCTCACCCACGAGGCGCTCTACGCCGAAGCCATCACCCACCTCCAGGCAGCTGTCCGCGAGGCCGACGCCGAGGTGCTCCGCGGCATGGGCGGCGCCTTCAATCGCGACCTGGCCGTGGGCAGCGCCGAAGCCCTGCTCTGCAAACTCTACATGAGTCGCGGGCAGTACGCCGAAGCCTCTGCCCACCTCGACGCCGCGCTCGGCGAAAAGGCCACGATGCAGATCATCTACAACGTCAACGGCTCGCCCAACGGCCTCTATTCGACCCTCGGCGAGACGGCCCGCGACGTGGAGGTCGACGCCGACATCGTCAACAGCCTGCGCAACGACGCCGAGCGGAAGGCTGTCCCCACGGCCACGAACAAGGAGGGCAACCGCTACCTCACCAGCCTGCAACGCCATAGCCCGCTGACCATCACCGACGGCGCCGAGATGCTCCTCATTCGCGCCGAACTGATCGTCCGCGGTGTGCGCACGGGCGACGCCCTGGCCACCGTCAATCGCGTCATCACGACCTACGACGCCGCCTCGGCGCTGACCACCCAGCCCACCCTCAGCGACATCGACCACCTGCGCCGCGTCTACCTCTTCCTTCGCGGTGAGCGCACCCTCGACTATCGCCGCGGCCTCACCACCGCCGCCAAGCAGCAGACTTGGCAGGCACGCCGCCTGAAGTGGATGCCACTCCCCGAAAACGAGATAGGGAAAACGAACGACTAAAGAAGGATCAGTGACAAACGGCCGGGTGCACAAAGGAGGCATTCGGCCGTTTCTCTTCATTGTTCGTTCTTGAGTGATCCGGCTTCTGTTTGCTTCCGTCGTCATGCCACGGGATGGCGCCTCAATGGTCATTTAGGCCTAGTCCCGCCGCGGGATGGCGTCTCAATGGCCATTTAGGTCTCGTCCCGCCGCGGGATGGCGTCTCAACGGCCATTTTGATCTCGTCCCGCCACGGGGCGAAGCCTATTTCCTGCTATTCATGTCCCCCTCTATGTACAAAGCCCTTGCAGCCTATGTATCTTTGCCCCCAGATTTTAATTTCTACATGACAAGACAATGAAGAAAGTATTTATCACAGTGATCAGCATGCTGGCCTTGGCCGCATGTAATAACAACGCCCAGCAGCAAGACACTGCCGCCGCCGATTCTACCGCGCAGGCGCAGGAAGCCCCCGCCACAGGAGGCGACCGCGACGAGCACGGTTGCATCCCCTCGGCCGGACAGTCGTGGAGCCAGCTGCGCCAAGAATGTGTGCAAGTCTTCGAGGTCGGCACCCGCCTGAACCCCGTAGAAAAGAAAGAGGGCGAAGCCGTCATCAGCGCCTTCGTACTCTTCAACGACGACCGCTCGAAAGCCGAGATCTTCCTGCCCAACAGCGACGTGGAATCCATCATCCTCGATAAGGCAGCCGATGGCACCTATAAGGCCGATCGCTATGTCTTCAACGACGCTGAACAGGCACTTTATGTGGACGGTAAAAAGGCTTTCGTGAAAGAATGATGAGGCAGCCCCAAGGAATCGACGCTCGGACAGTCGGGGCATTGCTCTTTTATGCAGAAGGACGAGACATGCATTCTCTCGCCTCGTTTTCCCCCTCCCCACTCTCCTTCAAACTACCTCAAACTAAATCCTATTCAACCTACTAATATCAATCCACTATGAGTTACGTACATCTCTACACCGGCAACGGCAAGGGTAAGACCACCGCTGCCATTGGATTGGCCCTCCGCGCAGTCGGAGCCGGTCGACGTGTTTACATCGCACAGTTCGTCAAAGGCCAGCGATACGGCGAAATCGCCTACATCGACCGCCGCATCCCCACCATCACCACCCACCGCTACGGCTCGGAGTGCTTCATCGAGCGCAAACCCACACCGGACGACATCAGTCGTGCCGCCGAGGGGCTCGAGGAGGTTCGGCGCATACTCCACAACGGCCGCTATGGGCTCGTGATCCTTGACGAAGCTACCATCGCCATTTACTTCGGTCTCTTTACCTCCGCCGAACTCATCGACGCCATCAACAACCGCCACCCCGACACGGAAGTCGTCATCACCGGTCGCTATGCTACGCCCGACCTCATCGCCGCCGCTGACCTCGTCACCGACATGCAGGAGGTGAAGCATTACTACACCCTCGGCGTCGAGGCCCGGCCGGGCATCGAGTGCTGACACACGCCCTGCGCCATGTCGCAACCTGAGCGCGTGGTCTACACCATCGGCCACTCCACCCACCCGATCGAGGTATTCATCGCCATGCTGCGATCGTTCGACATCCGCCTGCTGGTCGACATCCGCGGCCTACCGGGATCGAACAAGTATCCGCAGTATAATCAGGAGGCCCTGCAAGCGTCGCTCCCCGCGAGCGGCATCGCCTACCTCCACCTCCCCGATCTGGGCGGGCGCCGACGGGTGCACCGCGATTCGCACAACACGCGCTGGCGCAACGCCTCCTTCCGCGCCTATGCGGATTATATGGAGACCGACGACTTTGCCCGCGGCATCGCCCGCCTTATGGACGAGGCGGAGCGCCAACCGACGGCCTACTTCTGCGCCGAGGCCGTTTGGTGGCGCTGCCACCGCTCACTTGTTTCGGACTATCTCAAGGCCCACGGCTGGCGAGTGATGCACATCACCGGCGTGGGCCGTGCCGAGGAACATCCCTACACACAGGCCGCCCGCGTGGTCGGCAACCGAGTCTACTATTCCGACCCGGGTCTCTTTGATTAACGAATAACGAACCGCTAAAAATGGAAAGTCCTGTCGGCGGGAGGCGAACACCTCCCCTGCCGGCAGGACTTCTTGTATCTGTACTCTTAATCTCGTGGTCGACGGTCGCGGCCGCCCCGATCGGGTGGGCCGGGCATGCGCATATCGGACGCTTTGGCTCCGCCCTTGAAGAGGCTGAAGCGGTAGATGAAGTGCAGCATGACGTAACTGGAGAGCGTGTTGTACTCCGAATAGCGGATGGCTGTCGCCGTAGCGCTGTACGAGATGTTGCTGCGCTGGCGTAGGATGTCGTACATCTTCAGGCGGAGCATGCCGGCGTTGTTCTTCAGGAACGACTTCGAGGCGCCCGCGTTCCAGAGCCATTCGCGCTGCGAATAGCCATCGGTGTAGCCTGAGTTGGTGGAGTAGGTGAGGTCGGACTCCAGTCGGAAGCCGAGTGGGAGGTAGAGCGTGAAGGCTGCGCTGCCGCCATAGTTGAGGGTGCTCAGGTCGCGGCCCGCGCTGAGGGTGTTGCGGGTGCGGTTATGGCGGATGTTGCCGTTGAGCTCGATGTCGGCCAGGGACGAACGGAAGCTGATGCCTGCGTGCTGCATGAGGACGGTGGCCTGGCTCGTGTTGCGGGAGCCGTCGATGAAGCCGCCGGAGTGTCCGTACCGGGCGTAGGTCATGGAGCTGAGCGTAAAGTGCTTGCCCGGCAGTGGGAGGTTGATGATCAGGCGGCCGTCGAGGTTGTAATTGCCATCGATGTTCTCGTAGGTGGTCTGGCGGCGACCAGTGAGGCGGTCGGTGGTGGTGCGGCTGACAATGTCGTTCAGCACATAGTTCACGCCGGCCATGAAGATGAACGCGGACTGCTTGTCGGGGACGAATTTGCCGAAGTGGAGGCGTAGGCTGTTCGTGTACGTGGGGCGAAGGTCCGGGTTACCGATCACGGTGTTGAGCGGGTCGGAGAGGTCGGCCACCGGCTGGAGCTGCGTCATGGAGGGCTGCTCGGTGCGGCCGTCGTAATCGAGGCGGAGGTCGGTGCGCTTGTCGAAGCGGATCCGCAGTTTGGCCGTCGGGGAGTAGTTGACGACGCTCCGGGAGAGGTCGTAGAGTGTCCGGCCGGCCGCCTCGGTCACGGTGCGGGTCTGGGTGGGGTCGAAGTTGAGACCCAGGGTGAAGTCGTACTTCGGGCGGACCATCTTGAAGGAGAGGTTGAGGCGGTGCTCGGTCGCATCGCTACGTGTGTTGCGGCCCGTCGTGGTGTCGGGCACGGTGTATTGGCCCTCCCCATCGATGAGGTAGGCGTCGCGGAGCAGCTCGCGGTGTGTCCGTCGGAGGCGATAGGAGAGATGCAGGAAGTTGGAGTGACCCAGCGGCTCGACCCACGCCACCTTGCCGCGGACGTTGTACCCTCGAGTGTCGCTGTGCACCTGCTGGTCGATCGTTTCGGTGGAGTCGGCGAAGAGCAGGAAGCGCGTGTCGGAGCGATTCTGGGTGTTGTCGATCGATTGGTTGCCGCCGCCGGAGACGGAGAGCGTCAGCGTGCGGCCGCGACTGTTCAGCTTGCGGCTGACGTCGAGCTTGGCGGAGGCCGTCAGCGCGTGGCCGTCCACACGGGAGCGCGATCGGGAGGCGTTCACCGAGTCGAGGCTCCCGCTGAGGGTATGGGTCAGCTCCTCCGCGTCGGTGTGGGTCGTGCCATAGGAAAACTCCGGGCGGAAGATGACCTGCGTCAGCGAGTCCGGCTTCCACTCCAGGTGCAGGTTGAAGCCCACGTTTCGCGTCCGGGTGTCGGAGGCGCTCTCGGCGTGGTCGAACGAGGTGCTATCGCCGGCCAGGATGTTCTGCCGGTCGGTCTTGGCCCGCGCCTCGTTGTCCGAACCGGAGAAGCGGACGTTGCCCCCGACGGTCAGATCCTTCATTAGGCGCTTGCTGAAGTTCGTGCCCACGTTGCCGGACGAGGTGATGCCATTCCCCGCGCCGAAGCCCCCGAACCGGTGCCGCCCGCCGCCCGGGCCACCGCCGAAGGCCGCCGCGGCAAAGTCCGTGAAGCCCATATTGTTCGTGTTATTGATCCCGCCCATGAGCGAGAACTGGTCGTCGTCGACGAACCGGTTCAACATCGCGTTCACGTCGTACCGCCCGCGGCTACCGGCCCCCGCAAAGGCGTTGCCGAACCACCCCTGCTTCATGCCGGGCTTCACCGTGAGGTTGATCACGGCCTCCGCGTCGCCGTCATCGAAGCCCGTAAGCATGGCCAGGTCGCTCTTCTTCTCGTAGGTCTGCACCTTGTCGACGATCTGGGCCGGCAGGTTTTTGGAGGCCGCCTTGGGGTCGTCGGAGAAGAACTCCTTGCCGTCGACCAGTATCTTTTTGATCTCCTTTCCGTTCACCGTCACCGCGCCCTCAGCGCTCACCTCCACGCCCGGCATCTTCTTCAGCAGATCCTCAAGCACAGACCCTTCGGCCACCTTGTACGCGCTGGCGTTATACTCCACCGTGTCGTTTTTGACCTGCACCTCCACGGCGCGGGCCGTCACCACGGCCTCGCCCAGCAGCACCCCGTCCTCGGTCATTGTCAGCCGACCCACGTCCACGGGCGTCTTGCTGCCCGATATGTGCAGCCGTTGGTAGAGCGGGTCGAGCCCGACGTACGTCACGTGCAGCAGGTAGTCGCCCTGCCGGACGCCCATCAGGTCGAAGCGCCCCTCGCGGTCCGTGACGGTGCCCTTCACCATCGCGCTGTCCTTGATGTTCAGCAGCCTCACGGCCGCCATCTCGACGGCCTCGGCCGGCTCGCCCGAGCGGACGACCGTGCCCTTGACGTGGACCTGCGCCACCACTCCGGTGGCAGCCCCCAGCAGCAGGAGGCTCAGAAAAAGGATCGAAAATCGTTGTATCATCGTTTGTTTACCTATAAATCGTGTGTCCTTCCGAGGCGCCCAAGCCCCGAAAGCGGGGCGATAGACGTCATCCGTGGGCGATGGTTTAAGCCGTGCCCCTGTCGGAAAATGCTCTGGGAGCCGCCGTCCGTTGGGCGCTCTTTTCGGAAAATATTTTGGGAGCCGCTGTCCATCGGTCGCTCTTATTGGGGAGTACGTTACAGGCCGCTGCCTGTCACTCGCTCTCGTTTGGGAGTACGTTATGAGCCGCCGCCCGTCGGGCGCTCTCATTTGGGTGTACGTTATGGGCCGCCGTCCGTTAGGTGCTCTCGTTTGGGAATACGTTATGGGCCGCCGCCCGTCGGGCGCTTCCGTCGGATATTCCAATAAGAACCACCAACCGTCAGGCGCTCTCTTCGGAAAATATTTTGAGGACTCTATTCGGCCGGTCGCTCTCTTCAGAAAACATTTTGGGGACCACCAGCCGTCAGGCGCTGCTGTTGGAAAACATTTTGGGGACTCTTTTCTCCGATTACGCCTCATTGAAGGCCTCAACGAGTATGTGATTGCACAATTACACCCCATTGAAGACTTCAATAAGGGTGTGATCGTGAAATTACACCCCATTGAACACCTCAACGAGTGTGTGATCGTACAATTACGCCCCATTGAAGGTCTCAACGGGAGCGAAAGTGCACCGGGAGTTCACGAAATAGAGTAAGAGAGGAGCTATCTGCCCGCCCGAGTCGCCCCAATGTTTTCCGACAGCAGCGCCCAACGGTCGGCAGTTCCCATTGGAATCTCCGACGGCGGCGCCCTAATGACCGTAGCCCATAAAATGATCTCCAACGACGGCTTACGCGTGCCCGAAGCCGGTGAAATGTTTTCCAACAGTAGTGTATAAATGCCCGCAGCCCGCAAAATGTTTTCCGACGGCGGCGACTGCGCCCAAGCCGCTCCCAAAGCGCGCTCCAACGGCCGTGCATGCCGCTCAGTCGCCCCCAAAGGGAAAAACTTGGACGGCCGTAGACCAAAAAAAGCCTCCCAACTGCAAAAATTTATGGCCAAAAAATAGGGATCCGTCTATCTTTGCCACACCTATTTAGACTTACGTTATTTGATCCTCAAACCTCACTACAACATTACTCATGATCACCAAGATTCGATCCCTCAGCCGCTTCGTGACCCAGAAGCCCAACGCCAGTCTGCTGCTGTTCCTAACCACCATCGCGGCCGTCGTGCTGGCCAACTCCCCCTTAGTCGATGCCTACAACAGCTGCCTGGAGTACCCCCTCGACTTCCGGTTCGACAACTTCATCTTCTTCCCCCATCACGGTCAGCCCATGTCGCTCACCACCTTTGTCAACGACGCCTTTATGGCCATCTTTTTCTTCGTCGTGGGCATGGAGATCAAGCAGGAGCTGCTCGTAGGCGAACTTAGCTCCGCCCGTAAGGCGCTACTGCCCGTCATAGCGGCCTGCGGCGGCATGATCGTGCCCGTACTGGTCTACCTGTCCGTCTGCCACAGCGGCCCCGCGGCCCACGGTGCCGCCATACCGATGGCCACCGACATCGCCTTCGCCCTGGCCGCCCTCGGAGCCCTCGGCAGCCGCGTCCCCCTCAGCCTACGCGTCTTCCTGACCGCCCTGGCCGTGGTCGACGACATCGGCGGCATCATCGTCATCGCCATCTTCTACAGCGGACACGTCGCCGCCACCCCGCTGTTTATCGCCCTGGGCGTACTGGTCTTCCTGACCGTCGGCGGACGCCTGGGAATACAGCACGCGCTCTTCTTCTACACCGGATTTTTCGTCGTTTGGTACCTCTTCACCCAAGCCGGCATTCACCCCACCATAGCCGGGGTACTCGTCGCCTTCACCGTGCCCGCGCGCCCCAAGGTGAAGCTCGACTCCTTCGCCGACAACATGCGTGATCACCTCGCCTCGCTCGACTTCACCCAGGCCCGACACGCCGGCAAGTCCACCGTCCTGAGCCCCGGTCAAGTCTTAGTCCTCACCAACATCCACCGCCTGGCCGCCCACACGGTCAGCCCCCTGCAAAGCCTCGTGGAACGGCTCAACCCGGTGGTCAATTACCTCATCCTGCCCCTCTTTGCCTTTGTCAATGCCGGCGTACACTTCGGCGGCTTCGACCTTTCGGCCCTGGCAGGCATCCCGTTGGCCATCTTCCTCGGCCTATTCGTGGGTAAGACCATCGGCATCTTCACCTTCTCCTATCTGGCGGCTAAAGCGCGCATCGTGTCGATCTCCCCGGAGATCACGAAGCGGGCCCTCTTCGGCGTTTCGATCCTGGGCGGCATCGGGTTCACCGTGTCGCTCTTCATCGCCAACCTCTCCTTTGCTGCCGTGCCCGACATCGGCGACGAACTGCTCAACGAAGCCAAGCTGGGCATCTTTGTCGGGTCGCTCGTCTCGGGCATCGTCGGCTATTTCTTCCTGAAACACCAGTTGCCCGAACGCGATTAGCCCCCCGATCGCCAGCCCCCCACACTCTGCCCCGCCGGACGATGAGTAAGCAACAAGCGCTCCTCGTCCGGCGGGGCTTGTTGTAGGGTACGGGGCCGGCGCCTGTCCTGTTATCGCTACAAATGGTAGGTCTACGGGGCAGCGCACGGCCTGAAATCGCCACAATTTGGGACAAGCCACGCCGGCCCCCGCCCGTACTTTTGCGCCCCCGGAAGCGACCTCTTTCTATGCAATGAAAGGGGCCGCTTCTCTTTTTGTATTACCCCCATTAAACAAGTATGTCACACATGAACAGAAGACTACTCTTCTTGATGCTATTCGCATTCTTCGCCTTTGTCGCATGGACGCAGGCGCAGTCTGTGACGGTCAGCGGTACCGTCGTCGGTAAGGACGACGGCCAACCCGTCATCGGCGCAAACATTGTAATCAAGGGCACGACGACAGGCACGGTGAGCGACGTCGACGGACACTTCCGCCTGACCGCCCCACGCCCCGGCGCCACGCTCGTCATCTCCTTCGTCGGCTACCGAACGAAAGAGGTCCCCGCCACCGCCTCCATGCACGTCGAGCTGGAGACGGACGCTACGCAGCTGGGCGAGGTGCAGGTCGTCGTAGCCTACGGCCAACAGAAACGACGCGAATTGACGGGCGCCATCGGCTCGATCGATGCCGCCTCGATCCGGGAGACCCCCGCCACGTCGCTCGAGCAAACGCTCAGCGGACGCGTCAGCGGCGTGCAGGTCACACAGGCCTCGGGAGCACCGGGCGGAGCCGTGGTGGTGAACATCCGAGGTACCAGCTCCATCTCGGCCGGCAACGAACCGCTGTATGTCGTCGACGGGATGCCGATCCTCTCGGCCGACTTCTCGCAGAAGGCCGGCTACCAAGGCAACACCTTGAGCGGCGTGGCGGACATTAACCCCGCAGACATCGCCTCGGTGGAGGTGCTCAAGGATGCTTCGGCCGCAGCGCTCTACGGATCGCGCGCCTCGAACGGCGTCGTCCTCATCACCACCAAGCGCGGTAGCTCCGGTCGCACACGGGTGACGTTAGATAGCTACATCGGCGTGCAGAACCTCTGGCGCAAGCTCCAATTCCTGCCCACGGCGGAGCATGTGGCCGCCCGCAACGAGGCAATCAACAACTACAACAACTCGCTCGGCCTCTCGCCCACGGACGCGACGTATAAGAAGCCTGTCGCCGCCGCGCAAGAGGGCGCGGATACCGATTGGATCGACGCCATCACCCGCACGGCGCTCCATACGAACCATCAGCTGGCCCTATCCGGCGGCACAGACCAGACGCAGTTCTACGCCTCGCTCGGTTATTACGATCAGCAGGGCGTGATGAAGAAGACGGACTACACCCGCTACAACCTGCGCACGAATCTCACGAACCGCATCAGTCGCACGGTGAAGATCTCGGCAGACATCGCCCTCAGCTCCGCCACGACCAATCGTGCCACTGGCGACGGCAACCTCTATTCGCCTTGGATCAACGCCCTCTCCGCCTCGCCAGACTATGCCGTGCGTACCGCCAGCGGCAGCTTCGGCTCCATCAACGCCAGCAAATACAACCCCGTAGCGCTGATCGATGAGCAAGAGCAGGTGACACGGAAGTACCGTGCCATCGTCGGTCTGAAGACGACTTGGAACATCCTCCCCGAACTGCGTTACAATCTCGATTTGGGCGGCGACTACATCTTCATGCACGAGACGGGCGTCTTCCCACGTGGCACCATCCGCGGCGCCCGCTCCAATGGCGACGTGCACGACCTCCGCGGCTTCAGCTTCTCGAATCTGGCCGAGCACACGCTCGACTATTTCCACCAGTGGGACAAGCTCGCCTTCAAGGCGCTCCTCGGCTACAGCTACCAGAAGACGACGCTGGACAACAACTTTGTCCGAGGCACCAATTTCGTTTCGCCTATGCTGAAATACATCAACTCGGCGGGCAGCGTCACGGAAGGGTCGTCGTCCCTGTCGGAGTACGCCCTCCAGTCGCTCTTCGGACGCGTGAACCTGAACTATGCGGACCGCTATCTGCTGGAGGCGTCGCTGCGGAGTGATGCCTCGTCGAAGTTCGCACCCGGGCGGCGAGTGGGCTACTTCCCGGCGGCTTCGCTCGGGTGGATCGTGTCTGAGGAGGGCTTCTTCCCCAAGACGAAATCGGTGAACGACCTAAAGCTCCGCGTCGCCGTCGGCTATACGGGCAACCAAGAGGGGATCGGCTATTACGACTACTTCAACACCTATCGCGCCAGCGATGTGGCTTACATCGGACAGTCGGGGCTGGCTTTCCCCAACTCGCGCCCGAACCCGGACTTGACGTGGGAGAAAACGTTGCAGTACGACCTGGGTGTCGACGCCGCGCTCTTCGATCGACGCCTGGAGCTGACGCTCGACTGGTATCACAAGGATACGCGCGACTTGTTGCTCTCGCACCCCATCAACGCCCTGAGCGGTTACACGCGGACGACCTCCAACGTAGGGCGCATCCGCAACGAAGGCTTCGAGGCCATGATCACCGGACATCCGCTGCGCGGCCGTGGCTTGACGTGGGACGTGCGCCTCTCTTTCGGCTATCAGCATAACGAGGTCGTGGCGCTCACGAAGAAGGCTGACGGCACGGATAACTTCATCGAAGTCGGGCCGAGCAACATCCTGCAGGTGGGTCAGCCGATGGCGACGTTCTACCTGATCCGTGCCGAGGGTATCTACCAGAGCAAGGAGGAGATCCTGGCTCAGCCCGGCGGTGAGGCGCTCTGGAAGCGCGGCATCCGGCCGGGCGACGTGAAGTATTACGACAAGGACGGCAACGGCATCATCAACAACAACGACCGTGTGACGGCCGGATCGCCCTTCCCCCAGATCACGGGCGCCTTCATCAACAACTTTGCCTATAAAGGCTTCGACCTCGGGCTGGACCTCCAATACTGGCTTAAGGGTCAAATATGTTCCTGTGATGGTTCAACTCTCGTTTATAGGACAGGGGTTGTAAGCTATTATAATGGCCTGAATAAGTCTTTGCTTTCTTTCCCGAGAGATTCCACGATGTAAGCGCAATTTCGTCTTCAGGGAAGCATTCAGTGACTCCAATGCATTATTGGTGTTTGGTAGGCCTAACTCCGGAAAGCATTGGTAGGTATAGAGAATATCTAAGTGCCTTGTTAAGCTAAAATAAGCGGCCCTTAAACGCCGATGGGTATAAGTGAAAGACGCTCCATTTTCTGAGAATGTTTTCTCTTCCAAGTATGCCTTCCACTGCTCATGCCATTGTGCTAACAAACCAGCAAACTGTTTTTTGTCGGATTGTGTAAGCTGTAGGCCGATCTCTTTCAGCGCAATAGAGGCCGGATGTTTTGGATGATTGGTGAGCAGCTGTCTGATACGCTGTATTTGATGGAATTGAAAGTATTGGTAAGGGATTGGTGCTAAGGCTTTTCTCAGTCCAGAGAGTCCATCAGAAATGACTCCGCTCACCCGTATTCCTTGTCTTTTGAGATAAGCTATTCCTGCCAAGTAATCTTCTATACGCTCCTTTCGATAAATGAATCTGAAATGAAGGACGCGATGAGTGGCTACATCCATGAAAAGTACTACGCCAAAGTTTCTACCCCAGTATGTGGTATCCATTTGAAGCGCCACAGTTCGAGGTGCTATAGAGGTAGAACTGAGAGGGAAATTTTTCATACGACGCTTTACTGTAGAACAAGATATACCCAATCGCTCTGCGATCTGTGCAATGGTGTAGGTGCCTTGAGCATAGTACCGATAAACTGCTGAAGAATCTACACGCGAACGACCACTGAAGTAGTGTTTACAGCTATGGCAGAACCAATAAGACGCTCCATTTCGTGTGCCTTTACGTATCACATCTTTTGATCCACAATGGGGGCACTTTTTTTTCGAGTTTGATCTCTCATAATACTATGAAATACAACATATGCATGACTCACAGTGTGTTATAGCACTCCGCAGGAACATATTTGACCCTTAAGCCCCAATACTCCCTCGGCGCCAAGATCTACGCCACGTGGAAAGGGGCCTACACCGGAGGCGGTGGACAGGGCGGTACGCCGAACGGATACGCCATCTTCCGCGACGAATTTGAGGCGCGATGGACGCCTGAACGCCCATCGACCGACAGGCCGCGGGCCGTGGCCGACGGTGCGGCGTACACGAACAACATGATGAACTACACGACGCGCTTCCTCGAGAAGGCCGACTTCCTACGCATCCGTAACGTGACGCTTGGCTATACCCTGCCCGACGAGACGGTGCGCCATCTGGGCCTCTCTCGACTGCGTTTCTATGCCCAGGTGAACAACCTCTACACCTTCACGACGTACGACGGCTTCGACCCCGAAGTGGCCATGAACCCGGACCGCGCCACCTATCGCGGCTACGACCCCGGATCCATGCCGCATCCGCGCTCCTTCCTCTTCGGCATGAACTTATCCTTCTAAACTTCCCCCCAACGAGATGACTTACCCAATGAATATGAGAACCCCTTTGATGATCGCCGCACTGGCGGCCTCGCTACTGGCCTTCAACGGCTGCAACCTGGACTATCCGCCCACCGCGGCCGTCTCGGACTCTTCGCTGACGGATGCCGACTATCAGGCTCTGCTCAATGGCGTCTACGATGGCGCCCAGAACTACCGACTCGTGATGGAGGACATCGCGGCCGACAACCTCAACAGCAAGTCGTGGTATTCCGACATGGACGACAACAACCCAACGACAAGCAGCGACAACATCAACTCGCTCTGGCAGCAGCTCTACGGCGCTGTGCAGCGGTGTAACAACCTGATCAACCTGGTGGAGAAGCATACGGGCACATCGACCGTCAACCTGACCGAGATCGCCGCCCAAGCGCGCATCGTCCGCGCCTGGCTCTATATGCGCATCACGGCCAACTGGGGCGACGCGCCGCTGCTGACCACCGTCACGGACGAGCCCGTGAGCCGTGCGCCGGAGGACTCCGTCTGGAGGCTCGTTAAGCAAGATCTGGAGTATGGCATGGCGCATGCGCCGGCCTTCTCCACGGCCGGCTATGCCAGTCGCGTGGCGGCCAAGGCACTCTTGGCGCGGGTGCTGCTCATTGCCCCCACGCCCGTGCAGGACAAGGCGCGCGCCCGACAGTTGGCCGAAGAGGTGATCGCCGACGGTCACTTCGCCCTGGCCGATCATTACGCCGACATCTGGCACGCCAAGACGAGCAAGGAGATGATCCTGCAATGGACCAACACGACGGGCGACAGCGGCTCCTACGGCTGGTTTTTGCGCTCCAACATCGTCGACCAGTACGAGAAGGAAAACGGCGCGGGCAGCGCAGCCCCCGGCGGCAACGGACGCTACGAATTACCCGTCGATCAGGCCCTCATCAGGGCCTATGAGGAGGGCGACGAGCGCAAGGCGGCCTCCGTGCGCCACTTGAAGCTCAAGAACGGCACCGAGACGTACGACTGCATCAAGTATCCCAACACGGACAAATCCGACTCCTACCCCGTTGTCCGCATCGCCGAGATGTACCTCATCGTGGCCGAGGCGGCGGGCTACCCCGAGGGCGTGAAGCGGCTCAACGAGCTGCGTGCCAAGCGTGGCGTGGCGGCCCTCCAGACGGGCAGCACCGTCACGGCCGCAAACTTCATGGCGCGCATCATGCACGAGCGCCGCGTGGAGTTTTTCGCCGAGGGGCAACGGTGGTACGACCTCCGTCGCTGGTTCAACTCCGGCCCCGAAGGGCGGCAGGCCGTGCGTGCGCTCTGCAAGTATCGCACGGGCGAGGCCGCGGGCAGTCGTCCGCAGGCTTCGGACAAGCTGAACATCGCCGAGAACGGCTACAACCTCCTTTGGCCCATCACCACGGAAGCCATCGACAACGACCGCAACCTCTTGCCCAATAATCCGGGCTACTAAGAAGAGGTCATCGGGCGTCTTTCTGTTTGGGAAACGCGCTGGATTCCTGGATTCCGCTGCGTTTCCATTTGGAGCATGGGCCGGATTTCTGGATTCCGGTGCGTTTCTACTCGAAGAATGGGCCGTAATCCTGAAAAACGGCCTGTTTCTTTCGAGCAACACGCCTAAATCGGGAATTCCGGCCTGTTTCTTCTAAGCAACACGCCTAAATCGGGAATTCTGGTGCGTTTCTTCTAAGCAACACGTCTAAATCGGGAAATACGACCAAGTTTTCGCATAGAAAAAGGCCTGTCGCAAGTGGTGCGGCAGGCCTTTCTTGTCAGAAATGGACTGGGGGGCGTCAGCTTTTCTTCAGGTCGGGGTAGCTGATGCGGGTGTGGTACATCGTTTTGAGCTTTTCCACGAAGGTGGTCTTGATCTTGTCGATGTCGCGGAAGGTCAGCGGGGCGTTGCGCATGAGTCCGTCGGCTATTTGCCCGTCGATGATCTTATTGACCAGTGCGCGGATCGTGTCGTCGGTGTATTCGTTGAGGCTGCGCGAGGCCGCCTCGACGGAATCGGCCATCATCAGGATCGCCGTCTCACGGGTGAAGGGGTTCGGGCCGGGGTAGGTGAAGAGCGACTCGTCGACGGGTTCGCCGGGGTGGGCGTTGCAGTAGGAGTTGTAGAAATACTTGGCCTTGCCGGCGCCGTGGTGCGTGCGAATAAAGTCGATGATGGCCTCGGGCAGGCCTGCCTTTTCGGCCATTTTGATGCCCTCGGTGACGTGGCTGATGATGATCTGCGCGCTCTGCTCGAAGGGCAGATCGCGGTGGGGGTTGATGCCCTTCATTTGGTTCTCGGTGAAGAAAGGCGGGTTCTTCATCTTGCCGATATCGTGATAGAGCGCTCCGGTGCGGACCAGCTGCGTGTCGGCGCCGATCTTGGCGCTGGCGGCGGAGGCCAGAATGGAGACTTGCAGGGAGTGCTGGAAGGTGCCGGCGCAGGTCTCGGAGAGCTTTTTGAGCAGCGGGGTGTTGATGTTCGAAAGCTCCACGAGCGTAATGGGCGAGACGTATCCGAAGGCCTTTTCCATCATATAAATGAGGACGTAGGAGAACATGAGCAGCACGAAGTTGATGCCGAAATAGATCCCCATGCGCCAATCGATCTTGTTGAAGTCGCCGTCTTGATAGAGCGAGAGGCCGATGTAGCCCAACATGTAGGCCAGAGAGATGAGGAAGGCGCATCGCAGGAGCTGCGATCGCTGCGAAAGCTCCTTGAGGCTGATGATGAAGACGACGCCGGCCATGATCTGTAGCAGTAGGAACTCGTGCGGGAAGGGGGCCACGAGGGAACAGATGAGCGCCGTGATGAGGTGGGTGAAGAGGGCCGAATGAGAGTCGAAGAAGGTGCGGACGACGATGGGGATGATGGCAAAGGGCAGGATGTAGATGTTCACCAAGTCGTAGCGCACGCAAATTTCGGAGAGGATGCAGGGCACGAGGATGCAGGTGAGGATGAAGAGTCGGTTCTTGCGCTTGAAGTAGAGCTCCGGGCGGAAGGCCAGGAAGTAGAGCGCGCAGCAGGCCATGATGCCGAGGATGAGGATCACTTGGCCCAGCATGGTGATGGCGTCACGGCGGTTGCCTCCGGACTTGGTCTCGTGGACGATCTTGAGCGAATGGAGGATGTTGTACGTGCGGGCGTCGACCACCTCGCCCCGATCGACGATACGCTCGCCTGCCTGCACGATGCCGGTGGAGAGTGTCACCTTCTGCATGAGCGCCTCCAGCGCCTTGTCGGACGTTTCGGCGTCGTAGGTGACGTTGGGGTGCAGGTAGCGGTCGAAGTTGGAGGCCCTCAGCTCTCCCTTGTCCATCGATTCGGGCGCCTCGTTGATGACCATCTCGTAGGCCGACTTTTCGGAGTGGAAGCGGGAGATGTCGACCTGCGAGGAGACGTTCTTGCGGAGTAGCCTCAGGCGGGTGCGATGCTCGGAGGTCATGCGCTCCATGTCCTGCACCGAGATGATGCCGTCGGCGTAGAGTGCGCTGAGCTTTTGGGTGAGGTATTGCCAGACGGGCGTGCTCATGGTGCGCCGCTCAGCGTAGTCGTTTTTGAGGTCGCCCATGGCTTGCGCAGCCACGCGATCGTCGAGCCTGAAGTAGGGTCTGAAGCGTGCTTGGAGGCTGTCTCGCTCGGCCTTCAGCTCGGCGTCGGACTTGTAGATGGGGAAGTCGCTCGGGGCCGTCAGCAGGCCGTAGCGCCAGGGCTTCCCCTCGTGAAATTGGTACCTGAACTTGCCTTCCCGCGGGAAGAAGTAGGCGATCACGACGGCCGTGGCCATGAAATAGAGGAAGGCTTGTATGGCCGTTTTCTTTGATTTCAGCGTATGCATAATAGTCGGAGTATTCGTGTGTGTATAGGCGTAATGTGTTTGCGATGTCTAATCGGCCACAAAGGTGGGGGAAATGGGCGGGAGGAGAATGCCCCGCGAATACGTTCTGAGGTGGTTGGAATACGTTCGGAACCTATTCCGACCACCTCCCCAACGTATTCGAATAGGTTCGGGAGAAAATTATAAGCAAATATCCCTCTGCAAAAGAAGAAGTTACTCGGTCGTAGGCATTGGATAGGTAACGAAGTGGAAACGAGCGAAGCGCTTGAGGTTGCTGGAATCTGCACAAACAAAGGGCGCTTGTCATTTGAGGGTGCAATGTTACTATGACTATTTGAATTACAGGCGTTTTTGATGCGATTCTCTCGATTTGGCTTTCGGTTTGGGAAAGGTCGGGATGGATGGAGCGGATGAACGTCTAACATTATATTCCCCGCTTCTTCTTTTTCCCGGCTTGGTTTCTTAAGCGTCGCTGCCATGCGATCTCAGCGTAGTCTGTGCCGTGGGTCTGTAGGATTGTTACTTCGCCCACCTCTGAAAGGAGGCTTTCCGCAGTGTCTAAAGCGGAGCTTGCGACTTGTGCGGTAGGTGTACTGTCTTTCGTAGGGATCATGGAGGATTGGATGATGGGCTTCTGCGCATTGCCGATTTCGAACTGTTTCGGCAGGGTACGAAAACCAAACTCACGACCGATCTCGGAGGCCTTGAAACTGTGGCCGTCGTAGGTGAACTTCAGCCCGTAGACTTTCCCCTGCTTGTTCTTCATGCGGTCGATCGTGACGCCGCTTCGGTGGAGTTCGTAGAGGAACATGGAGTGACCCGACAGGCCTTTTCCTTTGTGCTTCTCGAGCAGGGCATAGCAGATGTTCCGAACCTGCTGCTTCGTGCGCTCTCTTGCGGGATTGGCTTGGGCTTTCCGATGTGGTCGTACGGAACGGACTTCTTTGGCGATGGTCAGCCCGTACTTGTGGCTGAGTTCTTCGGCCACTCTGGCGGCTCGGTTACTGACGAAAGTGGTGTCGTAGACTTTCCCGCTGAGGCTGATTCGATTGGCGATGATGTGGATGTGCAGGTTGTCGGTGTCTTTGTGCGTGACGGCCACCCACTGATGGTCGTCCAACTCCATCTGTTTGGCAAAGAGCAAGGCGAGGCGGTTCAGCGCCTTGAACGTCATCCGCGGCTCGTCCTGCGGGGCAATGCCGATTTCGATGCGCAAGAACTTGTTTTTGCAGCGGCTGTTGTAGTTGTTGATCAGCCTCATCTCCTCGTGAATTTCCTTTGGCGTTTCGCCGCACAGGTTGTGGAGGGCGAGAATCCGGCCGAGCTTTCCTTCTCGGAAAACGTACTCCAGTGCGTTACTTCCATGCGCGATGGCCTTACACTTTGCGATCATGATCTTCGATATTTAAGCGCTTAAATACCTCCTCGGGGACCCGATAGCGGGGGCTGAAGAACCGCTTAAAAGCGATCTTGGCATAGGTGGCAAGTGCCTTCGTCGTGTCCACCCAAGAGGCGTCTTTGACCTTAATCAGGTTAGAAATGTGCGCGTAGAACAGTGCCGTCTGACGGAG
>ERZ773038.522-NODE-522-length-25180-cov-6.580617_pt1 | contig 25180 bp, 20 predicted proteins | sample MGYA00511665_ERZ773038 | MGnify/ENA primary metagenome ERZ773038 (study PRJEB29015, sample SAMEA2737966) | human oral metagenome | biome: human oral; feature: human-associated habitat; material: dental | place: China | collected 2028 ... | reverse complement strand
CTGTCATTCAGGAGGCGCTGAGGACCCGATGAGACGCGACGAGTCTGGCTATGTCTTGTAATATCGGCGATCCTGCGCGCCAGGGTGCGGGCCGGTGCCAACCGGCGTGAGGGCGACGAACCCGCCTAGGCTCCCGGCGCCCGATCACGCAGGTAGGCGAGCAGGCGCAGGGCACCCGCCTTCGAAAGGGGTTCGTTGCCGTTGCCACACTTGGGGGACTGAACGCAGCGCGGGCATCCCGACTCGCAGTCGCAGCACGAGACGGCCTCCAGGGTCGCGGTCACCCACTCGCGCGCGCTGCGGTACCCCGCGAGCGCGTGCCCTGCCCCGCCTCGGAACGCGTCGTGAACGAAAACCGTGGGCAAACCCGTGTCGTCATGTCGCTCGGTCGATAGCCCACCCAGGTCCCACCGATCGCACGTCGTCACCACCGGCAGCATCCCGATCATCGCGTGCTCGGTCGCGTGCAGCGTTCCCGCAAGGTCGCGTGCCTCAATCCCCGCCGCTTTCAGCACGACCGGAGCGAGCGTGAACCACGTTGACTTCGTGGCAAGCGTGTGGGTGGGGAGGGATAGCTCCACGTTGCGAATGAACTCGAGTCCGGGCAATCGCAGCAGATCATAGTCGGTCACCCGCGTCGACACGTTCGTCGGGCCGTGATGCCAGGTGACGGCCCCATCCCCGCTCGCGTAGGACTCCTCAACGCCGCACACCTCGACGCTCGTGTGCGTGGAGGCGCGGGTGCGCAAGGGGGTACGCACCTCCTCGACGAGGGCGACCCGGGCGTCGCGGCCACGTGGGGGTGCGACGATGAGGGGTGCGGCCCCCTCGGACACCGCCTCCGCCCGTTCGACCCCGTGTTCCCGCTCGACGACGCCGCGCTCGAGCGGGTCGGGGCTCGCCCCGAGCGGAAGACGCGGCCATCCGCGCGCGGCGGGAGCGCAGGGCTCGGTGAGGGAGGACAAGCTGAGGACGTGAAAGGTGCGTCCCTGGTGGATGTAGATCGCCCCGGGGAACACGTGGGCATCGGCCGAGGCCTCGTCGATGGTGCCAACGACCGCTCCGGCGCGCACCTCAACGATCTGAACGTCCCCGGAGGAGCCGCGCAGGTCCGTCAAGTCGGTGGGACGCTCGGGACGGGTGGCATCCCAGAAATAGCCGGCCGGCCGACGCCTGAGGTATCCGTCGGCCCTCAGGCGTTCGGCGATAGCCTCCAAATGCTCGCCAAAGTAGGCGTTGTCGGACGCCGTAATCGGTAACTCCGCCGCCGCGGCCGCCACGTGCGGGGCCAACACCCACGGATTCGCGGGGTCAATGACGCAGGCTTCGACCTGTCCGAGGATCTCCTCCGGGTGGCGCACGAGATAGGCGTCCAGGGGATTGTCCGACGCGATGAGAACCGACGTTCCCGGGGCGCCGGCGCGCCCCGCGCGGCCGATCTGCTGACGCAGGGACGCCCTCGTCCCCGGCCACCCCACCGTCAGGGTCGCATCCAGTCCCGAGATGTCCAACCCCATCTCCAGGGCCGAGGTGGTCGCCAGCGCCCGCACAGCCCCCGTCCGGATCGCGTCTTCGAGGGCGCGCCGCTCCTCGGGCAGGTACCCGCCCCGGTAGGCGCCCACCCTGCCCGCCAGGGGCGAGGCATGTGATGACAGGCGGTCGCGGATCTGGGCGGCCACGGCCTCGGCGCCGGCTCGCGAGCGGACGAAGGCCAACAGGCGCGCCCCCTCCTCGACGAACGCGCAGCCGAGAGCGGCGGCCTCCGCACCGGCGCTGCGCCGTACGAGGGGAACACTCAGCGTCGCGGTGCCGGGCGGGGCGTCGATGGCATCCAGGAACGAGGAGATGTCCACCTCGGATGCGTCGGCGACTACTCTCCCCTGCCACAGGACCAGCTCGTGCTCGCCGGCGGGGGAACCGTCCTGGGTGACCGCGGTCGCGTCGCGCCCCGTGAGCGCCCGTCCCACCGCCCGCGCGTCGCGCACGGTCGCGCTGAGCATGAGGATCCTCGGATCCGCGCCCAGGTGGTGTGCGATGCGCAGGAGCCTGCGCACGAGGAGGGCGACGTGCGAGCCGGTCACGCCTCGCCAATGGTGCGCCTCGTCGATGACGATGAGGCGCAGCGATGCGAGGAAGCGTGACCAACGCTGGTGGGCGGGCAGCATGACGTGGTGCAAGAAATCGGGGTTCGACAGGACGAGGTCCGCGCCCGCCCGCGCCCACTCCTTGGCCTCGCGCGGCGTGTCGCCGTCCACGCACTGGGCGCGTACGCGTCTCAGGCGCTCATCGACGCCGCCGGGCTCCGGCGCGCCACGCTCGGTGGCGCGCGCCGCCTCCTGGCCGAGCAGCGCCGTCAGTGACGCCAGCTGATCAGCGGCGAGGGCCTTGGTCGGGGCCAGGTACAGGGCCGTTGGGCGACGGTGGATCGCCGAAATGCGGGAGGATTCCTCGGCCTCGACGAGGTCGGAGAGGATTGGGGTCCACGCGGCCAGCGACTTGCCGGAACCGGTGCCCGTCGCAAGCACGACGTCGGAGCCGCCGCGCAGTGCGTCGAGGGCGCGACGCTGGTGAGTCCAGGGCCTCGCGACCCCCCGCCGACGCCATGCCTCCACGACTGCGGGGCAGACCCACGACGGCCACGAGGCGAACTGGGCGCAACGGCCCGGGAGGGTCACGCTGCCCAGGAGGCGATCGTCGTTGGCGCTCAAGCGCCTCAAGACGTCCAGCAGGTCTGATGGGGAGGGGCCCGAAGGGCCTTGATCAGTGCTCATCCGAGCCGGTGACCGCCCACCCCAGCGTCTCGGAGGCGGATTCTTTCACGTACCGGATGGCGGCGATCCCCGTCGAAATACCCGACGAAATCGCGTCGCGCAGCTGCACGTCGGACAGGCCGGCCTCCGTGTCCACGACGAAGTCCGCGTAGACGCCCAGCTTGCCCTCGGGAGATACCGCGGTGTACACGGTCGGGAAGTACTTCTCACGGTTCCAGTTGTCCGCCGTCGCGAACAGCGCCGACTCGGCGCTCGCGGGTTCCATGCCCGTGTCCCACACCGCCCGAATCGACAGGAAACGCCCGGCCGCGTCAAAGGAGACGAGGAACGGGATATCATCGAAGATCGCGCCCGCGGCGCGGCCGGACTCGATCACGTCCAGCGCGTAACCCATCGAGCGCACGGCCGATACGACCCGCTCGAAGTCGGCGGGATAGGGAGTTTCCTCGTCCTCGGGAACGAGGTAGGGAACGTTCATCGCAGGGGCCTCCGATCCTGGCTGTCCCAATCCACGAAATCGGGCAATGCCACCTCAAGGTCCGCAAAGAAGCCCATGATCATCGACATCGATGTCTCGAAGAAGTTGTCCAACTGAGCCTGGGTGAGGCCCGAGAGCACGACGATGTTGCACTCGGCGATCAGGCCGTACTGCGTGCCGTCCTCGAGTGGAGCCACGTACGCCTTCGGACCCGTGCGCGTCGAATTGCAGGTCGCGACCTCGCGAGCCAGCTCGCCGAACTGCTCGGGCGTGCGGGCGATGCCCCGCCACTGTGCGCGCAGCTGAAGGATCTGAGGATTCGTTGCATTCCAAAAGAACGCCGCGTTCGGCATCAGATACGCCAGCTCGCCCTCGTTGTAGTCGCCAAAACGCACGTCCCGAGACCTGAGCAAGTCTCGGATGCGATCGGTGCTGACAGGTGAAGAAGAAGCCACTGACAACTCCCGCGTTGAACGTACAGATTTGGACACCCCCACTCTAACCGAGCCCCACGCACGGCGCGCGCCCACCTCGGTCGCCTCGTATTGGCCGCCCTGGCGGGCGTGGACCGCGGGCCGCTTCGACGACGAACCGGGTCGCGCCGGGTGGGGCCGATGCGTGCGGTGCGGTCCATGACAAGCGGAAGGCCACGCAGAAACCACCCGCTCATCCCGGTTAAATCCGCGAACACCTCTCCCGCTCCACTACAGTGGGTGGGGAACGACCATCGACGCGAACGGAGGACACCGTGGACGACCCGAATCTCGCCCTGCCCTCCGACCCCTCCGTCGACGAGTCCTACACGAAGAGTTCTCGGCCCGCGCGCCCCCGCTCCTCGTCGAGCGGCGGCACCAACGCCCGCGGGCGCGGCGGGGCCGAGGCGGGAGACCGGAGCGTCGGCGCCGCTCAGCCCGAACCGTCCCGAGCCGCGCCGGGCGCACCCGCTTCCCCTTCCCTGACCTCCGATGCGTGGTATCGTCGCCAGCTCGCCCGGCGCCTCGGAGGCGTCGTGACCTGCCTGGTCCTGACGGCACTCATCGCGCACCTCGCCCTGGCGACCGCGCCCGGGCAGGTCGTCGACACGATCCTCATGGAGGGCACGATGCGTTCGGCCCGCCACTACGAGGGCTTCTCCATGCTCATCACCGGGCTGGTGTCCGTGCCCGTCATGGTGATCGCGGGCGCCGCGGTTGCCCTGGTCGCCGCGGCTCGTCGGCGTCCCACGCTCGCGGGGCGCGCCCTCGGCGCCGTCATCGGCGCCAACATAACGACCCAGATCCTCAAGGACTACATCCTGACCCGCCCGAACCTGGGTGTCACAACCGGCGCCGGGAACTCCCTCCCGTCGGGACACACCACGGTTGCTGTCACGATCTCCCTGGCTCTCGTGGTCGTCGCGCCCAAGCTCTCGCGCAGCCCGTCCGCCTGGCTCGGGTGGGCGTGGACCGCGCTCATGGGCGTGTCCGTCATGATGGAGGGGTGGCACAGGCCCGCCGACGTCATCACGGCCGTCCTTATCGCGGGTGCGTGGGCCCTCGCCCTGTCTCCCATCGAGCGGCGCCCCCGGCACGGAGTACACGTGCAGAGAATCATGGCGTGGATCAGCCTGGGGCTTCTCGCTCTAGCCCTTGTCGCGACGGTGGCCGGGCTGTGGGGCTTCAGCATGTCTGCGGCCTCGCCCGGTTCGGGCTACGGATTCGAGGACTTCCTGCAGATTCGACCGTGGCGGTCGCTGGTCCTGGGAGTCGCTGCCGTCGCGTGGGTGAGCGCCGTGTGCGGGCTCGTCATGCACGAGGTCGACCGCCTGGCGGGCGAGTAGGCCGCGTTCTAGTGGGGTCCGCCCGCGGCAATGGACGCCGGTGGGGTCGTGTTGCGGGCCGCAGACGGTGGATAATGGGTCGTGGCGACCGGCCTGCACGGCTCTATCGGACGGGGCCGCGGTCCGGCCTCGCCGACGACCGACGCCGCCACGAGACGAAGGAATCGACATGCCTGGCCCATCTTCCGCCGTTGTGACCTCCGCTCCCGCCCGCATCCTCCTGGGCCTGATGCGCATCGCCGTTGGCTTCGTCTTCCTGTGGGGTTTCCTGGACAAGACCTTCGGCCTCCACTTTCCGACCGGCCCGTCGCGCGCCTGGATCAACGGGGGCACGCCGGCCCAGAGCTTCCTGACGGGCGCGACGGGGGGTAAGCCGCTTGCCTCTTTCTTCCAGGCCCTTGCCGTTCCGGCGGTTGACTGGGTGTTCATGGCGAGCCTGCTGGGAATCGGGGTGGCGCTCACCCTTGGGGTCTGCACGCGCCTGGCGGGAGTCGGTGGGGTCATCATGATGGGCTTCATGTACGCGGCGACCGCGCCCTGGGTGTGGGGTTCGCTCAATCCCGTGGTCAGTCAGCATCTTGTCTATGCGATGGTCCTGGCGCTCATTCCCCTCACGAGCGCCGGGGATACGCTGGGACTCGGGGCGCGCTGGAAGAAACTCTCCGTGGTGAAGAAGCTTCCCTTCCTCGTCTGACTCTTCGCCGGTGGCGCGGCCATCGCGCTCACGCGTACGTCGCGGCGTGCCCGATGCCGGTCGCCTCTCGCGCGAGGCGTGTGCGCGCTCGCCCGCCGCCCTCACGGGGCGCTGCCACCCGTCGACGATGACAGGACGTTGGTCCTAGGAAAATGCGGGGGAGGCGTCGACGTGGCGAAGGGAACCCGCGACGCGCGGGCCGCCTCTGTACTACCCGACCGATACTAGATACAGTGGCTCATGTTCGACCCAAGCACTACATCTAGTGTTCGTGCGGACGCCTTTCCTCCATCGAGAGGCGTCGACCCGATGGGACGGTAGCGCCGCCACCGCCCACGATGCCACGAATGCCGCGCGACGAGAAGCAACGCCGCCACGTGTCGACGCGCCGAACAAGCCGCAGCGCAACCCCAGCTCTCGGTGCTTCGCCCGCGCAAGCGAGCGCGGATCACCTCGCGCCGGGGCATACATCAGTCACAGAAGAAGCCAGATAGGAGAGGGGCCATGACCAGCGCACCCCGTTATGACGTCGATGCCATCGCAACCGTGGAGGAGTACCTGGACCGCTCCGATTGGCGTGTCAACGCCAACGCGAACCAGGGGTACTCGCTCGGGGGGCTGATCCTGAACTCGGCGGGCAAGATCGTCGCCAACTACTGGCTCGAGCACGTCTATACGCCCGAGATCGCGGCGCCGCACCGCAGCGGCGACTACCACATCCACGACCTGGACATGTTCGCCGGATACTGCGCGGGCTGGTCGCTCAAGCGCCTCATCCAGGAGGGCTTCAACGGCGTGGGCGGCGCGATCGCCTCGGCCCCGCCCAAGCACTTCTCCTCGGCGTGCGGCCAGATCGTCAACTTCCTGGGCACGCTCCAAAACGAGTGGGCGGGCGCTCAGGCATTCTCCTCCTTCGATACGTACATGGCCCCCTTCGTGCGTCTCGACGACATGACCTACGAACAGATCGTCCAGTGCATGCAGGAACTCATCTACAACCTCAACGTTCCCTCCCGCTGGGGGAGCCAGTGCCCCTTCACCAACCTCACCTTCGACTGGACGTGCCCGGATGACCTCGCCGACGAGCACCCCATGATCGGTGACGAGATCGTCGACTTCACCTACGGGGACCTGCAGCGTGAGATGGACCTCATCAACCGCGCGTTCATCGAGGTCATGACCGGTGGAGACGCCGACGGACGTGTCTTCACGTTCCCCATCCCCACCTACAACATCACCCCCGACTTCGATTGGAAGGGTGAGAACGTTGACGCCCTCTTCGAGATGACCGCCAAGTATGGGCTTCCCTACTTCCAGAACTTCATCAACTCCGACCTGGATCCGCACATGATCCGCTCCATGTGCTGCCGCCTCCAGCTGGACCTGCGCGAGCTGCTCAAACGAGGCAACGGCCTCTTCGGGTCAGCCGAGCTGACCGGATCCATCGGTGTCGTCACGCTCAACATGGCGCGCCTCGGCTACCTCTACAAGGGTGACGAGGCGGGCCTCGTTGCCCAGATGGACCGCCTCATCGACCTGGCCTCCCAGTCCCTCGAGATCAAGCGCGAGACCATCCAGTTCCACATGGACCACGGCCTCTTCCCCTACTCCAAGCGCTACCTGGGGACGCTGGACAACCACTTCTCCACCATCGGCGTCAACGGCATGAACGAGATGGTGCGCAATTTCAGCGACGACGCCTACGACCTCACGGACCCGCGGGGCTTCGACCTGTGCGTGCGAATCCTCGACCGCGTGCGCGAGCGAATGGTCGAGCTGCAAGAGGCGACCGGCCACATGTACAACCTTGAGGCCACGCCCGCCGAGGGCACCACCTATCGCTTTGCCAAGGAGGATCGCAAGCGCTTCGCCGACATCATCCAGGCAGGAACCGAGGCCGAACCCTACTACACGAACTCCTCCCAGCTTCCCGTCGCCTACACCGATGACCCCTTCCAGGCCCTCGAAGACCAGGAGATCCTCCAGGGCAAGTACACGGGCGGAACGGTCCTGCACCTGTACATGGGGGAGCGCGTCTCTTCCGGAGCGGCCTGCAAGGAGATGGTGCGCCGATCCCTCACCGCCTTCAAGGTCCCCTACATCACGATCACCCCGACTTTCTCGATCTGCCCGGTCCACGGATACCTGGCGGGAGAACACCTCACCTGCGACAAGTGTGCCGCGGCCCACCCGGGTGACGAGCCGCAGGCCTGCGAGGTGTGGACACGAGTCATGGGATACTTCCGCCCCGTTCAGTCCTTCAACATCGGCAAGAAGGGCGAGTACCACGAGCGTCGGATGTTCTCCGAACAAGCCGCCGACTCGCACGGTGAACTCGTCAGCGCATTCCCCCCGGCGGGAAGCCGCTGACGTGAGCAGGTCTGCCCAGGGCGGCTGCCCAGCATCTCCCCCGACGCCCCCCAAGGCCTCGGGCGAGGCACGCGGGGCAGCCCCCGGGAAGGCATGGGGGCCGCAGGATCTGCAGATCGCCGGCCTGGTGCCCATGTCGACCGTCGACTGGCCCGGTAAATTCGTCGCCTCCCTGTTCTTGCAGGGCTGCCCCTGGGCATGTCCGTACTGCCATAACAGCGCGATCATTGACCCGCGCATCCCCGGAGTGGTCGCGTGGTCCTCCCTCGAAGAACTTCTCGCGCGCAGGCGAGGCCTCCTCGACGGGGTCGTGTTCTCCGGCGGCGAGGCCACCCGGCAGATCGCCTTGGCCTCGGGCATGGCGCGCGTGCGCGAACTCGGCTTCGCGGTGGGCCTGCACACCGCCGGACCCTACCCGGGGCGCCTCGCGAACCTGCTGGACGAGGGCCTCGTCGACTGGGTCGGCATCGACCTGAAGGCCATGCCCGACCACTACGAGGCGGTGGCCGGGCGCGTGGGAGCGGGAGAGAAGGCGTGGTCCTCCCTCGAGATCCTCCTTGCCCACCCCGACGTGGACCACGAGGTGAGACTCACCGTCTACCCCGACGGCCCGCGTGACGGCCTCGACGTGGCGCGCGCCGCCCGGGATCTGGGCGTTAGATGTTTCGCCCTTCAGCAGGCGCGCGAGGTCGGCACCCCGGCGGGATTTGTCTCCACCAGGCCCGGCTGGGACGACCAGGTGCGCGCGCTCGCGGAAGACATTGACAACCTCGGTTTTGACAGCTTCGTGTTTCGAGGCGGTTCATGAGTGTTTTGTCAAGTGACAGCGCCGCATGGTGGAAAATGCACAAGGTAAATTTTCGCCTGCGACGTGCGGGCGCGGTATGGTGTAACAACTGCATGACCGTTGAATCTTGGAGTAGCGATGGCAGAAGAGCTGCATTTCGACAACCCTGCGGCGGCAGCCCAGGATCCATCGACCGACGCTGAGGCGCTGCGCCAGCTGGCCTATCGCTACCCCGAGTTGCGCCCAGCCGTCGCCGCGCACCCGCACGCCTATCGCGGTCTCCTCGACTGGTTGCACCAGTTCAACGACCCGGCCGTCAACGCCGCCCTTGAGGCGCGCGACGACTACGACGGATACATCGACTCCAACGGGTACCTCGTCATGCACGGCGACGTGTCGGGTGCGGTCGCGGGTTCCTCGATCCGAACCTCCGAGTCCGGCATGTACGTCCTGGGTCAGGGCGGCGTCAACTCCTACTCCCAGGTGGAGAGGACCACGCCATACTCCGCGGTCGTCGGCTCCAGCGCGCCCGTCCCGCAGGTGGACGCCCGCGAACAGGTCGTCGCGCAGGTGCAGCGCCAGTCCATCATGGGGAGCAAAGCGCCAAACGATGCCCAGGCAACCGCGGCCTACCCAGCCGCCTCCGTCGGGAGCGCCTACCCGAGCGCATCCGGTCCCGCACGCCCCCAGAACATGCCGCAGGCGTATCCGGGGGCGGGAGCCTCCTATCAGGTCCAGCCCACGGCGCAACAGGGAACGCCGGCGGAGGAGACCGAATCGGGCGGACGCCGCGGCATCTCCGTCATGGCCATCGTCCTCACCATTCTTGGCGTGATCGCGGTGATCCTCCTCGGATTTGTCATCTACGTGTTCACGCGCGGCTACGAGGGACCCACCCCCGGGGCCAATGCGAGCCCGTCGCCGACCTCAACGGCAACGGACGCGTCGCCCTCGCCGAGCGCCAGCTCCGAGGAACCCGCCAAGTATCCGGCCCCGGCCGGCGCGCTAGCCGTGGACTCCTTCTCCTCCCCGTCGGGCAACATCACCTGCTCCTTCAGCGCCGACGGCGTCAGCTGCGGTATCAGCGAGTCCGACTGGGCCGATGACGGCTACAGCTCGTGCCCCAGCAATCAGGTCGGCGTCCTGTCGGCGACGAAGGACAAGGCAGCCCAGTCCTGCGCGAACCGGGCGCCCTCGGGCGGCAACGCTCTCGCATACGGGGCGGCGGCCGCCAAGGGCGACTACGCCTGCCATTCCACCCAGGACGGGATCAGCTGCTGGAACACGAAGAGCGGCCAGTCCTTCGCGCTGGCGCGCGGCGGATGGATGACCGGCTCGACGGGCGAGATCAGCCCCGATAAGTTCCGCTGGAACCAGTAGGTGGCAGTCACGCGAGGCGGGCCCCGAGGAGACTCGGAGCCCGCCTCCCTGTCTGTCCCGACGAGGCCCGGGGTCGGCCGTGTTCCCATCCCGCGCGGCGCCGGCTCCCCGGCCCCACCCAGCCGGTGCCTCGTCCCCGGACGCCTACTCGGCCTTCTCGATGGGGCCCAGGATCAGGTTCGCCCACGCGGCGTGCAGGGACTCCTGATCGGAGGGCTGGAAGAGGCCGGCGAGCGCGTCTCGGTACAGGCGCGAGAGTTCGTGCGAGTTGTAGTAGGCGCTGCCCCCGCACGCGCGCATCGCCTGCTCGACCGCGCGCAGCGTGGCCTCGGCCGCCGCGTTCTTCGCGGCGGACAGCTGCGGCATCCAGGACCGGCCGCGGTCAACGCTCGCGTCAACGTCGCGCGCGAGCTCGCGAATCTGGGGGCCGACCGCGTTCATCAGCAGGGCGGCCTCGGCGATGCGCCACCGGATGTCCGGGTCGTTGGAGTACGTCGTCTGGTTCTTGACCGACCGCCTCGTTGCGACGTGCTCGGCCGCCACCTCGACGGCGCGCTCGCCCACGCCCTGGTAGGTGGCGGCCAGCAGGATCTCGAAGTGGGAAAAGATCCCGAAGATGACCGGGTCGGTGCTGGGGCCGGGATCCGTCACCGTGAGAATGCGCTCCGCGGGTACTTCCACGCCCTGCAGGAGGGTCGTCATGGACTGGGTGGCGCGCATCCCCAGGGTGTCCCAGTCGTCCTTGATCGTATAGCCTGGATCGCCCCGGTGGACGATTCCGAACACGGACTTGGGGCCCTCCTCGGTCTCGGCCCGCCCGAAGACGAGCAGCCGGGTCCACACGGGGGACAGGGACGTGAAGATCTTGGTTCCCTCGAAGGAGTATCCCCCCGCTTCGTTCGCGGTCGCGCGCGTCGTGGAGCCGAAGAGAACGAGGTCGTTGCCGGGTTCGGAGATGCCGAAGCCAAAGACCTCTCCGGCGGCCGCGTCGCGCAGGATCTGCTCGCCTCGCGCGTTGCCGTGGGCGACCAGGTAGCGACCGAGACCCACGATGATCTGATGCATGTTGATGCCCAGTGCCGTGCCGGGAGCCGCCTTGGCCAGGGCCGTCTGCTCGGCGGCGATCTCGGCGAGCGTCAGCCCCGCGCCACCGAACTCGACGGGAACGAAAGCGCGGAGGTAGCCGGCCGCGCTCAGGTCCGCGAGGTCCTCCGCCGGGTAGGTGTTGGCGGCGTCGGCAAGGCCGGCGCGCTCGTGGATGCGGGAGCGCAGGTCGGGTGTCAGGAAGCTCAATGTCTGCCTCTTTCGGATTGGTGTGTGGGGCAACCTCGGTCCCGTGCGCAAACTCGGACGGGGCCGACGGGAATCAGTCGCATGTGAGGGTGCCCTTACTGTACGCCGACCTCGGCGCGTGGGCGAGATGTCACACGTGCGACGGAGCGCCCCCTGGCCGCGGAGCACCCCCATTAGCTAGGGTGGGGTTGTGAGTACTCCGAACGCGCCCCACCCCGCCCTGACTCCGCGCGAGCGTTTCCTGCGCGAGCGGCAACAGCGTCAAAACACGACGTTCTCCATCATCGGCGTCGCGATGATCGCGGCCGCGGTGTTGGCGGCTCTGGTGTTCACCGGGCTCCTACCCATTCCTTTCGGCAACGGCTTCTCGGAGAAGATCAAGTACGCGGAAGTCGGCGACGTGCCGTGCCCGACCCAGAGCGCTAAGCCGGTGCCCCCCTCCCAGATCAGCGTCACCGTCATCAACACCACGCAGCATGCGGGCCTGGCCAGCAAGGCCTCGGACATGCTGGCGACCGCGGGATTCCAGATGCAAGAACCCGACAACGCGGAGGTCGAGTACACGGGCAAGGTGCGCATCACGGCGGGAGCCTCGGCGGTCGACGCGGCATACTCGGTTGCCCGCTTCTTCCCGGGTGCGCGCGTGCGTCTCAGCGACGCGACGGACTCGTCAGTGAAGGTCGAACTCGGCACCTTCTACGACGGGGCGATGAGCGCCGAGGACGTTCAGCGCGTCTTGAAGTCCTCAGATTCGGTTGAACAGCCCACCAAGTGCCTGCCGATGTCGGGCACGCACGACAAGTAGTCCACGCGTCCAGCGCCCGGCGGGCGCGTCAGCGTGGCGTGAGGGGCCCCACCGTGCCGCGGCCTCGGATATTGTGAAGCAGCGCCTCCCCGTCGGATCCGTACCAGACGGGCACGCCCTCGGGAACGGTCCACAGGGCGTCCGGGACCATGGCCTCGAAGCTGCCGTGCGCCATGAATTGCTCGATTTCGGACAGCGAACGAATCGCGATTCCGGCGACGTTGCGCGGGAAGTCTCGCGCAAACTCGGCGTAGATCTCGGGGTCGCGCTGCCCGTCGTCGCCCACGAGGAGCCAGCGCATCTGCGGGAACATGCGCGCCAGGCGGCGCAGCTCCCGGCGCTTGTGCTCGGGGCCGGAACGGAACCATCCCGTGTTGGAGGGGCCGAAGTCCGTCATGAGGAATCCGCCCGCCGGGTAGCCGCTGCGCTCCAGGAACGAACGAACGGTGGGCACGACGTTCCACGCCCCGGTCGACAGGTACATGATGGGCGAGTGAACGCCCGGGGGGACGTCCTCGGAGGAGGCGGAGGCGGTGGTCAGCGTCGTCAGCAGGTGGGCCATGCCGGGGACCGCTTCACGGGAGGAGACGCGGTCGACGAACGCGTGCTTGGCTGCCGTCACAAGGCGCGGCAGCATCGAGACCATGACGGTGTCGTCAATGTCGGAGACGACGCCGAATCGCTCCTGGTCGGAGACGATGCGCACGCGTACGCAGGCCGGACGCCCGGCGCGGATACGTCCCTTGCGGGGACGCTCGTGCATCGCCGAGGCGGGGGCGGGCAGGGGGGTAGCGGTACGTAAGGTGGCCGCGAGCTTGGCGGCGGTGTCCTCTGACATGCCCAGGGCGCGAACGTCACCGGCATGCAGAACCTGAATCGTCGCGTCGTGCCAGCCGGGCGTCAGGCCGTGGCCCAGGATCGTCATATCGACGAAGCCGCCGCGGTCCGCAAATGCGAGCCTGCGGGCCCGACCAACCGTGACGAGAACCGGCTGGCGGGGAACCTGCGCGTTGAAAAACTGGCGCCAGCCCCGCCGTGTTTGCAACCAGGAGCGTCCGTCGTCGCCGCGCGCCATGAGAACCCGGCCGAGGATTCGGGCGCTGCGCTGGGACCCGATCCCACCGAATCCGACGACTCCCGGGTAGTACCAGCCCTTCGACATGGCCGCGACGAGCAGCGTTGACGCCAGCTCGCCCGCGCCGGCCGTGAGGGCCAGTGCGAGCGAGGGAGATTCGTCGTCGATGAGTGGTGGTCGCAAACGCATTAGGCCAATCATAGGGCTTCCCACCCCCCGCGGCGCAAGAACCGTCGGAGGGCAGGGAAGTCAGTCGAGCGGAAGCCTGGGGGTGGGGGCGGCATCGGTCGTGCGCAGGGTACGCAGTCCGATGAGCATGAGGAGGACCATCGCCCATCCGGCTCCGGCCATGGTGTAGAGGCCGCCGCGCGCGCCCACCGCGTCGATTGCCGGACCGGCGACGGCGGTTCCCAGCGAGGTGCCCAGATTGATCGAGGTCGACATCCAGGTCAATCCCTCGGTGAGTTTTCCGGCCGGGACTGACTTCTGGATGATGACGTTGACGTTCGTCATCGTGGGCGCGCAGGTGACGCCCGTGATGAGGATGACGACCGTCATCGCCCACAGGTTGAGGGCGAAGGGGAAGGCGCTCATTCCCAGCGCCATTGCGACGACACCCATCGCGAAGAGCTGCCAGGTGGGACGCCGCCACGTGCGAGCTCCGTACACGAGTGCGGCCGCCAGCGATCCGATCGAAAAGATCGCCAGGAGGATCCCGCCGAGCGCGGGCGCGCCTCGCTCCTCCGTGAAGCTGACCATCGACACTTCCATCGCGCCAAACGTCATGCCCATGCCGATGTAGGTCGCGGCCATGACAAGGACGACGGGTTTGCGGATGACGGACTCGCGGGGTGCATCCGGGTCGTGGGGAATGATCGCGGGTTCGGAGGATCGACGCGACAGGAAGAGGGCGCCCCCGACCGCGAGGCTGGTGATCGAAATGACGAGTCCGCTGGCGGGGTGCACGGCTGTGCCGAGAACGGTGGAGAGCACGGGGCCGACGATGTAGACGAACTCGTCGACGGCGGACTCGAGGGCGTAGGCCGTCGTGAGTTGGCCGGGCTTGCGCAGGATCGTTGACCAGCGCGAGCGCACGAGCGCGCCGGGCGCTCCCCACGTGGCGCCGGCGAGGGCTGCCGGGATGAAGAGCAGCCACTCGGGTGCGTGCATGATGACGGCGGTGACGAGCGCACACATCGACAGGGTGGAGACGATCCACGCGGGGCCCATGACGCGCAGCTGTCCGTGGCGGTCCACGAGGCGCGCCAGGAGCGGCGCGCAGATCGCCATGACGACGATGTTGACGGCCGAGACGGCGCCCGCGAGGGTGTAGTTGCCGTACTCGGCGCGCACCATCAGGATGGTTGACAATCCGACCATCGACATGGGCAGACGCAGCACAAGTCCAGCCGCGGAAAATTTCCAGGCGTCCCGGTAGCGCAGAATGTCGAGATAGGTGCCGAGCATCCGCTCATTCTACCGCTGGCGCATCTGCGGGTGCGGGCTGGGAATGTGGCGTTCGCACACCGCCGCGCGGCGCCCTGCCGTCAGTCGCTCACCTCGAAGACCCCAACCTGCCCCTTCTCGGCCAGAGACAGTGCATGGTTGACGAAGGAGTAGTGCCCGGCCTCGACGGGGGTGAACTCCACGAAGCCGCCTTCAGCGGCCCCGAGGGCGAGCACCTGACCCCAACCGCCGCCGCTGCCGCCGCCCCGGATCACGTAGGCGCCCTCGCGCCAGACCGTGTCGAACTGGGTGCCCACCACGTGGAAGGTGGTTGCCAGGTTGGGGCCCGCGTCCATGACCCACACGCGCACGCGCTCACCGGTCTTGACTTCGATGGGGTGCGCCTTGTACTGGAAGGGCACGCCGTTGAACGCCATCGCATTGGGTTGCAGCGCCGACAGGAGCGAGGCGTCGGCGCTCTGCCCGTCGCCGCCCAGGTAGAGCTCGGAGGCGATCATGACGTACTCGCGGTCAACGCCATCCAGGTCGGTCGGGTCGATGATGACGGCGCCGAACATGCCGTTGGCGATGTGCATCGACATGGGGGCGGTCGAGCAGTGGTAGAGCCAGATTCCGGCGTTCTTTGCGACGAAGGTGTAGTCCAGGCTCTGCCCCGGCTCGATCGAGCGCATGACGTTGTCGGGGGCGACCAGGCCCGCGTGGAAGTCCAGAGAATGGCTCATCGTACCGTTGTTGACAAGAGTGATGTGGAAGGTGTCTCCGACGTGGCCGCGCAAGATCGGCCCCGGCGCATCACCGTTGAACGTCCACGTCTCGCGCGTCAGGGAGTCGGTGACGCGCGCGGTCTGCTCGGTGACGGTGAACGTGTAGTGGCGCTCGGTCTCGTTTGTGGCTGGCGGCAGGACCGGGTCGCGTGCGTCGATCGTCGCGGCGTAGTCGGTCAGCTCGGTTGGGCTCGCGGGACCCGACGAGGCGCCGTGGCCGTGATCGTGGGAGTGAGTGGACGGCGCGGGCGTGGAGGAGGATCCCGGCGATGAGGCGCCGACGGCCTGCACGTGGATCGTCATGCCCGCCTGGCGGTGGCCGGGCAACGAGCACCAACCCTCCATGTCCCCCGATACGATCCCCAGGTCCAGTTCCTTCGTTTCCCCGGTGGCGAGCGAACCGGAGGTGACACCCGACTCGAACACGAGGTCGTGACGCTGATCCCCGGAGTTCGTGAAGTCGACGATCAGGCGATCCCCGACGGGGACCTCGATGTGGTTCGGGGTGAAGGACATTCCCTCGACGCCCACAGCGACGCGCGTCGTGTGCCCGGTCGCGGTCACGGACGAGGCGCCCGGTACCGTCGCTCCCTCCTGGGCGGTGGTGGCCGAGGGGGAGGACAGGAAGACCGCCAGCGCGAGAGCAACGACCGAGACGACGCCGACGATCGCCCCGGCTGTCCTGTTCACGGGCGCGTGGTCGCCCGCAGGGCTGACGCGCGCCTTGAGGGTCGGTCTTGCGGAAGACTCCTTCGGGGCATCGCTGCGGGGCGACGGAGACGAGGAGAGGGTGAGGTCAGCCACGGCGGACTCCTTGCTGTGAGGGGGATGAGGCGGCCCGCTTGGCGCGCGCCTGGGCCACGCCGCAGCGGGCCATGAGGACGATATCGATGACGTAGGTGGAGAGCAGGACAACCCACGCGGCTATTGTCAGGCGCAGCGCCTGCGCGCCGGCCAGGGATGCGACGGACAATGCGAAGACTGCGGCGATGTTGCGGCTTGCCTCGCGGATGGGGGCTCCGGCCTCGAGAACCGCGATGCCGACCCGAACCGCGGAGGGGCCGCCGCCGATGACGACGGGCATCATGTAGGCCAGCGCGCCCACGAACACCTGGCCGAGGCCCGCCGCACCCAGGATCGGCAGCCACGGCAGGAATGCGGCGCGCAACGCGGATGCGTCCCCCGCTTCAAAGGCGTGCAGGCAGGCGCCCGCTCCTGCGACGAGAATCCATGCGCCGCCCAGGACGAGAGACCAAGCCCCGTACTCCGAGGGGCCCTTGGCACAGGCGGCGCGTCCCAGTGGAACACCCACGCCGAGCGCTGCCGCACCGATCACGATCAGCAGACCCAGGGAGGCAATCCTCATGGATCCGATGAGGGCTCCCACCTCCGAGGCAACCAGGCCCGCGACCCACAGGGGCAGTGCGGTTGTCGCGAAGGAGACCGCCGCCGGGTCCATGCGCGTGCGCATGGCGGTGGGGCCGAGCGTGACCATGGTTCCGCCCATTGTCAGGCCAACCCACCCCGCGACTCCCGCCATCGCGTGCGCAACCGTCAACCGGTCGCGCGCGGACGTGAGCCAGTCGGGTGCCCCGGGGTCAAACATCGCCACCGTGACGAGGCCCGCGAGGATGGCTCCGACAACGAGGAAGAACGCGGCCGCGATGTAGTAGCGGATGATCACCGCAAAGCGGGAGGCCAGACGCTCGCGTGATGCGCTTAGCAGCGCGTATCCGTGCCAGGATGCAACGATACCTACCGCGCTCGCTCCGGCGACCGTTACCACCCATGCTCCCGCCCACATCCCGGCGATCAGGGCAACGAGAGAGGCGTTGAAGACCGCGATGCGCACGGTGTTATCGCGCCCTGCCCTGCTCTCCGCCGGGCCCAGGTGAGCCAGGGCTCGCACGAAGTACCAGGACCACTGGAAGATCCCGTTGGAGAGCACTCCCAGCGTCACGAGGTGAATCGTGGTCCACAGGTTCTGAGGGATGAGGCCGCGCGCGACGATCGTCACCGCAGCAGCGCCGGTCGCGAGGCACAGCCACACCGTGGTCAGGCGATCCGTGCGGGCCACACGAGGTTTCTTCACGCTTCCTCCCCGGGGGCGGAGCTGGGAGCGGAGGAGAGGGCTTCGCGGGCGAGGCGGAGCTCCCGCGACGCCGCCCGGGCGCGACGAATGGTGAGCGCGAGCGTGGTTCCCACGAAGAGCAGCATCCCCATGACGGCGAGGGTGCCGCCCAGGCGCCACGGGAAATCCGCCTTGCGTGCGCCCGCCAGCAGCCGCAGGGCCAGCGATAGCTGCAGGAACACGAAGGGTACCCACATCGCCCAGTGGTAGGGGACCTCGCGGCGTGCAACCGCGGGGATGATCACGGGAGCGTGAGCCAGAAGCATCGAGACCACGAAGCCGATCGTGATCGCGTGGACCGAGGCGTCGTAGCCGTAGCCGTCGAAGGCGGGCGGTGCGACCACCCACAGGATGGATGGAACGAGCGCCCACCCGTAGCCGCTGAGCATGCACGCCCCCGCCAGTCGGGGGAGCCCCGACGTGCGCACGGTGCCCCTGGCCACGTCGTGCCACGCGGTGTCCGCGACGAGGATGCCCAGGGACGCGCCGATCAACGGGTAGCCCAGAAAGGGCGCGAAGAGGGCGAGCGCAAGGCCGACCATGAGCGCCGCGCACTCGACCGTGATGCGACGCTGCGTCGAGCCCGTGGCGAACGCGAGGCGCGCCAACTCGACGCGTTCGCCGACGATGGTGACGACGAGGAACGCGAGCCACCACGTGACCACCCGAGGGGTGTCGACCCCGCGCCACCACAGCAGTATGCCGCCCAGACCGATGAGCGCCCCCAGCAACTGGATGAGCACGGCGTGGCTCGCCTGCCTGCGCGACCACACGTAGCAGTAGATGCTCGCCAGGGTCGTCATTCCCGCCGTCATGAGGAATCCCGGCATCATTCGTTCCGGCGCGAATCCGGCCAGGTGTGCGGCTGCGAGGCGCGGGATCGGAAGGCCCGACAGGGCATTCCTGACCGCTGGGTTCAGCGCGACGACGATCGCGCTCACGCCGCCGGCTCCCGTCAGCAGGGGGGCCGCGTACGCCCAGATGCGTCGCCCGTCCGACTGCAACGCAACCGCGCGCTCCAGGCCTATCGCAGTACCCAGGAAGCCGTAGATCATGAGGAGTCCGTGGATCGAGCCGAGAGAGGTCGAGGGGACCGGCGCCAGGGCGCCTAGGCGCACGAGGGAGGCGTCCAGGCCGGCGAGCAGGGCTGCTCCGGCCAGGGCGAGGAAGGCCAGGCGTCCGGCGGGCAGGGCCGGGATCGCGGGCGCCGTGCGCGGCGCATGTGCCGCGGGGGTCGCGGGGGTTTCATCGGGGCGCGTGGCCCTATTGGGGGGCCGAGTCGACTCGCTCATGTCGGGTCTCCTGGGGGTTGGCGGGCTGCCGGTGTGAGGTCCACCCGGGGGATAGTGCCACGTTATCTGCCCGGGCGGGACTTTTCTAGGGGTGGGTTCAGTGAAATTGTGTTGCGGGGCGCATTGTCAAGGGGGGCGTCGCTGGTCGGACGTCTGGATGCTCAAAACATGTCCATCCGGTAACATTACGCGAGCCGTCAGTCGAGAGTTTCGAACAATTGGAGTGAATGATGAGCGACCTGTCATTCGTCGCGGGCGAGTTCCCAGGCCTTGCCTCGACTTCCCGGGAGGCGGCCGAGGCCGTCCGCTCGGCGCGACCAGAGGGGGGAGGTAGCGCATTCGCCTCCGCGATGCCCGGCACGCCGCTGTCCTCCGACATGCAGGGGGCCGAGGAGAAGATCGCCGACCGGAGCATGGACAATGCGAAAGATCTCGATCAGGCCGCAGACTCCCTCGAGTCTTCCGAGCGTGACTTCATCGCTGCCGAGGAGGAGAACGGGCAGCTCATCGGCTCCATCATGTCCGAGCAGGGCGGTGCCAGCACTGCGACGGGACACAGCTACGGCAGGGCGAGGGTCGGCTCCGGCGGCGATGAAGTGAGCTTTGGGAGCCCCGGAGTGGGACACAGCTACGGCAAGGGTGGCTCCGCGGGTGATGATGTGAGTTTTGGGAGTCCTGGAGTGGGACATAGCTATGGAAAGGGTGGCTCCGCCGATGGTAGCCGCCCCTACGGCGGAGGCGGCGGCGTCGAAGCAAAGCCCTATACCGGGGGAGCAAAGGTTGAGGCGAAGCCCTTTAGCGAAGAACTCGGCGGGGTGGTCAACCTATGAACTGGTCAGATCTTCTCCAGTGGGAGGGTAACCCGCTGTCCCAGCAGGCCGAGGTGTATGAGCAGCAAGCGCGGGCCGTGACAAACGCGAGCGAAGACCTGAGCGACCGGGCAAACGGCCTGTCGGGTTCAGGCCAGACGGTGACCGCCGCCCAGCAGGCGCTGCGCAAGAACGTCGAGGAGATGAGAAAGCAGGCGGAGAGCCTGCATTCGCTCGCCACCATCTCCGGTGACGCCGCTAAGGGAGCCGACGAGATAGGCAAAGCTGCCAGGAAGCTCGACCAAGACGCGGCCGACAAGTCGATCAAGATCGGAGCCGACGGATCCGTTGACTACGTCGGGAAGAAGGCGGGGTCACTTATCGGTGGTACCCAGATCATGACGAACATGGCGGCCGTTGCTGACACTGTCTCCCTGATCAAGTTTGAGGCCGACGAGCTCGTCAAGGAGATTCAGAAGAACATCGCCGCGGTGGAATCGGGCGGGAAGCCTCAGACTAGTGGGGGCGGGGGTTCTCGGCTCGACCGTATGAAGCTGCCCCCCAAGGGGGCCAGCCCGGACGAGGTCGCCAAGTGGTGGTCCTCGCTCACCGACGCCGAGAAGAAGGAGATGGTCAGACGCCACTCGAGGGAGATCGGGAACCTGGACGGTGTGGAGGGCACCTGGCGTGACAAGGCCAACCGAAAGAATCTTGAGGAAGATCTCGCGGCTGAACAGGAGAAACTCAAAAAACTTCAGAAGGCCACCGGCGGCGGTGCGCGTATGACACCTGCTGAAGCTGCAGAGATGAACGGCGTCCTCGGCCGCATCAAGGCGATGAATAGCATTAAGAACACGCTTGATAGAGAGAACCAGGATGGTGTCAACAGGCAACTTCTCTGTTACGACGCATCCAATGGGGACGTCCGCGCGGCTGTCGCACAAGGAGACGTTGACACGGCTCAGCATATCGGCGTCCTCGTGCCGGGCATGTACTCCAACGTCGCTGATAACCTTGACTACTACGACGACGTTTCGACGCGCATCCGTCAGGGTGCTGAAAAACACTCTGACGGGCAAAGCGTCGCGATGGTCACCTACATGAACTATCGAGCTCCCCAGAGCATCCCTGAGGTTACCCAAAGCAGCTATGCGGATGAAGGGGCCAAGGGACTAGCCGGGTTCCTCAACGGGCTGGATGCCTCCCGAGAGCACGGTGCCGGTGACGCGCACATCACGCCGATTGGTCACTCCTACGGGTCGACGACCCTCGGCAAGGCACTCACGCAGGTTAACGATGGTGTCGTTGACGACTTCGTCATGGCCGGTTCCCCCGGAGCGGGTGTCCAGGATGTTTCGGAGATGCACGTTCCGAAGGGGCATGCCTATGTTGGTGCCGCCCCGTACATGTGGGACGTGGTCCAGGGGGCGGGACCCGACAGTAGCTTCGGGAAGAACCCCGACACGATGCCGGGCTTTAAGCACATCACCGGATTCACTGGCAGGGCAACCAGCCCCTTACCACCGATCGCCATGCACTCGTCCTATTTCAACAAGGGTTCTAAGCCCCTCGATGACATGGCGAGTATCGTCGCGGGAAAGGAACCGAAGTAGGCCTCATGCCGGGCCGCGTGCCCGCCTGGTTTGCCGCGGCGCGCTCGAGTGCTCCCAGCAGCTAGGCGGAGGCTCGTGGGTACGCGTGACAAGCGGGGTTGACACGCTCAGGGGGGGTGCTCGATCGAGCACCCCCCTCGCGCAACCAGCTTGAGGAGGCGCTGACGCTGCCGCAGATGATCGCCGTGTCGAGGAACGCGGGGCATCCGGTAGGTGTGGGGACGTCGTCGGGAGGGCCGTGGCGGTCATGGTAGGGGTGGAGCCAGTGTCGTGAGGCCGCGATGACGGGGGCGGTATGGCGTCGATGTAGTGGCCGCCCCGAACGTGTCCATCCGGTAACATTGTGCCCGTCCCGGCAAGTATTCACGTAAACCAATGGAGTCGATGATGAGCGACCTGTCATTCGTTGCGGGCGAGTTCCCTCGCCTCGCAGCGACTTCCCGAGAGGCGGCCGAGGCCGTCCGCTCGGCGCGCCCGGAGGGGGGCGCCAAGGCTTTTGCGTCCGCCATGCCTGGCACGCCGTTGTCGTCCGTCATGCAGGGCGCCGAGGAGAAGATCGCCGACGAGGCCATGCACAACGCGAGAGGCCTTGAGGAAGCAGCCGACTCCCTGGAGGCAGCCGAGCGTGACTTCGTTGCCGCCGAGGACGAGAACGGCCAGCTCATTGGGTCCATCATGGCGGGGCACTATGGTCGCGCCAACCGGGTGGCTGTCGGCCACAGCCGCGGCGGGGTTGCCGACGGCGGCTGGGAGTACATCGGTCCCTTCCGCCTGAGAAAACGCGGAGACGGACGGGGGCTGAGGGATTCGAATCCCGTTCAGCATCCGCCGCGCTCCGAGCCCGAGCCTGACAAGCCGTGGGTTCCTCGACCGTTCACGCTCACCCCAACCTTCCCCCCGGTGGGAGGCAAGGGAATCAAGGCGGTGCCCAAGCCATTTAGCTCCGAGTTGGGAGGGGTGGCGAAGCGATGAGGTGGTCTGACCTTCTTCAGTGGGAGGGTTCTGCGCTCTCCGAGCAGTCCCAGAACTACGAGCGCGACGCGAAGTCCTTGACAAGCGCGAGCGAGCAGCTTGAGGCGCAGGCCAACGGCCTGTCGGGTTCCGGCAAGACCGTGACCGCCGCCCAGCAGGCGCTGTGTCGAAACGTTGCTGCGATGAGGAAACAGGCAAGCAACCTGAAGGCGCTCGCATCGATCGTTGGCGAAGCAGCCGGGGGAACCAACCAGATCGGCGAGTCGGCCAGGAGCCTTGACGGTGCCGCCGCCAACCACTCGCTGCATATCGAAGCGGACGGATCTGTTCACTATGTCGGTCCGCGGCGAGTTTCGCCAACGGAGGCGGCCACGATCAAGAAGAACATGAAGGCCGTGGCCGACAGGGTGTCGTCGATCATGAAGAGTGCAGACGAACTCGTCCAGGCGACGCAGAGCAAGATCTCCGCCTTGAGTTCCGGCGGGCAGGCACATGCCAACGGCACGGCGAGTGCGGCGCGCGCTCCGCGTAAGAATCTGAAGCTGCCGCCCGCCAACGCCACCGAGAAGGAAGTTGCCGAGTGGTGGTCGTCGCTCAGCGACGCCGAAAAAGAGCAGATGATCAAGGCTCACCCCCAGGAGATCGGCAACCTGAACGGTATCGACGGAACGTCGCGTAACAAGGCGAATCGTATTTACCTGGAGGACGCCACCAAGCGGGAAGAGAAGAAGCTTGAGCGTCTCAAGAAGCGCTACGGCTTGCATCCCTCGCGCCGCGAGCGCCAGGAGCTGGAGCTCGTCGAAGAGCGTGTGAAGGCGCTCCATAATGTCAAGGACACGATCGATCGCGAGGAGCCCTGGCCGGATGGAGACGGAATACAACGCCAGCTTCTCAGTCTGGACACCTCGGGCAAGCACGTCACCGCAGCTGTCGCCCAGGGCAACGTCGACACGGCTGATCACGTGGGTGTGATCGTTCCTGGCCTCTACTCCAACGTGGCGACCAACTTGGGCAAGTACGACGACGATGCTAAGGTCATGGGTGCGAACGTGAGGAAGCATAGCAATGGCGAGAGCGTTGCGATGATTTCCTACCTGGGATACGAGGCGCCCCAGAATATTGCAGAGGTTGCGGATATCGGCTACGCGCAGAAGGGCGCGGACAAGCTGGCTGGATTCCTCAACGGCCTGGATGCCTCGCGCGAAGCCGGACCGGCGGGCGATGCCCACATTAGCGTCGCCGGCCACTCCTTCGGGTCGACGACCGCCGGCATCGCGCTCACCAAGGTCAATCCCGGCGTCGTGGACGACCTCATCCAGTTCGGCTCTCCGGGCGCGGGTGTTCAGGACGTCTCCGAGTTCAAGCTCGAGAAGGGACACGCCTGGGTGAGCGCCACGGACATCGAACAAGACCGGGTGCAGGGCATGGGCGACGATTTACGATTTGGAAAAGATCCCGCCAAGATGCCGGGCTACAACCACCTGTCCGGCGATGTTGGCGACAAGATCGATGAGTCGCAGCCCTACGCGTTCCAGAAGCACGGTGGATACTTCAACGAGGGAAGCAAGGCGCTCGACGATATCTCGAAGGTCATCGCGGGGCGGGGTAAGAAGTGAGGCGTCCGCTCTTTGGGGTCCTCGCGGTTGTTCTAGCAGTGGCGTGCGCCGCGTGCGTACCGTTCGGAGGAGGAAAAGGAATGAACCCGGAACAAAAGAAAGACCTGGAGCGAGCCGCGTCTCTTGAATCCATTGAGGTGTTCAAGCGAGACGTGGAACCAGCGATTATCCGGGCACGCAACAAGGTCATGACGCGTGACAACTACCGTAGTTACTACGGGACAGACTACATTTCGCAGTATGGCGTTGGTGACCAGACGCTGTACCGATTGATTTCGCGCTCGTACGACTTTGATGAGCACGATCCGGAGCGTGTGCGAGAGGCATTTGATACCGAGCTTAAGCCCCTCGGTTTTGACCTGCGTCGCAGTACCGATGCGGGCGATGGCGGAACGACAGACACCGTCTTGGCGTGGACGAGTGAACGCTATGGAACAACTGTTGATGTCATGGTTTCGGAGAGTTGGTTGACGTCGGTCAACTATTACACGGGATACCTGCGCAGCGATGGCACGTCGTCTGATCCGCAGGCCCTGGCGGATATCCCCGGACGCGTGCCGGACTGGTTCGCCGACGTTGCTGCTGGCACGCAGTCGTGACGAGATCCAACTCAGCAACCTGCTAGATGACGAAGGGGGGGCGGCGCTCAATCGAACGCCGCCCCCCTTCGCAACCCGCGTGAGCGGGCAGCGTCAGAGCGTCAGCCGTTCAGGGCGTCGGACACGACCTGCTTGGCGGCCTCCTGGACCTCGGCCAGGTGCTCGGCTCCCTTGAAGGACTCGGCGTAGATCTTGTACACGTCCTCCGTGCCCGACGGGCGCGCGGCGAACCACGCGGACTCCGTCGTCACCTTCAGGCCACCGATGGGCGCGTCGTTACCGGGAGCGCGCACCAGCTTCGCGACGATAGGATCCCCCGCCAGCTCGGTCGCGCTCACGTCGTTGGCGGACAGGGCAGCGAGCTTCGCCTTCTCCTCGCGCGAGGCAGCCGCGTCGATGCGGGCGTAGGCGGAGGCGCCGAAGCGCTCCACCTGCTCGGCGTGCA
>ERZ773038.521-NODE-521-length-25180-cov-94.875065_pt1 | contig 25180 bp, 26 predicted proteins | sample MGYA00511665_ERZ773038 | MGnify/ENA primary metagenome ERZ773038 (study PRJEB29015, sample SAMEA2737966) | human oral metagenome | biome: human oral; feature: human-associated habitat; material: dental | place: China | collected 2028 ... | reverse complement strand
CGTCAGCCAGGGCGGAGCGGTCAGCACCATCACCGCCGCCCGCCACCCGGAGGAGGTCGCGGGACTGGCGCTGTGGTACCCGGCCTTCTCCATCACCGATGATCTCCACCTCCTCTTCGCCTCGTCGGAGGAGGTGCCCGAGACCCTCACGTTCGAGGGGCACAGCCTGGGGAGCATCTACGCCGAGGACATGTGGAACTACGACGTCTACGCCGACATGCCCCGCTACCCCTCACCGGTCCTGATCGTCCACGGCGACGCCGATGCCGTCGCACCCATCGGCTACTCCGAGCGGGCCGTGCAGACCTTCCCGGACGCCCAGCTCCTCACCATCGAGGGAGCCGGCCATGGACTCTCCGGCCGGGCCTGGGATCGGGCCATGGGCGGGACGGCCGCCTACCTGCAGCGGATCGGCGTGCTCGGCGGCTGAGTTGCAGCTTGTCCACCGCGGCGGTTCAGAGCCGGAGGGGCGGGGCCGGTCTCCGTCAGCGAACTCAGCGAACTCAGAAAGCTCAGAAAATACTGCAATCGCACGAATCGCTGATCGACTCCCGGCATCAGCGGCGGCTCTCAACCGCCGCTATGGACACGTGACGTCGTCGAGAGACGAACGCCGGCGCAACCCCGGCGCCGGCGCCTATTCGCCGGCCTCCACGGCGGGCCGGCCGTGCTGCGGATCCTCCTCGCCGACGCCGTCGCCATCCAGGTCGAGCTCCTCGACGATGTGGGGATCGAGCTCATCGGGCTGCAGCACCGGGTTGTCTCCGGCGGATAGGAAAACACCCACCCAGCGCGAGCGGCGGTCGGAGTCGATGAGCACGCACTTGACGAAGAGCGTGAGCGGCACGGCGAGGATCGTGCCGAGCGCTCCGATGACCTGGCTCCAGAACAACAGGGACAGGAAGGTCGTGGTCGTGTTGAGGCCGACGGCGTCACCGGTGAACTTCGGCTGGATGAGGCTCTGGATGACGAAGTTGAGCACCGCGTAGGCGACGACCACCCACAGCGCCGTCCACGGCCCGGAGTCCACCAGTGCCAGGAGGGCCGGCGGAATGACGCCGAGGAAGAAGCCGATGTTGGGGATGTAGTTGGTGATGAAGGACAGCACGCCCCAGGTCACCGCCATCGGCACCCCGAGGAATCCCAGGGCGGCGACGTCGAGCACCGCCACGATCAGGCCGAAGATGGTCGACACCAGCCAGTAGGAGCGCACCGCTCCGGCGAAGTCCGCGAGCGCGCGGGCGATCCCGGGCTTGAGGACGGTCAGCGCCTGGGCCCGCACCTCGATGCGGGACATGTCGAACATCAGGAAGATGACCGTCAGCGCCATGACGCTCAGGATGGAGCCGAAGTTCGTGACCTGCTCGAGGAGCCCCTGGGCCACCATGACGATCTTGTTGGTGTCCATGGCCTGGGAGACCTGGCCGAACAGAGCGGACTGGTCCACGCCGAAATGCGTCAGCAGCTCCTGAATGCTCTTCCAGATGGCCTGGAACTTGACCGTGTAGGTGGGCAGGGTATCGACCAGCTGCACGATGGCCACCCCCAGTGCCGCGAACATCGCCAGCACGAAGGTGTAGATGAGGATGATCGCCCCCACGGCGGACACGGACCGGGGCACGTGGCGACTCGCCCAGCTCACCAATGGCCGCACGGTGATGACCAGTGTGAGGGCGAAGAAGGCGGGACCGACGAGGGCGCGCGCCAAGTAGATCCCGACGCAGCCCACGGCCAAGGCGGCGATGGTGATCGCGATGGCCTCGCCCTGGGGCCGCTCGACGGACTCGACGGACACAGCCCGGTGTTCAGGTGTCGGCGCAGGGGTCTTACTCATGGACGGTATCCTCCCACGGCCGTATGACGCACTGCCGCAGGACGCACGCAAACCGCTCACACGGCGATCAGACAGCAAGACAGCGAAACAGCAAAATGAAGTAGGCAGCCCGGCGCCTTTGCCGAGCCGTCTTCAGCCTACAGGACCCCGTCTCGACGGCGGCTGGGACCTCCGACCGCCCCGCGGCCCCTGCACCACCGCCCGCCGCTGCCCGCCGGCCTTCCCCCGCACTCGCCGCCGGCATCCTGCTGCGCAGGCGGGCCAAGCGCATCGTCGCCGGCTGGCGGGCAGTGCGGCCCGCCTGAGCGGCGTCGGCTCCTGGGCCGGCTCCTGTGGGGTCTGGGAGCCCTCGCGCCCCGGGAGCCCTGTCAGCTGTCGAGCCCGGCCAGCCAGGGGTCGACGGCGTCGTAGAAGCCCGCGGGACGGGTGCGCCGCACGTCATGGGCGCCACCCGGCACGAGCGCCGTCGTCACGAGCGGGTTTGCGAGCCGCCCGACGACCTCCAGCCCCTCGTGCCCCACGCGCGCCGCACCGGGACGATCGCCGGTGACCAGGAGCGCGGGGACGGCGAGCTCCGCCATCGCCTCGGTCCACTCGACCTCCGGGGCGACGACGCCGGTGCGCAGCAGTGCGGGATCCGTGCGCTGACTGGCCCACACGCCCGCCACGGCCTCGGAGTCGGGCACCTCGGGGTCGGCCAGGGCGCGTGCCACCGCGGCCGCGGGGTCGGCGACCTCGGCGCGGCGGGCTCGCTCGCGCCCGGCACCGCGGGCGAGCAGTTCGGCCGGACTGCGCGAGCCGTAACGGGCCGGGTCGTGCAGAACGACGCCGCGGACCAGCTCGGGGCGGCGACCGGCCACCACCATGGCGGTGGCGGCGCCCATGGAGTGGCCGATGACGACGGGCGCGGGCGCGTCGGGCAGACCGAGAGCGCGCCGACCGCGAGCCTGGATCTCCAGGTCCTCCAGGACGGCCACGGCGTCGTCGACGAGGACCTCGCCGGCGCGCTCGAGCTCGTCGGACTCCCAACGCGGGGACAGGCCATGACCGCGGGTGTCCACGGCGATCACCCGATAGCCCAGGGCTGACCAGTGGTCGATGGCGTCGGCCTGGGAAACTGCCGAGGAGGTGATGCCGTGAAGAAGCACGAGGGTCGGAGCGTCATCGGGGCCGACGAGGATGCGGGCGAGGCTGCGGCTGCTATGGGTCATGCCCTCATCCTGCCTCCGCACTCGAGGTGTGGCCACGGGTGCTCCGACCGACGGCGCCGTGCACCTGCGAATCAGGGAATCAGAATTGGCTTCCGCGCCCGTACAGCTCGATAAGGCTCACACCCACAATGACCAGGATTATGCCCGCCACCACAGCCGAAGACATTCTTTCCGAGAACACAAGCCAGCCGACAACCGCAGTAGCGGCCACCCCCAATCCCGCCCATACGGCATAAGACTCCGCCAGGGGCGCACCGCGGACAAGAGCGGCGAAGAAAAGGGCGAATGAAATCCCGTATCCGGCGACGGCGAGCGCCCACCAGATCCACATAGCATCCGCATCGGTCGCGGCGCGCAACGAGCTCGTCGCGAAGACTTCGGCGGCGATTGCGCCCAATAAGAGCCACACGTACATGCCGCAGAAGGTACTATACCGGACGTCCGGTATCAAGAAGGTGCGGCCTGTAGACTGCCCGGAGCAGGGCCCGACAGCAGCGCTCACGGCAGTAGATAAGAAGACGAGAAGATGCAGAAGAAGCAGAAAACGCAGAAGAAGGTCGCGATGCCGGATTCCCAGCCGCCCCTCACGCGTGACAGAATTCTTGATGCGGCACAGACGATTCTCCTCAGGGACGGGGGCGACCGCCTGACAATAGCCTCGGTGGCCAAAGAGGCGAGAATCAGCAAAGGCGGACTCTTCTACCACTTCGCATCGAAGCAGGAGCTGGTGGAAGGACTCATCGAGAGGTACACCAGGGAGTTCGATCTGCTTCTCGAATCGGCCGGCGATTCACCCGGATCAGCTATCGACACCTACATCCGGTCCGCCGGCAGATCGGATGGTCCGGCATCCCGGGGGGTGATCGCCATGCTGGCGGCCGTCATCGTGGATTCGGAAGCCCTGGGATTATTGCGCCAGAAGTACGATCACTGGAATGAGCGCCTGCACGCCGATGGAATTCCTCCCCATATCGTATCCACGGTGCGCTACGCCGTAGATGGGCTCTGGCTCGCCGATACCCTGCAGCTCGCCGCTCCCAGCCGGAGCTCTCGCGACAGGACGATCGAATTCCTCCAGCAGATGGTGGAGCCCTTCAAAGCGGGACAGAACACATGAACGCATAGCCGGATATGGCCTGACGAGCCCGCGCCGGCGCGCTCCGAGGCGCATTCACTATTCACTGCTCATGCGCCTCCCCGCAGACGAGGCGCTTGCAGAGGTAGCACGGAACAAGCATCAGCACGATATTCGGCACCCACCAACCGAGAGTGAAGTCCCCGTAGTACGCCCAGAAGGATATGGCCATGAAGCCCGCGCAGAAGGTGAGCGTCAGGCCGACCATCAGAACCGCCTCTCCGAGCCGCCGCCCCTTCCCGGTCAGGTACACACCCCAGCAACCAGCCGCCACGGCCAGAAGATCCAAGGGGAAGAACGACCAGTTCCACGCTTGAACAACCTCGTTTCCGTAGTCCTTGAAAGCACTCTCGGGAGGAATCAGGTGCATGGCGGTCGCAACCCAGTAGACGATCAAACAAATGTCCACGATCACAAGCATGAATTTGGCGCGACGCATATTCTCCTCCTCAATTCCCTTCCATTCCTCTCCTCGATCCGCTTCGGCGGGCCGCCCGCGCGCGGGCCTTGTGCCCACCGCACGCAGATCCCGACCCTTCCCGACCCATGCAGACCGACGCGGCCCCCGCACCTGCGAATCTCGCAATGGAGTCCCGTTTCCGACTATGCACCGCACGCCTCCGACGAATTTCCGGCGATTACCCGCGATGCACATCCGGAGGCCTCCATCAGATATGTACTGTACCGGACGTCCGGTCGCTCATCAAGCATGCCCCGCGCCGGTAGCCGCCCGCCGCTCCCCGCATTGACGGCCGCGCACCGCTTCCGCGCGCCCGGCTCCGCCCACCCGGCTCCGCGCACCCGGCGACCGCCTGAGCCGAGACGACCCAGCACTATGCTGCCTCCATGAGCGAGCAGAGCACGCCCCGGATGAATGTCGAGTCCTTCAACCTGGACCACACGCGAGTGGCCGCGCCCTTCGTGCGGATCGCGGACCGCAAGCGCCTGCCGGGCGGAGACGAGCTGATCAAGTACGACGTGCGCTTCTGCCAGCCTAACCGCGAGCATCTGGAGATGAGGGCGGTGCACTCCATCGAGCACCTGACCGCGGAGCTCATGCGCAACCACACCGATCGGCTCATCGACTGGGGCCCGATGGGCTGTCAGACCGGCTTCTACGCTCTGACCCTGGGGCTGGAGCCGGCTGAGTTCCTGCCGCTGCTGGAGGCGACCTTCCGCGACGTCCTGGAAGCCACCGCCGTGCCCGCCGCCAACGAGGTGCAGTGCGGCTGGGGCGCGAACCACTCCCTGGAGGCGGCGCAGGAGGCGGTGCGAGCCTTCCTGGCGGCCCGCTCGGAATGGGAGATCGTCATCCCCGAGGCCTCGGCGGATTCTGAGGCGCAGGGGACTCCCGCGGCTCCCGTCGCCCGCGAGCAGGGCCAAGAAGCGTGATGCCCCTGGCCCTGGAATCGGCCGCCGAGGACGCCATCATCATCCCGCAGAGCCCGATCCTCCTGTTCACCGTCCTCCTGCAGCCGGGGATGATGCTGCTGGCCTACCTCGTGGGCCGGCTCACCCGCCGCATCCTGCAGCGCTGGGGGACGAGCCTGTCCTCCTCCGCGGCGACGCTGACGGCGCTGCTGGGCCTATGGGGCGGCCTGGCGCTGGGGGCCTGGCTCTTCGACGAGGACTACCTGTGGGCGACGCGCATGCTCATCTGCGCCGTCGCCACCGCCGTCGGGGTCATCGTCCTGACCTCCGCCGTCGCCGCCTGGTTGCAGCACGAGCCCGAGCTCGAGCCGATCGCCGAGGCCGCCCGCCGCGGGGAGTCCGAGCGCCTGGAGTTCAAGTCCTCCGCGCGCGTGAATCTGCGCACCGGCAAGCGCGACGACGCCATGGAGACCATCGCCGCCAAGACGGTGGCCGCCTTCCTCAACTCCCGCGGCGGCACCCTGCTGCTCGGGGTCGACGACGCCGGCCGCCTGATCGGCCTGGGCCCGGACTACACGACCCTGCGCCATGAGGATGCCGACCGCTACGAGCTCTTCCTGCGCGACCTGTGGCGCACCCGCCTGGGAGCGAACGCCGCAGTGCTGCCGCGCCTGGATTTCGCCCCGGCCGACGACGGCGAGGGCGACGTCTGCCGAGTCACCGTGCCGCCCTCGCCGGTGCCCGTCTACCTGTCCGGCCCCAAGGGCAAGGGCGGGCGCGAGCTGTGGGTGCGGGCCGGCAACTCCACCCAGCGCCTCGAGGTCGATGACGCCATCGCCTACGTGACTCAGCGCTGGCCTCACACGGTGCGCCCCTCTCTGCGCAGCCGGATCGGCACCTACCTGCTCTACCACCGCCGCCCGGCCGGAGCATCGGCCGACGGTGACCGAACTTCGGGTCGGCTCCTCGGCTAGCGGCGCCGACCAGCGCGTCCTGTCGACCAGCGCGTCCAACGTCGACTGCGGTCTGCAACGTGAACGTACCTTTCTCCCGTCCTTCTGACTTCTATCCCCAGAAGGATGGGAGAAAGGTACGTTGATGCTGCAAAGGTACGTTCACGTTCCGTCGTGTCCTGAGCGGGCGCCCGGACGCTGCGCCCGCTCAGGCGGGATCCGCCCCTGCCGTGCGCGACGGCTCTTCTACAAGCTCTCATGCCCGCACCCCACCACCCCACCTACCGGCACAACCTCTTGCTACGCTCTTTTGCCCCTTACTACGCTCCTTCTCCTCGTACAGTAAGGAGCGAAGGGGCGTAGTAAGCGCCAAGGGTCCTCAGTAAGTCGCCGCTCTCGCTTCTTGCGATAGAACTTCTCGCGCAGGGACTCGACGCGGTCCTCCTAACTTCTGCTTGCACTCCTGGCGGCGCTCCTCGTGCAGCACCCGGGCGGCCCCAAGCTCGGTGAGGACCCGGGCGGCCTCGAGCCGCAGGACCTGACCGCCCAGCGGGGCGACGTCGTCGTCGAGCACTTCGGCGGCGTACTCCTCGACCTCGGCGAGGATGGCGGTGCCCGCGGGCAGCCGCCTGCTGAGCTCGCCAATGGCGGACTCGGAGCGATCGACGCGGTTGGCGTCGGCGAAGCCGCCGATCAGGGAGCCCGCGCCCCATCCCAGCAGCACGCCCAGCGTGCCTCCCAGAATGCGGAACGGCCCACCGCCCCTCACGCGGCCGCCGGTTCGCGCCGCAGCACGGCCAATGACGTGGCCCGGCCGCTGGAGTCCGCGGTTCCCAGCATGACGCCGCTGAGGGCGGAGTCGAGCACCGTGGCCGGCAGGACCCCGGCAATGCCGCTGGGAACGCTGGGAACGCTGGGAGCGCTGGGTCCGCCGGAAGCACCGACCGCCAGAACCCACACGGCCTGGGCCGCCAGGGCCAGGAGCGAGATCGCGCTCGCCCCGCGCGCACCGAGAGCGGCCATGAGGGCGGCATGGAGCACCGTCATCGCCAACGCCCCTACCAGGAGCAGCCCACCCACGACCCACACGTTGCCGAACCGCACGCCCGCCAGCGCCACCGCCCCGGCCAGCGCCACCGCCTGGACCACGGCCAGCACCTAGAAGTGTCCAAAACGGAGGGGATTAGAGCCGGGCGCTGACGCACCTTCCGGGCGAAACCGCGGATTCAAGCGCCAGAAGGACACCACCCCGCTGCCCAACACCCCTGATCTCCTCCGTTTTGGACACCAACCACCCTCATCCGGGCGAGATTCCGAATTTCTCAGCGATCGGAGCGATGATCTCAACGGTCGAATGGTTGCGGACCTGGCGCCCGGTCAGGCGAATGGTGAGGTGGCCGCAGGCAGTGGACGACTGATCCCGCAACCGGTCCAGCTCCCATTGCGCGGGCCGGCAGTGATAGGTGTACCCATCAGTCTCGACGATGAGGGCTGGACGGGCGCCCGGGCGAAGCATCTGCGTGCCGGGCTGGTTGCCGAGGACGATGTCTTCCGGGTGACTCGTCAGGACCAGGTCCACCTCTCCCAAACCCTCAATGATGATCGCGGGGAACGGACGGTATCCGGCCTCCTCCAACTCGTACCTGGCGATGGTCTCCAGGATCGAGCGGGCTCCCGGATGAGCCCGGTCCACAAGAGCGCGAAGCGACATGTTCCGCTTACCGCTCAGGCAACTGCGCAGATCGTCCTTGCGCACCAACCCGCAGCGCAGCGCCGCATCAATGGCGATCAGGGCATCGAGTTCGCCTGCGCAGCGCATGAAGCAGATCAAGGCATGCTCAACACAAGCCACGGGTGCGGCCTCCTGAGCCGGAACGGCGAGATCGTCCACCCGGTGGACGGTGGTTCGACCAAGGCCATCCGGCAGGCGACCACGGTGGGCGGGAACCGCGACATGCAGAGGACCGGGAGGCCTCTGCAGCGGAAGCCCGTAGAACTGCATGGCATGTGCACAGGTCATGACCCCGTCGATGCGGCGGCACAGGATGACGCTCGGATCCGCACCCGGCATGGCGACCACACGATTGGGATGAAGTTCAAGGCGCCCATCCTGAGCCAGCCGCCGGACGAGTCTGCGATCGGTGCGACTCTGGCACAGGGCCGCCGTACGTACGGCACCGTGGAAAGCGGCCAACCGAGACAGAAGCTGAATTTCTCTAAGATCGTCATACATACTCTAATAATGTCTAAAAGCATCATCATGCGGCAGTACTGAGTGCGGGCTTGTGGATAGGCCGTGTCCAAAACGGAGGGGATTAGAGCCGGGCGCTGACGCACCTTCCGGGCGAAACCGCGGATTCAAGCGCCAGAAGGACACCACCCCGATGCCCAACGCTCCTGATCTCCTCCGTTTTGGACACCAATCCACCCTCCAAGCACCCTCCAGGCCGCTTCAAGGGCTGCGCGAGCCGCCGTTGAGCGTAGGCTCTTCGTCATGAACCCGGTCATGAGCGCTGCAGACCTCGCCCGCCCGGTCGTCACCCTTGTCTCCTGCGCCATGGACGAGGAGGTCCGACCCTTCCTGGATGCTCTGCCCGAGCGCGAAGGCGCCGACCCCATCGCACTGCTCGGCCGTGCCAAGGCCTGGCGGCTGCAACTTCCCGGCGAGGAGGATCGCGAGCTGGTCCTGGTGCGCAGCGGCATCGGTCTGGTGGCGGCGGCGAGCGCCTTGACGGCCGCCCTCGCTCAGGTGCGGCCCGATGCCATCATCTCGGCCGGAACCACGGGCGGCCTGGGGCGCGAGATCGAGGTCGGGGATGTGTGCGCCTCGACCGCCCTGGCCTACACCGATGCCGATGCGACCGCCTTCGGCTATGCGCCCGGTCAGACGCCCGGGCAGCCGGAGTCCTTCAGCGGCGATGCCGTCCTGCTGGAGCGACTGGGGCACGTGGGGCCGCAGGCGCTGCGGGGGGCCACGGCGTCATCAGGCGCAGCCGCCTTCCACGCGGGCCGGATGCTGGCTGGAAACTCCTTCGTGACGGCGGCGAATGTGGGCGCCACGAGGGAGACGTTCCCCGACGCGCTCAGCACGGACATGGAGTCGACAGCTCTGGCGCAGGTGGCCGTGGGCGCCGGCATCCCCTTCGTCTCGGTCCGGGGCGTGTCCGACCTGTGCGGGCCCGAGGCCGGCCAGGACTTCCACATCGCCGCCGAGGAGGCGGCCGCCCGAAGCGCTGCCGTCGTACTGGCGCTCCTGAGCTGAGACGATCCACGCCCAGCACGGCCCGGCCTCCCGGTCCCGCTCTCGCCACCGGACGGCCGCAGGTACAAGATCCCGGAGAACAAGTCGGCTCGGTCCAGCTCCGCTCCACCGGACGGCCGCGCCGAAGCGGGCCTGGGAGCCGTTCTCGACCGCTGCCCCGTTTTCGCGGCCTGGTGGGAGGACCTCCCGAGCTGATGAGGGCGCGGTCCCCCGCGAAGCTCCTGATGACCTGACAGGGCCACGAATCGGCTGCCCTCAACGTCACAGTTCGGCCAGGACCATACAACTCCGTTCGCCGCCTTGGCCTGGGGCAGAGGTGCACGCCCGTCAACGGCAGCCTTCAATGTCACTGGCCGTACGTAGCATGCGCGCTATGGATGTTCTGCTATGGCTCGGCGTTGTGTGCAGTCTTATCGCACTCATGTTCACTGTCTTGATAATCGGGTTCGGGGCAAAATCTGCTCGTCCTCCAGAATGGGACGAAAGGCTTCGGGAAGCTGCACACGCTGAGGTGCATCGCCGAGGCCTGGATTCTCCACCGCTATCCCGGTCCGACCTCATTGCACGCACTAATCTAATCGGAACCAATAAGGTGTTCATGGATCCAGACGATGATCGCGGATTCCTCATCGAAGTGGCGGCACTTACAGACACGTCCGAGGAACAACTTGAATCGCTCAAAACTCAGCGTGCTCGAATACTCGCGCACGCTTTGGAGCGTCAGACGAGTGCAGTAAAGGACATTACCGACCACCGGAGAGCTTCTTGGGTATGGCAGCTCTGTACTTGTCGCAACACAGCGGTCATGATTATCTCGGGAATCCGCTGGTTCCTCCCATTATTTTTCATTAAAGTACACCATATTGGAGATAAGTATCTATCCGCTGCAACTCTACTCGGCGTATGGATAGGGCTCTTATGGTGGGGCGCATCGCATTTTAATGGCAGGGAGTCAACGGCCGACTGGCTGGGCATAGTGAGCGCCGTCATCACACTGAGCACTGTGCTCGCACTCATGGCGATAATCGGCCGTCAACTGTACGCAATCCGCACGGCCCTATACGACCCGGCCAGTCAATTAAATTTGAAATACATCAGCGCATATGTAATTACCATTATAATTCTGCTTCTATTTTTTGTGCTTGCATTCACCGGAGTTCTGTCGAGATGGGAAGCAGCCCTCAACACGAAAAACTTGGCATGGCTCGATAACATCGAGGGCACCGTATGGACTCAGATTATCACTTTTGCAATCGGCGCGATTATATTCTTCTACGCCCTATATGGTGTGCTCCTCTGGGCGAGAACACGCGTACTGCGAATCGGCGATCGAATCGCTATGGTGCTCGTCGGTTTAACGGTCGCATGCCTGGCGCCAATGTTCATTCTATTCTCAATCAACGCCCCGCGAACACTTAGTAATGCAGCGTTATGGGTTTTTTCAGTGATGCTACTAATCGACGCATCCGCAATCGTCATTATCGGGTCCGTGCGATTATTCAAACAATACTTGAAACTACGTGCACACAATATTCATGTACCCCGAAAAGGCTTCCGACTCTGGGCGCTCGCCACATGGGTCGGGGTGGTGATCGTCGGCCCTGCCACCCTATCCATGATGCAGTGGTTTTCCGGAGACAGACCTAATATTGTGATCGACATACTGAGAATTGTCATCACACCACCCGCAATGATAGGCGTGCTTGCTATGCCGCCAGGGTTGGTAATTACTGGACTCTATCTCTTCAGGATTCGAAAATTTTATCGAGAAGCCTTCGCCTTCCCTTCGCAGACTCCAGTAGCAGCGCCAGATCATGATGGTGAATAAAAACCGATCCACTCCGTCCGTACGACGATGCCCGCTCGCGAGTACATCAAGGATCGGCCGGACTCGATCCTGTCGGTACGGCTCAGCCAGCAGTCTGTCGACGTCCGCGCACGCCGCCACCGTCCGGGCATTCAGGATGGCCATGGGACCGGCGACTCGCCGCGCTCATCAGGCTGCTCGACCCCGAGATCACCGCGAACGCCAACGAGGGCGACCTCATAGCGCCGCTCGCCTCAGCCGAACATGAATGAGGCCGGCGTTCATCAACTCCTGGCGGCCTTAGGCTCCTGAGGCACGAAGGCCGAGACCGGGGCTTTCTCGCCCCACGCGCACATGGCGTCAAGAACCGGCTGCAGCTGCCGCCCGAGGTCAGTCAGCTCGTAGACGACCCGGGGCGGCACCTCGGCATAGGCGCGGCGGATCACGATGCCGCGGGACTCGAAGAGCCGGAGCCGGTTGGTCAGGGTGTGGGCGCTGATCCCCGGCAGGGCCTCGCGCAGCTCCCCGAAGCGCCGGGGTCCGTGGAGGAGCTCGCGCACGATCAGCGTCGCCCACGGCCCGTCGAACAGCAGCAGGAATCGGGCGACCCCGCACTCCGGAAGATCCACCTCATTCACGGGCATGCACTCTATCCCATTAGTGCAGTTGACGTAACTGGTGCTGTATATGCACCAATAGAGCCATGAGTTACATCATCCATGGCGCAACAGGCGCCCAAGGCTCACCCGTCCTGTCCGCCCTGACCGCTGCGAGCGCGCCCGCTGTGGCGGCAGTCCGCAACCCCGACACCGTTCCCGACGGCGTCCAGGCGCTGGCGGTCGACCTCTCGTCCGCCGCTTCCCTCATCCCCGCCTATGAGGGTGCCGAAGGCGTATTCGTCCACCTGCCCATGGGGCCTCCCGAGGCCGCGGGCGCTCAGGCACGGGCCGTCGTCGAGGCGGTTGAGCAGGCTCGCCCCGATCGCGTGGTGATCTCCGCCAGCGGGCAGATCGTCGACCAGCCGGACTCACCGCTGCAGGCGCCCGACGACAGCCCCATCATGACGCTCATCCATGGAGTGATGCGCAGCGGCATCCCCACCGCTGTCGTTGCCCCGCGCCTGTACCTGGAGAATCTGCTCCTGCCTGTCATCATCGGCCCTGCGCGCGAGGAGGGCGTCCTGCGCTATCCGCTGCCCGCCTCGTTCCCGGTCTCGTGGAGCTCGCACCTGGATGTCGCCGACGTCGTCGTCCGCCTACTCACCGATGCCCGCCCCATCGGCGTCACGGGCTCGGCCGGCACGGCCGGCACAGTTTCGATCGGGCACCTGCCGGGACTGACGGGTCCCGACCTCGCCGCCGCCCTCTCCGCTCATCTGGACCGCGACGTCCACTTCGAGGCCATCTCACCCGAGGAGTTCGGCGAGCTCATCACACCGCTCTTCGGCGCTGCCGCGATGCCGGTAGTGGAGTTATATAGAGCCCTCAACGCACAGACCGGAAACATCATCGACCGGAGCACCAGCGCCCAGCGACTTCTGGAGATCAGTCCGCGCCCGGTCGGGCAGTGGCTCCTCACAGAGCTATCGGTGTAATGCCGCCAGACCGCCAGAGGACCGCCTCGCTAAACGACTGATGCGCGGGGTGTTCGGCCAGTTCGTGCGACCGGGGCACGGGTGGAACGCAGACGGAACTGCGAGGTCCGAGCCTTCGAGTCCGCCCGCCCTACTGACGTGCATCTGGAGACTACCGGCGCAGAATTCAGCCTCAGCAGGCACCGCCGTCGGCGCCTTCGCCCCGCCGCAGGCGGGTCTCGACGCGCTCGACCTTGGCGGTCATCTGGCCGGTCCAACCGGGGCGGATATCCGCCTTGAGAACGAGCGCTACGCGCGGGCTCACCTCCGCCACCGCCTCACAGGCGGCCTTGACCACTGCCATGCACTCATCCCACTCGCCCTCGATGGTGGTGAACATGGAGGTCGTTTCGCACGGCAGGCCGGAGTCGCGCACAACGCGCACGGCACGCGCCACGGCCTCGGAGACCGAGCCGTCGGGCGCGTCGGAAGTGGTCGGGGAGACGGAGAAGGCCACGAGCATGCCGACAGGCTAGCGCGGGCCGAGCCCGATCGGCCGCGTGGGACGCCCAACACGAGTGGGCGCCAACGACGCGGCAGTACCGGCCGCGCTCCTACCTGTCAGGCGCCCCGATTCGGGCCGTCTATGTCCAAAACGGAGGAGATTAACCCTCCGCCAAGCTCGGCATTTTCAAGAAACCAAGCGCTGGCCTACTGTGTGTCGGTGCGATACATCGATCTCGCGCCCTAATCTCCTCCGTTTTGGACACGCTGGACCTTCCCACCACCCTGACGGCAGCCCAGACCCGCGTTGGCTGGCCGAGAGGGCGTCCGAACCGCCCGCTTGCCTTCGAGTGCGCTCACGCTTCTACGGTCGTGGCCATGAACGACACGAGCGGCCCGGCCGAGCCCAACGACGCGCGCCTGCGTGCAGCGCTCCGGCTCACCGCCCCGTCAGGTGACGCGACAGCCGGTCCGAACGGCTCAGCTCACTCAACCGGCTCAACCGACTCAGCCAGTGCCACCAGTACGACCAGCGCTGCGAAGACAGGTTCCGGCGCCTTCCCGCCTCCCCCACGCTCAACCGCCGTGGACGAGGAGCTGCCCGCGGACAACACCGCCTGGGACATCGCCACCACCGCCCACCATCTCGGGGTCAGCGCACACACCCTTCGCTACTACGAGCGCATCGGTCTGGTCCGAGTGGGGCGCTCCGGCTCCGGGCACCGCCGCTACGACGCCGCAGCCGTGCGACGCCTGGTGTTCCTCACTCGAATGCGCACCTCGGGCATGCCGATCCGCGATCTGCGTCGCTATGTCGATCTGGTCGAGGAGGGCGAGGGCACCGTGCCCGCACGCCTGGCCATCCTCACCGAGCACCGGACGCGACTGCGCTCCCGGATCGACGACCTCCAACTCGCGCTGGCGGCCACCAACTACAAGATCGCGCTCTACAGCCAGGACATGGACGGCACTGACGGTGGAGCCACCAACCCTGCCAAGGGCCCGGCTGACGCGGACGCCGCCAGCCGGCGGCTGAGACGCGGGTCGTGACCATGACCCATGGGACCACCCGGCACACGTGCAGGAAGCTCTCGCATGGCGGGACATCGCCGCGGGACCGACCGACAGCAGGACCGACCGACACGGCGCGCCCTCAGCCGCGACACCGCACTGAACCACACAGACCAATCCCAACTCATCAGCACGATCAAGACACGCAACCAGCACAACCTGCATAGCAGAGGAGACACCCCGATATGACAATCAACTCTTCGAGCAACCTCTCGAGCACCGCACGCACTGACGAGAACCGCAGCACCACTACGCCCGGCACCGGCACCAACACCAGCGGCTCCGCAGGCGCCGCCCAAGCCGACAGCAGCGCCCATCCCCAGCACGACATCGACAGTCCGGAGAACCGTGCTCGGCGCAAGCACGGCCTGGAGGTGCTGGCCTCGATCGACGGCGATGCGGGCAGGGCCGTCATGGATTCGCTGGCCGACATCAGCCCGGCCCTGGCCCACCACATCGCGGCCTTCGGGTTCGGCGACGTCTACGCCCGCCCCGGCTTGGATGCGCGCAGCCGCCAGCTCGTGACGATCGGCGTACTCACGGCGCTCGGCGGCTGCGAGCCGCAGCTGAGGGTCCACCTCAACGCCGCCCTGAACGTGGGGCTCAGCCGCGAGGAGATCGTCGAGGCGATCCTCCACGCCTCCGTGTACGCGGGCTTCCCCCGAGCGCTCAACGCCACCTTGACCGCCAAGGAGGTCTTCGCGGAGCACGACGCCGTTGAGGTCTCGTGAGTGTCCCGGCCCTCCCGGTGGGTTGGAACCACCGGTCGCGCCTCCCATGCAGCCGGCCCGTCGCTCACCGGCATCGCCGCCGTAGCGGCCCAGGGCACGCCTCCGCGCGCAGCCTGGGCCTGAACGCGCATTCGCGCGCAGCCGGCCCGCCCGGCGCCCGCGCGAACAATGAATCTCACTTTGTTGACGATTCGTTACAGATATAAGATCTTATGCGCCAGCCACTGCAGAGCCTCCAGCACGGCTCCTAGCGAGCGGCCCGCCCCTGCAGCGGTGGCACTCCCTCACCCGACCCCACCGGCGAGGGGGCCTGGAGAACATGAGCGGAAGGAGACCGGCGTGACCACGCGCATCCCCAGCAAACCAGCAGGAAGCTACGGCGTGGATGCGATTCTCGTGCCCGTCCTGCTCAGCCTGAGTACCCTGCCGCTGCTGTTGGGCACCATCGCCAACATCGCACAGTCCGCACCCGCCTGGACCTGGCTGCTGATGGGAGCCGGGGCCCTCAGCCTGGGATATTCGGCGCTCGCCTTCTGGTACACCACCCTGCGCGGGAAGTTCCTCGTCTGGGCAAGGCTCCTGGACTCCCTGCACCTGAGGGGCGACGAGAACTCCCTGGATCTGGGCTGCGGCCGCGGCGCCGTCATCATCGCCACCGCACTGCGACTGCCCCATGGTCACGCCACGGGGATCGACCTGTGGCGCAACCAGGACCAGACGGGCAATTCGGCCGAGGCGACCCGCAAGAACACCGAGCTCAACGGCGTAGCCGATCGGATCACGCTGGATACCGGCGATATGACCCGGCTCCCCTATGAGGACGCCTCATTCGACCTGGTCACCGCCAGCGTCTCCATCCACAACATCCCCGACGCCGCAGGGCGCAAGCGCGCGGTGTCCGAAGCGCTGCGCGTCCTGCGCCCGGGCGGCCGACTCGTCATCGCGGACATGGCCAAGACCAAGGAGTACGCCGACGTACTCACAGACGCCGACGTTCCCTTCACCTCCACGGCCGCGGGCCTGCACATGCAGTGGGGAATGATGCCCACCACCATTATCAAGGCGCAGAAGAACCTCTGACTCTGACGCAGAACAAGGATCGGAGCCGCAGGACGGCCTCCCGCGGCTCATCGCCGCGCCGAAGTTCCGGCCCTCGACACCCTCGGCACCCCTCGGCATGCCGCCTCGGCACCCCCTCAACCGAGCCCGCCATTGCGCACCACCGCTCACCCATCTCCGGGAACGGTCTCGGTCGAGTCCGCAGACCTCCGCTGCAGAACCGGCGCGGAGCCGGGAAAAGCACCGAAGAGAGACTCATCCCACTCGCCTCGAGTTGCCCAGCCCCCTGAGGAGCACTAACCTTTAAACCGACCGGCGGTCGGTTTGTGGAGCAGAGCTCTGCTCCACATCGTCCATGGGCAGGCCTCTCACGTGAATCAGCGGGGCCCCAGGGATCGGCGGCTGTGAACGACTTCGACGGAAAAAGAATCGATGATGGCGACTATGACGGGCTGGGGCTCCCCAGGCAGACGGATGCGCACAGGCGCACGGCGGAAGCAATTCGCGGCTGTGCTGGCCCTGGGATGCGCGCTCCTATCAGCGGGCACGGGGGCTACCGCCGTCCCGGCCGCCGGCAACTCCAACGAGTCCTCCCAAGGCTCCACCTCCAACGAAGGGTCACCCTCCAACGACTCCGGGAGTGGATCCGTGATCCCGGAGGGCCTGGACGACTTCTACGGACAGACGGTGTCCTGGTATCCGTGCGGTGCCACCGGCGGCATGGAGAGGACAGAGGCGGAGGAGTCCAACAGCTTCTCCTGCGCCATGGTGACGGTCCCCCTGGATTACGAGGATCCAGACGGCCAGACGATCCAGATCGCCCTGAAGAAGCGTGCCGCCGACGGCGAATCCCATGGGTCCTTGTTCATCAACCCCGGAGGCCCTGGCAGTTCTGGCGTCCAGTTGGTCGAGACCGCGTCTCAGGGGATCTTCTCACAGGACTTGCTGGCGGGATACGACGTCATCGGTTTCGACCCGCGCGGCGTGGGCTCCTCAACTGCGATCGACTGCGGGCAAGCCGGGCCGGCCGGGGGCGCCGGTGCGGGGCAGCCCCAGCCCGGCCAGTCGTTCGAGGACTGGGCTCAGGGCTACTCCGCGGGCGTGACTGCGCTGGAGCAGCAGTGCGCGGAGCACTCCGAACCGGGCCTGTTGGACCATGTGGGAACGCTCTCGTCGGCGCGCGACTTGGATGTGCTCAGAGCGGTGATGGGCGAGGAGTCCTTGAACTACCTGGGATACTCCTACGGCACCGGACTGGGCTACACCTATGCCGAGCTCTTCCCTGACAACACCGGGAGAATGGTTCTCGACGGTGCCCTGGACCCCTCCTTGTCCGCCGAGGAGATCGACCTGGGCATGGCCGAGGGCAATGAGATCGCGCTGGAGAGCTATGTGGAGGCCTGCCAGGCGGGCCGGACGGGTGCCGACTGTCCGCTGAGCGGGGAGGTCGAGAACGGTGTGCAGCAGGTGCGCGATCTGATCGCCTCGGCGAACACCTCGCCAATGGGCACGTCCGAGCCCGACCAGAAGGTCACCGGCGACCAGATGAGCCAGGTCATCCGAGGGGCTCTGAGTACTGCGCGCTGGCAGGAGCTGACCGCGGCCCTCACTCCCGCCATCACGCAGGGCGACGCCTCGGTCTTCGCCCTTACCGCCAACCAGATGACGCAGTCCGCTCCGGCGGCGAGCATGGCTACAATGATCGCCATCATGTGCCAGGATCGGCCCTCGCAAGGCGACATGAACTCCTGGGAGAACCAGTACGAGGAGGCCCAAGAGGTCTCACCGACCTTCGGCGCCGCATGGACCAACTCCGACATGACCTGCGCGGCCTGGGGACACGGCAACGAGCCGCTTCCTGCAGACATCACAGCCGAAGGGGCCTCCCCCATCCTGGTCGTCGGCACCACTGGGGACCCGGCTACGCGGTATGAGTGGGCCGAGGCTCTGGCCGAGCAGCTCGACTCGGGGCACCTGCTGACCTGGGAGGGCGAGGGCCACTGCGCTTACGGGCGCGGCAGCTCCTGCATCAGCGGGGCGGTCGATGACTTCCTCCTGAACGGCACGCTCCCCAAGGACGACTTGGTCTGCAGCGGCTGAGGCTCGCTCTCCACTCCCCGTCGAGTCGCCTTATCCTGTGCAGCCCCGCCGAGTATCGGCGGGGCTGCACAGGATGAAGCACCGGATGGCGGCGACGTCGTGAACGCTGTCGATCTTCTTTACTTCACGACCGCACCCCCACCGACCGGGCGGTTGTCCTCGTAGGAACCCTCAAAGGTCTGACCGCCGGCGGTCACACTCGCGCCCAGAGTATTGACCCCTTCGATCCCGGTCACGTCCACCTGGCAGGTGACCTCCTGATCGCCGGGCACCGACGCCCCGCCGCTGGACACGCTCAGGCTCTCGGCCGGGCCTTCGGCGGTGACGACTTCGCCGCCGAAGGCGGTCAAATCGCAGCTGAGCCTGGTGAACGACGCCGAGCCCCGTTTCCGGGAGGTGGCGATAGTGAAGTCGGTCAGTGCGCTGTTCGAGTCGTTGGTCACCGTGACGGTGTAGCGTCCCGCGTCCTTCGGAGCATCCGTCAGAGCCTCAGGACTGGCGGTCACGGTCGCGTAAGTGGCGTTGATGTCCGGCTTCTTCGCGGTGGCCGTGAGATTCCTCGGTACGCCGTCCTTCGAGGAGGTGATCGTCGGGTTGAAGGTGTAGTCGCGCTCGCCGGTGCCGGGGGCCACGGCCGTCGCCCCCACATTCAGGTCGATATAGGCGGCCGCGTTGGGGAAAGTGGTCTGGTAGGTCATGCTCAGATGCTCCGGAGTGCATGTGATGCCGGTGACCGACCCTACGCTGCGTCCCTGCACGTCACGCACCTGGTCGTTCAGGCCCAGTGTGGAACTCTCCAGATGTACGAGGGACCCGTTCTTCTCGGGGTCGCGGTAGGAGTACGTGGCGCTGCCCGCAACACGATCCGCGGAGGGGCAGGCCCAGGTCCACAGACCGGGCTGAGAATCGGCCTCAATACTGAGAGTACTGCTCTCGCCCATGGCGATGCCGGATCCTGCCTTGATATTCCAGCTCAGGCAGTCATTGATGTTGTCTGTGCCGTGACAGCCCGTGCGGCCCGGAATGTAGTTCCCCGTGACATCAATGGCGCCCACGGGCTCAGCAGGAGGATCGGCGGCATATGCCGGGGAATACGCCGGAGAGAAGAGGAAGGTCGCCAGAATCAGGGGGAGGGTCAGGACGGCACCGAGAAGACGGCGGCGCAATTGAGGCGGTCGGGTTCGTAAGACGCGCATGGCAGCCTTTCTGCAGGGATATACCAGGCGAGAAGCACTGGCACAGGAATAAGTGCATCATTACCGTATCGTTATATACGTCACCCGTAAAGCGCTGCTTCCCCTCCTCTCCATTCCTCCTTCCCCCTGCGATCGCCCCGCCTCCAGAGTCCGCATCGTGCGCGCCCGGGAAGTCGCGCACCGGTCAGGGATGACCCAGGGAAGGGCCGGGGAAGAGTCAGGGAAGGACCAGGGCGGAACCAGGGGCGTCCCCCGATGCCCGACGGCGAGCCCCCGCCCTAGCCTCATGACTACTCCGACAGAGCAGACCGGGGCGGACAGGGCGGGGCCGAACCGCCCCACTACTCAGCTGTTCAGCTAACTCAGCCACCCGGCTGCTCGGTGCTGACCATTCCTCCTTCGCGAAGGCGGCCCGCATGACAGCGCATTTTCCTCCGAACGCCTCCCCCAGTGGATATCCCACTGCCCCCGGGACCCCATCACGGTTCCCGCAGACCCCGGCCCCACCTGCGCACAGGCCCGCAGCTCCAGCTCCCGCCATCGCCCTGCACGGCCTGACGCGGAGCTACGCCGTGCCCGGTCGGAGCGACGCCGTCGTCCATGCCCTGGCGGGGGTCGATCTGGAGCTCGCCGAGGGCTCCTTCACCGCCGTAGTCGGGGCCTCCGGATCGGGCAAGTCCACCCTGCTCCAGTGCGTGGCCGGGCTCGACCAGCCGAGCAGCGGCACCGTGCACCTGCTGGGCACGCAGACCACCTCCCTGCGCCCGGGCGCCCTGGCGACCTTCCGAGCCAAGCACATGGGCGTCATCTTCCAGGAGGACAACCTCGTCACCTGCCTGAACGCCCGGGACAACGTCGCCCTGCCCGGCCGCCTGCGTCAACGGGCCCTGCCCCACCGGGAGGTGGACAACGCCCTGGCCCGCGTGGGTCTGGCCGACCACGCGAGCCACCTGCCCGCCCAGCTCAGCGGCGGAGAGCGCCAACGGGTCGCCATCGCCCGGGTCCTGGCCTCGCGCCCGCAGATCGTCTTCGCCGACGAACCCACTGCCTCCCTGGACCTGGCCTCCGCCGACACCGTGCTGAACTGGTTCGCCCAGATCGCCGCGGAGGGCGCCACCCTCCTCATGGTCACCCACGACCCGCAGGCCGCCGCCCGGGCCGGTTCAGTACTGGTCATGGACTCCGGGCGGATCGCGGCGCATGTGCCGGGCGGCAGCGCCGAGGCCGTCTCCCGGGCGATCCTCGAGATTCGGGGAAGGGCCGCCGCATGATCCGCCTTCTGCTCGCCGATCTGCGCCAGAACCTGCGCTCGTGGACATGGACGGTGGTGGTCGCCGTCGTGGCCGCCACGAGCATCGCCGCCCAGCTCATGGTGGGGCGCGGGGGAAGGATCGCCGCGGAGGCCACGGGAGACACGGATATGGCGGGGCAGGCCGAAGCCCTCACGTACATGCCACTCACCTTCGTGGGTCTGTCCGTCGTCGTCGCCCTCTCCACAGTAGCCGCCCTGGTGGTGGCGAGCCGGGCACGGGACCACGGCCTGTGGCGGGCCCAGGGCATGCGGCCCGGGCTGCTGCGAATGATCCTCCTGGGCCAGCTCGCACTCGTCGGCGCGGGCTCCGCCATAGTGGCCATCCCCCTGGCCTACCCGCTCTCCTTCCCGCTGAGCGCCTTCGAGGGCGCCGTGGGCATCATCCTCCCGACGGCCCGGCCCCAGCCCCACCCCATCGACCTGTTGATCCTCCTGATCCTGTGCACAAGCCTGACCGTCCTGGGCGGAAGGGGCGCCGCACGCCGCTCCAGCGGCGCCCAGATCATCGCCCTGCTCCGCGAGCACGACGACGTCCAGGGTCGCTCACGGCGGGTCCGCCGCAGACTGCTGCGCGGAATCCTGATCGCCGTGTGTCTCGCGGGACTGATCGCCCTGCCCATCATCGCGCAGATCACCGAATCGGACCACGAGTCCATCTTCACCCTCGTCATCGGAGCCGGTCTCGCCGCCCTGGTTCTCATGGTGGTGCTCACGCCCCGGGTGACGCCGGCCCTGGAGCGCACGTGGACCGCTCTGTTTCCCTCGCGCTCCGTGGCCTGGCACATGGCCAGGCACTCCGCCGCCTACGAGGCGGGGCGGTCCTCGGCAACCGTCATGCCCTTCAGCCTGGCGATCGGCCTGGTCGGCTTCGCCTTCGGTATACGCGCCCTCGGGGGCAATGCCGACGTCGGCGGATTCATAGCCCTGTTCGGCACGGCGTTCCTCGTGGCCTGGACCGGAGGCGTGGCGGTCATCGCCATGAGTGCAGGACGCCGCCGCCGTGATGGCGCCCTCCTGATGGCCGCCGGGGGCGTGCAGGCGCAGGTGCGGTGGGCCCAGGTGCTGGAGGGCGTCATCCACGCGGTGACTGCGGCAATTCTGGGGGTGGCATCGACGGTGGTGGGCCTGTGCTCGGAGTCGCTGATCCTCGGGTTCAATCCTGTGCCGGTCGTCTTCCTCCACGGTCCGTGGGTGGAGATCCTTGCCATCACGGGCGCCTCACTGCTGACGGTGTGCGGGGCCACGGTCCTGTCCAGCGCTTCCACGACGCCCGTGGCCCAGCTGCTGCGCGCCCGAGACTGACCGGCTCTCGCGCGACTTCCCGCACGATGCCGCCGGCGCGCTTCACCGATTTCTTCACCTGCTCCGCCCGCCCCACCCTGTCGAGGTCGACTTTTTCGGATGAGATCGACGGTGTCACCGTCGATCTCATCCGAAAATGTCTATCTCGATGGCGCGGCTACCTCGAGGAGCATGAACCGGGCGCCGTCGGGGTCCGTCACCTGGATCATCTTGCCGAAGGGGATGTCCTGCGGCCCGGAGACGACCCTCCCGCCGAGAGCGGGTACACGCGCCGCAGCGTCATCGAGATTCTCCACACCGAAGTAGACCCTCCAGGCCGGAGTCGCACCTTCGCTGGCGTAAGTACCGTAGTAGACCCTCCAGGCCGGAGTCGCATCCTCGCTGGCGAAAGCGCCGAGCTCCCCGATGCCGCACAGCGACTCCGTCCCGGAGTAGTTGACGCGGTAGGGCAAGTCCTCGCCGCCATAGGGAACAACGCGCGTGCGCCACCCGAAGACCCTCTTGTAGAAGTCGATACCGGCGTCCAGCCCGTCGGTCAGGACCTCGTGCCATACGGGCATGCCCGGTCCCATCGGTGGCACGGGCCCCGGCTCGGTGGAGATCATGCCCACGCGGGCGCCGCCCGGGTCGGTCACGACGGCGAAAGCTGTGGCAGCGCCCGTCTCGTCGACCTCGTCGCCCGGAACCTCGGTGCACGGGACGACGACGCCTCCGCCCGCCGCCTCCACCTCGGCCACAGCCGCCGCGACGTCGTCGACGAGCAGGGTGACGAGCCAGCCGGCATAGTCCTCCTGCGGCTCGAAGGAGGCGATGAGGTGGTCGCGGTGCGTCACCGTAGTGGAGATGCCGGCATCAGGGTCGGCAGGGGCGACCCGCCACCCCAGGAGGCCGGAGTAGAAGGCGGCAGCAGCCTCGGTGTCGGGCGTGTACAGCTCGAGCCAGCAGGGGCGGCCCTGCGCGATTGCCGTGGTGTCAGCGGTGACAGCAGTGCCGGCGGTATCAGCGGTGTCGGTAGCGTCAGCGGTATCGGTCGAATCGGTCATCGTTCCTCCGGAGTGTGGGGCTCATTTCTTTGCGGAGGCGCCGGCAGCCGAGCACGAGGCGCCTCCGGTGGCTCATTGCCAGCCATCCGCACGGTAGGTGGCGCGCAGCCGCGGCGACGACTCCGATCCTGCTGTCCGGAGCCGACGTCGAGATCGACATTCTCGAACGAAGGCGACGGTGGCACCGTCGATCTCGTTCGAGAATGTCGATCTCGATAGGGCGAGCTATCGCGATAGGCGGGTTGGCACTAGCAGGGCGAGCGCTCAAGCGCCCCCTCAGCCCGGCCACAGCGCAGGGAGGGCCACCAGCATCGGATGGTCCCACGGAAGGGCCGGACCGACCTCCACGGTGACCACTTCTTCCCGTTCCTCCTCCCCCTGCCCAACATCCGCACGCAGGCGGTGCGGCCGGGCGACCAGAGGCGCCTGCGGTGCGAGCTGCTCGGCGGCATCGGCCCCACCGGGAGTCAGCGTGGCCAGCAGCCACGGCGCACCGGCAGGCACCGGCAGGCACACCTCCACCACGCCCCGGCGCAGGGCGCCCGTATGCGGAGGGCCGCAGGGCACCGGCGTCGGGAAGGTACCGACCCACTGGTAGGGCACCTCACCGAGCCGCGCCCGCAGAGCCGGAGGCACGGCGACGCGCACCAGTACCCGGCGCGCGGCCGGCGTCAGCAGGCTCACCGGAGGGAGACTGACCTCGGCCAGCCGGTGCGCCGACCGCCTCAGGGCCGCTGGCGGCAGCCCGACGTCCCGGACGAAACGGCGCGAGAAGGTGCCCACCGAGGTATAGCCGACCTCGTAACAGGCCTCCGCCACATCCAGCCCCTCGCTGATGAGCAGGTGCTTGGCCTCGTGCAGGCGCCAGGAGGACAGGTAGCGGATCGGTGAGACGCCCACCGCCGCGGTGAAGGAGCGCGTCAGATGAGAGGGGCTGTAGGAGAGGTGGTCGGCCAGGTCGCGGATCGTGATCAGCTCGCGGTGGTGCTCGCGCAGGAAGGCCGTGGCACTCAGGGCCAGGGGCTGCTGAGCGGCGAGCGCCCGCAACGGCTCCGGGAGGTCAGCACTGCGGATGCTCATGGGCACCCCCGGCAATCACGGCGCCGCCGTACTTGCGGAGACCAGCACGTACGGATGTCGTCGCGACCGACACGCATGGGCCCCCTCCTTCCCGGTTCGTGCGATGGATGAAGAGGATAAGCGCTTCTTGCCACTCGGTCCGGCCGCTGACCCCCTGACTGCCGACATGCCGCATGGGTGGTCCACGGGCCGCTCGAATGCCGCTCGAATACGGCATGTGACAGAACGCGATAGCCCGGGTGCGGTCCGGCCATCCGCTCGGAAATGCGAATCCGAAGCCGTAGTGATGCGCACCGCCGGCTTTCTCCCGACTCCTCAGCGATGGTGTTCAGGATTGTTCATTCTAGGAATTGGAGATCCTGCTCTGAGGCCGGGGAAAACGTAGGCCGCGCATCACCCCGGGTGGGGTTATCCCCACTTTGTTGTCCGGTTAGCGGGATCGAGACAGGACGCCCGGGTGCGACACGGTGGAGAGACAAGCAGCAGTCGGGCGGCCGGGGAAGAGGGCCGTACAGAACGTACAGAAGAGGAAGTGATAAGAGGCTCTTCGTGTTTGAGGGTGTTGTAGGTGGGGCTTGTCGGCTGGTTTAGGTGGTTGTTGTCAGGTGGTCTTTGAGGCGTCCGGTGTGGATGAGG